>Ga0247779_1000036_pt1 | contig 125360 bp, 99 predicted proteins | sample UWRJL221509R5_FD_179925 | JGI IMG/M metagenome (GOLD analysis project Ga0247779, IMG submission 179925) | Plant litter microbial communities from Arlington Agricultural Research Station in Wisconsin, United States - UWRJ-L221-509R-5 | ecosystem: Environmental > Terrestrial > Plant litter >... | reverse complement strand
GATGTCGTGCTCGCTGCGCACCGCACGCGCCGCGCCAATCACCGCCATCACCGCGTTCATGTCTCGCTCGGCGTCGCCGTCGATTCGGCCGTCGGCGGCGGTGGGGTAGGGTGCGAGCGCGATCGAAACAGGTCGCGACGCAGGCCGCGGAATGCGCTGCCACAGATCCTCGGTGATGAACGGCGCGTACGGGTGGAGACCGCGCAGGGCGGCTTCCAGGGCGTGCGCCAAGACATGACGTGTTTCGGCCTTTTCGGCGTCAGTGCCGTGCAAAAACACGGGCTTGGCCATCTCCACGAACCAGGCGCAAAATTCGTCCCAGAAGAAGTGGTAGAGCGCGCTCGAACCGTCGTCGAGTCGGTACGAGTCGATGCCCGCGGTGCTGGCTTCGACTGCCGCGCTCAGCCGCGACAAGATCCAGCGATTGACCAAGAGCTTCGGCGTGGGCGTCGCGCCTTCCGCCGGGACGCTCTGGCCTTCGAGGTAGGTGAGCGAGAAACGCGTGGCGTTGTAGATCTTGTTGCAGAACTTACGGTAGCCGTCGACGCGCGCTGGTGAGAGCGCGATGCGCTTGGCTTGTGGCGAATAGCTGCACAACGTGAAGCGCAGCGCGTCTGCGCCGCTGGGCGAGAAGCCTTTGCCCATTTGTGCCGACGACGGGTAGGCCTTGCGAAACTTGGCCAAAGCTTCCTCGACCGGCGCGTCCGGCATCGTCTTTTGCACGATGGCCGAGAACTCGGCGCCGTAGATCAGGTCCAGCGGATCGAGCGTGTTGCCCTTCAGCTTGCCCATTTTGTCGCCGGTTTCGTCGACCACCATGCCGTGCAAGAGCACACGCCGAAACGGCACTTCGCCCATGAAATGCAGGCCCATCATCATCATGCGCGCGACCCAGAAGAACAGGATGTCGTAGCCCGTCTCCATGTCACTGGTCGGGTAGAAGCGCTCCAGCGCGGGCGTCTTGTCCGGCCAACCCAGGGTCGAGAAAGGCCACAGCGCGCTCGAGAACCAGGTGTCGAGCACGTCCGGATCTTGGGTGAGGTTCGACTTCTGACACTTCTCACAGGCGCTCGGTCGGTCCTCGCGCGTGACGGTGATGTGCCCGCAATCACCACAATGGAAGGCCGGGATCTGGTGACCCCACCAGAGTTGGCGCGAGATGCACCAGTCCTGAATGTTGTTCAGGAAGTGTTCGTAGGTCTTCTCCCATTCGGCGGGGATGATCTCGGTGCGCTTGTCACGCACGGCAGCGAGCGCAGGCTCGGCCAGCGGCTTCATGTCCACGAACCACTGCGTGGAGATGATCGGTTCGACCACGGTGTTCGAGCGCGTGCAGCGCGGCAGCTGCAATTTGTGGACTTTCGCGCCCCGTTCGAGGCCAGCCTCGGCGATCGCCTTCTTCACCGCCGCGCGCGCCTGCTTCACGTTCAGGCCCTGGAACTGCGCGGTACGCTCGTTGAGCGTGCCGTCCAAGTTCAGGATGTTGATCTCCTCCAGTTGGTGGCGCTTGCCGGTCGCAAAGTCGTTGAAGTCATGACCGGGCGTCACTTTCACCGCGCCCGTGCCGAACGCCATGTCGACCAAGATTCTGTCGGTGATGATCGGCACTTCGCGATCCAGGAAGGGATGCTTCAGCTTCTTGCCGTGTAAATGCTTGTAGCGTGGGTCGTCCGGATGCACCGCTACGGCCGTGTCGCCCAGCATGGTCTCGGGGCGGGTGGTGGCCACCACCAGCTCCGCCGCGCCGGCCGACGGATCCGCGTCGATCACGGGGTAAGCGAACTCGTACAGCTCGCCGTTGGCTTCTTCGTTCTCGACTTCGACGTCGCTCAGCGCGGTCCTGCAGCTGGTGCACCAGTTGATCAAGCGCGTGGCGCGGTAAATCAGGCCTTCGCCGTGCAAGCGCACGAACGCCTCGCGCACCGCGCGCTGCAGCTCAGGATCCATGGTGAACTTGGAGCGCGGCCAATCCGCCGAGCAACCGAGCACTTTCATCTGTTCGGCGATGCGCCCGCCGCTTTGCGCTTTCCACTCCCACACGCGCTCCACGAACTTGGCGCGCCCGAGATCGTGCCGGCTCTTGCCCTCGCGCGCCAATTGGCGTTCGACCACCAGTTGCGTGGCGATGCCCGCGTGGTCGATGCCCGGTTGCCAGAGTGTATTGTAGCCCTGCATCCGCTTGTGGCGGATGAGCACGTCTTCAATCGTATCGCCCAGGGCGTGCCCCATGTGCAGCGAGCCGGTGACGTTCGGGGGAGGCAGCGTGATCGTGTACGGCTTGCGCTGATCCGCGGGATCGACGCTGGCCTCGAATACGCGGTGCTCGAGCCAAAACGCGTACCACTTGGGCTCGACCTCGGCGGGCTCGTAGCCCTTGCCTAGCTCAGCCTTCTCGTCCTGCTTTTCTTCGCTCTTCTCGCCTGACATGGGGGCGGGAACTTAGCAGAAATGCGAGCGCAGCGGCCCGCGCAAGCGGGCCGTTTTCGCGGGAGAGCTCGCGTGGGCGCGCGCTCCGCTGGGCCTGGCTCAGGTCCCCTTCAGCCTTTGCTCCAGGCGCTGGCCGAGCGGTAAGCGCCCAAGGCTTCACGCACGACCTCCAACGCGCGGCCGCGGCCGTACATGCCCTCGACCACGCTCATCTTGTTCTCCAGGGCCTTGTAGTCCTCGAAAAAGCGCTGGATCTCCATGGTGATGTGGGACGGGAGCTCGTGCACGTCGTGCAAATGCGCGAAAGCCGGGTCGTCGACCGCCACGGCGATGATCTTGTCGTCGATGCCCTTGTCGTCGGTCATCGAGAAGCCACCAATTGGGCGAGCGCGCACGATGGTCAGCGGGACTACGGGCTCCTGCATCAAGACCAAGATATCGAGCGGGTCGCCGTCGTCGGCGTGTGACTGCGGCACGAAGCCGTAGTTGGCCGGGTAGTGGACCGATGAATACAGCACGCGGTCGAGCATCAACAGACCGGTTCGCTTGTCGAGCTCGTACTTGAGCTTCGAACCCTGCGGGATCTCGATCACGGCGGGGATGAAGTCTTCGAGGCCCTCGGGTACCAAGATGTCGTGAAGTGGGTGCACGGGGCGGACGGTATCATCGTCTTACGCGAGCGCTAGCTCCCTTTGCGTTTCGCGAGCGCTATCAGTTCCGCGGCCGGGTTTCAGCCGTGCGAAACTATCTCCATCCCGTCCCGTTCTGGAGCGGTTCGCTGCTGCGGGGGGTGCGCGTGTATTGCGTCGCTGTATCGCGAAAGCCACACGCCGCTGTGCGCGGCTTGCGCCGAAAGCTCGCGCCGCGGCGCCCACGCGCTGCGGGGAGGACGGGGGTTTGGCGCTACGCGCCGTGCGGCACGCGGCTTGCGATAGGCCCGTGCGTGCCGACAAGAACCGGAGGGTTTGCCAAGTATGGGCTCTTGTTGTGCGCGCAGCTGCTGGCGGCGTTGGTGTTCGTGCTGCTATCGCGCGCCGAGTCCGGGCGGCCCACAGGCACCCGGGACGTGCCCTGTGCGGCGCCTCGCGCGCCTCGCCAGCTGACGATCGTATTCGTCGATTCGCTGAGCGTGCAGGTGGCGCGTGACGCGAGCGTGATGCCGGCGCTGAATGCGCTTTCGGCCCGTGGTGTCTCGCTCGAGGTCAGACCCTGCCGCGACCAGCTGACGTATCTTTGCCTGCGCGCGCTGCTGACCGGCTACGACGAATCGTCCTTGCTCGCGGTGCGCGGAAACTTCGACCACGCGCCGAGCGAAAGCGACAATTTGCTCGATCGCTTGGCCCTGGCCGGGCGAAAAGTGGTGGCGGTCGGCGCACACGATTTCGAGCCCTATCGCTCGGCGCTGTATCGCGCCAAATTCAGGCAGGGCGACGAGCGCGGCGAAGCTCGACTGCTGGACGATCTGGAAGCGCTCGATGGCCAGCGCAGCGCAGACGTCACGCTGATCAGCTTGGCCAACGGCGATCGCATCGCGCATGCCTACGGCACGCACAGCCCCGAGTACCAGCAAGCCTTTCGCGCCATCGATCAGCGCATTTCGCAAATCGTGGCGCGCGCCGGGCAAGATTCCGACATCCTGATCTTTGGTGATCATGGGCACGACGAGATGGGGCGTCACTTGCCCGGGTTGCCTTCGACCACGGTCGCCGTGTACGCAGGTCCCAGCTTTCGCCGCGGCGTGCATGCCAACGCTGCGCTCACCGACCATCGCGCCTTGCTCGGTGTGCTCTTGGGAGTACCCACGCCGCCTTCCTACCTCGGCCCCGAGCTGCCTCAGCTGTTCGCGCCGGACGCGCTCACGCCGGACCAGCTGCGGCAATTGCCCGCGCTGCGCGCCCCCGCCGAGCACTCGGGCCGGGTTTCGATACGCCTTTCGTTGGCTGTGCTGGCGCTGGCAGGCGCGCTGGTCATCGCCCAAAGGTTGCTGCAATCAGTCGGGCTTTCGCCGGTCCTTCGCTGGTCGCTGCCACTCATTTTTGGAGCTGCGCTGGCGTTCGCGGGCCGCTACTACGATGCCGTTCGGTATCACATTCACGATCACGGCTCAGAGCCCGTGCGCTCGTTCTGGTTGCTCGTACCGCTTGCGCTCGGCTTCGCGCTTTCCTTCAGCCAACGCAAGCCGGCCTTCAGTTGGCGTGGGCGGCTGGAGCGCGGCGCCTTGGCCACGGTGTTGATCTCGTTCGCGCTGCTGTTCCCCACGGCGTACTACTACGGAGCGAGTCGCGCGACCGTGCTTTCGGTGATGGTCGCGCTGGGCGTCGTGCTCGGCACTCGCATCAGCGCGTTTCGCCCTCGAGAGCGCATCGCCCTGATCGTTCTGGCGTTGCTTTCGGCGGGGCTGCTGTGGAGCTTGTATGGCCTGCGAGACGTGGGCGGGCGAACGCGCGAGATGGCCTACTTCGTGTTTTCGTCGCCACTCTTCGAGCGCTATGCGCTGGTCACTTCCGTCGCCACCAAGCTGGGGCTGTGGCTCGGGCTGGCATTTACCGGGCAACGTTCGCGGCGAGATCTGAGCATCGCCGCGCTGCTCGCGTTGGCGTCGCTTGGGTTCGAGCACTTGCCGTCTCAACGGGCGCTGTTGCTCTGCTCTGCTCTCGGCTATTTGGGCTCGCTCGCGCTGCCCCGCTCTCGCCTGGTCGCGACGCGGCTATTTCTCGGCTTGCTGGCGCTGGGTCAAATGTACGTTCAGGAAGCAGTGCGCGTGCTGCCGATGCAGGTGCTGTTCTGCTGCGTGCTGCTGCTGCTCGAGTACTTTCGGCGCTGCTTCGCAGGAGAGGAAGAAGCACGCTCGGTGGCGAGCGGCGTCACGCTCGCGTTTGCGGGCTACCTGCTGCTCTGGCCGACCGTAGGCATGCGTTTCTCGGGCATCGATTTCCACTTCATGTTCGACTGGGTGCCGATCGCCCGCTACGAAGAGCTGTGGTGGTTGATCGCCGTCGGCATGGGGCTCAAGTTCGTGTGGCCGTACGCGCTCTTGCTCGACCTGGCGCGCCGCTCGTGCCCGCGCTCGGCGCTGACCTGGGCCTATCTGATGCTCTCGACGAAGCTGTGCGCGCTGTCCGTGTTTGCTGCTTGGTACGCAACCAGTCACTCACTCCTCAGCAACGGCGCGCTCGAAATCTTGGCCGAGCTCTCGCTACTAGTCTTGGTCAGCGCCCTCGCCTGGCCCTCCCCCCTACGCGCGATCCGGCTCCTGCGCCGCCCACGCATGGTCTCGGACGAACCGGGACTCGCCCAGCCACCGCTCGCGTCGCGGCTCAGCCACGTCGCCGTCAGGCGTTGAACGGCCTCCGAGAGCCCGCCAAGATCGCCAAGATTTCCAAGATCGCCAAGAGCTTGGGGCGGACCATCAACGCGGCATCCCACCGCAAGAAATCGAGGAAATTTGGGGGTTATCACTGTTCGGTAATTCTCGAGATTTCGACGACCCAGCGCGGCCCGATCAGGAACCTGAAACTTGTCACCTATGTGCCCGGCGGCCGGTCAGAAACGTCACCTATCTGCTCGGTTGCACACCATTTGCGCGCTTGCACACACTCTTCGCCCGTTCCTCTCGCTTTCAACGCCGAGCACGGCTCGAGGTGCAAACCCGAGAGAGAGCCTTTTAAAACGATTGCATTGGGCGCGATCAGCGAACCCCAAAAACTCGGATCGTTTGCTGCGGTTCATTGTGTGCGGCTGGGTGCAATAGGCACTTGGCGATCTTGGAAATCTTGGCGATCTTGGCGAGCTCACGGAAAGCGCGCTCGGTGCGCGGGGGGGATTCAGAGCCGCGCATGGCCTGCGTGTGCTAGCGGCTGGGTCGGGAACGAGGCCGCGCTGCGAGCTGCTTGGCTGGAGTGCGAGCGCCCCCTCGGGGCAAGCGGCTGTGGGAGGTTCGGAGCGGGATATTGTCGTGGTTTGTGGGTCGCTTGCGTGGCTCAGCCGAGCGCCTCATGATGGGTTCATGTGCACTCTGTCCGAGCGGAATTCATGACCCAAAGTGCTGCCTACCAAGCTCCCTTCCGTCCCGGCGGTGAGAACGCCGTCGACGCCGAGCTCGCGCGCAAGTTACTCACGATCGCGCTCAGTCGCGGCGGTGAGTATGCGGATCTTTTTTTCGAATACCAGGCGGCCGGCGCGATAAGCTTCGAAGAAGGCATCACGCGCAGCGCGTCGCGCGGCGTGAGCATGGGCCTCGGCGTGCGGGTGCAAAAGGGCGATGCCACCGGCTACGCCCACGTGGAAGACTTGAGCTGGGACGCGATGAAGCGTGCCGCTGAGACCGCGGCGCGGATTGCCCAGGGGGGCAAGACCATTGAGCCGCTGGCCGTCGAGCGCATGGCCATCCCCTCGCGCTACGAGCTCGATCGTTTGTCCATCGATCTGCCCGGGCTGGACAAGCGCTCGCTTTTGGAGCGAGCCAGCCGGGCCGCGATGGCCCACGACTCGCGCATCATCAAGGCCGAGGCCTCGTTCGTGGAGGAAGTGCGCGAGATCCTGATCGCGACCAGTGACGGTCGCCTGGTGCACGACGTGCAACCCATGATGCGCTTCGGGATCCGCGCCATCGCGGAGAAAGACGGCCGTCGGGAATCCGGGCGCAGCGGCGGCGGCGGGCGCGTGACTTTGGGCTATTTCGAGGGCTTTTCGCCGGAATGGCACGCCGAGCAAGCCGCCAAACAAGCGCTGATCTTGCTCGATGCTCGGCCGGCCCCCGCCGGTCAGATGGAGGTGATCCTGGCCCCAGGCGACAGCGGGATTCTGCTCCACGAAGCCGTTGGCCACGGGCTGGAGGCGGACTTCAATCGCAAGGGCACCAGCAACTACACCGGGCAGGTCGGCAAGTCGGTGGCGAGCGAGCTGTGCACCGTGGTCGACGATCCAACGTTCCTGCAAAGCCGCGGCTCGATCAATGTCGACGACGAGGGTGTGGAGCCCAAGAAGAGTGTCCTAATCGAAAATGGAATCCTGCGCGGCTACCTCCAGGACCGCCTCTCGGCCAAACATTTCGGGGTAGGTTTCACAGGAAATGGCCGGCGTGAAAACTTCGCCTGCGCGCCCATGCCGCGCATGACCAACACCGTCTTGCTGGCAGGGCCCCACGATCCGGAAGAGATGCTTGCCAGCGTAAAACGCGGCATTTACGCAAAAACCTTCGGCGGTGGTCAAGTGGACATCTCAAACGGAGACTTCGTCTTCTCACTCACCGAGAGCTACCTGATCGAGGACGGAAAACTAACTGCGCCCTTGAAAGGTGTGAATCTGATTGGTAACGGTCCCGAAACATTGCGTGATGTAACAATGCTTGGAAATGACGTGGCCATCTCCGATGGAATTTGGACCTGTGGCAAGGATGGCCAGAGCGTTCCCGTCGGCGTGGGCTGCCCAACCATCAAGATTGCGCGGATAACCGTTGGTGGCACCGAAATCTCCTGAGTTTACCTCTAGTCGAGCGAAAAGCTTCGTGGCGGTCATTGGGCATGGCCCGATGCTCGAACGGGAGGAGGGTGCGTCGTCGACGCTGAGGCAACTCGGCGCGACGGTGCGCACCCTCGACCTGTGGGACGATCCCGTCGAGCTCATCGGTGACGATGACGACGAGCTCGAAATCCGCCCCCGAGCCCTGGTCTTCGAGGCGTTGGACCGCCCCGACTTAGCCGTTGCGGCGCTGCGCGCCGTGCGAAAGGAACCGTATTTCGATAACGTGGGCGCGCTGATCGCGGTGACCGTCGGGCAGATCGCCCGCATCGATCCGTCGAGCGGCTTCGACGACTTCTGCCTGCATCCGTACGTCCCTGAAGAGCTGTACGGTCGCATCCGCGCGCTCGAGTGGCGCCGGAGCGAGTTTGCGACGGAAGAGCGGCACAAGGTCGCCGGCATCGTGGTCGACAAAGCGGGCCACGAGGTCTACGTCGACGGTCGCCCCATCTCGCTCACCGCCAAAGAGTTCGCGCTGCTCGCCTACTTGTGCGAGCGCCGCGGCAAGGTGCTCTCACGCGAGCACCTGTTGGCGCGTGTTTGGGGCAACCGCTACGAAGGCGGCCCGCGCACGGTGGACATTCACGTTCGTCGCCTGCGCGCCAAGTTGGGCGATGCGCTGCCGCTCGAGACGTTGCGCGGCTCAGGCTACAAGCTGCGCGCGCCGGACACCGACGACAACAAGGGCCGCGGCGGCAACCCAGAGCGCACTGAGCGCCCGGAGCGGATCGACTCGGAGGAGCACGAGGAGGAAGTCGGGGAAGAAGCCGGTTGAAGCCCAATCAAGCAGAGATTGGCCGGAAATCGCCCTGCTGACTCGTGATCAGCCTCCGCTCGGCAGACAGCGCTCGGGGGCTGATCACTGGCAATAGTTTCGCTTTCGTCGGCTAGTAGTTATATAGCCCGCGAAATGCCCCCGGAACTCTCCCTCGATGAGGCGCTGCGTGAGACGGCCGCTAGCGGCCGTCCGCTGTGCGTCGCGTTCGACGGGACGGTCATCACTACCCGAATTCTGTCGGAGCAAATGGCGTTGCTCTTCCGCCGCCGACCGTGGGCGACGCTGGCTCTGCCGATTTGGGTGCTGGGCGGTCGCGATCGTCTGCGCGCCCGTCTGCGCGGCGTCGCGCAGCTCGATGCTACGAGCTTGCCCTACCGAGGACCGCTGATCCGGGCGCTGAAGCTGAACCGCGAACGGGGTCGCCAAGTGATCTTGGCAACGGCGACCGACCTGCAGACCGCGGAGGACGTTGCCGAGCACTTGGGTGTGTTCGATGGCGTGTGCGCGAGCGAAGGCAAGTCAGGGCTCAAGGCCAAGGACCTGCGCCAGGCGCTGCACGAAGCTTACCCCGATGGTTTCGACTTCATCGGGCAGTCGCACGTCGACCTACCGATTCTCGAGCTGGCTACGCGAGGCTACGTCGTCGGCGCTTCACCGAGCACCGCCAGGGCCGCGGAACGCTTAGCGCAGGTCACGGTCATTTCGCGTCGCCCCAGCATTCTGCTGGCGCTGGTCAAGGAGCTACGCCCGCACCAATGGGCCAAAAATGCCCTGGTTTTATTGCCCTGCCTGCTTGCGAACAACGTGCCGATCGTGCCCATGTTTACGCGCGGGGCGGTAGCGGCTGCGACGTTCTCGCTGTGCGCATCCGCCGGCTACGTGTTCAACGATTTGCTCGATCTCGAGGCCGACCGCATTCACGTCAGCAAAGCCAAGCGCCCGTTCGCGAGCGGCGCCTTGCCGATCATTTTCGGCTTTCCGCTGTTCCTCGCGTTGCTGGCGGTGAGCTTCTCACTCGCCGCCTCGTGCTTGCCGGTCGCCTTCAGCGCGATGTTGCTGGCTTACTTCGTCGGCACCGTATCTTACTCGCTGTACCTCAAGCGTTTGCTGATGCTCGACGTGTTGGTGCTTGCTGCGTTGTACACGCATCGCATCCTGTCCGGCGGCATCGCCACCGGTGTGCCCGTGAGTGCCTGGCTGTTGGGCTTTTCGATGTTCTTGTTCACGAGCCTCGCGTTCGCCAAGCGCTTCGTCGAGCTGCAGGCCATGGGCAGCGATGAAAAGGTGAAAAATCGCGGCTATTTTCGGGTCGACATCCCGATGGTGACCAGTATGGGCACTGGCAGCGGCTACATCGCCGCGCTGGTCTTCATGCTCTACGTCGAGAGCTCGGCAGTGCGCGTGCAATACCGCGAGCCGACCATCCTGTGGCTGGTGCTGCCGGCGCTTCTGTATTGGCTCGGACGCATCTGGCTCTTGGCTGGCCGGGGTCAAATGCAAGAGGACCCAGTGAAGTTCGCGCTACGCGATCGGCAGAGCCTGCTGTGCGTGGCGATCGTCGCGGCGATCGCGATCGTCGCGCGCTTCACGCCAGCGTGGTTGGTCGGCGTCATCCATTGAGCCTCCGGCGCCGAGGAACGGGCTAGGCTGCTCGCCCGTTACCTCAGCCACGGCCGGGGACGGCATTTCCCGCCGGTTTCGTGGCTATCAGCTGCGCGCTCTTTGCGCGACTCGAGCGGCTCTGATACTCGGAGGCGGCGATGGTTCGTTCAGCAGCCCCGGGAAATACGGATTTGCTCGTTGTCTCGGTGGGCTGCCCGTGTGGGATTGGCCCCGAGGTGTCGCTGCGCGCGGCGGCAAAAGTGCCCGGCACGGTGCTGGTCGGCGATTGGGACATGCTGTGCGAGGCGGCGGAGCTGGTCAAGGTCTCGAGCAAGCGGCTCCGCCCCTTCGATGGCGAGTGTCGGGATCCTCGGGCGATCTACGTGCACAGCGTGGGTCCCAAGCTGCTCGCTCGCGATCGCAAGCCGGGCAAACCGAATGCGGCGTCGGGCGCCGCGCAGCTCGCGTACATCAACGAAGCCTACCGTCTGGCCAAGGCCGGCCCGCGCCGCGCTTTGGTCACCGGTCCGGTGAGTAAGGCAGCCATCGCGCATTCCGGAGTCCCCGGCGCGGCCCACTTCCTCGGTCACACCGAGTGGCTGCGTGACCTGGATCGCGCGCCTTTGAGCGTGATGTGCTTTGCCGCAGGGCCGTTGGTCACGAGCTTGGTGACGACGCACTTGCCGCTCTCGAAGGTGCCCAAGGCGCTCACGCCGCTGGGCGTCAGCGATTCTGCATTTCAGCTGGCGAGGCTGCTCTTGGCGCTCGGAAAAAAGCGCCCCAAAATCGCGATTTGCTCGCTCAACCCGCACGCCGGCGAGAGTGAGCTATTGGGCCAAGAAGAGCGCACGGCGATCGTCCCTGGCATCCGTTCGGCCGCCAAGCGCCTGGCACGGCGCGCGGAGCTACTCGGTCCGATCGGCGCCGAGACTGCGTACCGCAAGGCCGCTGCGGGCGTGTATCAGGGCGTGGTCGCCATGTACCACGACCAAGCCACGATTCCGATGAAGCTAGTGGCCTTCGGCGACGCGGTGAACGTAACGATGGGCCTTTCGATCGTGCGAACCAGCGTCGATCATGGGACCGCATACGACATTGCTTGGACTGGCGTCGCGGATGCAGGTGGCATGCGTTCGGCTTTGGAGCTCGGGCAACGCCTCGTTTCGGGTTGGTGATGGGCCTCTCGGATCCGGAGCTCGCGTACTGTTTTCACCAACGCGCACGCCGGGCGATGCTCGCGGGTCTGGAAGCCTTGGCGCGCGCGCCGGCGGAGCTCTTGGCCAAGCGCCTGGAGGCGGAGGCCGTGCACGAGGCGTTGTCGATCACCGTCATGCGCTTCGTCGTGTTGTCGCTGGGCCGCGCGCGCGGCCTGTTCGCGCACGAGCGAGATTTTGCCACGGGTCGCCTGTTCGAGCCGCTGTCTGCACGCTTCGAGAGCAAGGTGTCGGTTCGTGACGGCGCGCTGTGTTGGGACTTTGCGCGCGCGTTTGCTGGAGCCGAAGCGGCATTTCACGCGGAGCTGGCACAGGGGCTGCAAAGTGACGGCGTCGATTTGGCCGCCTGCCCCGCGGAGCTCGTCGGCAATCTGTACGAGCTGCTGTTGGGGGAGGGCATTCGGCGCGGCGAACGCGGCGGCTTCGAGCTCGAATCAGGCAAGAGGCGCAAACAGACCGGCACGTTCTTCACGCCCCGCGCGCTGACCGAGGTCGTGGTTCAACGCGCGCTCGAGCCGCTCGAGCGGCGTATTCGCAGCTCATCACATCGCGCCCACGACTTCGTGCTCGACTTCCGCGTGTGCGATCCCGCGGTGGGTGGCGGGGCCTTCTTGCTGGAGGTCATGCGTGCGCTCTCGCTTCGACCCGGTGCGCGCCCGAGTATGGAGCGGCGGCGAGCGCTCGCGTCTCACGTCGTGCATGGCGTCGACGTCAATCCGATAGCGGTCGCGGTCGCGGAGGCCGCGCTCTGCCTGTTCGTCGCCGATCCGGCGTTCTCGCTGCAAGAGGCCGGCAAGAACCTGCGCGTGGGCGACGCCTTGCTGGGTCCCCCATACGCGGCTTGGGCCAGCCCGAGCGCTGGCCGAAGGCCCGAGCCGAAGGCGAGTCAGAGGCTGGATTTCCCAGCCGAATTCCCCGAGGTGTTCGAGCGCGGTGGATTCGACTTGGTGATCGGCAATCCGCCCTGGGTGGCCTATGCCGGTCGCGCGGCGCAGCCACTTTCGCCCGAGCGCAAAGCGTATTTTGCCGACCATTACCGCGCGCTCAAGGGCTATCCAACCCTGCACGGCTTGTTCGTCGAGCGCGCGCTGCGACTCGCGCCGCAGGGCACGGTCGCGCTGGTGGTACCGAGCCCGATCGCCGATCTGCACGGCTATCGCGCGGTGCGACGCGCCGTGCGGGCCACGCACACGCCGTGCGAGCCGATGATCGAGTTCGGGCAGGACGCGTTCGCTTCGGTGACTCAACCGTGCTTCGCGCTGATCGCCGAAGTCAGTACGGGCAGCGCTTCGGCCGAGATCCTGGATGAGCAGCCGTTCAGGTTGGCCGAACGCCAGCGCGCCACGGGCTCGGCCGCCGAGGTCTTGGCACCGGCCGCTCTGCTCGAGCTGGCCAAAGCGCGTGGTTTCCCTCGCGAGCTGTTTGGCGAGATGGGCTTTCAAACCACGAGCACCGTCAGCAAACAATTGCTGCGCAGGAGCTCCGAGCCCGACCCGATTCATCACTACCCGCTGCTCGAGGGGCGCGACGTGCGCGAGTTTTCGGAGGGCGAACCGCGGCTGTTTCTCTCCCCGGACGTCGACGCGTTGTCCAAGGCCCGCTGCCGGCTCAGACATCGTGACGACTACCAACGCGTGCGTTTCGTGATCCGGCAAACGGCGCGCTACCCGATTGCGGCCTTGCATCGAGGTTTGCCCTTTCGCAATTCGCTGTTGGCCGGGTTCGCGGTCGACGGCTTACCTGCGGACCTGGTGGTTGGACTGCTGAACAGCTCGCTATATCGGGCGCTGCACCTGGCCCTCCGCCGCGATGCGCGGCAAGCCACCTTTCCACAGGTCAAAATCGGGCACCTGCGGGCCCTGCCGGAGCCACCGAGTGATCCTGGCCGGCGCGCCGAAGTCGCCGAGATCAGCGCGACGCTGACGTGCACTGGTTTCGACCTCGCGCTCGCCGAACGCCTGGATGCCGCGGTATTCGGTCTGTTTGCGCTGGAATCGTGCGACGTCAGCGAGATCTTGGCGTTCTTGGCCGCGCGCGGAGCCGGCCGGCGTCCCGCAGGGTCCCCGGAGCGGGCGCAGGAGCAGACCCCGTGAAGTGGTACGAGTGAGGTCGGGAATGGTATACCCCCAAGCGTAGTTACCGAAGACCCACCGTCTCTCAGCGATGTCTCAAATACGCCCCGGTATTTTGATCGCGATCATCGTTTTCGCGGTTTTCGCGGCGTACGCCTATCTTGCTCCCGCGACCTATCGAACTAGCGCGCTGCTGGTCGTCGAGTCTGCGAACCCGTCGCTGCCGGCCAAGCTGCCGGAGCCACTCGAAGCGGCTCGCCGCCTGAGTGAGTCGATCCTCGATCGCGTCATGCTCGAGCGCCTCGCGAAGGAGCGCGCTGTGTCGGATGCGCCCGAGGCACGAGCCGCTGCCGCGAGCCAGGTTCGTCTTTCGCTCGAGATCGACACCAGTGACGCGCGCACCTTCAGCATCTCCTACCGGGACACGAACAAGGAGCGCGTTCAGCGTGTGTGCAATGACCTGGCACACCACGCCTTCGAGGTGGCGCCTTTGGTACTGTTCGATCGCAGCGCCGAGCGCGAACGGGACCTGAAACGCCAGCAGCAGACCCAAGAGCTGGCTGCTTTCCTAGCGTTGTATCCGGAAGCAGCCGCGGAGACGCCGCCTTCGGCCGGGCAGTCCCCCGACAAGGACCCCGCGCTTTCGGCCTTTCACGCCGAGAAGGCTATTCTCGAAAGGCGTTTGCAGGAGCTCGGCAGCGGGCGCGCTTCGGACAATCCCTACCTCGATGCCAGAGAATCCGATCCGACGCTGCTACGCCGCCGTTTAGCCGAGATCGATTCCGCGCTCAGCGCCCGCAGACAAGCCTTCGAAACCAAGGTTCCGGGCAAGGCCCTCTCGCCCGAGTTGCGAGCCGAGTGGAAGCGGCTGCTCGAGGCCGTAACCAAAGCCGGCGCGGACGCTGAGAGCGCTGCGCCGCCGCTACAGGCACGGATCGCCAGCGTGGCCCCCACTCCCAGTGCGCCGATCGACCCGAATCGGGCGCTTTTGCTGTTCTTTGGCGTGGTGTTCGGTGGCGGGTTGGGCGCCGCTTACACGCTCGTGGCACGAGCCACGCAGCAGCGCCGTACCAAATCGAGCCGCCCTCCGGCGGCCTCGCCGCAGGCCCTGAACGTCGAGGTGCCGCCGGCACCCGCGGTGCCCTCCGGGCTCGGGCCAAGTGTGCCCGCGTTTCAACCGCCCACGACCAGCTCGGCGCCGCCGATCGTCCCCGTTCCTCAGCGCCAAATTTCTTCGTCACCTCCAGCGGCAGCGCAACCGCAGCCGATCGCGGGCCGGGCCTCCGCGCACGCCCATCCGGAACGCGGCAATCACCCTTCCAGTAACCCGCCAGCTGCGCAGCCGCGTCGTTTCGCGTCCACCCTGGTGCTGCCACCCGCGGAAAATCCTCTGGCTGGCGATCCCAAGGCCGACCCCGCGCTGGCCTCGGCGGCGCGCGCCTGGGACGACGAGATCCGCGCGCACGCGGTGCCCGGCTTTGCGGTGGTGCGACCGCGCTCCGAGCCGCCTCCGGCAGGAAGCCCGTCGAGCGCGCCCCCGCCGCCCGCGGTGCCCGCGGAGGTCGTCGAGCCAGCTCCCAAACCGAGCCCCTCGCAGCGCTCGCGGCCGCGCAATCAGATGAAGGTCACGCAGCCGCTCGGATCGTTCGTGGCCGAGCTGCTCGAAAAAGAACGCGCTGCCGGTGCGCGCGGGGAAGCTGCCGCAGGGACTCCGGAACCGGCGCGCCCGCCGCGCTCCCCGGTGGTTCCGCGCTCAGCGTCGGTCCCACCCGCGTCTCAGTCCCGTTACAGCTACGTGAGCTCCGTCCCGCCCGCGGAAGACATCCTGACCATCGTTCGTCCCACGCCGGGCGATTGGTCACCTGACCGCACATTGCAGCCCGCGTTGCGCCGCTCGGTTTGCGAGCAACTGTACCCGCTCGCCGTCGAGGGCTGCTTCGTGGTGGTGGTGGTCGGCGTACCGGATTCCTTGGAGCAGAAGTCGCGCGTCGCGGCCGAGCTCGCGCTGGCCTTGGCGGAGTCTGGCCATCCCAGAATCTTGCTGATCGATGGCGACACCCAAAATCCCCGCGTGCATCACTTGATGCACGTTGCCATGCCCATGAGCGCGGGCTTCTCGCAGCAATTGCGCGACCGCATCAACGGCAACAGCGACCGGCGTTGGACCGTGGTCAGCTGCGGCAAAACCCTGCATGTGATGGCCGAGGGCATGATGCGCTCGCCCGGCCTCTTGCTCTCGCGGCAATTCTCCGATGGCCTCGCGGATCTTCGGAACTACTACGACTTCATCGTCATCGACGGGCCCAGCGCGTCGCTCCCGGTCGAGTCGCAGGCGCTCGACGCGGTGGCCCACGGCGTGGTGTACGTGTCTTCCAAACAAGGCTCTAGCGCGCTCGCGCAATTGCAGGCGCTGTTTCGCGACAAACGCCTACAAAGCGTGGTTACCCGCCCCTGAGCGGAGCAGCACGCTCAGCCCGGCTTCGAGCCCTGCACGAGTTGCCGGAGCAGGATCAAGCAAAACTCCGGATCGCGTAGCAGGTAGCGCGCGGCCAAGCGGCGCGGCTCTTGTGCGAGGCGGTACAGCCACTCGAGACCGGCCTTCGACATCCAGCTCGGTGCACGCTTTTGAATCCCCGCTACGAAGTCGAGGCTAGCGCCGACGCCGATCAGCACCGCAGGCTTGAGTCGATCGGCTCGCGTGTAACTCCAGATCTCTTGCTTCGGCGCGCCCAGCGCGACGAGCACCAGGTCGGGCTGTGCAAGTCGAATGCGCTCGGCAACCTCGTCGCTCTCGGCCAGCGCATTGACGTCGATGCGGGAAGCGTCGGTGCCCACGATCTGAATCCCCGGCAAGGCCGCTTCCAGCTTGCTCTTGGCCAATTCAGCCACGCCTTCCGCCCCACCCAAGAAGTACACTCGATAGCCGCGCTCCGCCGCGCGGCGCAAGAGCGGCATCACCAGATCCGAGCCCGAAATTTTCATGGGCAACGGCGTGCGCAACAAGCGAGATGCCCACAGTACCGGGGTACCGTCCACGAGCGATAGGGCAGCGGCCGCGTAGGCAGTGCGAAAGCGCTCGTCGTGCTCGGCCATGACCACGTGGTCGACGTTCGGCGTGAACACGGTGCCGCCGTTCTTGTTCCGGATCAGGCGATCGATGGCATCGAGCGCGCCTTCGAAATCGACCACGTCGAGTGATAGCTTGCCGACTCTGACTCGAGGCAGCGCGAGCGGGCCGGTGCTCACGAGCCAGTGCCCCCGAGGACCACGGGCAGCGTGCGCGCCAGCACGTACAGATCGAGCCAGGGCGACCAGCTCCGGACGTATTCGACATCTAGGTGCACGCGCTGCTCGAAGGTCGAGGCGTTGCGCTCGGTGACTTGCCAGATGCCGGTGATGCCCGGCTTGACGCGCAAGATCACCGCTTCCTGCCCGTTCATCTCCGGGATTTCGCGCTCCAAATACGGGCGCGGCCCGACCAGACTCATGTCACCGACGAACACGCTCCAGATTTGAGGCAGCTCGTCCAAGCTGTATTTTCGCAGCACGCGGCCAATGCGGGTGACCCGTGGGTCGACGGTGAGCTTGTGGAACTCTTCGTACTCGGCGCGCATTTGCGGGTTGCTTTCCAGCACTTCGCGCAGCCGTTGCTCACCGTCCCCGTACATGGTGCGGAACTTGTACGCCACGAAACGCACGCCGTCTTGGCCGAGGCGCTTCTGCTGGTAGAAGATCGAACCACGTGAGTCGAGCTTGATCAAAATCGACATCACGAGCACGAAGGGCAAGACGAACAGCCCGCCTATCGTGGTCAGGGTGACATCCATCAAGCGCTTGGCCAGCCGCGGGCCAGCGAGCAGGAGCTGCCGCCGAACTTCGATGCCGAGCACGCCACCCAGGCTGTGCGTGGGCGTACCGAAGTGCGCGACGTTGAACAAATCCGGAATCACCAGCACGCTGGAGTAGCCTTCTGCATAGCGCTCGATGACCCCGAGCAGGGTCGCCGAGTCGAGCTTCGGCATCGCGATCACGGCGGAGCGAATGCCCAGGCGTTGAGCCAGAATCGGCGCCAGCTCGAGCCCGCCGACGATCGGCACGCCCTCTACTTCCGCGAATTGTTCGAGCGCGGAGCGCTGTGAAGGCGTCTCGATGTCGTCATTGTTGCGCGCGTGCGAGGACTCGGGCCCCTGGCGCACCGACTGCACCATCAGGTCTTCTTCGCCCCAGGTCGCGCGGACCGTGCCGTGCTTGGTGGGATCGTCGTCCAGAATGGCGACGGGCTTCAGGCCGAGCTGCGGGCGCCGCTGCAGCGTGGCGACGACTGCGCGTCCCACCTTCCCAGCGCCGAACACGACCACCGGCTGACCCCACCAGCTACGTTTCGCTAGTGCGGAGCGCAGCACGCCGCGGCCGATCGGCACGAGCACCGCGGAGGCGAGCCAACCGACCAGCCACGCCACGTGCGGCATGTAGTGAAACGCGCCTTGGCGGGCGACTGCGATCACCCAGGAGCCCAAATAGATGAGCGAGATGGTCAGCGTGCAGCGGCGGATCTCTTCGGACGGGCTCGGTGGTGTCAGCCCGTACATCTGCACGGCGGTCAGCGCGGCGATACACATGGGCACCAGTGCAAACACGCTGAAACGCTGAGCAAGCGTCAGCGTGTCACTGGCCACGAGCGCGCCTACGGCAGCGGCTGCCAGACCCAACGTGAAGACATCACAAAGGATCAAGAGCATGCGCGACAAGTTCGGCCGGCACACGACGTTCAGGCCGACGATGGATGGATTTTGGCGCGCACGATGGGCGAGGCCCGCACCCTTGTGCCGTGCGGCGGCCACCTGCTCGATCAACGCGGTCGCAATTGCGCGCGAGTCGCAGGCTCCCATTTCACGCAAAATGGCGCCGACGTGCCCGCCGTTCTCGGCCTGGATACGCAGCGCTTGGCGCAGCTGTTCGGGCGTGATCACGCCGTGACGAATCAGCACCTGGCCGATCTCGTTATTTCGTTTGCGGCGACGCTTGTAGAATGCGGGCGCGCGCTTGCTTGCCCCGCCCGGCGGGCCAGCGACCAGCACCGGCTTCACGCTTCGATTCCTTCAGACTGGGGAAAAGCCCAGTGGGAGACGCAGAACCCAGCTAGTCTTCGCATCATGGCCGTTCGAAAAGGCACCCAACGGCATGTCATTGCACATGTGTACGACGTTGCACCAGCCGCACGCGACATGAACGATGCAGCGCGTGGTGGTCGGCTACTTGAACCATTCCCTCTACGACCCTTCGCATCCTGCCAAGCTTTTACCCCGAGCGCGCCCTTATTGGAAGGACTTCCACGCGGCGAGGCTTGCCGCGCGAAGCCAGGTGGAGGCTGTTTTCGCGCATGCTTCTGCTGGCATTTTGCCGGTTCACGCGTGGCTGACGCGCTCACGCGTCGGGCAAGCGAAACGCTCACACTGGAGAGTCGTCCAGCAAGCTGCGCAACTGCTGGGGGGTTCTGACCCCAAGCAGCGCCACTGAAATTCCATCGGCCTGGCTCGCGAACTCGATCGCCATCCGAGGCAAGCTGACGCCGCGCTCGACCGCCTGTTGGCGAAACTGGCTGAGCTGCTTTTTTCGCAATTCGACCTGCTCGTCGGAGCTGCAGTAGGTCGCCAAGCTGGTCTCGTCGACAGCCTTCACCAAAAGTCCATTGCCCAAGATCTCTCGCGCGATGCCGCCCACCCCCCTGAGCCGTGCCTGGCCCGACAGGTTTTCGAGTGCCCGTGGCTCGAGCAGGCTGAGCGTAAACTGAAGCGAAGAGATGCCTGAAAAGCGCAACGCGGCGAGCCCGCTCTCTACGGTATCGCAGGCGATCCCGTAGTACCGGATCTTGCCGGCTCGTTTCAGGTCTTCGAGAACCGGCTCCCACTCACCGCGCTCCACGACCTCCTGCGGTGGGCTGTGGAGCTGGAACAGATCCACGTAGTCCGTACGCAGTCGGCGCAGACTCGCTTCGAGCGCTTGCACCAGGTAGGCAGGCGAAAAATTCTGAGCGAGTGCGCCCCGACTTCCGGCGGGCAATTGGTCGCGGCGAATTCCGAGCGCTCGGATGACCGGCCGCAGAAACGGCTTCAGGCGGCCGGCCAACTTGCGTCGCGCCGGCAGACAATATCCGGCCTTCGTGGCGATAATCACGTCCGAACGCCGCGCGGCGAATACGCGGCCGAGCAGGGCCTCGCTCTCCCCCTGGCTGTACATATCCGCGGTGTCAAAGAAGTTGATGCCTGCGTCTCGCGCTATTGCGAGCAAGCGTACGAAGCTCGATGGGTCATTCTGAAAGACGCCACCAATGCGCGCGCAGCCCACGCCGAGCTCGGAGACTTGGAGATCGGTGTTTCCAAAGCGCCGCCGTTGCATGGGGCGGAGTATTGCGCGCTGCTCATCAGCGGGGAAGCCCCGATCGGAACTCCCGCTGCGCCGTCGAGTTGTGCCGTGCTATACGGTCGCTAGCGTGAAGGTCGATAATCGAGTGATCGTGGTCGGCAGCGGTCCGGCAGGTGCAGCAGCAGCAGTGTTCCTCCGTCGCGCTGGTGTCGAAGTGCTGCTCCTCGAAGCCGGCTCCGAATGGTCCTCGCTCGGGCTCACCGTGCGTATTCGCGGCCTGACCGTGGCCAAAACTCGCGGCGAGCTGAGCGAGCGAACGGGTGTGGCGAGGACGGCCGAGCCCACTGCGGTGCTGAACGAGGACCTCTCGCCGGGAGGCTTGTCGAATTTCTGGAGCTGCGCAGTTCCGCGCTTTTCTCGAGAGGACTTCGCGGACGCCGAGCGCGCCGGCGAAGCGTACGTTTGGCCAGTCGGCTATGACGACCTCGCCCCTTGGTACGAACGCGTTGAACCGCTGCTGCACATCGCCGGCTCCAGAGCCGACGACGTCCAGGTTCCCCGGGGCAATGTGCGGCACGGCTGGGAGCTCACCGAGGATTGGCAGAGCGTGGTTGGCGACGCGCGCCGCACGGGGCGAACGGTCGTCCCGATGCCGTACGCCTACGGCGCCGATACCTCACTCACTCTGAGCGGTACTGCGTTCAACTCGTTCGTCCGCTTGATCAAGCCCGAACGGCGTGCCGGAGGCTTGACCGTTCGCTTTGGCGCGCGCGTCCAGCGCCTCGAGTGGGAGCCGAGCACGCGTCGGGTTCGAGGCGTGACTTTTCGAGATGGCCAGTCGGGCAGGGAAGAAACCATCCCCTGTCGCGCGGTCGTGCTCGCAGGCGGGGCCATCAACTCGCCGCAGGTGCTGCTGCAGTCGACGAGCGCTGATTTTCCCGCGGGCCTCGGCAATACGGACGGCGTGCTCGGTTGCTACCTGCATGACCATCCAGTGGGCAAAGCGGTGATCGACCTGGAAACGCCGCTGTCTTTTTTCCCGCCCGCGTACATCACCCGCCTCGATCTGGATCGCAGCGCGCCGCTGTACGGCGCTGCCGGTATGCAATGGAGCGGCTCACCGATCGCGGCCCGTGCGCTCCTGCAAGGTTATCGGGGACGCGCGCCGTGGGCGGGGTTCAGCGTGTTCGGGACCATGGTGCCGAGCAAGGACAATTGGATTGCGCTCGATGCGCGCGAACGAAGCGCCGACGGAACGCCCGGGATCGCGCTGCACATTCGTCACCCGGCGGAGGCCATCCGTCTCTTGGACGACACTCGCGATCAGATCATGGCTCTGCTTTCACGAGCCGGCTTTCAACCGAAGATGCGCGTCTGGAAGGTCGAAGCCCCTGGCATGTCCAACCACTACGGCGGCACGGTTCGCATGCACGCCTCGCCGAAGTTCGGGATGCTCAACGGTTGGGGTCGGCTACACGTGGCTTCGAACGTGGTCGTGGCGGATTCCTCGGCGTTCACCACCGGGCCTGAAAAGAATCCCGTTCTGACCGCCATGACGCTCGCGGCCCGCGCCAGCGACCGGCTCGCTCAAGAGCTCAAGAGCGGCGACCTGTAACGCGCCTCGCCCCGACCCAGGGGCCGAACAATTGCTCGCGTGGACTGCTCGCGAGCCAATGCAAGAACAGCTCGCGATTCGAACGAAGCGTGGCGCTTGTGCAGAGTACCGAAGTCGCGCTAACGAATTCGAAGATGAGGCCGACGAGAATTCAGGCTCGAGCCGCGGTCTGGGTCGGGGGCGTGGCGTTTGCTGCCGCTTTGACCATGGTTCTGCTGGTCTTCCGCCAGCAAGACCTGGTTGGCAACAAAGGAGATCCCTACGGCTACGGTCGCATCGCACGCGGCTTCATCGAGCATGGGTTCGACAAGCTCACGCGCCGCGCGGCTTCGCTCTATCCTGAATTCATCGCCGTGGTGTACCGGCTGGGTGGCGGCGACTTCGCGGTGGAGTTGCTGCAATGCGCGCTCCATGCCGGCACTTGTTTGCTGGCATTGACGATCGGCACGAAGCTCTACAACCCTCGCACCGGCAAAATTGCCGGCTTGCTCTGTGCGCTGCACCCGATGTTGCTCCGCTATGTCGCCGATCTGCACATGGAGACGGTGCTGACCTTTCTGTGCACGCTGACGGTCTGGCGAGCATTGCTATTTCACGACCTGCCGAATGTCCGTAATGGCATCCTGTTGGGTGCCGTGGCCATGGTCACGACCTTGACCAAAGGCGTCATGCTGCCGTTCGTGGTCGTTTTCGCGGTAGTCGAGCTCGTTTTCGCCTTGCGTCCGGTGAATCCCCAGCGCATCGCGGCGGTGGGCGGCATTTTCGTGGCGATGGCGCTGCTCTTCGCGCCCTGGTCGTACCGCAACTACCGGGCGACCGACGGCAAATTCATGGGTTTGACTCCGGGAACGAGCGACTCCTTTTTGCGCGGCTACATCTTTACGCGGCTGGAATTCGCCACCCTGCAGAAGCGCCCCTACGAGTTTGCGGAGAACGAATGCAACGCCCTGTTCAGAAGCATCGCTCGTAGCGCAGGCACCGAGTGGGAGCTGGACGAGGTGGAAGACGAGAAAAACAACGCTCGCTTCGCCAAGCAAATGGTCCTCACGCGGCCCTTCGATACCATTCGCAAGTGCGTCGTCGGCTTGTTCACTTTTTGGTACGAGATGACGAGCCTGAAGAACTCGCTCGTGCCCTTGGGCTTGGCGCTCGTCGCCTGGGCGCTTGCCGCGTTGGGCTTCCGGCGTTCGCGTGCGGAGGAGGGTAGCGTGCCGTGGCTTCTGATCTTACCGATCGTGGTCATGAACGTGTTCGTGGCCGCGTTGATCCCGCTCGGCCGCTACTCGGTTCCAATCCTGCCGTGCCTAATGACGCTGGCCGCGTTCGGCATCGATACGCTGCTGTCCCGCTGGTTGCGACCTGCCTCCGCAGCGGGCAATTGAACGCGCGGCCCGCAATCCTTCGAGAGCAAGGCCCGACGCGACGCTCAGCGCGACAGCAGTTGCTCGTAGAACTGCACTAGCTGACGGACGACTGCCGTCCAAGCGTAACGCTCCTCCGCCAAAGTCCGGGCGTTCTGCCCGAGCTTCTGCGCTAGCTTTGGGTCGGCCAACACACGCAGAATCTGCTGGGCAAAGTCGTCTGGGGAATCGGCCAGCAAGACGTCGTGCTCGTGACTCACGTCCAGGCCCTCGGCGCCGATCCGCGTCGAAACGATCGCCTTCGATTTCGCCATGGCTTCGACGATCTTGAGACGCGTCCCGCCACCGATCCGCAGCGGCACCACCACGGCGCTCGCTCGCTCCAGATGTGGCATCACGTCATCGACGAAGCCAACCACTTCCACGTGACGGCTTTGGCGTGCCAGCAGCGCCGGCTGTGCTCCGGGACCGACGATCGATAGCTTCACGTTCGGGCGAGCTGCCACCACCTTGGGTAGAATCTCGTCGATGAAGTAGAGCAGCGCGTCGTGGTTGGGGAAATAATTGTTGGCGCCGAAAAAGAGCAGCTGGTCGGGTGCAGTGTCGAAGCTCGAGGGCTGAAACTGCTCCACGTTGACGCCATTGGGGATGACGGCGGTTGTGGTCGTGGGAGACACGCCCGAGAGCAGTCCTGCGTCACGTTGCGAGGTCAAAAGCACGCCGTCGAAGCGCCGCCACGCGGCCTTTTCTTCCCAGCCGAGCTTGCGCCAGTTGAGGGAGTTGTAGAGCTTGCGTGACGCGCCGTCCGCCGAGCCTGCCGTTCGGCGTTGCAAATCGTACTCGATGTTGTGCTCGTCCAGCACGAGCAGCGGCTTCTTCTGCTGCCTCGTGAAGCGATAAGAAGCCATGTTCGCGAACTCGACCTGCACCACGTCGTAGGATTGCTCGGCGAGCTGCTGGTCGATCTGTGCTTGGAAATCCGCGCGACGTTTTACCTGCAGGTGCTCGAAGCTATGCAGGGACAACAGCGAGCGCATTTGTAGGCGTCTCTTTTCGGCCACGCTTCGCGGATCGAGGTCCGGCAGCGTCGTAACGCGCTGGCAAAAAAGGCGCGTCGCGTCCAATGACTGCTGCGTGTACGGATCCGTCGAGTTGAAGGACAGGATCGAAACCTCGTGGTTGGCCGCAAGCCCACGCATCAGACCATCCATACGGCGTTGCCCGCCAAAACGCGGCGGACTCGGAAGATAAGGAGCAACGAACAGAATTTTCATCGGAGGCGCTTGTTGACTAGCCAAGTGAGGAAGGGTGAGAAAGCGGAACTTGCGAGCGTGGCGCGAGCACGATGCAGCGAGGTGACGGGTTTAGTCGAGCACGACGTCGAAGACGTTGATCGAATACGGAGCCAGCACTTCGTCCAGTTTATTTCCGGACTTGCTGCCCTCGTCCACCAGGGACGGCGCTTGTCGGCTGTACACGAACTTGCGGCGAGTGGCCATTTTCCCGCACTCGTTCAAAGCAATGGTCGTCTTCGCGGAGGTCACGGGATCGAGATTGAGAGCGATCAGTACCATGTGCTTACCCGAAGCGTCCCGTGAAGCGAAGAGCGACACGTTTTGCGCCATGCGTGTCTCGACGGAGCGGCTCAGAAACTGCCCCTTCTTCCCGTCGAAATCGCGGAACGCGCGGAATGCCCAATACACCGGTGATTTCGGCGGCGGCTCGAACCAATAAAAAGCGTAATCGATGCCCTCGGTGCCAAACCTGCCCAAGGCTTCGGCGAGCGCGAGCGCACCGCTCATGTCCTTTTCCCCGCCGAAATTGTACTCCCCAATCGATATGCCTAGGCCCGGGTAGTTTTGCTGGATCCATTCCTTGAGCCGAGGCAGGAGCCGCACCGGCTCGGCGATCCATGATTCGTCCTTGTAGCTCGGGTCCCAAAGAGCGCGCGTCGAACGCAGCCTCAACGCGGCCGTCGCGGGATCCGAATTGTCCGAATACACGTCCTTGCCCTGCGGATAGAAATGCACGTCGAGCACGTCGAGCACTCGCTTTCCGGTCGTTCGGTCGTGCTCTCGAAGCTGCTTCAGGTACCAAGGCAAGAGCGGCACGTCCCCGTGCGCGCGGCGGTCGGGACGGAGCGTGACGCCGGCCGCGGCATCTTTCGCAGAGTAGAAGTAACCGGTCCAGCCCCATTCGGAGGGTCCCGCGATCAACGCCTGAGGATCGGCGTTTCGAATCGCGGTTCCATAGCGAATCGATCGATCGAGCAGCTCGTCGTAGGTCAGCGGATCGGGATGGACGTCACGGTGGGTCGAATTCCAAAGTGACGGCTCGTTGTCCAGGAAGTACAGCTTGACGCTGCGGCTCTTCGCCTTCTGGTCTTCGGCGACGATCGCCTCGACCCACTTCTGCATCATGTCTGGTGAGGCTTCGACGCTGGTCGTGCTGGGCGAGGTCGGTCGGATTTCCGCGCCGTCGGGCCGTACGCCGTCTCCTGCGTCTGGGCGATGCGGGTCGTGATTACGCTGTTTCTGTGATTTCTCGTAGATGGACGCGGGAAAGCCCACCGAGTGTTGATCCTTCGCGACCCAACCGATGAGCGGAATCGTCAGCGCGGAGGCCAGCTGATTTTTCTTATTGTCAGCCAGAAAAGCGCGATAGTCGCCGCACTTTTGGTTTTCGAAGAACCAATCCTTACCCGTATTGTAGGCGTTCAGCTGCCAGTTGTAGCGCGAGTTGGGATTGCCTCCCCAGCGCCGAGCCGTGGCGCCCGTGTCCGAGACATTGCCGGCGATGCCGTAGATGTACGGGCTGATCGCGTGACTCGGTGCCCGACAGTTCACCTGCAGCTGAACCTGCTTCGAGGCCGCGGCAACCGCGACCGGATCGGCGGTTTTGGCGTCGAAGCGCGACAACTGAAGCTTATCGAATTGAACCCATTCCGACCCGACTTGCGTCTTGGCATGCAGCACGATGCGATCGAACGGCGCAGAGGACGGATTCAAGTCCGTCCACGGAACGTAAATCTCCACCCAGCCGCCAGCGAGCTTCTTGCTCCGCTCGGGACCGATGTCGACCGCAGGCAACGACTGGTCCTTATCGCCGTTCGCGAGACGCACCTCTAGGAATTTACCGAAGGCACTCGGGGCGAGCATGCGGAACACGAAGGCGCCGTAGCGCCCTTGCAGCGTGTCGTGGCGCAGAATGAAGCCGCCGTACTGCGACAAGTTGATGCGCGCAGGTCCGTTGGAAAGCTCATGCGGGCCCCAGCCCCAGTCTTGCCAGCCCGGTTTGAGCCCACCATCGTAGAGCGTTTCGGCGACCTCGAAGCTTGCTGGGCGAGCGGCGGGCTGCGCGGTCAGCTTGCGACAATCCAGGCTGAGACAGGCAAAGCCGATGCACACCAAGCTGACGAACCGAGACAGGCGCAGGGCGCTTCGCCCAAACAAACGCTCGAGCCCAAGTGGCACTTGGACTCCGCGGGAGTGAGCGCCGGAGTTCGGAAACTTCATTCCGTCGTACCCCGCAAGTCGCTGAACGCTTGAAAGACTTCGAGATGCATCGGGTGGTCCTTTCTCGAGCAGAGGCCGACCGGCCGAGCCTTTATAGCATCAAATGCGCACTCCCGTTGCGAGGCAATGCGGGACGCGCCGCGAATTCCGGAGCTTCGAGTGCGCCCACTCATTCGCCACACTGCGATCCTGATCGTTTGGTATCGTGTCGCGCGCTGCTTGGCTGTGTGAGAGCTCGCGTGCTCGCGCGCTCGAGCGGCATCTCGTCAATGACCCTTGTGACAGTCATGACCGGCCGGCGAGCGCGTTTCCGGCGTTGTGTGAAAAAATAGCCAGACTCGAGCGCAGAATCGAGATCCGCCGCGAGCGAGCGGATGGTAAGAGCTTCGATCGTGTCCAAGTCAGGGTTTCACATCCCTTCACTCGACGGTCTGCGCGCGTTCAGCTTCGGCATGGTCTTCGCGTCGCACGCAGGCCTGTCGGCGATCGTCCCCGGTGGCTTCGGGGTGACGGTGTTCTTTTTTCTGTCGGGCTTCCTGATCACCACTCTGATGAGAACGGAGTTCGAGAAGACCGGCCGGGTTTCATTTCGAAACTTCTACATTCGGCGTGCGCTGCGCATTCTGCCGCCGTTCTACCTGGTGCTTGCGGTTGCGACGTTGCTCACTGCCTGTGGCGTGATCCAGGGAGGGCTCTTGCCGCGGGCCGTAGCGGCGCAGGCGATGCACTATGCGAACTACTGGGTGGTGTTTCACGGCTTCGGCGGCTTCCCGCCTGGAACGGGGGTGTACTGGTCGCTCGCCGTCGAGGAGCACTTCTACTTGCTGTTCCCGCTCGTGTTCGTGTCGATGCAACGGTTGGGCATGACACCGCGCGCACAAGCCCGGTTTCTGCTCGCTTTGTGTGGCGTGATCCTGTGCTGGCGCTGCGCGCTGGTGTTCCTTCGCGAAAGTGTGCCCGACCGCACGTTCGTCGCGAGTGATACCCGCTTCGACTCGATTTTGTTCGGCTGCATCTTGGCCATTCGCGGCAATCCGATGCTCGATCCGCACGGCGACACGGACACCCTCTGGCGCTATCGGCTGCTCCCGTTGGGGCTGCTGGTGCTGCTGGGGACGTTCCTGATTCGGGAGCCCCACTTTCGTGAGACCTTTCGTTACACGCTGCAGGGGCTGGGTCTGATCCCCGTGTTCGTGTGTGCGATGCGCTATCCGACCTGGTCGGTCATGCGCCTACTCAACTATCGACCGGTCGCGTTCCTCGGTCTTTTGAGCTACTCGCTCTACCTCGTTCATCAAGTGGCGCTTTACGGTGTGGAACAGCACTACCAGGCGTCGCTAGGGCTGCCCGCGACGGCCGTGCTGGCGTTTGCGATTTCGGTCGGCATCGCCTGGTTGATGTACTACGCGGTCGACAAGCCGTGCGCGAAGCTGCGGCGCAAGTTCTCGGCTTGATGCCGCAGTCGCCTTCGGTTACTGAACGAATTGGCAGCCGGCGCGGCTTGCGCACCTACACGGTGCTTGCGCGCTCCTCGGAACCGGCCAACCCTCCGGGGTATGCAGCGCCTTATGTTGCCCCGCTCCCTCTCCGTTGGTGTGCATACTAATGGGCGTCGCTCTTTGAGACGAAGTCCGTGACTAGGTGACTTGCCAGGGACAACGAGGAGGCGACGACATGCTGGGCACTTCGATTCTTAGGTACGGATACGCTTTGGCGCTTTTGGTCGCCTGCCCCGCTGTCGTTGCTTGCGGCAGCGGCGGAAAGTCGGACGCGGCTGCCAGCGCGGGCAACACGAGCAGCGCTGGCGGCGAGCCCACAGGTGGCACGAGCGGCAGCGGCAATGGCACGAGCGGGAGCTCCAGCAGCCTTGGCGGTGGTGACAGCGGAGACACGAGCGGCAATGGCAACGTGCCCTCGAATGGTGGGGCGGTCGATTTGCCGCAGGGCTCGCACGGTCTCGGCACGGTGGTCGTTGGGCCCATCAACGGCGAGGTCTCGACGAAGCTGCCGAAGCTGCCGACGATGACCAACGTCTATGCCACGGTGCTTGGCGACAGCTTGAACGTCTTCTTCGATCCGATCGACGGCGCGAGCGACTACCGCGTTTACGTACTACCGAACGACGGTGACGTCAGCGCGGCCTCCGGCGGCGCGATCACCATCAAGAATGCCACCTACCGCTGCGCAGGCAATCGCCAGGCGCCCGTTTCCACGGTCGACAATACAGAATCTGGCAATGGTTGGGTTGCGACGCTAGTCAACGCGGAAGTGGGCGGCTTCGGACGGAAGACTGCGGACGCCACGCTCGGCTACGTTTACGCGACGCCCGGCGAAGGTCGAATCCCGGTCTATGCGCTCGGCGATCCCAACTACGACGCGGACAACAACTGCTTCCAAGAGCGCTGGGGTGCCTCGCGCGCCAAGAAATACGTCACCTCCGAGAGTGAACGAGCGACGCTGCTCGGAAAGCGCTGGCGTGACGACGGGATCGTCTTTTACGTGCCCGCCAAGGCGGACTCGACCAGCAGCCAGCTCTACCTGGATGACAGCGACCCGCAGAATTACTTCTATTTCGCCAGTGCCGCCGAAGCGGCTGCTCATGCCAAGAAGACAGCTGTGTTTCCGGTGCTGAAGAGCGCTTCGGCCGACACGGTGCCTTTGATGCGCGTCTATTACCTGAACTATTGCGGTAATTCCCACGACGAGCTGGTCGCGACGAAATCGCGCTTCGATCGCGCGTTCAATCAAGGTGACAAGTTGCCCATGTTCGCCGTGCACTGGGCGGGCCTGACCGACAAGACGACTCTGGTCGTCGAGGCGCTCGACACCCTTTGCCCGTACACCGGACAGCTCACGCCACAATCTGCCCCCGCGCTCAGTGACGCGAACTACCCCGCCTGGTCGAGCATCGAAGACGCTCGCAAGGCGTCCGCGACGGGTGAGGTCTACATCAACGGGCAAGGGCCAGCGGCCTCCAAGCCAAAACCCCTGGCGCGCTCGTTCATCGAGGTGTCACCGGTCGCGCCTCCGAAGCTCGATTGGTTCATGGGCTTCGGTCCCTCGGACTCGCTCGGGACGTTCGCCGACGCCGATTGCGGGGCCACCATGGGCAACAACTGCTTTCAGCAATTCCGACAAAAGTCCGAGCTCTTCGACACGGATTTCATGTTCCCGGAATCGGACCGCCACCAATTCGGCAAGGTGCTCGGCGAGCTCTGGGTGGCGTACGCCGACCTCGATGGCGACGCCAACGGCAAGTTTCGCATCACGCCCAACACTCGCTCGCAGGTCACTGCGGATTCTTATCTGTACGTGACGATGGAGGTCGACGCCTTCACTACTGGGCGGCGCTACCCGCAGATCATCATCTCGGACCAGGATCCGCCCATCGACTGGAATTTCTACACCGGCAATTCGCTGGTCGTTCAAACCTTCAAGGGCGACGGTTCGCTCAACTGGCCGCACGCTTATTCGCTCGAGATCTGTGACCACCGGACTTGGGACGTGAATCAGCAGTGCCCCGCCTACCCGGAGTTCCGGCTCCAGCTCGACCCGAAGCAGCCCGACCCCGCCAAACCGCTCGGCCTCGCGCCCAACGACGAGGTGGGTGAGCACGTTGGAGTCGACGTATCGACGCGCTTCGAAGTCTACGCTTCGACCAAGCGGGCCTACCTGTTGCTCGACGGCAAACCCTTTGGTTGCGTAGACCTACCGGCGAAGGGCGTGCCCTCGGGCGCTGTCTCCGTCACCTTTGGCGACGTGCTGTATCACTCGGATGCGGACGACATGCCGGGGTACGCCAGCTTCGTCGAGAAGAGCTCCAAGTTCGAAAGCCACCGGCACTTCGACAACTTGGGCTTCAAGCACGGTATGCCCGCGCCCAGTTGGAACGAGCAGGTGCTGCCGTGCTACCCGGCGTCCGCCCTGCAGCCCGCGGCCGAGTGAGGCTACTCACCGCGTAGCGTCAGCGAGAGCGGGGCGAGCCATGGCTCAGCCCCGCGCTCGCACACGCGGCGCGCGCTCTCGAAAATGCGCAGCGCTAGAGGTCGCGACCGAGCCGAGTACTGATCCATTGCTTGGCGATACGTTTCGCGCCGGAGGTCACGCTGCGGCGCGCACGCTGGAACTTGGCCAAGGGATTGAAGTAGTACGCGAACATGCGCTGAATCCGCGGAGGAAGCTCACGATACAGCTTCTCATCGAGGTTGAACGAGGGATCCCCGTAACCGTACGCCTTGTCTTCGCGAAAATAGCCGATGGTGAGCATGGTGCGCGGGGTGTCGGTGGGGTTCGGCGTTCCGCGGTGCCACATGGCGAGATCGCGGATCAGGATCTCTCCCGGCAGAAGCACGACCTTGAGCGACGGCAGGTAGGTCGCGACGCGTTCGACCGGTGGGTTCCTGCCGTCTTGCACGTTAGGCTCGAGCCCGTACTGCTGGAACAGCGAGGACGTCCACATATGGCTGCCGCCAGGCCATACCTCGAGGGGGCCATTGTGAAGGCCACACTCCATGGTCGGGATGTTGACGACGTAGCCACGTGGCCGCCATTGATTTTGGACCCAGGTGTCGTCGCCGTCGATGTCGCTGTGCGGCGATTGCAAAATCGCGCCGTTGACGACCGTGTCACTCGACATGTACTTGCAATAAAAATCGTCCCCCAGCAGCTGCTCGAGGATGGGGAGCACGAAGGAGTTGGCGAGCAAGCGCGGGTCGCTCATGGGCAGAGTCAAGCGCGGGAAGATTCGCCAGCGAGACTTGCGAAACCAGAAGTTCGCGCCTTTTTGCTGAGAGATCCGCACCTTGTGCAGCGCGTCCGGCGCTGTGTCGGTCTCCTGCAAGCTGAGCGTGCTGCGGCAATCTTCCAAGATCGCCTCCATCTCGCGTCCGATACTGGCGATGAAGTCCTGCTCCAGCGCGTCGCGCAGGATGACGTAGCCGCGGCAACTGATGATGAGCTTCGCGAGCTCCAAGTTGTCAGCGGTGAGCCGCCCTGATTCGCGTTCTTCTTTGGAGAGCTGGAGGGCTTGCGGCGGCAGTTGATCGGGACGAACGTCGTTTTCTGTCATGGGTCGGGTTGCAACGGAGGTCGCGTGTTTGGGTTCAGAATTGACACCTGCGGGGTCGTCGACGCTCGCTCCGCACTGCTCCCAGATCGCGCATTACCGAAGGCTCCGAGTGACTGCGGCCTCTAACAGCGCCCGACGTTCCACCACCGCGGCACTGTAGCAGACATCTCCCGGGCTTTCCCTGGGTATTCCGTCATTTTTCAGCTATTTCAAACGCCGTCCTAACAGCGGTCTCGTTCGAGCTGACTGTCGCTGGCAGGGGGCGACGGCGCCAAGGCCAACCTACGGTCAGGTATTTGCTTCCAAAATAACGCTCCCAAAGCCACGCCGTTCCGAAGTTGACCACCAGAGAAAGCCCGAAGTACAGCGGCCAGAGCCTGGAAATCGGCAGGCGCAAGAGCAGGAACCCACAGTAGTAAACGAAGTATTGAACCAGGAACACGACCAACGCGTTGCGACCGACGAGCGCGAAGAACTCCAGCGTGCGCTGGAAGTAGCCTTGTTTCGCGAGCCAGGCGTTCGTCGCCAAGAGCAGCACGCCGAAACCCGAGCCGAACAGCAGGTAGGTGGGGCCCGGGGGGTACTTTTGCCCGGCGCTGAGCAGCAACTGCAGATTGAACGGCACGAGCCCCCGGCACAGGTGGAGGAGGACGGCGACAACGACCAGGGGGACGCCAATGAGCACGAGCAAGCGAGCCAAGTCGCGTGACTGCTCCCGCCATGCGGCGACCTGTTCGCCAAACGCGAGTGCCACGAAGTAAAATCCAAGCCACGGCAAGATCGGAAAGATGACACCGCTCGCGCCGGACTGGACTTCCCCGAACATGAAGTCCTTGAACAGCAGTGCATAGAGCGCGTGCGGCGACCAAGCCAGATAGATAATCCAGCTCGCGCCGAACAACAGGAAACCCAGCGCCGCGCGCGTCAGACTACGAGTGCGTGGAATGATCCAGATCCCGAGTATCAAGCTCACGCCGATCACGTCGGTCGCGAACAACCAGTGTGAGCTCGCGGGCGCCATGGCGATCACTTTCCAGTGCCCTGCACGGACCATAAGGTGCCCCGGCCCGAGCAAGAACAATGCGCGATCGGCCAGCTTGTCTTTCAAGCGGTGGCTGCCGCTGGCGCCCGGCGCGAGCAGCATGCCGCATACGATACCACTCACGAGCATGAAGACCGTGGTCGCGGGTAGCGCGACGTGCATGATTAAGTGCGCCGCCTGCAACCCGCCCGCGTTCCAAAAGTAGAACAGCCCGAAATGTGACAGGCACACCAGGCCCATGGCAGCGCCACGAGTTGCGTCCACGAACAAGAGGCGTCCACTCGATCGCTCGCTGGAGACAGCTGTTCCCATTATCTCTTAACGTAAACGTTTCGTATATTCATCGTCAAGAGACAGGCGCGTGACGGTATGTGGGATGCGTAGGCGGGAATCGCCAGGTTCGCTGATTTCATGACTTCTTTAATGGCTTTCGAGCTTGCTCGGCAGTCGCGCAAAGTCAGCCGCTGCGCGGATCAGCTCGGGAGTCGGTCGCACCCCGGTGTACAGTACGAACTGTTCGAGTGCTTGAATCACGGCCACGTCGGAGCCGAGGATGACGCGTTTTCCCAACTCTCGGGCTCGTTGGATGAACGGAGTTTCAGGGGGTAACGCCACGACGTCGAACGAAAGCTCGCAACTGGCAATGGCGCGCTCCGAGAACGGGAGCGCTGCGGCCTGTGCGCCAGTCATGCCGAGCGGAGTTGCGTTGATCAGCAACGTTGCGGACGTTTCGATCGCGTCAAAACTTTGCCACTCAAAGCCGTAGCTGCGGGCCAAGGCGCGTCCGGCGCTCTCGTTGCGCGAAACGATCGTGCCATTGCCGAGCCCCTCGTCGCGCAGCGCGGCGGCCACGGCCTTGGCCATCCCCCCGCTGCCCCGCAGCACGAAGGCGGTGTCGCTCGAGAGCTGCTCGTTCGCGAGCAAGGAGCGGACCGCGATGTAGTCCGTGTTGTATCCGGTGAGCTGTCCTTGGTCGTTCACGATGGTATTGACCGAGTCGATGGCGCGAGCCGACGGCTCCAGCGCGTCGAGCAGCGGAATCACCGCTTCCTTGAACGGCATCGAGATGGCGCAGCCGCGAATCCCGAGCGCGCGAATGCCGGCGACGGCCCCGTTCAAGTCTTCGGTGGTGAACGCTTTGTACACATAATCGAGGCCCAGCGACTCGTAGAGATGGTTGTGGAAGCGTGAGCCGAAGTTGCCCGGGCGCGCGGCAAGCGACATGCAGAGGGTGGTCTCTCGACCGATAGTGGGCTTCATTGGGGTTGGACGAATTCAGCCGTGCTCACCCCCGTCCGGTCAAGCGCACGTCACCCGGGTCTTGGGATCGGCGCAATCTGCCGGCGAGCATTGGCTTGCTGTTCGCGCTCAGGGGGGACTCAGCAGAGCGGCAGCGGGCCCGGGGCCGTCGAGGGACCGTAGGAACGCTACGAGGTCTGCGCTCTCGTCCGTGCTTAGATCGAGCGGTGTGAGCTCGTTCTTTCCCATGTAGCCGAAGCGGTGTCCTCCGCCATTGAAGAAGGCGACCACTGCGTCGAGCGACAGTATCTGCGCCGTGTGCATGAAGGAGGGGCGCTTCGAGGCGCAGCGCAACTTGGGCGTGCGGAACGCCGTCTCCATGTTCGGCTCGACCGAGGCCGGAATACGCCCATCGTCGCCGTCACTGAATTTGCCTTTGACGTTCAGTGGATCACTCAGCAACGCGCTCAGGCCCGCGCGCGCGCCCGAATCCGGAGAATCGATGAACACCGTAGCAACCACTTCGGGCTTGAGACCGACGTTGTGGAATCTTTCGTCGGACATGAATGGCCCCGAGTGACAGTCCACACACTTCGCCTTGCCCACGAACAGCGCAGCGCCACGCTGCTCTTGCGCGGTCAGGGCATTCGGATCTTCGCCTAGCGCCCAACGGTCGAAGCGGCTCCGACCGCACCACAAAAGCCGCTCGTAGGCGCCAATGGCCTTGCCCACGTTTACGACCACCTGGGTCACCGCATCTTGGTCCTCGGTCGCGAGCTGATCGTACTCGGCGCCATCGCCCGGCGAGCCATGCACGGTGCCTTTGCAGATGCGGCGACTCTCATCCAGGCGGGAGCAGCCCGTCAGAGCAGCGGTGACGGTCGGAAAGCGGCTCACGTCGTCGAACGGGGGCAGCGCGCCGAATAGCGCCTCGTACTCAGGGCGGTGCAGCGCGAAAATTTGCTGCGCGGCGTACAGCCGCGAGCTGTTCATTTCGACGGGCGATTCGATCACGCCGAAGACCTGATTGTAGAGCGCGTCGTGCCGCCCATCCCACATCAAGAGCTTGCTCGCTCCGATGTCCAAGAGCGAAGGTGCGCGGCGCTTGCCCCAGCCCGCCGCCAGCGAAATTTGCTCGTTCAAGCTGCGCGTGTCGGAGTACTCACTGCTCGGGATGTGGCAGCCGGAGCAGGCGACTTTTCCGACATCTCCTCGTGTGCCGAGCGCGTTCGGGCTCCCGTCGTTATCGCCGTCGAGCAGCGGGCCCGACAGCGAACCATCGAAAAATAGCCGATGCCCAAAGGCGGCTGCAGCAGGCTGGTCTGCAAAGCGGTTGCTGACGTCCGGCGGCGCAACGGGATCGGTCGCGAGCGCCAGCGCGCGTAGCTCAGCGGGGACGCTCGAGCCCGACAGCGTGTCCTGACCGTGCTCCGGGCTTTCGCCGCAACCCCAACTGGCTGCGCACAAGAGTCCGAACACGGCGGGCTTCAGACGAAGCCAGACCGGCTCGCTCATCCTCATCGGCTAATCCTTCGCTCGGATGCGCGCTGGGTCAAGCATGTTTCGCCGCAGAATTCGGCCTGTTTGTGCGCGTCAGTCGGCATTTCGGCGTTCGTCGGTGTGCCTCCGACATCGACTTTAGCCGTGCGCGCCGAGACTGGCTCAGTGCAGCCCGAGGCAGCGCGCAGCCTCAGGTAGTTGGCTGTGTCACGCTCCCGGAGCGGGTACGACAATCACTGCGTCTCGTAGTCGAAGCTGAAGCGCATGACGGCGTCGGCCGCTACGGGATTGTCGCCGGGGTCGCAGGTGTAGTGATAGACGTAGAAGGCCTTTTGCTGCGACGAGTAGAAAAAGCCGGTGGGGCGGTAGGGGAGCGCGGCACTTCCGGGACTCCAAGTCACGCCGCCGTCATCCGAAATCACGACGCTCGCCATGCTCAATTCAGCGAGCCGCCCATCTGGAAGCTCCCAAGGCTGCGCTCCCGTGATCACGCCGGCTCCCACGGGGGCAGACCAAGTTTTGCCCTTGTCCTTGCTGACGGTCATGCCGGCCGTGCCCTCGGAAGCCCAATAGATCGTTTCATTCTTGGCCACGAGCGGCGCTGAGCCGCCGCCGGCTTCGCTCACCAGCGTCCAACTAGCGCCTGCATTCGTGCTGCGATAGATGCCCGTCTTGCCGCCGCCGTACGAGCCGCAACCAAGCAGGAAGGTCTGCGCGTCGACCACGTAAGGGAACGGGCAGACATGGGCTTCGTCGGGGATGTTGTCGCCAATCTCCTGCCAGGTCACGCCAGAATCGGTGGACAGATAGAGCTTGTGCGCCTGTTCGTGGCCACTCGCCAAAAGCGTTTTGCGACGCGCGTCCGAGAAGTCGACGCTCACGAAATCGTTGTGCGTGATATCCGCGGCGACGAACGTCTTTCCGTCATCGGTCGTCTTGAACACGCCGTTGCCGTTGTAGATCCCGGACTCCCAGAACGTTTCCGGGTGCTCCGGGTCGAACAGCAGTGACGATGCTCGGTTGGTGATCAAATCGCCGCCTGACCCAGTGCCGATCGGATTCCACTTGTCGCCGCCGTTGGTGCTTCCCCAAAGCCCGTGGCGCGCGACGCTCACGATCAATAGATCTTCGTCGGGCTTCGCGCTGCCGTACGACAAATTGCCGCATTCCGACGCCATATCAGCCAGGTTCGAGGTCGCATTCTCCCACTCGCCGTCGAGCAGCGGCGCTCCGCCGCCGAGGTTCGACGAGCCCGCTTGATTGCCGCTGCCTCCAGAATTGCCCGCGCCCGCGCTGCCGTTGGAACCTCCGGCTGGGCACGAGGTGTAGAACTGGCAGCTCGACTGCAGCAGCAGGAGCATGAGCGCGACCCAACCATATGACGACGAGCTCATCGTGCTCGGTCCCATAGCACGCGGGCGCGCCAGGTGTCCAACGCTCAGGCATTGCTGGCCGGCGCCGCGCTCACCCACGAGCGATACGGGCACTTCACGGCCGAGCACAGCCCGAATAGTCAACGTTTGCGGATGCTCGACGCCTGAGCTCCCACGCTGACACCCACGAAGAACGCCAAGCTGGGCGGGATCGTCGTTTGTCCGCCGAACGTTTGCCATGAGCCACGCATGCCGCCATCGATCGCGAAATTCTTGGCGAAGCGATAGTTCAATTGCAGCGTGCCATACAGTGCGTTGAGCCCGCTGGCGTTTTCCTCCGTCGGGATGGACACCGCAGTCGATGCCGTGAGAAATGCCGAAAAACGCTTGGCATTGAAGCCGATCAGCGCTGAGGCGGTGACGCGCGGGTCGACTTGGGCGAGGACCGGGTCGATGTAAGGAGCCGAAGTCAGCGTCGTGCCGACCGTGAGGGTGTTGCGACCGAGTCGGCTGGTATGGATGAGCCCGGCGTTGAAGTTCGGAAAAATAGTATAGTAGATGAGGCCGTTAGGCTGGGAGTTTCGGGTCATGCTCACCCCGAAGCCCAGGGTGCTGACGGTCTGCTTGTCGAGATCGTGCGCCCACGACTCGTTCGCGTACATCAGCCAAGAATTGTTGCCGTTGTTGCCAAAACCGGATTGCGAGGACACGTACGTCGACAGGCGATCGCGAGCCGTCGCTGCATAAGTCACGGCGAGTCGAGCGCCCGGACCTTGCACGGTGGGGTAGCGCTCCTGATCTTCTCCTGGATTGGCGAAGAACATGTAGAACAGCTGTCCCGAGACCGTGAGCGCAGCCGAATACGCTTGCGAGACTTCGAGGGTCGATACCGAGCTTGCGACCTTGAGCTGTTTGTCCAGGGCGGCAATTTGGTTCGTGCCACCGAGAGTGGGGCCGCCTTGCTGCTGGTTGCCTGTCGTTGTCGTGTTGCCGGTCGATCCGCCGCTCGCTGCGCCTGACATCGCGGGCAGTGTGACGACGGGTCCCGAGCCGGGCGCGAGGCCTTGGTTCCGCAGGCTGACCTCACCATAGCTGAGCCACTCGCCTGCGGTCACGGTGGTCCGCTGCCAGCGATTCGAAAGGGCGACCGCACCCGACTGAAGGACGATCGCACTCGGGGAATCCGCTTCGAGCGGCGTGATCGTAATCGCGGGCAGGTAGGCGAAGCGTAGCGTGCCTTGCTTCCAGCCGACGTCGAGCGTCACGCGCGGGTAGGTCGCGACCTCGGAGTAGTTGACGTCGCTTCGAGTATGGCGCGCTTCGGTCCGATCAAACACGCTCATCGTTACGAGCTGCGCCAGGATCGGCCCGAACAGTGGGGACATGAGACGCCCGCGACCGTAGCACAATCACACTCGGGCGAGATGGGCCAGCGAGCAATGCCCGGCTGGCCTGCGAGCTTTCGCCCAGGGCCGCTATGAAAGCGGTTCGGTCAGTGCGCGGCAGCCGTGGGGGCCGTGGGGGCAACCAAGGAGGGGAGCACCGGAATGTCGACCACCATCAAGATGCAGATGGCGACGCTACACGCCACCACGGCGGCCATCAGTGTCGGCTCGCGATACAAGCCCTCGGGCCGCTGAACGGTGCTGTCCGGCTTCAGACCGAGGTACAGATACACGGCCATCACCAGCGCGATCAGAGGGAAAGAGAGGATCAGCTCCAAGCGGTAGCGCATCACGAAGGTGCCCAGGAAGAGCATCGCTGCCGAGCCGTAGAACATGATCGAAACCAGCAGGCGCTCCTCCGTGTAGAAGCGGAACGACTTTCGGTAGGCGGCCGCGCGCGTCGAGTCGGCGATCTCGCGATATTCGGCGTAGCGCTTCATGGCCATGAAGTAGCAACCGACCATCCAATAGCTGAGCAGCAAAGAGCCGGGCGCTACGGATGCGCTGCCGACGATGAACCAGCCGGCTAGCATGCGTAGGGGGTTGTTGACCGCCTCCGAAAGCACGTCGAGGTACGGCAGGTCTTTGCTGCGCACCGGTCGGATGTTGTAGACGCAGCCCATGATCCAGAGCGCCAAGACCGTGCCCGCAAATGGCACGGAGATGAGGTAGCCGAGGCCGACCCCCACCACCATCAGCGCTAGCCACTGCACATAGGCGAGCGGGATATTGACTTTGCCGGCGGGCACCGGGCGCGCGAACTTGGTCGGATGCTCGAGGTCGGACGGCGCGTCCAACACCTCGTTGATCACGTAGTTGCTCGATGCAACGAGGCAAACCGACGCGAGCCCCAGGGCTGCGCGCGTCGGAATGTTGGGGGCGAGATGCTGGGGATCCATCGCTGCTGCAGCGATTCCGCCAGGAATCACGAAAACGTTCTTGAACCAGTGATCGATGCGAGCGATCGCCAGATGACCGCTTAACGTCGCGCGCCCCACGATTACCGGTTGGCCTGTCACCATGCCTCGACCTCGATGCTAGCGGACTGCACCGGGTTTTCCGTATGCAGACCGCCAGTCTAGCCAGGCTTTCGTCGACGAAGCAAGACGTTCGCAACCGCTCCGCGCTCGTCCGCGGGCTGGTGTTGCGGCGCTACTTGGTCATGGCCACGGCCCACTGCTTGCGAAATTCCTCGGCACCGGCATCGGTCGGGTGGACATCGTTGGCCGGAATCAGATCCGTGCGTCCTTTGAGGATCGTCCAGAAGTCCGGGCCGCGCACGATCATCGGGTACTTCACGTAAAGATCGTCGATCATTTTATTGATCACGGGCGCCTTGGCTTGGATATCCGCAAGCGCTGACCACGGCATGTGCGGCACCACGGGCACCTTGCCGGCAGCCAGCACCGCCTTCACGAGCTCTTCCATATGGTACTCGGTGGCGTTGTCGTTGGTGCCGTAGTTGAGGGTCACGAATCGGCCCGGGAAGTCGCTCATCGTGTCTTGAATGACCTCGAGTGCCGTGGTCGTATTCGTGCCGCCGATCCCGGCCGGAACGAGCGCAGGCCAGCGATTTGCAGAAGCCTGGTTCACGAGCCGAGGTATGTCGCTGAAGAGGTAAGTCGAGGTCATGAAGGTGATTGAATCACCCATGAAGAGCCAAGAATCCGACGCGCCATCGGGCGCACTGTGCACGTCCAAGTTCAGTTGAACGACCCTCGAATTGCTGCTCTTGGTGACGTTCATGCGCACCCAATTCGCGCCCTCCAGGGCCACCAAGCGTTGTCTCGTGCTGCGATTGTTGCCAGTAATCGACGCCACGGTGGTCCAGCCGCTCGTCGGTGCGCTGCCGCCGCCGGCAGCGGTGTTGATCTCGAGCGAATAGTCGATGGCCAGGTTCATGTCCGCGCTGGGCGGCGAGTTGATGTAATCGGCAGGGGAGGCGTCGTACCAGGCGATCAAAACTTCTTGGCGTTGCGCGACGGGTACGGCCGAAAGATCGTAGGCGAGCCAGGCCGGCAATTTGGTCGATGCCCACGATGTATCCGGCATGACGTCGTTTGCGTTCGACGGCGGTGAACCACTGTCGCTGTTCGAAGCAAACGCGGGGACCCCGTGACTTATCACGGGCATCGGCGATGGCGTCGAGCCAGGGGGCGTCACCAGACCGGAGCCCGCGCTTCCGCCGCCGGAGCTCGCACCGCCGGAGCCCGTACCGCCGGAGCCTGAGAGGCCCGCGCTTCCGCCGCCCGCGCTTCCGCCGCCCGCGCTTCCGCCGCCCGCGCCGGAGCCGCTGGCACTCGAATCGCCTGCGCCTGCGCTAGCGCTCGAATCGCCTGCGCTCGAATTGCCCGCGCCTGCGCTAGGAAGCGAATCCGGCTCGGTACTGAGTTTGATGCTGCACGCTGCCAAGCTCAGAGTCGCTGACGCGAGAACGCTGTAGGCCCATCGTCTCATTGCACTTGCTCCTCGGCGCACCACAGCGCAGCCAAACATCGGGAGAATTAACACGCGCCACTTTCAGTGTCGACGCACCCCCTGCTGCGGCACGTTCAGAGACGATGTTTAGCCTACTGCTCCAGATCGAGACGCGTTTCGCGGTTGGTCCTGGTGGTTGCGTGTCGGTTTCGTGTCCTGCCACGCGCCATTGGCAACGGCGAGCTTGCCGGCGCAGGCGAGCGCTGGAGCGATCAAAAACACGCCCGTTTGCGTGCCGAGCCCGAGATCTCCCCAACATTGGATGAGGTACACGAGCACCACGCCGAAACAGGTAATGGCAGTCGCGCGGTCGAAGGGTTTGGTGGAGGCATAGTATGCGCGCATCGCGAAGAATGCGCCCATCACCCACAGCATCGTCATGGCCAGGAAACCCAGACCGCCGGCGTAGCTCAGCATGCCCAAGATACTGTTGTGCGGCAGGTACATCTCGAGTGGGTAGTTGACGGCCGGCAACTGCACGACCTCCAAGTACGGGCGACCATAGCCGGTCCCGAACAGGGGATTCGAGCGGATGGTCATGATCAGATCGAAATTTTCGATTTCACGCCACAGGGTCGAGCCGTCGGATTTGGCATCCACGACCGTGCGCAGCGTACGCACCGGCTTGAACACGCCGCTGCCCGAGTTCCAACCCGCGAGACAATAGAGCGCGATGAAGGGCGCGACCATCAGCGCGATTCGCTGAGCCTTGCGCTTGATGGGGTTCGTCGGCGTCAGCAGGTAGAGCGCGACCGGGACGAGCAACACTTGCACCCAGACCATGCGCCGATGATTGGAAATCATGCCCAGGATCAACACGGGCAGCAGCAGATACACGAGCCGCATCGCTCGCTTACCAGCGCGCGTGAAAGCCAGCGCGAGCAACATGACGAAGCCCGTGGCAAACAGCATCGAATCATGGTGCGAAGTCGCGAACGGCAGAATCTGGATGATGCCGTTCGCGTCAGGGGGCTCGTACACCGTGTGAATGATGATCGTCGCGGCCAGGGCGCGCAGGCTCGCTGCCGCGATCACGACCTTGCCCAAGGCAATTTGATCCGCCGGCCCCCTCAGTCCCAAATGACACAGGAAAAAGACCAGGGGCAGGTACATGACGCGGTCCATCTGCCACAGCGACACGCTCATCTCGCCGCCGCGCAGCAAGCCGCTGAACAACACGAAGACAGTGCCAGCCAGCGAAACAAAGGCCAGCTTGACCAGCGGCCTGGGCGTAGGCACCCGACCTGCGCGGTCGATCGGCGAGCGCGCTGATTCACGTATCAGTGCGATTGCCAGCAGAGACACGAGCAGGATGTCCATGCCCGACATGAACAGTGCCTTCACATTCACGGTCGTGTTGAAGTGGTTCAGGAGCAGCGCTCCAACCATGTAGAAGGGCGATTTGAAGCGACCGTTCGCTGGCAACTCGGCAGGGTTTTCCAACGTCAGGGTGAAGAAGATCAACGTCAACAACGAGGAACGCAACGGCGACATCGCCATGGCCGTGATCAGTAAAATGAGCACCAGCGGGACGATCAGCCAGCCCACTGCCTCGCTGTCGATGAGCAGCCCCAGCAGCGTCAGGCCAACCGCCGCTCCGAACACGACCTTGCCGCCACCGCCACCGCCACCACTGCCTCTTGAAGCTGCCATCTGGGATCTAGGCTCTCATCGCCACGCACTCGCCGAGTACGCGCTCAGACTTTCCCCCACACGTAACACAGCGCAAATAGGTAGACGGCCTCGAAGATCAGCATCTGCTGGATCACCTTGCGTAGCGCTTTGCGAGCGTTCTTCTCGCGCGCGGCCCTGGCCGGGATCCAGACCATCGCAATGACCTGGGACAACAGAATCAGTTTCGACATAGAGAATCGGCACTACTTGGGCATTGAGCGCAGCTCGTGAGCTCTGGGCAGTGAGGCGAGCAGTGAGGCGAGCAGTGAGGCGAATTGGGTCATTGTGCGGCAGCCGAGCACGAAGCTCCGTCCGTCCGCTGGGTAGGAGGTGAAACGCCCGTTGCCGTTGACGGCCGGACGACCTACCTTGCGAGCTGGGCCCCCCCGAAGCATATCGCGGGAAACGGCCGTGCTTTCTACCAGGCTCAGCGTGAGCGATTCGCACATGAACGACCCTAGAGACGGATTTTGCGCAGCTGGAGGCTACCACAGCGCGAGCTTCGCGCGCGCAGGGAAGCGCGCCCTTGCGCGCTGGGCGCTTGAGTTTTCCTGGCGATGTGGGCGGCGCGGGCCTATGTTGGCCCGTGGAGTGAAGCTTTGAGCAGTGACAGCTTGCAGAGCAACCGGCCGCCAGAGGGCACCAGCATTCAGCGCGCAGCGCTGCAAGAGCCGTGGCAGGAGGCCGAGTGGCAAAGATTGTGGCTTGCCATCGAAGGCAAGCGCTGGAAAACCTTGGCGCTCATCCCCGCTGGTAAAGGGGCCTCGCTGCGCTTTACCCCGCTGGTCGCCATGATCCTCTCGCGGACCGGGATGGTTCACCTGGGCAGTCCCGTCCAGGTTGCCGACGCCACGAGCGTTCCCTTGAACCAGTTGACCGCATTCTTCGGTGAAGTGGAGCGGAGCACGCAGAACGGTGAGCGCCTGTTGATCGCGCTCCCGCCTGCCGACGATCACGCGGTCACCGTATCGATCGCGCAAGGGGCGGACGCCGCCTTGCTATGCATCCTCAATGAGCGAATGAGCTCCAGCGCGGCCAAGCGCACGGTCAAGCTGATCGGCCCGTCTCGCTTCCTCGGTTCGGCGATCTTTCACCCGAACCTGATCGAGTCGATCAAATAGACGCTCAGTGCGTGATGTCCAGGTCGATCACGGTCAAGGAATAGGGCGGCAGGCTCTCCGTCAACCTCGAGCCGTCCAGTGTGCCGGGCGGCTCGGCGAGCAAGCTGCTCGAGCCACTAACGTAGCGAAACACGCGCCGCGAAGCGACGCGCCCACAGCCGTCGAGCTTGAGCTCCGTGGACACCACCACGTTTGGATTGCGGTTCACGAGTACGGCTACGATTTTGCTGCCGTCGGGGTTGCGGGAGGCGAACAGCGAGACGTTGCCGGTTTCTTCCGTCACCAGCGATAGATCTTGGAAGCGAGCGCCCTGGCCGTCGAAGTTTCGAAAGGCGCGGAATGCCCAGAAAGTCGCGCTGCCGGCCTTTGGCCCATCCCAATAATAGGCAGCGTCGAGGCCTTGTTGTCCGAAGCGACCGAGTGCTTCGGCCGTGGCAAGCGCACCGCTGATGTGATTGTCGCCACCGAAGCTCCATTCGCCCAGGGAGACACGCAAGCCCGGGTCGTACGTCGCGACCCAATCCTTCAGCCGGGGGATCAAGCGAATGGGCTCGCCGATCCAAGATTCGTCCTTGTAGGAAGGATCCCACAGCGCACGGGTCGCCCGTAGGCGCAGTGCCGCGCCCTCCGGGTCGGTGCGCGCGTTCTCGCCGTAGAGCCCCTTGGCCGCGGGATAGAAATGAACGTCCAAGATGTCCAAGAGGCGAATGTTCTTGGCCTTCTCCTGTTCTGCGATGCGCTGCAGATACCAAGGGATGAGCGGCATGTCGCCATGCGCGAGGCGATCGGGCCGCTTCTCCGTGCCGGCCGCGCGATCCCGGGCGGAATATAGGTAGCCTAGATAACCCCACTCGGCGGGTCCCGCGATGCGAGCGTCGGGGTCGGCTTTCCGAATTGCGGTCGCGTAGCGAAGCGTACGGTCCAGCAGCTCGTCGTAGCCCAAAGGCTCGGGATGGACGTCGTGATGCGTCTCGTTCCAGAGCGAGGGTTCGTTGTCGAGGATGTACATCTGCACGCTGTGCGTTCCGTTTGCGCGATCGCGATTGCGCAGCGCAGCGATCCAGCGGCCGATCAGCTCGGGCGAAGCCGCAACGCTGGTCTGCGTTGGGGGTCCCGGCGTAATCATCGAACCGTCTGCGCGATGGCCGTCACCGGCCTCGGCTCGATAGGGATCGAATTTGCGTTGCTGGGCAAACTTTGCTCGGGGAAAGCCCACGGAAACGGAGTCCTTGGCTACCCAACCGATGATCGGAACCGTGACTGCGGTCGGGCTGCCGCGCTTGCTGCCGTTGTCGAGGATCTGATGAAGATCGACGGCTTTGGTATTTTCGAAGTACCAGTCGTTGGCAATGTTCCAAACGCCGAGGTCCCAGTTGAAGCGTGTGGTGGGGTTGCCTCCGACCCGTTCCCCGGTCTGGCCACTCGCCCAGTCGCCTTGCGCGCTGCCGTAGATGGCTGGATCGATTGGGTGAGTGGGCTTGCGGCACGAAATCGCGAGTTGCACGTTGTGACGGAGGGGCGCCTCGGAGCTGACCTCCGAGGGTTTCACCAACACGACATTGTCGATCAGTACCCAATCGGATTTGACCGGCAGCGCGGCGCTGATCACGATGCGATCGAACGAAAGCCGATCTGGGTCCAACTCGGAGAGGTCGACCAGCACTTCTCTCCAGCCGTCCGGCAGCAACGCGACGTGGCGGGCCTCGACCGGCACGTTCGGCAGCCTCCTTTCGCCGCCGCCGGCACCCTTCAGCGAGACGGCCAGAAATTCAGGTGCGCCTGCATCCGCTCGGTAGCGAAACGAGACGGCCCCGATGTTTGCATCGAGCGGGGCGTGGTGAAAAATGATGCCGCCGTAATTTCCGAATACGATCCTGGCAGGCCCATTGTTCAGATCGTGTGGCCCCCAACCCCAATCGTCCCAACCAGCAGCCAGTTTGCCGCTGTACACGGTCTCAGCCACAACGAGCGGCACCGCCGTCCGCGCGCCTGCTGGGCGCGGCTCCGCGCTGGGCACGGCGCTCACGGCCTGAGCGAGCGTCGGCTTTCGCGCGCTGAGCTTGATTGCGGCAGCCGCAATCAGGGCAGCCACTAGGACTCCGCTGACTAGGAGTAGCTTTCTAGCGGACATCGGCTTCAATCCGCGATCGGTGATGCGCGGCTAGGGCGCGGCCGGGAAACGCGCGGCGTGGCCGGCCAGAACCGCCCGCTTCATGCGTTCCACGAACACGTCGAGGCCGGCTTCCTGTTCGATGAAGCGGCGGGCGTTGCGACCAATTTCTCTCGCGCGCTCGGGATTTGCCAGAAGCCCCTCGATCGCCCGGCGCATTGCCAGAGGATCGCCGGGAGGAACGTATACGCCCGTCACGCCGTCTACGATGGTGTCCGTTTGCCCTTCGGTCTTGGTGACCACGATACATTTGCCCATCGCCATCATCTCCAAGATCGTGGCGATGCCCGTTTGATATTTGTTTTGTTTGATGGGTACGACGGCCAGCGCAGCGCGGGCGTACAGCTCCCGGAGCTCGAAGCGGTTGAGCTTGCTCCAGGTCACGTTCTGCGGCAGCGGAGCGCGCGGCTCGAGCGAGGAATCGATCCACGGGCTGCCAGCCGCGACTTGCACCCGAACCGGCAGCCCCTCGACCGCCTCGATCAAGCACTCGTAGTCGCGCAACAACTGCCCCGCCGCACACAGCAGGTCCGGCTCGGTCGGGCGCTCGTCGGGGCGGAAGAAATTCTGATCGGCGTGATAGTAGACGCGCTCGACGTGCTCGGCCGGCACGCCCAGCTGCTCGATGGCATGTCGTTCCTCCGAGGTCGAGTAGACCAAGATCCGATCGAGACGGCTTGCCACCCCGCCCACGCTGAAGAACAAGCGCTTCTTCGTCGGGTACAGGGTGTGCGCGATCATCGTGTGCGAGCAACGCGCCGCGGTCGTTTTGAGCAACGCCGCTAGCGGCAGCCCGATGTCTTCGCCGGTGGTGAAGATGGCGTCGTAGCGACTGCGTTGCAGGAACCCCAGCAGCGCCACTGCCGCAGATTGCCCCAAAGTGCGAGCAACCAGTTTGACCGCAGGCGAACGCGATCGCTCGACGTCACCGGAATCGATCACCGTGGCATCGAGTGCAGTGGCCAGCTCGAACACGTCGAGTCGGGGCTCCCGGCCCTCCAGGATACGTGCCCTGAGGGCGTCATCGAATCGGCCAGCAGCGAGGATCAGGGAACGCATGGACGGGTGGTGCCCGTTCTAGGCGTAGGCTTGCATAGCCGCAACACGTGATTCCGACCTGATTCGCTAGTCCGGGGCGTTTTTGCCGGGGAGCCGCGGTTCTAGCTATTGTGGAATAAACGGGGCGCAACCGCCGGCCGTCACGGCGGCCTCGTTTTTCTTGTCGCGGGCTGCCGCCGAGCCAGAGGCGGGCTGCGAGCGTTTCTGTTACTCTTGCAGGCCATATTAGACAGAGGGCAACGCAAGCCGATGGACGACTTGGAAGATAAAGACGACGAAGGCGGCGCTGCAGGTGGTGGCTTCCGGCCCGAGCTGATTAAGAGCTATCTGGCGTTTGCCAAACGGGCACTTCGGTCGCGCTGGCGCACCGGCGCGGTGCTGTTCACCGTCGGCTTGGCGTTGACGATCGCCGCGAACAAATATCTACCCAGGACTTACTCCTGCACCACGGTCATGATGGTGCAAGGGTCGAGCGTTTTGGAGGGGCGTGATGCGACAAACGCCCTCGCGGGCGCCTCCAGCATCATCGCCCGGCACGAGAACTTGGAGGGGCTGATCCGAGATATTGGCCTCGTTCGGAAGGCGGCCGAACGCCGCCCACCGCTGCTCGCGCTCAAGGACAAGATCGTCGCGGCCTTGTTCGGCAAGATGGACAACAAGACGCGCATTGCCGCCTTGGTCGGAACCCTCGAAACGAAGATCGATGTCACGACCGAGAAGGGTGATCTCAGTATCAAGGTCCAGTGGTCCGATCCGCAGACCGCGACCGAGCTTGCAGAGGCGGCCCGGGAGAGCTTCCTGAAGGCCCGACATTCTGCGGAGATCTCGGCCTTCGAAGACAAGATGGCGATTTTGGATGGCCATGCAACCGAGCTGCGAGACGACATCGGTGGCCTGGTTCAGCAGCTCAAGGCCGCGCGCGACGAGCGAGTCAATCGGGAACGCGACGAACGAAACGCGGCGCGCAAAGCGGCGGCCGCCGCAGACCCCGCGGACCCCGCGCCCGCTTCGGCGCCCGTACGCCGCGCCCGGCCGCAATCGGACGCCCAACTGCCCGAGCTCAAGGAGAAGCTCTCCAGCCTGCGCGCGAAGCTCTCGGGTTACGAGGCGGATCGAGAGCGGCGTGTCCGAGACGAACAGGCCAAGTACGACGAAATGAAGCTGCGCCTGACCAGCAATCATCCCGCCGTCGTCACGCAGGCCGAACGGATCCAGATCGCTTCGCAGGTCCCGTCGGATGTCACGCTGATGAGAGCGGAAGTGAAGGATCTCGAAGGCGAGATTCAACAGCGCGAAGCCATGCTGCACCAAGCCGGGGACACTGGCCTGGGCGGAGGCAGTGCCCAGCGGCGGGCCTCGACCTCGCTCCCGGCGGACGTGACCGACATTTTGGAGCGAACGGATTTCGATCCTGCGCTGACCGCTCAGCTCTCCGGGGCCGTGGCGCGCTACGGCTCGTTGCGGAACGATCTGTTTTCGACCCGCGTCGATCTCGACACGGCCCAAGCCGCCTTCAACCACCGCTACCAGGTCATCATTCCGGCGGAAGCGCCCAACAAAGCCGACAAACCGAAGAGCGGTGTCGTCATTGGAGCTGGCTTGGTGCTCACGCTACTGCTTTCGCTGTTGTCGCCCATCCTGGCAGAGCTTCGTACGGGCATCATTCGTGAGCGCTGGCAGGTGGAGCACTTTCAACTGCCTGTCTTGGCCGAGCTTCAGCTCCCACCCCATTCGCCGGACTGAACGCGGTGGGTGAAGTGTCGAACAGTCACGAAGATCGATTCCAATGAACATGTTCTCCAAGAGCGACATCGCGGCGTTCAGCCGGACCTATGCCGAGCAGGGCTATCTGATCTTCCGGGACATCGTGCCGAAAGCAGAGCTGAGCAAGCTCAAAGCCCGCATCTTCGACGAGTTCGAAACGGCCAAACGCTCGGGCCAATTTTTCAGCGGTGGTGGCCAGTACAGCGGTCACCTCAATTGCTTTCCGGGTGCGGAGTCGCGCTTCGCGCTCGCAGCTTTGGAGGAACGCGGGGTCGTGGCGCTGCTCTCACAGATCTACGACAAGCCCACACCGCTGCGTGTCAGTTGCAACTTCAATCTCCCCAACAGCGTTGCGCAGCACTACCACATGGACGGCGTCTTCGTGGAAGACTTCCTGATCGCCAACGTCGCAGTCGTCGACACGGATTTGGTGAACGGAGCGATCGATGTGTTGCCAGGCACGCATCAACGGTTTTACGAGTTTTGGCGCTACGCGCTGCAGCGCCGCTATCGTTTGACGACGCGCTTGCCGCTCTCGCAAGGGGACGTGTTGGTGCGCTCCTCTCGCTTGTGGCATCGCGGCATGCCGAACCTCAGTCAGGCCGCGCGTCCCATGCTCGCCTTCACGTTCGGTGAGAAGGTCGCCCCAGCCGGCGATCCATTTCTCGTCAACGAGGGGCGAATCAATTTCGAGCCCAACTGGTTTCGCCCGAGCAGGCTGGGTCGCCTGCGCGAGCGAACCTTCGTCACCGCTCCCATTACGTATTCCGCATATCGGTTCGCGCGCTCACTGGTCGGCAACAAAGGTTACGACAGCTAGTCAGCTAGTGCTGCCGGCGGGCATCGGGCTCGGCGCGCCGCTGCGACGTCAAACGAAGCGCAGCGTTGCCTTGTCGACGCGCGTTCTGAGACCGGAGCCGAAGCCTTCGAGGAAGGCGATGATGCGCCCGACCCCGCGCGGCTTTCTGAGATGCAAGGCGTCCGAGATTGGAGGCCAGATGGCTTGCGTGGACAGCAGCCACAACGGGATGACGGCGGCCTCCAGGTGTCCCGCGCGCAGCGGCTTGGCGCACACTGCACCGAGCGCGATCCAGTCGCGGCGGGCGTGCTTTCGCCCCTCTTGAAAGGTGCGGAATCCGTCGTGGACGATCACCAGCTCCGACGTTTCGTAGACATGCCTGCCGCTGAGCAGCGCGCGCATCGATAGATCCCATTCATCGGCCGAGGGAAAGCGCGCGCCCGGGCCGAAAGATTCGTCCAAGCCTCCCATCGACAACACGAACTCGCGGCGTAGCGCCATGCCGGCGCCGATCCCCAGACCTCCACAGATCGCGGACACCGAACGCAGTAGGCGATTCTTTTTCAACGCATAGGACGGTACGTAGCCCGCGCTTCGGTCGTGCTCGACCGGTGCCACCGTACAAAACGCCACCACCGCCGTCGGCTGTGACTCGAGGGCGGCCGCCATGCTGCTGACCCAGCCAGGGGCGGCCACGCAGTCGTCGTCGGTGCAGACCACGATCGGCGCGCTTGCTAGGCGAATGCCCTCGTTGAGCGCAGCGCCCTTGCCGCGCGATTGAGAACGCTGATAGCGAAAACGCGGATCGTCCTTGAAGGCCTCCAACGCGCGCTCCGTCTCGGCGCCATCACTCTGGTCGACGACGATCAGCTCGAGCTGGTCATTGCCGGTTAGCAGCGAGGCCACGACGTGCGCCGCGGGTCCGGGCCGATTTCGGGTGCAAACGAGCGCTGAAACCGTGACCACGTCGCGACTCTAGCGGTAAGCGACACTCGCCAGGAAGACGATTCCGCGGCCCTGCACCTGGCGCAGCCTGCCGGTCAAGGGGCCGAAGCTCGTGCCGCGCAAACGGGCGAGGGCTCACACTCGACCGAGCAGCTCGTCGTACACCCGCGCCACGTCTTCGGCGAGCCGCTTGGGCGTGAAACGCAGCTCGACTTGCTGCCGACCGTACTCGCCCATGCGCGTGCGCAGCGCGGGATCGGCGACGAGCGTCCTGATGTTGTCGGCGAGCGCTCGCGTGTCGGAGCCGCGCGAAAGCAGGCCGCTCTTGCCGTGCTCGACCACCTCCGGTGTCCCGCCATTTTCGAGCGCCACCACCGGGCGCTTCATGGCCATTGCTTCGGCATAGACGAGTCCGAAAGGCTCTTCGTGCCCTGCCATGGCGAGTAGGTCGGAGGCTGCCATCAAACGCGCGACGTCACGGCGCAGGCCGGTGAACACGAGCTGCTCTGCCACGCCGAGCTCGCGAGCCAACGCGCGCACCTCCTCTGAATAGTGAGTTCCCGGCGGGTAGTCCTCGCCGACGAGCATCAGCCGCAGGTTCGGCCATTCGGGACGCAGGAGCGCCAGCGCGCGGACCAGCTCGAGCTGTGCTTTGCGGGGGAAGATGCGCGCCACGCAGGTCATGACTGGGGCGTCCTCGGGGATGCCCAGCTCGGCGCGCACGGCACCGGTGTCGATGCGATAGTCCCAGGCTTCGAGGTCGATCGAGTTGAGAACCGTGTGCGTTTTTGCGGCCGAATAACCTCCGCCGTTGACCAGCGAGCGCGTGACGAACTCAGAGACGCCGATCAATGCGTCGGCTTGCCCCATCGACCAGCGCAACATCTTGCTCATCCAGTCGCCGTAGTCCACGTGAACGTGGATGATGCATTTCGCGCCGGTTAGTTTGGCGAGCATCACGCAAGCCAGGGCGTCGCGGGGGCGATCGCTCGTGTGCAGGATGCGGATGCGGTGTCTTTTGATGTACCAGGCGAGCTCGGCCAAATTCCAAACCGCAGGCACGCTATCGAGCGCCGCCAGCGCCCGCTGCGAGGCGGACTTGGCGAACATTTCCGTGCCTAGATTGACTGGCTTTATCGTCAGGTTCGGGATGTTGCGAAGGGCATTGTAGGTCGGCGTGGGAGCGTCCGCCGGTCCGGTCGCGCAAGCCACGTGCACATCGTGCTTGTTGCGATCGAGGTGGCGAATGATGAGCGCCTGGATCCAGGTGTCCGCGCCGAGCGGCGGACGGGTTGCCGTGTGCACGAACAGCACGGGCAGCTTTTCGGTTTTGGATGCCACTTGGGTGAAGCCGTGAGCCACGTTTTGCGCTGGAGCATACACGAAGCTCCGGACGGAGGTGCGTTAGCGAGCGTTCGTCTTGCGGGGCAGCGCGGGGACGCCGCCCACGCGCACCCAGGGCGCCACGTTCCGGTTCACCACCGAGCCGGGCTCGACCACCGCCCCCTCGCCGATCTCGACTCCGGGCAGAATGGTCGTGCCCGCTCCGAGCCAGGCGTCGTTGCCGATGATCACGGGGCTGAGCTGCACGGGGCCGGCTCGGTGCTCTCGATGATCGAGCTCATGCGTGCTGGTCAGCAGCATCACCCCACGGCCGAGCCTAGCCCGGTCGCCAATCACGATCTTCTCGCCCAAATCAAACACGCAGTCCGCGTCGATGAAGCAGTCTCGTCCGATGACTAGATGTGTAAACATCAGCGAGGGACCATTGATCTTCAGCGGTGACTGCAGCCGTGTGCCGTGACCGACGCGAAAACCGGCGAGCGCGTACAGCCGCGCGCGCGCGCGCGGAGCCGCGTGCGCCGGGAGCAAGCGCGCAGCCAGGTTCAGGGCGATCAGCCGCGGGTGCAGGCCGCTGACGTCATCACGCATTACGATCAGGGCTCTCTGCCACCAATCGCGCTTGGCTTTTGTCGGGCGGAATGCTCGCGAAGCGGTCATCGAGTCACTCCTTTCGTCAACGCCACTTGGCCAAGGAAAGGCTACGGCTTCCCATCAATAGCACGTCGGGAGGTACGTCCTTGCCCACCACGACCGACGCGCCGATCACCGCGCCCGCGCCGATCTTCACACCCGGCAGGATCGTACAGCGCGCGCCCAACCAGACCCCATCGCCGATCTCGATCGGCGCCGAACGTCCGACTGCGGCTCGCTGATCGTGCTGAGCGCCCGTCAAAAACATCACGTCTTGTCCGACGGCGACGTGGTTGCCGATGGTGATTCGGTCTTCGAGCTCGAAGTAAGCGCGCACATTGAAACCACAATAGGTGCCGATCTTGAGGCGCGAGCTCACGCCCGCGGGTCCGACCAGCTTGGGCACGCCCCAGAACAGAGATGCAGCGCCGATGCTCACGCCGGCGGCTCGCAACGCGAAGGTGACCGCGCGCGCGGCCACGAACGGAGGGAGCGGTCCAAAAAGCTGCTCTACTAGACGAATCCTCAGATCGCTCAGTGTCCCGAAACCTTCCGCTCCGGCCTCAGCAGCGGTTGCGCCCAGCTCGTCCCTCACGAAGTCGACCGTTCCAAGCTTCCCGGTTGCTCGAGCTGCACGGCGGGGATGCCACCAACCCGCGTGCTCGGCGCCACATCCTGCTGGACGATAGCTCCGGCGTTGACGACAGCTCCAGCTCCAACCTTGACGCCGGGCAAGATCAGGCAGCGCGCGCCGAGCCGTGCCCCGTCGCCGATGACCACGGGGGCGACGGCGCGCGTGCTCGCTGGCTGCTGACGATCGTTGAGCTCAGGGGTATGGGTGAGGATCATGACGCCCGGGCCGAGCGTGACGCGCTCGCCGATGGTGATTGGTTCGCTTGCGTCGAACACGCAATTCTCGTCGATCGTGCAGTCTTTGCCGATGCTGAGGTTCGAAAATAGCCGTGCCCCGCCGTTGATGCGAGGCGTGCCCGCGAAGCTCGTGCCCGCTCCGATGCGAAAGCCCGCGGCCGCGAACAGGCGCGCTCGCGCCTGTGAAGCGCGTCCGCGCGGAAGCGCCCGGGCCAGGGCGCTCAGGGCGATCAGGCGCGGATGAATGCCGACAGTCTCTTCGCGCAGGGTGGCGGCGAGACGTTGCCACTGTCGAGGCTTCCGCTCAGCACCATCCACGGAGTGTCACCTCGAAGCGCGTCAGTCCCGTGGTTGTGCTCGTGGTTCGTGGAGCACCGGCATGTGCGACTTCAGCAAGACCACTGAGGAGGCTTGCAACGCCCCGGTCACGGGCGATCCTGCGTTCGATCATTGCTAGCAACTCTAGCCTCATGACTGCTCGGCGACCAACACAAGCTCGCTTCCGAACAGCATGGCCGTTCTGCCCCACCCAGCGCTGATCGATGCCGCAGCCAGCCAAAATTTCTACGCTCGAAGCTCGAACGCCCGCACGACAGATGCGCGCCGCGCGACGGGCTTGACGCCGGTCCGGTCGCATGATGGAGACAATGTGCGTGTAGTGCGGTCCTGACGACGGTCGTCGGCTCTCGCGAAGCGCTGGAAGCAGACTTTCCCGTGCCATCCCTCGAGCTCGACGCGGTGGTTATTGGTGGCGGCGTGATCGGCCTCGCGATCGCGCGTGCTCTTGCCGTCAGCGGGCGCCACGTGACGCTGCTCGAAGCCGAGCAGCAGTTGGGCTCGCATTCCAGCTCCCGCAACTCGGAAGTGATACACGCCGGGATCTACTACGCGACCGGCTCGCTGAAGGCGCGAATGTGCGTCGCCGGGCGCGATAAGCTGTACGAATATTGCGAGCGCGAAGGAGTCTCGCACCGGCGACTCGGCAAGATCATCGTCGCGGCTCGCGAGGACGAAATTCCGGTGCTCGAGCGCCTGAAGGCGCAGGCCGAGGCGAACGGTGTCCTGGATCTTTGCTGGCTGGACGGTACCGAGATCAGCGAGCTCGAGCCGGCGATCACGGCGGTGCGAGGCTTGCTCTCACCGGCGACCGGAATCATCGACAGTCACGCGTTCATGAGCGCGTTGCGTAGAGATGCAGAACGCGCGGGCGCGGACGTCGTCCTGGCGACACCCGTGCTCGGTGGACGAGTCGTCGACGATGGCATCGAGCTCGACATTGGAGGTAGCGACTCGGTCACCGTCGAATGTCGCACGGTCATCAACGCCGCCGGGCTGCGTGCGCAAGAAGTTGCGCGCTCGATCGAGGGCATTCCGGTTGCTAGCATTCCGCCGCAGTATTTCGCCAAAGGTCACTACTTCGTGCTCAGCGGGCGAACCCCGTTCCGGCGCCTCGTATACCCAGTGCCGGCCCCCGGCGGACTCGGCGTGCACTTGACCTTGGACCTCGCTGGTCAGGCGCGTTTCGGACCGGACGTGAGCTGGGTGGACGGCGTGGACTACAGCTTCGACGAAGCGCGCAGTGACTCGTTCTACGAAGCGATCCGTCGCTACTTTCCGGGCCTCACGCCCGGCAGCCTCGTGCCGGGATATACGGGCATCCGCGCCAAGCTCGTGCCGGCAGCGGCAGCGGGCCAGGATTTCGTCGTGCAAGGTCCCGCACAGCACGGCGTCGCGGGACTGCTCAATCTTTATGGAATCGAGTCGCCTGGATTCACCTCGGCGCTAGCGCTGGCCGATCACGCGCTGCAAACGCTGACGGCGTCATGACCGGCACGCGTTCATGATCGCGGCTGGGCTACTGCCGGAGTCACGGAAGCGTCGCCGGTTCGCGATGCTCCCGATTCGCGCTCGAGCTAGTTTTCAACGGCTGCCGCCGGTACCGCGATCGTTGCAAATTGGTCCGACGGCCGACGGGCCGAGCAGTCGGGCGCTTCAGCGCGAAAGTGCAGGGCCAGCCGGGACGACCGTGGCGATTTTGGGCGGCGCCAGGCGCCGGGATCTGAAAATCCGTGGTAAGTGGGAACCTTCGAATGTCGGTGCGGACTCGTGACTCGTGACTCCGCTTCGTTCGAGCGGCTGAAGCAAGGGCGTGTTTGGTTATGATCATCGAACGGGTAGAATCGCTTTCCGAGCTCGATGCTCTGGAGCCCGAGTGGCGCGCACTGGAGCCTCGCCTCCCGCGCTTGCCATTCTTTTCTTATGACTGGATGCGCTCCTGGTGGAACCAGTTGCATGCCGATCGCGCCGGGGTGAGGGACGAGCTGTTCATCCGTGCGTTCCGAACCTCCAGCGGGGAGCTGCGCGGCGTCGTTCCGATGATGCGCACGAGCCGACCGGGTTACGGTCCGTTGCGGGTTCGACAGATACAACTGTTTGGTGCTGATCCCAACATCACCGAGGTGCGTGGTTTTGCAACCCCTCCAGAGCATACGGCGGAGGTGTTGAGCGCACTGCTCGAGCACCTTCAGGCCAGCAACTCGGAGTGGGATTTCATGCAGCTCACCGGCGTTCCCGCGGAGCATGCGGACCGCGTATCCCTCGTGGATTTCGGCAACGCGCGTTGGATCCGTGACGTGCCCAACTACTACTTGAACCTCGCTCCGACTTGGGAGGAGTTCAAGGGCAAGTTATCGCGCAACATCAAAGAGTCGCTACGCAAGTGCTACAACGCGCCGAAGCGCGACGGGGTCTCCCTCGATCTGACAGTCGTGCGTGAGGTGCCAGCCGTGCGCGCGGCGGTGCTCGAGTTCCTGCGTCTTCACGACGCGCGCTCGAAGCTCGAGGATACGGTTCAGCACGTCAACGTCTTCGGAGCGCAAGCGGCCAAGGACTTCCTCGTCGAGGTGTGTGAGCGGTTTGCTGCGCGCGACAAGCTGCGTATCTTCCAGCTCAAGATCAAGGACGCGGTGGTCGCGACGCGCATCGGCTTCTGCTGTGAGGAGTCCCTCTATCTCTATTACTCCGGGTACGATCCCGAGTATGCGCGCTACAGCATCATGACGACCACCGTCGCCGAGGCCATCCAGTTTGCGATTCGAGAGGGTTTCCAAACCGTGAATCTGTCCACGGGCAATGACGTCTCGAAGCTGCGCTGGAGCCCTGAAGAAGCGGTGTACCGTGAAGCGCTGCTGGTCTCCCCTTCGCTGCGCGGGACAATCACCCACGAATCTTATTCCTGGGTCAGACGAAACCTGGAAGGGGCTCTCTCTCAGGCGCGGCTGGCGACGTTCCTTTCTCGGCGGGGCTGACGGCGAAACCGCCGGTTAGGCCAGGTGTAGTCCTTTGTAGACGAGGCCTGCTCCGGGACTGGCGTGTTCGCCTTGAGTAGCTCGCGGCGGAGTGGAATGATACGCATCACATGATGGTGAGTTTTGAGCAGCGCGTGTCGAACGCTCGGGGCGCCTTGCTGCGTCGTTGGCTCCTCTGCCCTGCCCTCAGCGCAGCTCTGCTGGCTCCCCTCGCGAGCTCGTCCGGCTGTTCGAACGCGGCGACTGGTCACGGCACCGGTGGTGGAGCGGCCTTTGAAACCATCAGCGCGAAAGGCGGCGCTAGCCCCGGTGCGGGTGGCGCTTTGGCCGCCGGAGGTTTGGGCGCGAGCGGTTTGGGCGCAACCGGTTCAGGCGCGAGCGGTTTGGGTGCGAGCGGTGGCGGGCCGGCGACCGCTTCCGGCGGGGGCCTCAACGGCGCCGCCGGCAGGCCGTCTACGACTAGCGGCGGAACGAGCGGAGCGGGGGCCCCGGGCAGCGCCGGAAGCAGCAGCGCCGGCAGCGCGTCCACTGGAACGGCGGCTGCGATCGCCAAACGGCTGGGGCGTCAACCAAACTTCCTGATCGGGATGGGCAACGATCTCGCCGACAATCACGATAAAGATGGCGCCTATACCCTCGGCGTGACGCTCGACCTCCACTACGCCTATTTGGTTGGGCTACTCGGGAACGGCGGCTGGCCTGATTGGAACGAGGGCGGGACGTTCGTGAACGTCCTCACGGACACGGCCAAGTCGCACGGCGTCACTCCCATGTTCAGCCTGTACGCCATGGCGGCCAACGGTGAGAACAACATGTCTGCCCTGGTGGATGACGCTTACATGAAGCCCTATTGGGACGGGCTGACGCTGCTGTACAAGCGCATCGCCGCGTTCGGCGGGCCTGCGCTCGTGCAATTCGAGCCCGATTTCTGGGGCTACGCCCAGCAGGCCTCGAACAGCAAGCCAGCTACGCTGAAGGTCCACGTCGCTTCTCTGGCACCCGATTGTGCGGCCCTGGGCGACAACCTCGTGGGCCTCGGTAAGTGCATGGTGCTTCTCGGCCACAAGTACGCTCCGAAAGCCGTGCTCGCGTTTCACGTGTCCCATTGGGCTGACTCGGACCCGGTCAAAATCGCGAAGTTCATCGTGGATGTGGGTGGGGGGGACGCTGACTTGGTGACCACTGACACGCTCGACCGCGATGCCGGCTGCTTCGAAGCGCACACTGATCCCGGCTGCCAGCGTGACGACGGGCCTTGGTACTGGGATGAGACCAACACCAAGAGTCCCAACTTTCACGAACACCTCGCTTGGGTGAAGGCGATCACGCTGGGTACCGGTAAGCCGATGCTTTGGTGGCAGACGCCCCTCGGCACGGCCAGCACGACGTCAGGTGGATCCGCAGGCCATTATCGCGACAACCGCGTGAAGTACTTGTTCTCGCACGTCGGCGAATTCGTCGCGGCCGGTGGCATCGGCGCCGTGTTTGGTGTCGGGGCCGACAATCAAACGTACATCTCGACCGATGGCGGTCAGTTCAAGGACGCGGCAGCGAAGTACCTCGCCGCTCCCGTCCCGCTGCCCTGAGCCGCCCGTGAACGTCTGACCCGAGACGTTCCGTTGCGATGCTTTACATGGCTTCCATTCGTTCCAGTGATCCGCTGCCAGAAAGAGCCGCTGCATGGTTGATGTGTCCGTAGTGATTCCGACGTTTCGCCGGCCGGCTCTGCTGAAGGAGGCGATCCAAAGCGTGCTCAGCCAGGCTCGAGTGTCGGTCGAAGTGATCGTGATCGACGACAGTCCGGAAGGTTCGGCGCGAGACACGGTACTGGCTCTGGATGACGCTCGCGTGAACTATGAGCTCGGGACGCCGCCATCCGGGGGCCGGCCCGCCTTGGTCCGCAACCACGGTGCCACACGAGCTCGTGGCCGCTTCATTCATTTCTTGGACGACGATGATCGCGCCGCGCCCGGCTTTTACAGCGCTGCAGTGGCCGCGTTCGACGCGCATGCGAGCTGCGGCGTGGTCTTTGGTCGTATCGAGCCCTTTGCCGACAGCACCCCGGCCGGCGCACAGTCCGAGGCTGAAGCCAAAGCCATGGCACACGAACGCGAGTTCTTCGCCGACGCGGGCAGGCGCGCGCGATTGGCCTCACGCGTTTCCGCGCGACACTGGATGGTGGCGAACCTATTGTTCAATCAGACGCTCCTGGTCAACTCGGCGTGCATGATTCGGCGCGAGTGCGTCGCTGCGCTGGGTGGCTACGACGCGGAGCTCGGCATGAACGAGGACGTGGATTTCTTCTGTCGCGCCATCCGCGCGTATGGCTTTCGCTTCCTGGATCGCGTGGTGCTCAACTATCGCATCGTGCCCGACTCACTGATGCACGGCCGAACCAACAACGACAAGCTGGTCCAATCCTACCGCCGCATGTACGCGCTCTATCGCGCCAAACACGGAGCAGCCGAGCTTTTTGCGCTGAAAGTGCTCGCGCGCACGGTGATGCGCGCTGTGAGCTGACACCCCGCCGGCGCTCGGAGTCATTCCGGTCGCAGCTCGGTGCTGGTCTGGTTTCGAATCGTTTTCGACGAGCTCGCCTCGGCCCGCTCATCGCGTTTGGTGTCCGGATTCGCCACGGGCGAAAATTTCCCGTGTAGGCGGCGCGAGCTCCAGAAAAATGCTACTGCAAAAGCGCCTCGCGATGCGTGCTCGACGCAGGCGCCCCGTTCAATGCACATTCGAACCGAGAAAAGACCGCGAGCCAGAGTCGTGCTCGCGCTCGTGGCCGCGTTTTCGCTTGGCAGCCTGGCATTGATCGCGATTCGCGCTGCCCACGCCGAGATCCAGGCGGATTTTCGGCCAACGCGCGCGCTAGCGCGCGTGCCGGCGAGCGGCCCACTCGCAAAGGCCGAGCTCGTCGAGTTCCGAAGCGAAAGTGGGGACACGCTGCGCGGCTGGTGGGTACCCGGGAGCAATGACTCCGCGATCGTCTTCGTGCACGGGACCGGCGCCGACCGCACCGCACTCGCACCGCAAGCCGAGCTGCTGGCCAAGCGAGGCTATGCCGTGTTGCTCTTCGACATGCCAGGTCATGGCCAGAGTACGGGACAGGTGACCTGGAGCCAGACCGAACCGAATGCCCTTTGCGCAGCGCTCGACTACGCGCAAGCGCGCGGCGCGCGGCACCTGGGTGTGGTCGGCTTTTCGGCGGGGGCCATGATCGCGGTGCATCAGGCCGCGCATGAACCTCGAATCGAAGGACTCGTATTGGAGGGCGCGCTCGAGAATCTCGACGGGGCAGTTCGCAGTGACTTTCGCCACTGGGGACCGTTCAGCGAGTGGCCAGCCGTTTGGGCGACGCGCTGGGCCGGCTATCGACCGAAGCAGCTTGCTCCCATCGGCCGCGTGCGCGGCAAAATGCTGTTCATTGCTGGCAGCCTGGACGAAGACGTTCCTTTGCCGCTCACTCGCGACTTGTTCGAGTCGATTCAGGGCGACAAAGAACTATGGGTCGTCGAGGGCGCGACACATGGCGCCTACCAGCACGTTGCGGGGGCAGAATTCGAAGCGCGACTCGTTGCGTTCTTCGCGCGGGCGTTCGCCGAGCGGTCGGTCTCTCACGCGCCGGATTCGCAGGGCTGAACGCTGAACGTTAGGCGCGCGCCGTCAGCGCGACTAGCACCGTGAACGTACGAATTCGAACAGCCGACGTGCGTTCTCCAGCGCATCGAAGCGCCGAACCGCGTCCGCGCGGGCCTTCTCGCTCATGGCGCGTCGGCGCGCCGGATCCACGATCAAAGACTCGAGTCGATTCCCCAGCGTGGCGCTATCCCCGGGCTCGAGCAGGTGCCCGGTCTCGCCATCGACGACGATGTCGGGGATACCCCCGACTCGCGTCACCACGACGGGTAATCCGGCAGCGAGCGCCTCGATCGCGACGATCGAAAAGCAGTCCGCGAAGGTTGGCATGACGAAGATGTCGGAGGATGCGTACAGCTCACGCAGCTTGGCTGAGTTCGGCTGCAGCTCGCGGTGGACCTCGACGCCTGGTTCGGCGCGCACATTGCCGCGAGTGACCAAAATCAGCTCTGCTCGTCCGCGGAAGCGCGCACGAAAGACCTCCAGCAACAGCTCTCCGCCCTTGCGCTCGAAGTCGCCGCCCACGAACAGAATCCGCGGTAGCTCGTGGTCGCGATTGCCCGCCTTGAACTCGGATAGATCCACGCCCGGTGGGATCACCGCTACGTCTTGCTCTCGGCAGGTATAGTCGGTGACGAAGGAACGCTTGGCCCAGTTCGACCAGGCAACCAGGCCCGCGGCGCGCCCATACACTTTGCGGTAAAGGGCGCGCTGGGCGTGCTCACGGAGATTCCCCTGCGGCTGTAACCCGTAGGCCTCGCGCATATGACGCTTGTTAAGGGGTGTCCCGTCCGCCGAGAGAACCGTCGGCTTGTCGCGGAAGCGATCGAACGACAGCAAGGCGAGCGTGATGGTGTGGATGAAGACGCCGTCCACCTCCGGCAACAGTGCGTCGAGCGCGCTTCGTGCGAGCCATCCACCGTTGACCGTGAAGGGCAGGACCCCCAGCTGATATTCGATTGGCAGCCAGCGTATCCCGGGCGCTTGGCACATCGATTCTGCTCGGCGCAGGTTCAGGTAGTGTGTGACGTTGCCGAGCGTTTGCTCCATCACGTACGCAATTGGCCGAGCTGTCATATTGTCCGATGCGATCCACCCGCCGGATACGTCGCGCAGGGCCGTGCGATTGCGCGGTGCGGTTCTTGCCCGTCGTACCTTACCGATCTCGGACGTAGCCGACAAGCAGGTGTTTGCTTTCGCGCCGCGTGGCTCCGGCGTGCGTTGCTCGAGCTTGGCAAGCTCCCGGGAGCAGGTTTGCCTCTGAGATGAATCGAGGGCAGGGGGCCGCGGGAAACACGCGGATGGTGGACGATACGGGCGCCCCCGTGAGAACGTGCACCTTTCATGGATTCGACGCCGAATGAGGGACCCAGCGCCGCGCCCGGCGGAACCCGGAATTTAGTTGCCCGCAACACACTCTACTTGACCCTGTCGCAGGTGGTGACGGTGCCACTGGCTGTCCTGGTCAATGCTCTCACGGCGCGCTACCTTGGTGCGGAAGCCTTCGGCTATATTTACTTGGCGGGTACGTTCGCCGGGTTCGGGATTCTTGCGGTGAATTGGGGGCACGAGGGAGCCTTGCCCGCGATGGTGGCACGCGATCACTCGATCGCTGGGACTGCTCTCGGCAGCAGTTTGGCCTGGCGGGCTTGCCTGTCCATAGTTGTTTATTCGTGCTTGGCGGCGTTGTGCAGTTTGCTTGGCTACACCATCGAGCTGCAGTGGGTACTCGCGCTGACGTTCCTGGCGACCGTGATCGGCTCGATGGTCGCTGCCTGCAAGGACACGATTCAAGGTTTCGAGCGCACGGACATTTCCGCCTACACGCACGTCGGGCAGCAATTGCTTGGGGCTTGCTTGATCACGCCGGTCCTGCTGCTGGGCGGGGGAGTGCGCAGCGTCCTTTTGATCGGCAACGTGACGGGAGTCATCGTGCTCGTGCTCATCCTGCGCACGTTGCGCCCCGTCGGTGTGGGCCGCCTGTCGATCAAGCCCGCGCTGGTGAAAGCGCTGTTTGTCGGGGGAACTCCGTTCCTTTTCTTTGGGCTGGCCATGGCGCTGCAGCCGAACATCGACGCCATTTACCTGTCCAAGCTCGGCTCGGTGCACGCGGTCGGCTGGTATGCCGTGGCGCGACGCTTGATCGGCTTGCTGCTCTTCCCGGCCTCGGCGCTGACCACCGCGCTGTATCCGACGTTGTGTCGCCTGTGGATCGACGACCAAGAGGAATTTCGCCGAGTCGCTCGCGGTGGTCTGCACAGTGTCACCTTGCTGGTGATGCCGATCGCACTGGGCTGCGGGTTGTACCCGGATCTCGGCATTGCCATTTTCAGCAAGGAGAACTTCGGGCCCGCTGCGGACGACCTGCGCGTGCTGGCTCTGTTCCTGTTCGTGGTCTACTTCACGATGCCGATCGGGGTTTGCGTGCTGGCCTCCGGCAAGCAACGGATTTGGAGCGTGGTGCAGTCGCTGTGCATCGTCGTCAGCTTGGTGCTCGATCCCTTGCTCATCCCTGTCTTTCAACGTCGCTATGAGAACGGTGGGCTCGGCCCTTGCGTGGCATCCGTGGTGAGCGAGCTTTTGGTGGCGATCTGCGGTCTGATCTTGATGCCGCGCGGTGTGTTCGACGCGCGCATGCGCCGAGCCCTGTTTTTTGCCGTGCTAGCGGGCTTGGCCATGTCGCTCTGCGCAATTTTGCTGCGCTCGATCACACCCTGGGTCGCCGCGCCGATCGCGGTCGTTGCTTACGCCGGTGTGCTCCGACTATCGGGTGAGATAGATCAAGCGCTCGTCGACAAGCTGAAAGGTGTCGTGATGGGCAAGCTTTCGCGCTTCCGTCGGGGCTGACAGGCCCTCTACCCATGAGGGCGGGGGGGCATACGCGCGGCGCCCGACTGACCCTGAGGCTCGTGTGGGCACGGGCCTCGAAGAAAGTGGGCCGCTCACCCCGTCATTCAGGTTGCGCCCTGGTGTCGTTTCAGCGGGCCCTTGCTGCGAGAGCCACGGAAGCGGTACCATTCGCCCACCGTGTTTCCCCACATATTCCAGCGCGCGCGAGGCGTCGTCGCGCTCTTTTCCGTGCTCTGTTCATCGGTGTTGCTCGCTGGCTGCGCAAGCGCGGGCACCTTCGTCTGGTATCGGGATGTCCCGAACGCGGATTGGACGACGGACGCCAACGAGTACGTAATCGGCGTGGGTGATTCAATCAGTATCCGCGTGTACGAGCAGGAGGGAATATCCTCGACCGTCAAGATCCGGCGCGACGGGCGAATCGCTCTGCCCTTGACCGGCGAATTGACGGCAGCGGGCAAACATCCGTCACAGCTAGCTCGCGAGATTGAAGTCCACTTGAAGGAATTCATCGTCTCACCACGAGTGACGGTGAACGTCGAAACCTCCCATCCGGTCACGATTACCGCGCTCGGTGAGATCGCTCACATTGGCGCGCTCACGTTGGAGCCCCCCGCACGCTTGGTGGAAGCGATCGCACAGGCGGGTGGTCCGAGCGAATTCGCCGACCGGTCGCGTATTTTCGTGCTCCGACAATTCCCCACGTTTCAGCGGATTCGCTTCACCTATGACGCCATCGTCCACAATGAAGGTGGGGCTGCTGGCTTTCCGCTTCGAACCGGTGATGTGCTCGTCATTGAATGAGCGTGCGCTGATCGCGAGCCAGACAATCGAGCAAGAGCTGCACATGGAGTGATGTCGCTCGCGCGCCGACACCAGAGCACGTTAGAGGTCGACCTGCTCCCTTGTTACGGCCGCGCGGGCTGGAAGCAGGTCGGATCAATGCTACGTTCGGAGGCCTAACAGAGAGAGGTCTTCGTGAGAAAACCGATAGTTGTAGCTACTTGCTTTGCTCTCCTGTGCGCTTGCGCCAGCAATCCCAGTGGCCCGAAGGGCGCCGACGGCGATCCGCTGTCCTCGGCAAATGCTGGCGGTGCAGGCAGGTCGAATGACAGCGCGGGCGCATCGAACGGCAGCGCGGGAGCGTCGAACGCCGGTGCGGGCGCATCGAACGGCAGCGCGGGCGCGTCGAACGGCAGCGCGGGCGCGTCGAACGGCAGCGGGGGCGGTGCGGGCGCGTCGAACGCCGGCGCGGGCGCGTCGAACGCCGGCAGCCCAGGTACGCCGAATGGCGGCGCGGGCAGTGCCGGAACGGCGCTCGCCATCACACCGAATTCGGTCGTGCTCAAAGCGAAGGCAACGCAAACCTTCACTTGCAACATCACCTGCACCTGGGAAATTCAGGAATCTGGCGGTGGAACGATCACAGCGGCCGGCGTGTACACCGCCGCGGATGCCTTCGGCACCTACCACGTCGTAGCGAAGAGCACGGTGGGCGGTGCGGCCCAAACTGCGACGGCCACGGTCGTCGTGCCCAAGCCGGCCACGGGCACTCCCGGTGTCTGGGAAGAGGTCACCTCGCCGAATATGGACCGCAGCCTGTTCACCGGAGACGGTGGCTTCGGCATCGGCTCGATAGTGGCCGATCCGGCTCGCCCGAGCGACATGTATGCGGGCGGCTACGGTTCACTCTGGAAGTCCGCCGACTACGGTCTGACCTGGGCTGAGGTGCCGAGTAAGCCCAAGCCCCCGTATGTGGCGCTAGGACACGACATTGCGATCGCCGGGACCACACCAGCCACCTTGTGGATGGCCAATGACAGCGGCAGCAAGCACATCTTCAAGTCGACCGACGGCGGGCTCACCTTCAAGCAGACCGGAACGATCAGCGGTTTGGGCGACGACGTGTCGTTCTATTCGATTATCGTGGATCCGAACGACAGCACGCATTTGATCACCGGCTTCCATGAAGCCGACAAGGTGGGCGAGTCGACGGACGGCGGCGAGACCTGGCGTTTCGTTTCTGGCACGGGTTGGCCTTCGGGTGGGAAATCGTGGTTCCCGTTCTTCGTCGATACCGGTGCCGCATCCTCGACGCGCAAGACTTGGCTGGCAATTCCCCAGGACGGCGGCTCACTCGTGCTGACGACCGACGGCGGCCAGACTTGGACCAAGCCCAAGGGCAGCGCGGGCTTGACCCACGCGCACGGCAACGCGCAGCTCTACCAGAACGGGAACACGCTGTTCATGGCTGGCATCGGCGGCCCGGGCGGTGACGGCGTTTATCGCAGCACGGACCTGGGTGTGAACTGGAAGCTGGTCGCAGAAAATAGCGCAGGCATCGTGTGGGGCACGCCCAAGAACGTGTACGCCATGTGGGGCTGGGCATGCGCGAGCTGCGGCGCGTCCGATGGCGGTCCGCAGTTCCAAACCGCTGCGCAGCCGGGCGACAAGTGGACCATGGGCACCGTGCCCAGCGGCCTCGATTGGGGACCGAATAGCGTCGCGGTGACGTCGGACGGCACGCATTCGATCTTCGTCGGCTCGATGTGGGCCACGGGCTTGTGGCGCTACGTCGAACCATGACCCAAGCGGCTCGGGCCGAGCTTACGCCCGAGCAAAGCCAATTCGTCCGCGCACTGCCGAAGCGCCGTGCGCGGACGGGCTCGAAAATGGGGAATCTGGAGCTCGGTTCATGCTAGCTCCGAAACTCAGTGCCACGGCTGAGTTTCTGAAATGCGAGCCCCCCTCACCCCCGCGCCGAACGCTACGCTGAAACGCGTTTCGCGAGCGCGTCGCCTGTTGCGCGCGGGCTTGATATTTTGCGCCTACGCCTATCCGGTGTCCGTGCTCGTGCTGGTGCTCGCCTTCTACTTCGTCGGCGAGGCTTGGTGGGTGACTGCGGCAGGACTGTACGCTCCCCGTCTCCCGTTCGCGCTGCCGCCGCCCGTGCTCGCTGTGTCGCTGTGGCTGTCCGGCGCTCGGCGATTGATTTGGACCCAAGTGCTGGCAGCGTTCATCGTCATCGTGCCGCTGATGGGCTTCGTCGTGTCCTGGCACTCGCACGTCTCGACGCCGACCATCCGCGTCTTCAGCCTCAATGCCGACTCGGGGCTGGCTGGTTCTCGCGTGCTGGCCGAGGTGATCTCGAAAGCTGCGCCGGACGTCGTCCTGCTACAGGAGGCGCCGACCTGGGATGTCGAATTCGTCGAGGCCTTGCGCGCTCGCTTCGCGTACGTCGACGGCTCCACGCAGTTCGTCGTGGCAAGTCGCTATCCCATCCTGTCGAGCACCGAGCCCGAGCGCCTGTCCCTCAACGGCCACCAGAGCTCGCCTCGCTTCATGCGCTACGTCATCGAGACGCCGCTCGGTCAGGTGGCCTTTTACAACGTGCACCCCATTTCTCCGCGCGGCGTCCAGCACCTGACGCACCTGCGTGGAGTGCTCCACGGACTGAGAACGGGCGCGCTTTTGGCCGGCGATCCGGAGCGCGACATGCGCAGCAACGTGGCCCTTCGCACGCGTCAGATTGAACTGGCGGCGGACGCGGCCGCGCGTGAGTCCTTGCCGGTCTTGATTGCCGGAGACACGAACCTGCCGGGCCTGAGCGCTGTCTTTCGTCGCACTCTCTCGCGATATAGCGACGCTTTTCGAGTGGCGGGCTGGGGACTGGGCTACACTTTCCCTCAGAAGTTTCCTTTTCTACGGCTCGATCGAATCTTGACGAATCACAAGCTTCGGGCCGTATCCTTCGGGGTCGGCTGCGAAGGCGCGTCCGACCATTTGTGCGTAGTCGCCGAGATACAGGCTCTCCAATGATCCAGCTACTCGATATCGCGCTCCTCGTGCTGGGCTTGCCCGTGTTCGCTTGCGCAAGCTACCTTGCGCTGGCTACGGTTCTTTCCGGGCGGTCGCGCTTGCCGGCATACCGCGATCCAGAACGACGTTTTCGTTTCATCGTGCCTGCGCACAACGAAAGTGCCGGCATTGCTGCGACGGTGCGCAGCCTGCTGGGTGTGGACTACCCGTCATCACTGTTCGAGGTCGTGGTCGTCGCAGACAACTGCGAAGACGATACGGCGCAGCAGGCGCGAGCTGCCGGCGCGATCGTTCTCGAGCGCAACGACAAGGAGCGACGCGGAAAAGGTTACGCGCTGCTGCTGGCATTTTCGAGCTTGCCCGAGACCGTCGACGCCGTGGTCGTGGTGGACGCCGACACGCTCATCTCTCCGAATCTATTGCGCGCGTTTGCCGCGCGGCGAGACCTCGGCGCCGTCGCCATGCAAGCGGACTACGCCGTTCGAAATCCTGATTCGGGCTGGCGCACGCGGCTGATTGCCATCGCATTTGGCGCCTTTCACATCGTCCGCTCCAGAGCGCGCGAACGGCTGCGGCTGTCCTGCGGTTTGCGGGGCAACGGCATGTGCTTCAGCAAAGCCATCTTGGCCGAAGTGCCTCACGAAGCGTTTTCGATCGTGGAGGACGTGGAGTATGGCTTGCGCTTGGGCGAAGCCGGACACCGCGTGCACTACGTGGACGAAGCGCACGTGTACGGTGAAATGGTGTCGACGGGTGCCGCGGCGGGCTCCCAGCGGCGCCGCTGGGAGGAAGGGCGCAAGGAGCTCGTTCGGCGCAACGGCTGGCGTCTGCTGGTTCGGGGCGTGAAAACGCGCAATCGCGTGCTGTTCGACTTGGCGGCCGATTTGCTGGTGCCACCGTTGTCGCGAATCGCAATCGCCTCCGTGCTCGGTACTTGCGCAGCGGCTGCGCTCGGTTTTCTGACCGGAGGCTTCGCAATCAGTCTAGTCCTGTTCGGCGTTTCGCTGCTGGCCGTGGCCTTGTACGTGCTTCGCGGCTGGTCGGTCTCTGGAACTGGCTTACGGGGCCTGGTCGATCTCGGAATTGCACCCGTGTACGTGATCTGGAAGGCAACGCTGCGTCTACGTAAGGTGACGCAGCCCACATCGACCTGGGTCCGCACCAAGCGCGAGCAATCCGACTGAAAGTGGGGGAACCTTTCCAATCTCTAGCAGGCCGCGTTTCATCACGCCGCTGAACGCGCTTCTCCGGCTCTCTGGTTCGACATATGCTGCCGCCCTCGTCCGTCATTGAGGGCAACGTGACAAAAAAAATTCTCGTCACCGGCGGTGCCGGTTTCATCGGTTCTCATCTGTGTGAGCGTCTGATCGCAGGCGGCCACGACGTCTTGTGCGTGGACAACTACTTTACGGGCAGCAAGAAGAACGTCGAGCACCTGCTCGCGCACCCGCTTTTCGAGATCATGCGTCACGACGTGACGTTTCCGCTATACGTGGAGGTCCAGCGCATTTTCAATCTGGCCTGCCCGGCGTCGCCCGTGCATTACCAGTTCGATCCGGTGCAAACGACCAAGACCAGCGTGCACGGCGCGATCAACATGCTCGGCCTGGCCAAGCGCGTGAAAGCGCGCATTCTGCAAGCCTCCACCTCGGAGGTGTACGGCGACCCGGAGGTCCATCCGCAGCCGGAGTCCTACTGGGGCAAGGTCAATCCGATCGGCATTCGTAGCTGTTACGACGAAGGCAAGCGTTGCGCGGAGACTCTGTTCTTCGACTACCACCGTCAGCACGGCGTCGATATCAAAGTGATCCGCATTTTCAACACCTACGGCCCACGCATGAATCCGAACGACGGCCGGGTCGTGTCGAACTTCATCGTGCAGGCGCTGCGCGGTGAGGACATCACCATTTATGGTGATGGTCAGCAAACGCGCTCCTTCTGCTACGTCGACGACCTGGTCGAAGGCATGCTGCGCATGATGGACAGCGAGGGCGGTTTCACCGGCCCGGTCAATATCGGTAATCCCGGAGAGTTTACCATGCTGCAATTGGCGGAGAAGGTGCTGGGCCTGATCGGGGGCAAATCCAAGCTCGTGCACAAGCCGCTACCGCAAGACGACCCGAAGCAGCGCAAGCCGAACATCGAGCTCGCCAAGCAGAAGCTGGGCGCTTGGGAGCCAAAAGTGAACTTGGACGACGGCCTGAAGCAGACGGTCGCCTACTTTCGCAAAGTCGTCGAGACCTGAGCCGCGAGGTTTGCGAGCACGGCGCTTGGTTCGTAAGCGCGCGTGCTCGCGGGCGGCCGCTCACAGGGTGGGATTCAGCGGATCGTACTCGTTGCCCTTGGACTTGGACTTGGACTTGCCCTTGGACTTGGGTGCGTCGGCCTGCATCATCGACTGCCCGATCGCCGCGTTCAGCCGCTCACGCTCCGTCATCTCGGAGGCCGACTTCTGCGGGGCCGGCTTTTCGACGGCGGCCTTCGCTGGCGCTGCGACCCTGGTCGGCGCCGCCTTGGCCGGTGCGGACGCAGCCGCTTGCTTGGGTTGCGCGAAGCTCGCGGCCGCTCGCGCGTGCGTCACGGCAGGCGCGACGGGTGCGGGCGCGGGCGCCGGTGCGGGCGCAACGGTGCCAGCAAGTCCCTTCTTTTCGGGCGCAAGCGATTCGACTGACACGACGGGGGGCGTCGTGCGAGTCGCCGCGGCCTCAGTGCTAGGCGCGGTCGGTGTTGGCGAGGGGATCGCCATGCGCACCGCTGCCTCGTTGCCGGAGCTGAGGTCGAGCGAGGGCTCGGCGGCTGCGCTCTGTTCCAAGGCCCGCACCGTGCCGAATGCAGGGCCACCGAGCGCAGTCTCGAGACGAGTGTAGAGCGCGTCTTGATGGGCGGCGTGCGCACCTTCACGCAAGAAGTCGTTGCGGTAAGCGGTGATGCTCACGCCAGCGATCAGCGATAAGAAAATCAGGAAGCGGCCGAAGCCGCCGCCGCCGCGTGCCATCGGAGGCGGTTGGCTCACGACCAGCGGGCGAACGCTGTTCGACGCCGGCATGGTCGCCGCAAACGCGAGCGGCGCCGCGTAGGCCACTTGCGGAGGATAAACCGACGGCGTGGCCTGGATCGCCTCCGGATAGAAGGACGCCGACGCCACGTAGGCGGGACGAGCGGGAGCTTGCGTTGGACGAGCGGCGGGCGGAGCCGGACGGACCGATTGTGGCGCAGGCGGACGCACGGACGGTGGCGCTGGACGTGGCGCTGGCGGTGCGGGACGCACGGACGGCGCTGCCGTGCGTGTGGGCGGCTTGGGAGGCGCGCGCCTGGATTGGGAAACGGGCTGTTCGTCCAAGCCCGCGATCACGCGCAGCGGTTGCCACTGGCTCATGCCCGATTGCCAAACCTGGGTCTCGGAATCGACAATGGATAGTCGAAACAGATCGTCCAACTGTTCGAGCGAGACGACCTTCACTTCGTCTGCTGCAAATTGGACGTGCCATTTTTCGTCGTCCGCGATCGGGGGCGGGTTGCTCACCGACCAATCGTCCCAGCTAGCCGCTTCTGCCCTCATGGAAAGTAATTTACCAGCCCGAGGCCTTTTCCGCGAGCCATTGCTGCCACAACGGTGCTTCGTTTTGGCAAGGGCCGAATTTTGAGGGCTCGAATGCTCCTAGGGTGTTCAGTGGGGCGGACTTCCGCTGGTCAACCCGCGTCAGAGAAAGTAGCTGTTGAGGCATGGCTCGCAAAGCAGCTTGGCAAGACATGGCCGATGCCGACCTCGGTCCGTACGCAAAATCGCGGGGCACACGCTGGGGGCGGGTGTTCGCGGGTCTGCTGTTCGTGGCCGTCGCCACCTTCGTCGCGGGCTACTACCTGCCGCTTTATCGTGCCCATCAAAAGCTCGCTGACCAATACCGCGAGCTCGGTCAGCGCACGCAGGGCCTGTCGGATACCGCGACCCGCGCGCAAGGCGAGCTCAAGGCGGCGCTCGAGTCGCGCGATCAGTTGCAGGCCGAGCACGATTTACGTGAGAACGCCAGGAGGAGCACGAGTGAACAGCAAGAACGCGCGAAGGGCGCGCTTTCGTCGAAGCTCGACAAATACCTGAAGAAGGGCAATGCCGCGCTGTTCGTCAACGCGGGCTCGCTGTTCGTGGCGTTTGATAGCGTGCTGCTGTTCGTGCCTCAAAAGGTCGACCTGACACCGACCGGTCGCGCGCTCTTGTGCGACGTCGTCAAGACCAGCGAGGCCAAGTCGCTGACGGTGCGCGCCACGCTCGCGCCTGCAGCGGGCGTTCCGCCTGCGCTGCCCGTTGGCTATGCGAGCGATTGGGCCTTGAGCGCGGGTCGCGCAGCTGCTGTGGCGCAAGCGCTCGAGCAGAATTGCTCCTTCCCCGCCGCACAGCTAAGCGCCATGGGTTATGGGCAACAACCGCTCGCGGGGCTCAAACCCACGGGCGACCCGGTTCAGTTGGAAGTCGGGCTCAGCGCGCGCTGAGGCTCACGCCGAGCGATGGCCCAAACGACAACGGCCGCTCTGCTGAGCGGCCGTCGAACGTTCCTGGAGATTTCGTGGAGCCTATCGGGATCGAACCGATGACCTCCTGACTGCCAGTCAGGCGCTCTCCCAGCTGAGCTAAGGCCCCAGGAGGTGCGGGTACTTACACACAAACTTCGCCGATGGCGAGTGCTTTCGCCCAAAAAATGGCGAGCGTTCAGTCTTGGGGAGGCCGCGCCGGCGCATGGCCGGGGGGCAGGGCCATCCCTGGCCGCAATGCCGGGGTCGGTCGCTTGGCCGGTTGGGCAGCCGGGGCTGCGACTGCGGCTGGAACGGCGGCTTCTTTGCGCGGCTCGGAGGGCTTGTCGTCGGAGCCGAGCAGGACGAAACCGAAAATCGTAGCCAACAGCAGCCCGCCGCCCAAGAGCGGTAGCCAAGCCGGTGAACGCGGTTCGTCGGCCGGAAAGTCATCCGAGGTGGTCTCGTCTTCGTGGTGGTCGTCGTGACCGGCGTGGGGGTCCGCGCCGGCGTCGTGATGGCCATGGCCGCTCATGGCCACGCTTATCTCGTGGTTTTTCCGGCAAAGCAAGTCCGGGGCGGTCAGCCGCGGGGTCCGCGCACTTAGTTTGGGGAGAGCCGCTCAACGCTGTCATCGGGGATTCTCCCCCGCGCCCGCTGGACTGAGTCCAGCGGGGCCCCACCCCCTAATTTGGGGCCCCGGCCCCAAATCGGTATGGTTGCGAACGAACCCGAATGGCTCAGCAACAGCAACGCTACAAAGTGCTCGAGAAAATCGCCTCGGGTGGCATGGCCGAGGTATTCCGCGCCGAGAGCGCCGGCCTGGAGGGGTTCAAGAAGACGGTCGCGATCAAGCGCGTCTTGCCCCACCTGTCCGAGAAGAAGCAGTTCATTGGCATGTTCTTGGACGAGGCGCGCGTCAGCGCGCAGCTCTCGCACTCGAACTGCGTGCAGGTCTTCGACATCGGCGTGGGCGACAACACCTACTTCATCGTCATGGAGTACGTGGACGGCGCCGATCTCAAGGGCGTGATCGAACATCGCAAGAAGACGTCCGCGCCGTTCCCCGTAGAAGAGGCTTGTCTGATCTGCGTGCGCATTTGCGAGGGCCTGTCGTATGCGCACGAGCTCACCGACAACAACGGCGAGAGCTTGCACATCGTGCACCGCGACATGTCGCCTCCGAACGTGCTCATCACACGCTTCGGTGAAGTAAAGATCGTGGACTTCGGCCTGGCCAAAGCCAATAGCCAACTCGAGAAGAGTGAGCCCGGCATCATCAAGGGCAAATTCAGCTACCTGTCGCCGGAAGCGGCGCAGGGGCTGCCCGTTGATGCCAAGACCGACATCTTCGCGGTCGGCATCATCTTGTGGGAGCTGCTCGCGGGTCGTCGCCTGTTCATGGGCGAGACCGACCTCGAGACCGTGCGCATGGTGCAGCAGGTGCGCGTGCCATCGATCCGGCAAATCAATCCCAAGGTGTCGGTCGAGCTGGAGCGCGTGATGATGCGCGCGCTCGCCGGAGATCCGGCCGTGCGCTACCAGACCGCGCGAGATTTCGGCCGCGATCTGAACAACATGCTGTTTCACATGGGTCGGGCCGTGTCGTCCTTCGACATCGCTCAGCTCGTCGAGCCGATTCGACTCGAACGTGAGGACAAGAAGAAGCGCGGCAAGTACGATCGCCGCTCAATCATCGGTTCACTGATTGACGAAGCCTTGTTCGAGTTCACTTCGCTCGAAGAGCAGGAAGCGGCTGCTGCGGGCAGGGCATCGGGGTTGCTCTCCGCCCCAGGGCATGGCGCGGCACCGCTCCAGCTCGGTTCGTTCGCAGGCGTTCCGAGTTGGGGCGAAGATTTGGGCGGCCTGGGTCTGGAGCCGGCACGAACTGCGCCTTCTGGGGACTCCTTCGATTTCGGCAACCTGGCTGCGCTCGAGGACGACACGCTGGCAGGGCGCGCGCGCTCCGAGTTTCCAGCCGCCGGCTCCAGTCGTCCGCCGATGCCGAGGTCGGCGGCGCCGGTGGTCGCAGCGCCTGCCCCGCAGCGTCCGGTTCCTTTGCCTCAGCCGGCGCCCCGCCCGGCTGCAGCGCAAGCGCAGGCGCAAATTTCTCCGCGGCCCGCAGCGCAGTCCAGCGCAGACATCGAGTATCCCGGCGGCAAGCGCAAGAGCGGCGTGATCGCGGTGGTCGTGCTGGTGGTCGCGATTGTGGGCGCCGCGGGTGCCTACTTTGGCGGACTGATCCCGCACTGACGAGACAGCTGCAAGCTCAGAGCACCGCTTTGCGCAGGTGAAAGGCCTCGGCCTGTCCATCGGGCGCATTGCACTCGATCCCGCGAATACTCATGATGCCGCGGAACGTCTCGGGCCGAAACCAGGTACGGCCCGCCTGCGAGGCGAAGTGCGTGGTCAGCAGCTCCACTTTACGTGCAGCGTGCGCGCTGCTGAGCGGCACGTACAAGCTCGGATGCCCGAGATCTCCCTCGTACTTGGGGATCTCGTATTCCAAGATCAGGTGATTGCGGAACGTGTTCCAAGTCAGCTCCGCGATCGTCCGATGGTCTTGGTGAACATCGTGTCGATGATGGGAGAGCACGACATCGGGCGTCGTCGTGCGCTTGAGCTCCTCGAAACGGTCTTTGATCTCGGAGCCCGCGTGAGGAAAGTAGCTCTCCTTGAAGCGATGCACGACGACGTTCGAATGCGCGGCGGCTTCGAGGAAAGCGGCCGCGCTGCCACGAGCTTCTACCTCACGCTGGTCGTTTGCCGAAAACACGACCCACGTCACGGAGGAGCCTGGGTATTCCTCCAGGAGCTTCAAGATCGTGCCGCCGCAGCCAATCTCGATGTCGTCGCTGTGCGCACCCAAGCACAGAAAGCTAAGTGGTTGCGCCGGCCCGGAGCCCAGACTGATGGGGAGCATCGTGCTTCCTGCTCAATGACGTCGCAGGTTGTTGTCCAACACACCTTGGGAAATCAGCTCACGAATCGTAGGCAAGCGGTAGTAGCGCGGCCCCAGCCAGAGCTCTTTCGTCATGCCACCGGCCTTGTACGCCTGATACAGCTCCTCGATACCAGCGCGCAGCGTCCATTGGGCTTTGAAGCCCGGGAGCTTGGTTTCGATCTTCGTGAAGTCGACGCGGTAGTCGCGGTTGTCCGCAGACGCCCCGGCCGCGAACGCGACCTCACAATTGGGCACCACTTCTGCGACCGCGTTTGCCACGTCGCGGATGCGGAAATTCTCGGTCGTTTTGCCGACATTGAATGCCTGATCATGAATGACGTCGATCGGCGCGACCAAGCAGCGCTCGAAAGCTTGGATGATGTCTCGTAGGTGCACGAGCGGGCGCCACGGGCTCCCGTCGCTTTGCAACAGCACCTTCCCGGTCGTAATGGCGTGACCCACCAAGTTGTTCACCACGATGTCGGCGCGCAGCCGTCGCGAAACCCCGTAGGCGGTAGCGTTGCGCAGATAGACCGGCGAAAAGCTGCCGTCGGCAAGTGAGGTGAGCTCTTGCTCGACGCGGATCTTGGACTCCCCGTAGGGCGTCTGAGGATTGAACGCTGCCGACTCGTCGAGGAAGCCTTCGCCGCCAGCGCCGTACAGGCTGCACGAGGACGAAAACAAGAAGCGCCGCACGCCGGCTGCCTTGGCCGCGCGCGCCAACCTGACCGAAGCGTGTAGATTGATGTCGTAGGTGAGGTCGGGATTGATGTTCCCGAGGGGATCGTTCGACAGCGCGCCCAAGTGAGCCACTGCGTCGAAGCCCTTCAGTTGCTCCTCCGTCACGTCTCGAAGGTCGACCACGAGCTCCGGAACTTCGTCGGGCGCGGCGCGGAAGTCGCAGCCGTTGAAAAAGCCCGTATCCAGCCCGACGACCTCATGCCCGGCCTTGCTCAGGACCGAGACCATCTCGACGCCGATGTATCCGCGGTGTCCAGTGACTAGTACTTTCATCGATTCCTCGGGGGGGTTGAGCTCAATTCGTCAATCGACATCATATGATCGTTGCCACCGGGATGGGCACGATGAACTTCGCTCCCCAGTCGCGGGCGTGGGCGAGCTGCTTCAGGATCTCGTCTTTGAAGTTCCAGGGCAGGATGAAGATGTAATCAGGCTTCACCTCTTCGATGCGGGAAGGATCGAAAATGGGGATGCGCGTACCGGGCAGGAATTTGCCTTGCTTGTACGGGTTGCGGTCGACCGTGAACTCCAAGAAGTCCGTGCGGATGCCGCAATAGTTGAGGAGCGTGTTGCCCTTGCCCGGAGCGCCGTAGCCGACGATGGTCTTGCCCTGGCGCTTGGCGGTGATCAACAGCTCGAGCAGCTTGTGCTTGGTCTCGCGCACTTGCTGTTCGAAGCGCGTGTAGGTCTCGATCTGCCGGAAGCCGGCCGCCTCTTCCCGGCTACGAAGCGCGAGCAGGCGCTCCGTGAGCGGGCGACTCGTGTCGGCGGTGTGGCGCGCGAAGATGCGCAGCGAGCCGCCGTGCGTCCAAAGCTCCTCGACGTCGAAGATGGTCAGGCCATGACTGGCAAAGATCTTCTCGACCGTGATCAATGAAAAGTACGAGTAGTGCTCGTGATAGATGGTGTCGAACTGATTTTCGTCCAATAGCCGCTGCAAATGCGGAAATTCGAAGGTGACCGTCCCGTGCGGCTTGAGTATCTGGGGCACGCCTGCGACGAAGGTGTTCACGTCCGGCACTTGGGCGAGCACATTGTTGCCGAGCACGAGGTCTGCCATCTGACCGGCAGCGCGCAGCTCTGCGCCCAGCTCACGGTCGAAGAATGCGACCTTGCTCGGCACGCCGCGCTGCTCGACGGCCACCTTGGCCACATTGGCTGCCGGCTCGATGCCGAGGCACGGAACACCGCGCTTGACGAAGTATTGAAGCAAGTAGCCGTCGTTACTGGCAAGCTCCACCACGAAGCTGTTCGAGTCGAGCTTCAGACGTTCGCTGATCATCGTCACGTAATCTTCGGCGTGCTTCAGCCAGCTACTGGAGAAGGAAGAGAAGTACGCGTACTCGGAGAAGATCTCTTCGACTCGCACATAGTCGCCGACTTGCACTAGAAAGCAGCTGCGGCATACGCGCGCGTGCAGCGGGTAGAACGGCTCCATCTGATTCAGAGCGCTCGCGGGCAGGTAGCTCTCACACAGCGGGGACATTCCCAAGTCGACCACGGTGTCGGTCAACGGGGTGGCGCAGAAACGGCAGTTTTGTGCGATCATCTGCGGGCCAGCCTACCGATCGCGGCCGTCCTCGACAAGTCGCTAGCTCACCGCTGTCTTCAGTTCTCGAGTGGTCGAGCGATCCACTCTCGACGCGCTTGGCGTGGGCGTGGGCGTGGGCGGGCGTGGGCGTGGGCGTCGACCACGGTCGCTTCGCGCCAAGCGGCACCCGCGCGACGGCAGCGAGCGGCTCGTGCTGCTGCGAACTTGTTCAGCAGCGGCAGCCCGATAGCGCTCGTCGCCCTGGCTATCGATGCGAAGCGTCCGGGCGCGTGGCTGCGGGCTTCAGCGTCGTGTTCGACTCAGCGCAACCACACCTGCCATGGAGCGCGTTGGCGCGTAGCCATTTCGTCGAGCTCCATCTTGTCCTTGAAGGTGTCCATTCCGCGCCAGAAGCCATTGTAGGGCACGGCCAACAACTGCTGCTGCTCGATTAGCCGCTGAAACGGCTCGACCACCAGCTCTTCGCCGGGCTTCATGTAATCGAACAGTTCTTGCTTGAAGACGAAGAAGCCTCCGTTGATGCGAATGGACGAAGCCGAAACGGGCTCGAGCGCGGTAGCGCGACCTTCGGCATCGGCGTGCACCACGTGATAGCTGTGCGGGACGGGCACGCTCAGGAAACAAGCCAACTTGTCACGCTTCAGGAACGATTCGACGTGCTTGCCGCAATCGAGATCCGAAAGGCCGTCACCATAGTTGGCAAGGAACACCGGTTCGCCGCGCAGGTGCTCGCGCACCCTCATCAAGCGCTGACCCACGTTCGAGTGCAAGCCTGTGTCCACGAAGGTGATGCGCCAGTCTTCGATGTCGCGTTGCAGCAGGTCGAGCTGCTTGCCGCCTTTGGACAGGACGAAGTCATTCGACACGTACTCGCGGTAGTCGACGAAGTAGTCCTTGATGGCGCCTGCGCCATAGCCCAAGCACAGGATGAAATCCTTGAAGCCGAAGTGAGCGTAGTACTTCATCAGATGCCAGAGCAGCGGCCGCGAGCCAATCTCTGCGAGCGGCTTCGGAATCCGATCGGAGTACTCACGCAGGCGCATGCCCAAGCCACCGCAAAATAAGACGACCTTCATGTTCCCTGTGCCAGCACTCTAACCGAGTTCGAGGCAGGGGTTCTAGAGCGGAGCATAGGTATTTCGCTGGCTGCGCGGGGTAGGGCATTTACGGGCCATATCGCACCAAGCAACGGGCATGCCCCAATTGCTGACGTGGGCCTGCCTCTGGTCTACGGCTGCTCGTGCACGACGAGCAGCCCGTGTGTCTGCAATAGCTTTGCCGTGGCCTCGATGCTCGAGAAGGGCATCTGCGAGCGCTCCGCGATGTCGAGCAGCGTGTGCTCCCCGTCCGACAGATTCAACACCCACAACATCGCCAGCTGCATGCCCGGAATCTCGCTGCCGCCCATGGCTCGATACAGCCCGCGACTGCCGAGCTGTGGCTCACCGTAAGGCGCCAGATTGCGATAGCGCAGGTTGCCCTCGAGGACGTCCACGATGCCGCGCAGCACGGTCAGCGATTCGGCCAAGCGCTCGCCGGACACGAACCCCAGGTTGTCGCCAGACGTGTGATACTCGGGAAATTGGCCGTGGCGGCCGCGCATCAACGACCCGACGGGTAGGCGAAAGCCGGGCGAATTGTACTGCCGTTCGTCGTAGCCATAGGGGAAGAAGTCGATCAGTTGGTGCGCCACGGACCCGTGCGAGAGAACGTGCGCGGCTGCGCGATCGATGAGCGCGCGGCCGCCAACGGTGCGCTTGTAAGTGAACTGGTGCGCGTCGCCGAGGCAGGTCAAAGTCAGCCCGTGCTTGATGCGCTGAGCGGTCGCGCGATTTTGCGCCAACCAAGTAATGGCACCAATGGTACCGGGCGCGAACACGAAGCGAAACGTGTGCCGGCGTGTCGCCCGCTGCGCGAGCTCTTCCGCCAAGCGCAGCGCGACGGCGATGCCCGATAGGTTGTCGTCTGCCAGGGACGGGTGACAGACGTGAGCCGAGATCAGGATCTCGTCTTCGCTCGTGCCGGGCAACACCAGCTCGCCGTAGCTCAGCGCTCCGGGCTCCAACGTTGCGTCGATGCACACGTCGTAGTTACCCGGCTGCAGCGCTTCGAGCTGACGTTGGGACAAGCAAAATCCCCAGTTTTCCTCGTAATAGGAGGTACGGTAAGGGATCAGCTCGGGTCGATCCGGCAGTGTGTGCAGATGCGGCTTGAGCTCGTCGAGCGTGAAGCGGCCCTGGACCGGCACACTGAAGTTGACGACATGCAAGTTGTGCTCGCGAAAGTCGATCACGCGCTGCCCCTGCTCGTTCGCCACCCAGGCGTCGCGAATGTTCCACTCACGGGGCACCGTCCAATCCAAAACTGGCGTTCCGGAGGGGACCTCACGAAGCTCCAACGGAAGCCTGCGCCCGAGGTGCGCCAGCGTTTCGCGCACCCCGTTTCCAGTAATGCTTCTACAGATCGGATACAGCTCGCGCACGAGCTCGTACAGGGCGGAGCCGACGTCGTCCGACGCTGGACGTCCCTCGGTCATCCGCCGACCGCTGCCGGTTCGTAGTCCGGGTAGCTCGCGTCGCGTTCAGCGATCGAATTCGGTGGAGCGGGCCACTGAATCGCAAATAATGGGTCATTCCAGCGAAACCCGCGCGCGGCCTCCGGGCGATAAAAATCACCCATGTGGTAGAACACGTCGCTGTCGTCGCTCAGGGTCAGAAAGCCATGTGCGAACCCGGCAGGTACGAACAACGCCCGTCCGGTCTCGCCGCTGAGCTCGACCCCGATCCACGCAAAGCGGGTCGCCGAGCCTGGGCGCAAATCGACGATCACGTCGAAGATCGCGCCCGTGACGCAGCGCACGAGCTTGCTCTCCGCGCTCGGCGTTGCCTCGTAGTGCATGCCCCGCAGCGTGCCCCGTCGGCGATTCCGCGACAGATTGCACTGCGGAAAGCGCGTCGGGAGCCCGTGCTGCTCGAGCTCCCGCTCGCAAAAGGTGCGCGCAAAAAAGCCTCGTTCATCGAGCCGAGGTTCCAGGTCGATGATGAAAGCGCCGGCTAGCTTGGTTTCGGTGAAGCGCATTGGGTCCGGGTCGGCTGACGTTCTAGTGGCTACGTAAGACTGGTTCAGCCCGCATTGCGCCTCCTCCGTCAGCAAGTAGGCAACGGGCCCCAAGACAGCGCCCAGTCTATCTGCAAAGTACGCGCTGGCCGATTGAGAAAAGCTTCGCGCGTGCTCCGCTCTGAACGAACATCTCGTTCCAACGGGCTCTGCTTTCCCGCCTCGGCCGAAAAGCCGGCTCGGCGGGCCCCAGATTACAGACCGTCTGACACCGACCGCTATTGTGGGCTGCGAGTGCGACGAGGAGCTCGAGCATTTTCGCGTGCTGTCGCAGGTCAGTAGCGACTCAAGCCTGCAAAGTCTTTGACGAAGGGCATCAGCCGCTCACCGATCTTTTCTGCTGCGTAATCGGAGGGGTGGTCCGTGTACGCATAATACAGATGCTCGCCGTACATCGATTGGCAAACACGCGCGCCCAGGTCACAGAGAATCGGCAAGGTATCGAACACCGCAAGAACTTCGCGATTGCGCCTTTGCAGCTCCGCGAGGGCCGCGCGATACAGCGCTGAAAGCCGCAGATGTTCGTCGTAGGGGATGGAGCAGGTGCTGGTTCTGGGTGGAAAAACTCGGTTCAACAACTCGGACGGGGATTTGCGCATGATGCAGTCCTCGGGCGGCGGCAGGGTGGGGTTGTCGATCGTGATGACCACCTTCTTGCCCGCCGTTGCAAAGGCCTTGACGACCCGGTCGACTCCTTCGATCACAGTCTGCTGATGAAGGCTTCCGGGTAAGCTTTCCAATGTCCGATCATCGTTCAGTGCATAGAGGTCGCGCGTAGCCATCGTCAATACGACGACTTTGATGTCCGGGTTCTTGGCGACGGCGGTCATCGCAACCTTGATCGAGCGCTGATACTGAGCGTAGGCTGGCTCATCGCTCAGCAGCGGCAGCGGCGCCGCGTCGTCGTGGTTTCCGCCGATGAACAGCACCCGGCTTTGGCGGTCCGAATGATTGAATAGCCCCACCGATAGCGAACGGGCTTTGCTGTCACCCAGCAACGCAACGGTCGGTGTTTCGCGAGTATCGTGCTGGCAACGATCGAATTGCCTCGCGAGCTCTTGATCGTCGATCCCGCAACCGAAGGCGGTGTTCGCGATCGACTCTGCATTGCTGAAGGTCAATTCGACGTTGGCACTGGTGAACGCCCGAGAGGGGATACCCTGGAGCTTGCGCGTCGCGGCGCCGAGGATTGCCACTGCAGCCAGTGCGGCTGCGAGGGCGGAAACCTTTAGCCGGTTGCGGGCACCGAAACGGAGATGTTTTTCGACGAAGCGGTAGGTCAGCCATGAGAGCAGCACAGCTGCTAGAAGCAGGCGCGCGCGAAAGCTCGCCGACGGGGTGCCCGACCCCGCGACGCGAGCAAATACCAACAATGGCCAGTGCCAGAGGTATAGCGGGTAGCTGATGTTGCCGATCCAGCGCATGGGGGCGTTGCCCAAGCCCCAGCGGTTGAGCGCGGCGTCCGCGCCCGCTGCAATGATTGCTGCAGCGCCAAGCACCGGCAGCAAGGCGAACCACCCTGGGAAAGGGGTCGTTGGGCTGCCCAGGACCAACGCGAGCCCCAGCAGACCAAAACCCGAGCATGAGAGTGCCGTAGCGATAGCGGGCTTTCCGAGCAGCTGGTTACGGCCGGGACTCATCCGGAAAGCCGCCAGCAGACTGCCGGTCAGCAGCTCCCAGAAACGCGACGCGGGTAAATAAAAAGTAGCTACCGGGTTGGACCGGTAAAACAGCGCGTTCACCGTGAAAGAAAGCAGAAGTAAGCTGCCAATCACGAGCTGCTGCTTGATACGGAAGCGATGGGCCAGAAAAAAGATCAGCGGAAAGAGCAGGTAGAATTGCTCCTCGATGCCTAATGACCACAGGTGAAGTAGCGGCTTCATCTCAGCCGCTCTGTCGAAGTAGCCCGCCTCGGTCCACAGTAGGTAGTTGGATGCGAAGCCGGCGCCACTTGCGATGTGCCACGCTAGCCCTGCGAATTCCCACTTGAAGAGCAGCAGCCAGCCAAGCGCGTAGCAGGTCAAGAGCACCACGATCAGGCTGGGGAAAATCCGTCGCGCGCGCCGTGAATAGAAATCGGCGAAGGAAAACTGCCCCTTCTCGAGGTTGTGCAAGATGATCGAGGTGATCAGGTAGCCCGAGATCACGAAGAAGACGTCGACGCCAACGAACCCCCCAGGAATGGCAGTAGGGAACGCGTGAAATAGCGTGACGGCGAGCACAGCAACGGCACGCAGCCCATCGATATCCGGCCTGTACGAGGCAAGCCTTTTCGCTGGGACTGGCTGAATGTCACTCATACTCGTCTCGTGACGCAGAGCTAGAACAGGGGTTGGGGAACCGGACGTGGCTTACACTTGCGTTATAGCCACACGAAAATGGCAACGAAAGCGCGATTGATGATCTCGGCGGTTTCCTGTTGCGAAGTACGAGCCTCGCTCGGGCCTCTGGCCGCGACTCGCGCGCAGCGGCGCCACAGCTTGCCAGGCTCAGCCAGACGTTGAGCTCCCAGGCGCGCTAGACTAAGGTGGACTGCCTCACATGTCGCTGGAACATCAGCCTAGAGTCAGCGTTGTCACGCCGTTCTACAACACTGCCGAGTATCTGGCCGAGTGCATCGAGAGCGTGCTGGCTCAGACGTACACCAACTTCGAATATCTGTTGGTAAACAACAAGAGCACCGATGGTTCACGGGCGATCGCCGAACGCTATCAAGCGCGTGACGCTCGCGTGAGACTGGTGGACAACGAAGTATTCGTGGGCATGCTCGAGAACTACAACGGCGCGCTCGGTCAGATCTCGGACGACAGCAAGTATGTCAAAATAGTTCAGGCGGACGATGCCGCTTTTCCGGAGTGTCTCGAACGCATGGTCGAGCTCGCCGAGCGCGAGCCATCCGTTGGCATCGTCAGTTCGTTCTATCTTTGGGGCACCGACCTCCGCGGAGACATCGGGCTGAACCACAGGACGTCGGTCATCCCGGGCCGCGAAGCATGTCGAAAAACGTTGCTCGAGCGACGGCAATACACGGGCTCGCAAACCACGGTCCTCTACCGTGCCGAGATCGTCCGTAAACGGAGACCTTTCTTCGCGATCACACATCCTTTCGCGGACAGTGACACCGCGTTCGAGCTGATGTTGGAACATGACCTCGGATATGTGCACCAAGTCCTGACGTTCAACCGCAAGGACAACGAGAGCACTCTGAACAACGTGCTCGATTTTCATCCTCTGCTGCTGCATTTCTTTCTGACCATGGAGCGCTACGGGGCGACGGTGCTCACGCCCGACGAGCTCATCAAAGCACGCAGCGAGATGAGACACGATTATTACTCTTACCTTGCGAGCCAGCTCATCAGGATGAAGGGTCCGGCTTTCTGGGCTTACCATCGCAAAGGACTTGCTACGCTCGAGCAAGATATCCCCTGGCCAACCGTGGTGCCTTGCGCGCTCGCCGAGTTGTGCAAGCTCGCCCTCAGTCCCGGGACTACGGCGGAGCGCACCCTGCCGTGGCTCGTGAGCCGTGTCCGCGAGGCGCTCAAGTAGGCGCGAGCGAAGTACAGCCGCTAAACGGACAATCGAGCATCGAAAACACGCTCGAACTTCTCGGTCATCAACGCTTCAGTCAACTCGCTGTTCGCGCGAGCTCGCGCGGCCTCGCCGAGCGCATGTCGCAGGCCCGTGTCACTCCGTAGCCGTTGCAAAGCATTTGCGAGCGCTTCGACATCCTTCACCGGAACCAACAGCCCGGTGGCGCCGTCGATCACCGCATCCGGCACCCCTCCCACTAGAGTCGCCACGCTGGGCAATCCGTGAAACGCCGCTTCCACGTATACCAAGCCGAAACCTTCGAGCTGTGAGGGCAGCGAGAACAGATCGCAACAGGCGAGGAACTCGTCCACGTCCGGCACCCGTCCGAGGAAGCGAACTTTGGCGCCCAAAAGCTGTTTGGCGTTCTCTTCGAGCCGCCGTCGCTCCGGGCCGTCGCCAGCGACCAAGAGCAAGATCTGTCCGTCTGGATCGGGCATGCGCGCGACGGCCGAGATCAAATGGTCGATGCCTTTGTAGGCCTCGTGCCTGCCCATGCAGCCAATGACGAACGCCCCTGCCGGAACCCCGAGTCGCTCTCGAGACTCGGCACGTTCCGGCAAGCGCAACGGCGGACGAACTCCACAATGAATCACGTGCAGCTTGCTCGATGAAACTCCCGCTTCGCGCAAGACCTCCTTGGTCGCGCGCGAGAAGACGATCACGTCGTGTGCGGCCATCGCGGCTGCGCGAGTGAGCCACTTTTTTCGCTGGTTGGTGCTGTCCCAGGGTGATGGATGATGAACGCTCACGACACAGCGGGCACGCGTACTCGCTCGAACCGCAACTACGTCCTTCAAAGAGATCGTGTTGTCGCCGTAGTGCAGGTTCACGACGTCGGGTTGCCAGTCGCGTATGAGCTCCCGCAGTCGCAACATATCGGACAATGAATGAGGGTCCGCTGCATCGCAGAGCTCCGGGGCCGCTTCCGCGGCAACGCCCTGCTCCCTGCACCATTTCAAAAAAGCCTCGTTGCTGGTGCGCTTTGGAAAAGCTGCGCGGACCTGCCAACCGCGTGTCGTGAACTCACGCGCCAACCCACAAGCAATGCGCTCCATCCCACCGATCTGCGCCTTAGTCGTTAGGATCAACAGTTTGCGGCCGACATGCGAAGGTTGCGACATCGAAGCCCCGAGCGTGCGCCAGGAAGGTCCACACTATCAAGGGCGACGCTTTCCTCTTCGCGCTCTCGCGAAAGTGCCGGCCGCGAGACCGACTCTCGCCTCAGTCCCAAGCAAGGCAGCCATGAGCTCCCGTGGGGCACTTCGCCCGCTGCAATCGAGCGACAAAACGACAAAGAGCGCGCTCTCCGTGGGGAAAGCGCGCTCTTCGATAGCCTAGCCGCTAACTACGGCTTCTTGGCTGGCGCTGCGACGGGCTTGGCGGGAGCTGCCTTTTCGGCGGCGGGAGCCTCTGCCTCCGCAGCTTCGCCTGCCGCGTCGTCCGCGTCGTCCGCGTCGTCGTCGTCGTCGTCGTCATCATCGTCGTCGTCGGGCTCGTGCAGAGTCTCTTCTTCGAAGTTGAGATTCTGGGTGGAGTGGACGTCGCCGCGGTCGTCGGGCTTCTTGTCGCGCTGGGCTGCGGCCAAGCGCTGGAACACGACGGGCTTGGGCGCGACGAGCAGCGCCATGGTGCGCGCTTCCATTGCGGGACGCTGTTCGACGTTGGCGATGTCGTCGATCTTGGAGACGATCAGCTCGAGCTGCATCTGCGCGCGTTGCGGATGCATGATTTCGCGGCCACGGAAGCGGCAGGTGACCTTGACCTTGTTGCCAGACTCGATGAAGCGGCGAATCGCGCGAATTTTCACGGCAATGTCGTGGTCATCCGTCTTGGGACGGATCTTGATTTCTTTGACCTCGACGACGGTCTGCTTCCGTTTGGCTTCGCCCTGCTTCTTCTTTTCTTCGTACTTGTACTTGCCGAAGTCGAGGATCTTGCAGACGGGCGGGTTGCTCTTGGGATTGACCTCTACGAGGTCGAGACCGACTTCACGGGCGCGGCGCAAAGCTTGGTCAGTCGTCAAGACTCCCAAATTCGAGCCGTCCTCCGCAACGACGCGTACCTCGGGCACGCGAATCCGGTGGTTGATTCGAATTTGGGGGCCTCGCGGCTCCCTGCTGAAGCGCCGACCGCCGCCTAATGCCATGTATTTTTCACTTTCTCGTGCTCCCTTTGATTTCTTGGTTCGTGCAGAGTCATTGAGCCGCCCGCTGGAGTCGCGGTGGCTTGGCCTCTTCCAGCAAACGCTCGCTGAAGTCTGACACACTCATCGGCCCTAGCTCCCCTTCGGTTGCGGATCGCACGGACACCGTGCTCGCCGCGGCTTCGGCGTCGCCGATCACGCAGATGTAGGGGTAGCGCAGGTTTCGAGCGTTTCGAATCTTGGCGCCCAGTTTGTCGTTGCTCACGTCGACGTGGATACGGAGGCCGCGGGCCTTGAGCTCGGCCTGCAGCTTCTCGACGTATTCGACTTGAGTGTCGTTCACTGCCACCAGAATGGCTTGCTCGGGCGCCAGCCATACCGGGAATTTGCCGGCGCAATGCTCCAGGTAGATGCCATAGAAGCGCTCGACCGAGCCCAGGATGGCGCGGTGCAACATCACTGGACGGTGATTGGCGCCATCCTTGCCGACGTATTCCAGGTCGAACCGTTCCGGCAGGCCGTAATCCAGCTGAATCGTGCCGAGTTGCCAGCTGCGCTTGAGCGCATCGGTGATGTGGAACTCGAGCTTCGGACCGTAGAAGGCGCCTTCGCCCGGCAGCTCTTCGAACGAGACGTTGCTGGCCACTAGCGCCCGCCGCAGGGCGCCCTCGGCGCGATCCCACAGCTCGTCCGAGCCGATGCGCTTTTCGGGGCGCAGCGCCAGCTTGACGGCCACGTTCTTGAAGTCGAACGCCGCGTACACCTCGAACAGCAGGCGATTGAAATCCAAAATCTCCTGCTCGATTTGGTCCTCGGTGCAGAAGATGTGAGCGTCGTCTTGGCTGAAGCTGCGCACGCGAGCCAGGCCATGAACCACTCCAGCGCGCTCGTGGCGATGCAGGCGACCGAAATCAGCCACGCGCCAGGGCAGCTCCCGGTAGCTGCGCCGGCGATGCCCGAAGATCAGGCAGTGGCTCGGGCAGTTCATCGGCTTGGAGCAGGTGTGCTCCACCTTCTCGTGCACGTCCGCCAGGAAGGAAGCGTGGCTCTGATCGGGCTTGATGGCTTCGATCGTCTCGACGCGATCTTCGGTCGTGGCGAAGAACATGTTCTCGCGATAGTTGGCGAGGTGCCCGCTGGTCTCGAACAAGCGCTTGTCGAAGATCTGCGGAGTGATTACTTCTTCGTAGCCGTACTCGACGTACAGCGTGCGAATGTACTCCACCAGCCGGTGGTAGATGCTCGCGCCGCGCGGCAAGAAGAAGGGCATGGCCGGCGCGTATTCATGGAACATGAATAGCTCGAGCTCTTTGCCGAGCTTCCGGTGGTCGCGCGCCTTGGCTTCTTCGATTGCCTTCAGGTATTCGGCCAGCGCTTCTTCACTCGGGAAGGCCGTGCCGTAGACCCGCTGCAGCATCGGGTTTTTTTCGTCGCCGCGCCAATAAGCGCCGGCCACGCTGGTCAGCTTCACCGCGCCGATCAGCTTGGTGTTGGGCACGTGCGGACCACGACACAGGTCCACCCAGGTGCCCTGAGGGCTCTTGGCGTGGCCGTGACGATAGAGCGTGATCGTGTCCCCGGGCGGCAGTGAATCCAGGATCTGCAGCTTGAAGGTTTCGCCCAGCTTCTCGAACAATTCGTGCGCCTGCTCGCGCGTGACTTCCTCACGGGCGAAGGGCCGCTTGTCCTTGATGATGCGGCGCATCTCCTTCTCGATCGCTTGCAGATCTTTGTCGGAGAAGTGCTCGCCGTCCGGACGGGCGAAGTCGTAGTAGAAGCCCGCTTCGATTGCCGGCCCGATGGTGACTTGCGTGCCGGGGAACAAGCGCTGCACGGCGTCCGCCATGACGTGCGCCGCGGAATGACGCAGCACCGAAAGGCCGTCCGGCTCGCTGGTGCGGATCGCCTCGAGCGGCGCATCCGCCGCGACCGGCGTGAGCAGATCGACGATCTTGCCTCCGCTACGGACGGCAACTACGTCGTCGGCGAGCTCTCCCCGTTGCTTGAGAAGCTCACCCGGCGTCTGGCGCGCGGGCTCCGTCATGCTCATCCGGCCGTCGAGCGGGCGACGCTGGCGGAGAGAGAGATCCGGGAACGGACACCGGAATATGTAGGCGCGGGCGGGATTGAACCGTCGACCCCTACCGTGTCAAGGTAGTGCTCTACCACTGAGCTACGCGCCTCTGGTTCGGCGGAGCGAGCTCCACCTGCAAACTGTGTTTTCTGACTCTTCAAAATCAGGCGAGAACCCCACTACAACTCGACCCGAGGCCTGTCAAGCGCTGGGCGAGCCTTCCGTGCGCTTCGTCCCACGCCGGCCTCGAGCGTCCTTCCGTTGCCCGCGCGCCGCCCGCCGCCGAAGCCTCCGAATTCCGGAGCTGCCAGCCCTTGCGTAAACCGGCCACCGGCACGTTCGGCCTCAACTTGCGCGGGGGTTGGATTCTGGGTATAGGCCCGGCCCTCTCCCGCCTTGGGTCGCCGTTTTTCGCGGCATAACCCGGGCGCCTGCTTGGGGCTCTCGCTTTCGACGAGCCACCCGTCCGCGGAGGACACTTTGGTCGCGCTCCTGTCCTTTCAAAATGTACCTCCGGCTCCGGGCCGGGAAACCAGTGCCAATACCGTGGCTCCGTCGGTTCCTGCCGACAAAGGCGCACCGGGTGCGCCCGCGCACGCCGCCGAAGGGGGTCTCGGTGGCATGCTGCCGATGCTCATCATGGTGGTGCCGCTGGTGCTGCTGATGGTGTTTACCAGCCGCTCGCAATCCAAGAAGCAGAAGAAGGTCCTCGAATCGCTGCAGAAGGGCGACCGCGTGATCACTCAGGGCGGCTTGGTCGGCAAGCTGGTCGAGATCGGCGATCGCTACGCCAAAGTGGAAGTGGCGCCGGGCATGAAGGTAGAGTTCTTGAAGTCGGGGTTACTCGGGAAGGACGACGCCGAAACGGCTGCGTCCCTCGAGAAGAAGTGAAAGCGCGGGCGGTCTAGCCGTGATCAATACCGTTCTTACGTCTATTTTTGGCGGCTTCGCCGCGCTGTTCGTGCTCGCGGGCTTTGCCTTTCGCGGCCACCGCTACACGTTGATCGTGGCTGGTTTGTGCGCCGGGGGTGCTGCCGCCGCCGCGCACAACGACGCCTTCTGGCCGATGGTCGTGCTCGGCCTGCTCAGCTTTTGGATCGCCTTCGCCGCGGTCGAGCTGATGGACCTCGGTTGGCGGATGCGCTGCGCGCTCACCGTCAGCGTGTGTCTGCTCGGCTTCCTCGTGCTCTGGCCAACGCTGCCGACCTGGAGCTCGGCCATCAAATGCCCGACCTACATCCAGGAGCACGTCGGGTCTCGCCTGGTTGCGGGCCTGGATTTGCGCGGGGGCTTGCGCCTCGTCTACACGGTGGACGTCGACGAGGCCATCAAAGACAAGCGTGACCACTACTACGAGGACATGCGCCTCGAGGCGACCAAGGTCTATGGCCTCCACACCGGTGATGAGCTGCCCTCGGAGGAGACCTTCGCCAAACTGCGCGACAAGGTCGAAATCGACTCGCCTCGTCGGCCTGCGGACGAGATCCGACTGACCGTGAAGGAAGGCGCCGATCCGAGCAAGATCGACGAGCGCTTCCTGGAGAAATTCCGCGGCGAGATGTCGTTCTCGCGCACGAAAGACCAGCGTTCGCTGCTGTTCAAGATCCGGCCTACGGTCGGCTCGCAGATCCGCGAGCGCGCGGTCGGCCAGGCCAAGGACATCATCCTACGCCGCGTCGACGAGCTCGGCTTGCGCGAAGCGGCTGTGTCCTCGCGTGACGAAGACATCATCGTCGAAGTGCCGGGCGAGGACGAGAAGAGCTTCGCCACGATTCGCGAGATCATCAGCCAGACCGCGCGCCTCGAGTTCAAGCTGCTCGACGACGAAACGGATTTCTTCGGCGCGGTCCAGAAGACGGCCAAGGCCGAAAGCTTGCCGGAAGGGCTCGAGTTTCAAATCGAGAACGCCCCGGCCGGCAAAGACGCCGAGGGCGAGAAGCGCAGCAAGCCGACCACGTATGCGCTTTTGCGCAAGGGTCCGAAGGAGACTTCGACGCAGGCCTTGCAGCGCATGCGTGAATGGGTCGCCACCCTGGACGTGCCCTCCGACCGCGAGGTCGGCTACCACGTCGAGTCACGCGTGGTCGACGAAATCTCCTTGAAGGAGGAAGAGATCGGCGTCCGCACCTACTTCCTCAAGAGCCGCGCCGAAATCACCGGCGACATGATCCGCGAAGCGGTGGCTCAGCCCGAGCAGAGCCAGGGCGGCATGGGCGGCTGGCACGTGGCGATCACGTTCACGGACGCAGGCGGAAAGATCTTCGAGAAGATCACCGGCGCCAACATTCAGCGGCGCTTCGCCATCATCTTGGACGGCCGCATCAGCAGCGCACCGGTGATTCAGGGCAAGATCGCCGGCGGCCATGGGCAAATCACCATGGGCTCCGGCGACCCGGAAGCCCAGCTGCGCGACTCCAAGAACCTGGAGCTGGTGCTTCGTTCCGGCGCCTTGCCCGCGCCCATTTCGCCCTCCAACGAGCAGCGCATCGGTCCTTCACTGGGGCAGGATGCGATCAAGCTCGGGATCCAGGGCGCACTCGGCGGCATCGCGCTCGTGCTCGTGTTCATGATGGTCTACTACCAACGCGCAGGCTTCATCGCCGACGTGGCGGTGATCATGAACTTGTTCCTACAGCTGGCCATCTTGTGCTCGTTCGGCGCGTCGATGACCTTGCCCGGCATCGCCGGCTTGGCGCTGACCGTCGGTATGGCGGTGGACAGCAACATCATCATCAACGAGCGCATCCGTGAGGAGCTCGGGCTCGGTAAGAGCCCACGCGCCGCGGTGGATGTCGGTTACAAGCGCGCCCTGAACGCGATCATCGACGGTCACGTGAGCACCGTGATCGCAGGCCTAGTGCTGGCTCAGTACGGCACGGGGCCGCTCAAAGGCTTCGCGGTCACGCTGATGGTGGGCGTGATCTGCAATATCTTCACCGGCGTCGTCGTCAGCCGTCTGATGGTCGACTGGTGGGTCAAGAACCTGGGGCGCGGCGCCCAGCTGGATTTGGGTTGAACCATGCGCCTGTTCAAGTCTGGCAAAATTTACGATTTCATGGCCGTCCGGTGGTACTGGATTGGCCTCAGTCTGGTCATCACCATCGGTGCCGCCATCCTGCTGCTGCTGGGCAAAGCCCGGCTCGGCACGGATTTCACGGGTGGTACCGAGGTCGAGATCGCCTTCAAGCGTCCGGTCACGGCTGGGGATTTGCGCACGGCCGTGGTCAAGGCGGGCTTTTCGGCTCCGGGCGTGATCAAGGTCGACGACATCCACAACGCGAATCGCTACCTGATCCGCGTCGAAGAAGTTTCGACCATCTCGCTCGAGAAGCAGGCCGAGATCGAGAAGGCGCTGTGCCTCAACTCGGGTGAGCCGACCGACGCTTGCCCGACCGAACGCCAGGCTACCGAGATCAAATTCAGTCCGGGCGGTGACAAGATCAGCCTGCGCTATCGCAGTGCGCCGGACCTGGATTGGATCAAGCAGCACATCGCGAACGTCAAAGGTGTGGTGCTGCGCCCGGGCGAGCACAACCCGCTGCTCCAGAGCGCGCGCGACAACAAGGTCGAGATCCAGCTGATGAGCAAGGGTGACCAGCTCATGGACGGACTCAAGCAAGCCTTGGGTGCCGACGTCGTGCCGGACAGCGCGCTGCGTACGGAGTGGATCGGCCCGCGCGCGGGCGCTCAGCTCCGCGACAGCGCCGTGAAGAGCATCGTCGTCTCGATCGTGTTCATCATGGTCTACATCGCGTTCCGCTTCGATCTGCGGTTCGCGCCCGGTTGCATCGTGGCGTTGACGCACGACGCGGTCGGCACCATCGGCATCCTGATCCTGCTCGGCAAAGAGATCAATCTGACGACCATCGCCGCGGTGCTCACGATCGTCGGCTACTCGGTGAACGACACGGTGATCGTCTACGACCGGGTGCGCGAGAATTTGGGCAAGCTGCGTGGCACCAGCTTCTTCCAGCTGATCAACATCAGCACCTCGGAGATGCTCGGCCGCACGCTGCTCACCAGCAGCACGGTCGTGATTGCTCTGCTCGGCTTCTTCATCTGGGGTACCGGCGAGCTGAAGGACTTCTCGCTCGCGCTCGTGATCGGCGTCGTGCTCGGCACGTACTCGTCGATCTACGTTGCACTGCCCCTCACCGAATGGCTGGATCACACCCTCTTCTCCAAAGTGGGCTTAAAAAAAAAGCCGCCAGCGGCCGGTAGAGCTGCCGCGGTCTGAGCCCGACTGACGTTCGATTAGAGGGGGAACCGGGGGGCGAGACAGAGGCGAGACAGCGGGGGCGAGACCGAACGCCCCAAAGCGGGACGGGTCGGCCGGCGCGCCAGGTTGACACCCCGGGCTCCGTCCTTATGTTCTGGGCTATGTTTGCCGCATTGAAGTCCCAGATGGCATCCCTCACAGCTCTACCAGGCGGCTTGCCGCTGACTATTCCGGAGGAACTGTGGTCGAAGATCGAGCCGGAGCAGCGCGAGCGCTGCATCAACGCGCAGCGAGTGCTCGGCGCGTTCGCCGGCGATCGTGATTTGGACCTGGAAGATTTGGCGGAGCGCCTGGACTCCGAGCCAGAAGACGTGCTCGGAGGTTTACACGTGCTCGACGCCATGGCGCTCGTGACCACGGAAGAGTCGGCGGACGGGCCGCGTTTCCACCTGCGCGCGCTGCCCGATGAGCACGTGCGCTTCGTCGGCCCGAACGGCCGCACGCAGTGGTTGTTCGTGGCGCGTCCGCTCGATCCTCCGGACGTTGCCTCGGAGAGCCTCAACTGAGGCGCGCAGCGCAAGTTATCCACAGCCACGGCTAGCTCGGACGCCTCTCGCACTGGAAAGTGCGGGGGGCGTTCTCGCGTCTGGGGTCGGACATTTTTGGGTTGGGGTGTGCGCTACGCTGCAGGATGGAGAAAGAGGGAGAGCGGGCACGGGCACGTTTACGGGGCGGAGATTCGAGAGGCTCGAGATGCATTGACTGGGGCGGGGGGGCGTGGTGCAAGACTGGGGCTTGAGCACTTCGCACGCTGATTTGGCCGAACCATCGAGCTTTCGCGCCGAGCGTCTTGCGCCGAGCGCGCGGGCCCGCGAGCTTGCCCTCGGCCTGGGCGTTTCGCTCACACTGGCCGAGCTCTTGGAGCAGCGCGGGCATTCGGACATCGAGGCCACGCGTCGTTTCCTGAATCCGCGGCTTTCTGAGCTCACTGCGCCGGACGCCATGGTCGATCGCTCCCTGGCGGCAGAGCGCCTGGCGCGCGCGATCCGCGAAGGCCAGCTGATCGCGGTGTTCGGCGACTACGACTGTGACGGCATGACCTCGGCCGCGATCATGACCGAGGTGATCGAGGCGCTGGGCGGGCGCGCGCAGACCTTCATCGCCAGCCGTTTTGAAGGCGGTTACGGCGTTTCCGCCGCGGCGGTCGACAAGGTGTTAGCGAGCGGTGCGCCGCTGCTCGTGACCTGCGATTGCGGCTCTTCCGACCACGTGTCGCTCGCGCGTCTGCGCGCGGCGGGCGTCGAGTGCGTGGTCATCGATCACCATTTGGTGCCGGAAGAAGCGCTGCCTGCGGTGGCCTTTTTGAACCCGCACCGACCCGAATGCGGATTTCCGTACAAGGGGTTGGCTTCTTGCGGGCTGGCCTTGTCGGTCGGCGCCGCGCTGCGCACGGCACTCGGCCGCGAGTTGGATCTGCGTCGTTGGTTGGATCTGGTGGCCATCGGTACGATCGCCGATGTCGCGCCGCTCGACGGCGACAATCGCGCTCTGGTGCGTGCTGGGCTGCGCGCGATCGGCGAAGCGCGTCGTCCGGGGATCCGCGCCTTGCTCGAGCTGGCAAAGCTCGACGGCAACAGCCCGATCACCGCTGAAGACGTCGCGTTCCGCATCGCGCCGCGCTTGAACGCCCCCGGCCGGCTGGGCTCGGCCCAGATCGCGGTTGCGCTCTTGATGGCCAAGACCTTGGACGAGGCGCACGCGTTGGGAGCCGAGATCGAGCAACGCTCGAGCGAGCGCAAGCTGCTGCAAGAGCGCATGATCGAGGAGGCGTTGGCCGAAATCGAACGCGAGGGTTGGGCAGAACGCCCGGCGATCGTGATCGGCCGCGAAGGTTGGAACCACGGCATCGTGGGTATCGTCGCGGGTCGCCTGGCGGATCGCTTTCAGCGCCCAGTCGTCGCGATTGGCTTCAGTAACGGTCACGGCCGAGCCTCGGTGCGTGGGCCCGCCGGCTGCCGGTTGTTCGACGCGCTGAGCGCTGCGAAGCATACCTTGCTTCGCTTTGGCGGCCATCAAGCGGCGGCTGGCGCAGAGGTCGAGCTGTCGCGCTTGGCGGAGCTGCGTGAATGCTTCGAAGCTGCCTGCGCGGCTCAGGACCCCCAACTAGCGGCCAAGCCGAGTGGGCCTGCGTCGTACGCCTGGCTCGCTCCCGGAGACGACCCCACGCGCGTGCTGAACGACTTGTATTTGCTGGAGCCGTGCGGCGCGGGCAATGAGTCTCCCACGCTGGCTTTCGCAGCCAGCGTGCTCTCGGCGCGGCAAGTCACGGGTGGCCATCTGAAGCTGGAGCTCGAGCTCGAAGGCGGCGTACGCATCGGGGCCTTCGGCTTCTCGCTGGGCGAGCGTGCCAGCTCGCTGACCGGAAAAATTGCAGTTTTGGGCAAGCTGCGCCCAGATCGCTATCGAGGCGGTAACGCCATCGAGCTCAAGCTCGAAAAGATCTTGGACTAGGCCGCCCGTCGCGCTCGCGCGGAAAATTGGCTTCACGCACGCCCTGCGCTTTGGCTCCCCGCGCCGAGCTGCTATTGCCTGAGCATGGCCGAACCGATCATCGAGTTCAAAGGCATCAAGAAGGCCTTCGGTCAGAAGATCATCTATTCGGGCCTGAATCTGAAGGTGCTGCCCGGTGAGGTGCTGACCATCTGCGGTGGCTCGGGCGTCGGCAAGAGCGTGATGCTCAAGATGTTGATCGGGCTGCTGCACGCGGACGCGGGCACCATCACCTTCGATGGCGCGGACGTGACGCGCATGGCTGAAGAGCAACTGTCGCTGGTTCGCCGTCGGATCGCGATGCTGTTTCAAAGCGGCGCGCTGTTCGACTCGCTGACCGTCGGCGAGAACGTGGCCTACGGTCTGGAAGAGCACTTTCGAGACAAGATGAGCAAGGCGGAGCGTGCGGACCGCGTGTCTTGGGCGCTCAGCTTGGTCGATTTGCCGGGCATCGAGCTGCTGCAGCCGGCGGATCTCTCGGGCGGTATGCGTAAGCGCGTGGGGCTGGCCCGCGCGATCGCCGTGCAGCCCGAGGTCTTGCTGTACGACGAGCCGACGACGGGCCTCGATCCGATCAACACCGCGCGCGTGAATCACTTGATCATGGGCCTGCAGGAGAAGCTCAAGATCACCAGCATCGTGGTCACCCACGACATGAGGAGCGCCTTCGAGATCAGCGACCACCTGGCGATGGTGCGCACGGGTCGCATCATCGCGTATGGCACGGCGGAGGAGTTTCAAGCCACGACCGACGAGCGCGTCAGGGACTTCATCGAGGGCCGCGCGCCCGTGAAAGAGGACGTCGAGACCTTGCTCAATAGCTGAGTCGGTTTTGCGCGGGGGAACCGGAACGGGAACCGGGCCCGGGCCGGGGCGGCTTCCTTTGGCGCTAGAATCGCGTGGGCGAGGTCGTGGTCGGGGCCGGGGCCAGGCCGAGGCCGCGCTGACGCGAAAAAAACGGGCAACCCGAGTGAGGCGCCTGGGGTATCCTGGTAGCCTTGGCGTTTGCTGTTTTTGGTCCGGTCCATAGGTAAGCTTGAGCGATGGTTTCGTCGAAGGACGTAAAGGTAGGCGCGTTCGTGCTCGCGGGCTTGACCGCCATGGGCGCCGTGATCTTTCTGATCGGCGACGAGCGCCAACTCTTCAACAGCAAGGCCAAGTACTCGACCTCGTTCGAGGACGTTCAAGGGCTCCGGCGTGGCTCGCCGGTGCGCATGGGCGGCGTCGATATCGGGACGGTGGTGTCCGTCGATTACGCCAGCGCGGCCAACGACAAGAACATCCACGTGCGCCTGTCGATCTCTGCCGACGACGCGCGCCGCATTCGCCAAGACAGCATCGCGACGATCGAGGGCAAGGGCCTGCTCGGCGACAAGATGATCGTCGTCACGGTTGGCGCGCCGGGTCAGGTGCAGCTGCCCGAGGGCGCGGTCATCCCCTCTCGTCCACCGGAAGATTTGAGCAAGCTGATCGCTCGCGTCAGCAATATTTCGGGCCAGGTCGAGAAAGTGGTGACCAACTTGGAGCACGCCACCGACTCGCTCGCGAACGAGAAGTTCCAGGGTGATATTCACGACGCGACCGCTTCGCTCGCCCGCATCTTGGAAGCGGTCGATCACGGGGACGGTTACGTTGGAAAATTGCTTCACGATCCGGCAGAGGCTGCGCGCCTGTCGCAAGTGGTGAACAATTTGCAACAGACGTCGAGCGAGCTGACGCGTGCCACGCAGAACGTGAACCAAATCCTGGCGCGCGTGAACACCGGCCCCGGGTTCGTGCACGAGGTCGTGTACGGGGAAGACGGCGCCAAAACCCTAGCCAAGGTGAGTGTCGTCGCCGACGAGCTCGGCACCACCCTCAAGGGCATTCGCGAGGGCAACGGTCTGGCGCGCAGCGTTATCTACGGCGATGATTCGTCGCAGGCGATGATGTCGAACCTGAACCAGGCCTCGGCGGATTTCCGCCAAGTCGTGAGCGACATGCGTGCCGGCAAGGGCACCCTCGGTGCGCTGCTCGTCGACCCCTCGGTGTACGAGGATTTGAAGCTGATGCTGGGCAACGTGGAGCGTAATCGCGCCCTGCGCGCGCTCGTGCGCTACTCGATCAAGCGGGACGAAAAATCGCCCGCGCTCGAGGTCCACGACCCGGACCCCGCAAAACCCCCGGCTGACGCCACAGGCTCCGGCAATTCGGCGGTCAAAGTCGGAAAAGGCGAGCCTTCCGGCCAATAGGCGCGGCGCCCGGGAATAAACGGTCCGGCGCCTGAGATTGGATCGTTTGGGGCCGGGGCCCCAAACTCGGGGGCGGGGCCCCGCTGAATTACGCGCTTCGTGATCCCCGAAGGGGGACACTTCAGCGGGGCGGGGGAGAATCCCCCGAAGAAAGAAGCGACGCCCGAGCGCAGCTCACGTCGAAATCGCGCAAATCTTCGAGCTATACTCGCCGAATGCGAATTCTTCCGCGCCTCGGTCGGGCGCTGGTCGTGCTCTCGGTGTTTGCCCTGGCGTCGTATTTCGCGCTGCAGTTCGGCACCGGTGGTTTGTGGCGAGGACTCGAGGTCGCGCATGCCGTGACCAGCCCGGGGCAACCCAAGGCACCTTATGATCTGACGCAGCTGGTGGCCGTCAACGAGACGCTGAACACCATCCGCAACAAGTACGTCGATCCGAGCCGCGTCAAGCCGCGCCAGATGTTCTTGAGCGCGGTGAACGAGATCCAAAAAGAAGTCGCACAGGTGATCGTGCTGCACGAGGACAAGTCGAACACCGTGAAGGTGCAGGTCGACACCGAGTCAGCCTCCTTCCATATCGACAACGTGCAGGGCCCGTGGGACGTGGCCGCGCGCTTGCGCGAGGTGTTCACGTTCTTGCAGGCAAACCTGAAGGACACCGAGGTCGACCTGCGCGACGTCGAGTACGCCGCCTGCAACGGCATCTTGCACACGCTCGACCCGCACAGCGTGTTCCTCAGCCCCGAGGCCTACCGCGAGATGAACCTGTCGACCTCCGGTCACTTCGGCGGGCTCGGCATCGTGATCTCGGTGCGTGATCAAATGTTGACCGTGATGCGCCCGATGCCGGGCACGCCCGCGGGCCGCGCCAACTTGAAGCGCATGGATCGCATCACCAAGATCAACAACGAGTCGACATTGAACATGCCGCTCGACGACGCGGTGAATCGCCTGCGCGGCAAACCGGGCTCCAAAGTCACGATTTGGGTGCACCGCGATGCGTCCGAGGGCTGGACCGGCTCGCGTCCTTTCGATCTCGTGCGCGAAGAGATCCAGGTCAAATCCGTCGACTACCGCGGGCTCGGCAACGGCGTTGGCTACGTGCGTTTGAAGCAATTCCAAGCCAGCACTTCGGACGAGCTCGACGAAGCCTTGAACGAGCTGCACAAGAAAGAAAAGATGAAGGCGCTGGTCCTCGACCTGCGCGGCAACCCCGGCGGCCTGCTCGACCAGGCGGCGCGCGTCGCCGACCGCTTCTTGGACGACGGCGTGATCGTGGCCACCGTCGGTGCCTCCGAAGGTCGTGAAGAGAAGCGCGCGGTCCGCAAAGGCACCGAGCCGAACTACCCGATCGTGGTGCTCGTGAACGGCTCGAGCGCGAGCGCGAGCGAGATCGTCGCCGGCGCGCTCAAGAACCTGGATCGCGCGGTGATCGTCGGTCAAACCACGTTCGGCAAAGGCAGCGTGCAGCTGGTGTTCCCCCACGTCACGCCCGAGAACGCCGCGCTCAAGCTGACCATCGCGCAATACCTCACCCCGGGTGACGTTTCGATTCAGGGCGTGGGCGTGGCGCCGGACATCGAGCTCGATCCGATGACCGCCGACACGGTCGAAATGGATCTGTATCGCAACGCGCACGGCCTGCGCGAGCGGGATTTGACCAAGAGCTTGTCGAACACCGCGACCCGCGCCAGCGACCAGCCCTCGCTGCGTTTGCGCTACAACTTGCCGGAAAAGGAGCGCGCCGAGATCCGCGACCGCGGCGGCGACGTGGAGGACGAGTTCGAGCTCGATTTCCCTATCAAGCTGGCCCGTGACTTGGCGGGCCGCTTGAGCCCCGGGAAGCGCATGGATGAGGTCCGCTCCGCCAAGGACTTCTTGGACAAGCTGCAGGTCACGGAGGTGGAAGCCGTCGGCACGGACTTGGGCAAGCTCGGCATCGACTGGGCTCCGCCGCCCAAGGAGTACACCAACCCGCCCAAGGCCTCGGACTTCGAGGTCAAGGTCAGCAGTGACCACCCGAACGACACCTTCTCGGCCGGCGAGCAAGTGATGCTCAAGGTGTCGGTCAAGAACAAGGGCGCGAGCCCGGCGTTCCAAGTGCGTGCCAGCACCAAGAGTGACGGCGCGTACTACGACGAGAAAGAGTTCGCGTTCGGCAAGATCATGCCCGGAGAGACCAAGACCGCGACTGCGCCACTCGGCTTCTGTGACATCGAAGGGCACAAGCCGGGCTCGAGCGCGCCGCTGCCGGACAACGCCAAGCGCGTGTGCAAGGTCCCGCTCGACGCAGACGCGCGCGCGGACGTGGTGAAGGTGCGCTTCTTCGCCGAAGGTGCCGAGCCACCGCCGGACGCGGATCTGCGCCCCACGCTGAATGCACTGCCGCAGCCGATCTTCGCCTACAACTACGAGATCCTCGACAATCGACCGGGCAACGGCGACGGCCAGTTGGCGCGCGGCGAGGGCGCGACCGTTTACCTGGCGGTCAAGAACGTGGGCAAGGGTCACTCGTACGAGACTCAAGCCAACATCCGAAACCTGACCGGCGATGGCCTGTTGATTCACAACGGCCGCTTCGACATCTCCAACATGAAGCCGGGTGAGGTGCGCAACGTCGCGTTCACCTTCGATGTGCTCGATCAGCTCACCGAGCCCAACATCAACTTCGAGCTGAGCGTGGCGGATCGCGAGCTGCGCGTGGTTTCGACGGAAAAGGTCACTCTGCCGCTGTCCAAGAGTCCGCTCGCGCTGGTCAAGGCGCAGGGCAAGGTCTCGCTTGCTGCGCCGGCAGCGGTGCGCGGGCAGCCGCTGGCTGCGGCCCCCGTGGTCGGCGAAGTCGACAAGGGCAGCGTGCTGGACAAAATCGCCACGTTTGGCACCTTTACCAAGGTTAGCCTAGGAGATGATCGCTTCGGTTTCGTCGAAACGCGCACGCTCAAGGACAACGCCGCGGCGCCGGTCAAGGTGGGCTACAAGCCGCACCTCTCGCATTCACCGCCGTTGCTCGAGGTCACGCCGGCCAAGCTCGCGACTCGCGAGGACAAGGTGCACATCGAAGGGCAAGCCACCGACGGAGATCGCGTGCTGGACGCCTTCATCTTCGTTGGCCCGCGCAAAGTATTCTACCAATCGAATCGGAAAGCGGCGGATCCGACCAAGCTCAAATTCGCGATCGACACCGAGCTTCAACCCGGCATCAACGTGATCACCGTCGTCGCGCGCGAAAGTGACGACAGCGCGACGCGCACCACGATGATCGTGCGCCGCGACGGGCCGAACGGTGAGCCGTTGCCGAGCCCGAAGGGCGAATCCGCTGCTGAGGATTGGAGTATCTCGGGCGACGGCGACTAGCACCTGCGGGTTGCGAGGATTCGCGCGTGCGACGCTTGGGCCTGCGGCCCACCCGCTGTGCCGCTTTGCTCGCAACCGGAAACGAGGTAATGAGTGAGGCAATGGCCGCTACCGGGTTATTGCAAAAGGTCGTTCGTGGTGTGTCCCGTGACAAGGATCTCGCCCTGAGCCAACGGGTGAAGCGCGGCTTCACCCTGCTCTCGCAGACTGCTCTCGCTCAGATCACGCTGCGCTCCTGCAACCACGTCGGCCCCGGCGCACGCGTGAGTGGCCACCTACGCGTGGAAAATGCCGGGGAGATTCGCATCGGCAGCGGGTTTTCGGCGATCGCCACGCATCTGCCGATCGAGCTATTGAGCGCGGCCGGCGGCAGTATCGTGCTGGGCGACGACGTGTGGCTGAACTTCGGTATCGTGATTTCGTCAGCCAAATCCGTGCGCATCGGCTCACACGTGATGATTGGCCAACACTGCATCATCAGCGACACGACGTTTCCCGGCGGCGAGCCGCGCGGCGGCACCGAGGCGCTGCCGATCGAGATCGGCGACGATGCCTGGATTGCCGGGCGCGTCACCATCACTCCAGGCGTGAAGATTGGCGCGGGTGCGGTCATCACTGCTGGCAGTGTCGTGACTAGCGACATTCCGGCAAAGGCGATTGCTGGCGGCATCCCGGCTCGTGTCTTGCGCCAGGTCGACCCTTCGCAGGACGCGGAGGCCAACGCGGCCGCGGTGAACGGCCACGCCAACGGCGCCTCCGCGCCTGCGCCTGCGGCCACGCGGGTCGCTGCGCCCGAGCACCGCGGCACGTTGATTTCCGATTTTACCGTGGATGAGCTGGCTGACGAGTTGGCCGCTCCGGGCAGCTCACCCGCGCTGGGCGCGGAGGTCGCTCCCTATGGCCAGGTCACTCAATTTCTGATGCAGCCTCCTGCCGAGGACGCCGCGGACTTTGCGGTGATCTGGACGCGGCCGGAAATCTCGATCCCGTCTTTCGCGCGCGTGGTCGCCTATGAAGACGTGGATCCTGCCCAGCTCGCCGCCGAGCTCGCTCAGTTTGCCGCGCTGATCGTGCGTGCGGCGGCCGGCTACAAGGCGGTGTTCGTGCCGACTTGGGTGCAGCCCGCGTGGCTACGCGGGCGCGGCATGGCGGACGGGCGTCCAAGCGGCGTGACGCGCACGCTGACTTCGTTGAATCTGCAATTGATGGAGGCCCTGGAAGGCGCATCCAACGTGTTCGTGTTGGACGCGCAACGCTGGCTTCATGGCGCCGGTCGCGCTGGGCACAACCCGCGTGGGTGGTACTTGGGCAAGGTGGCCCTGCCGCGCGGTGTGATGCGCGAAGCGGCTGCCGACATCCGCGCGGCTTTCGTCGGCCTGCGCGGCGCCGCCAAGAAGCTGCTGGTGTTGGATCTGGACGACACCCTGTGGGGCGGCATCGTGGGCGATGCCGGCTGGGAGAATCTGCGGCTCGGCGGTCCCGATCCGCAGGGGGAGTCCTTTGCGGACTTCCAGCGTGCGATCAAAAATCTCAAGCGTCGTGGCGTCGTGCTTGCGCTGGTGAGCAAGAACGAAGAGTCCGTCGCGCTCGAGGCCATTCGCCAGCACCCAGAAATGGTGCTCAAAGAAGACGATTTCGTCGGTTGGCGCATCAATTGGACCGACAAGGCGCGAAACATCGCGGACCTTGCGACCGAGCTGAATCTCGGGCTGCAGTCGGTGGTGTTCATCGACGACAATCCGGTGGAGCGCGCGCGCGTGCGCGAGGCGCTGCCGGAGGTGTTCGTGCCCGAGTGGCCGGAGGACAAGCTGCTGTACGCCAGCGCGTTCGGCCAGCTCCGCTGCTTCGACGCGCCCGCCGTGAGTCGCGAGGATCTGGAGCGAACGCGCATGTACGCTGAAGAGCGCAAGCGCGACAACCTGCAGAAAGAGGTCGGTTCGATCGACGAGTGGCTGAAGAGCTTGGAGATCAAGGTGCGCGCCGATCGGCTCGCGCCCGGCAACTTGGCGCGAGCGACCCAGCTCTTGAACAAGACGAACCAGCTCAACCTCTCGACCCGCCGCCTGAACGAGGCCGAGCTCACGGCCTGGGCGGCTGCTCCCAATCGCGGCCTTTGGGTGGTCAGCGTTTCCGATCGCTTTGGCGATGCCGGCCTGACTGGCATCGTCAGCATCGAGGTCGACGGCGGCGCGGCGCGGATCGTCGATTACGTGCTCAGTTGCCGCGTGATGGGCCGCAAGGTCGAGGAGACTCTACTGCACATGGCCGTCACGGCCGCGTTCAGCGCGGGCGCCTCGCTCGTCGAGGCGCACTACCTACAAACGGCCAAAAACAAGCCGTGCTTGACCGTGTTCAAGAACAGCGGTTTTGCGGTCGGCGATGACAACGTGTTTCGTTGGAACAACAGCAGTGGTTACCTCCTGCCTGAGGTGATTCAACTCACCTGGGATCGCTGATGAATCCGAAGCTCGGTGTCATCGATCGCTTGCGTGCCGCCGGCACGCGTCTGCTGCTGCGTGGTGTGACGCACGTCGGCCGTTCACCCACGCTCGCCGGTCAGCCGCGCTTCATCAACCTAGGCGGCACGATCGAAATCGGTGATGATTTCTTTTTCAGCGCGCGCCCGGCGTCGTCGCATTTGATGGCCACGAAGGACGCGCGGCTGGTGATTGGCAATCGCGTCCGAATCGCCTACGGCGCCGCGATTTCAGCACGCTCCGAGCTCGTGATCGGCGACGACGTCGAGATCGGCCCGTTCTCCGTGATCATGGATAGCGACTATCACGTGGTCGGAGATCGATCGGCTATCGACGAGCCGCTGCCGGTGCGGATCGAAGCGGGTGCGAGGCTGGGCGCGCGCGTGACCGTGCTGCGCGGCTCGCAGATCGGCGCTGGCGCGGTGGTGCTCGGCGGCAGCGTGGTTTCCGGAAAGGTCGCCCCAGGGACGACCGTCAGCGGAGTGCCGGCGCGCGTCGTGGTCGCGACGGACAACGCCGAGACCGAGGCCGTCGATTTACCGAAGTTGGTGATGGACGTGCTGGGCCTAGCGGCGCCACCCGCCGACAGCGACGGTCCATCGCAGATCCGCGAATGGGATTCACTCGGCGCGCTCAAAATCGTGCTGGCAGTCGAAGAGGCGTACGGCGTGTCGCTCAGCGAGCAAGAGCTGAAAGCGATCGCCTCCTTGGCCGAGCTTTCGCAGGTGGTCGAGAGCGCGCGCGCGCGGCAGGGCAGCGCCGCCTGAGCGGCGCGCTGGCTGCTGAGCACCGTCGGTGCAAGTCCGCGCGAACTTTTTCGTTCGACCGCATGCGCCGAGCAAGAGCGCTCTAGACGCTTGAAACGACGGATTGGCAACCTGAAATAGCGCCGACGTTGCCTTGACAGGCGTGCTTCGCTGGGGCCCCATTGTTAGACATGCGAGCGCCTGAACCGGCTGCCGTCATCTTCGATATGGACGGCGTGATCATCGACAGCCAAGCGGCTGCCAACCGCGCGCTGGTGGAGGCGGCGGCCAAGCATGGCGTGCGGCTCGCGGTGTCCGAGCTGGAAGATTTGGTGGGCGCGAGCCAGCAGCAGTTTTGGCACTATGTGAAGGAGCGCTATCGCCTACCGGAGGCGATCCCCTACTACGCTGCCAGCTACGACGAAAACAGCGAGATCGCGGGCTACGACGAAACGCTGCTCTCGCCTGGGCTCGACGCGCTGTTCGATGAGCTGCGGGCGGCTGGTATCTCGCTCGCGCTCGCTACCTCTGGCTCGCGCCGACGTATGAATGCGGTGATCGAAATGTACGGGCTCGCACGCTGGCTCGACATCGCCCTGTGCGGTGAAGACGCGGCGCGCCCGAAGCCCGCGCCCGATTTGTTCCTGGCCGCCGCCGCTGAATTGGCGGCGCCAGCCGCGGCTTGCTTGGTGGTCGAAGATTCGGCGCTGGGCATCGCTGCCGCGCGCGCAGCCGGCATGACCGTGGTCGGCTTCACGGGGTACTGCGCGCCGCACTCGTTGCGTCGCGGCGCGGACGCCTATCTCAGTAGCTTCGAAGGGCTTGGTCTCTTGGAGCTGCAGATGCTCTGGCAGGGCTCGGTCGGGCTCCCCTGATGCCTTCCGAGCTCTCGCTCGAGGTGCTGTCCTCCGCCGACCTGCCGCGCAACGTCGCGCTCTCGCAGTCCGTGGGTTGGCCCGACACGGAGGCCGAATGGCGCGTGATTTACCGGGCTGCGCTGGTGTTGGGCGCGACGCGGGCTGGTGAGCTGCTGGGCCAAGGTGCGCTCGGCTTGTTCGAAAGCTCGGCCTCGATTGCCAAGATGGTCGTGGCCCCGAGCGCGCAACGGCAGGGCGTTGGCGCAAAACTCCTCGATGCCTTGTTGCTCGAGGCCGGGCGTCGCTCTTTGAGCCGCGTCGGTCTAGTGGCAACTCCGTTCGGTCGACCGTTGTACGAGAGCCGCGGCTTCACCCCCGTGGCTGAGGTCGCGATTTTGGTGGGTACTCCCTCGCTCAGCGGCGAACCCTGCGGCTGGGGATCGGCCGACGATGCCGAGCAGTTACTCGCGATCGAACGGCGCTTCACCGGCAGCGCTCGCGCGGAGGTAATACGCGGCCGCATGCAAGAGTCGAGTGTCAGCGTATTGTGTGCGGACGGCTTCGCCTTGGCCACCCGCCAGTCGCTGGGCTCGCGTGTCGGACCGATCTTCGCGGACTGCGAGGAGACGGCTCGCGCGCTGACTCGAGAGCTATTTTTCCGACTGCCTGGCCCGGTGCGGCTCGACGTACCGGGCGAGCAACGGGCGTTTCGCGACTGGCTGCAAGGACTCGGGTTAGTGGAAAAGGCCGCGCACTTGGAAATGTCGCGGGGCGGCGCGCTGCCCTGGCACGTGCCGCAACGCTTCGGCCAAGCGACGCAGGCGTGGGGTTGAGCGGTCATGGCCTTTCGTCGTCATGCGGTGCGCGTCTATCTCGAGCTGGCTTCGCGCAAGCGTGAAGCGGAGTTCTTGCAACGGGTAAAGGCCAGTCAAAGGCTGCATCGGCCGTGGTTGGCGGCGCCGCATACCTCCGTTCTCTTTCGTGACTTGCTGAGTCGTGCCCGGAAACCGGCGTGTGAGTCGTTCTTCGTGTGCCTGATCGAGACCGGTGAGCTGGTTGGCGTGGTCAACCTGAACGAGATCGTGCGCGGGCTATTTCAGAGCGCCTACCTAGGCTACTACGCGTTCGAGCCGTTTGCGGGTGAGGGTTACATGACCGAGGGCGTGAGCTTGGTGTTGGATCGAGCGTTCGGCGCGCTCGGCCTCAACCGACTCGAAGCCAACATTCAGCCGCGCAACAAGCGCTCGTCACGACTGATCTCCAGGCTTGGCTTTCGACTCGAAGGGTTCTCGCCGCGCTACCTCAAAATCGGCGGCCGCTGGTGCGATCACGAGCGCTGGGCCGTGCTGGCCGACGAATGGCGCGGCCGCAGCGTGAGGCGCGCGCCTCGGGCTTGATCGAGCGCGAAATGCTGCCAATATCCGCGCCCATGTCAGCTCTCGAGTTCAAGAACGTAACCGCAGTCGCCAAAGCCAACGTGTACTTCGAGGGGAAGGTGGTCAGCCACACCATCCTCCAGGGCGACGGCGCCAAGAAGACGCTCGGCCTGATCTACCCGGGTGAGTTTCACTTCGGGACGGACGCGCCCGAGCGAATGGATATCGTGGCTGGCGCCTGTCGCGTGCGGCTGGACGGCAGTGCCGAATGGAAGGACTACGCGGCCGGCACGTTCTTCCGCGTGCCCGGGAAATCGGGCTTCGACATCACGGTCGCGGCGGGCATCGCCGAGTACGTCTGCTCGTTCGAGTGACGCGCAGCCGACTCGTCACGCGCGCTCGAAGCGGGCGACGGTCTCGACGTGCTCCGTGAATGGGATCAAGTTGAACGCCGTCAGCGCACTCAAGCGCAGCTTGCCGCGGGCGAGTAGCTGCTCGCTATCGCTCAAGAACGACTCCAGGCCGCAGCTCACGTACACGAAGCGCGCGGGCGGCTCTTCGCTCAACGTTTGCGTGAGCTGTGCGTCCAGGCCTTTGCGGGGCGGATCCGCGAGCACTACGTCTACGCCCGCCGCCATGCCGTGCGCTGCCCCCGCCGGCCCGACATGGACCGAGATTTTGGCGCGCTCGGCCTGCGCGAGCTCGCCCAGCCCGAGCGAAAGCCCGTGCAGCGAGTGCGGAGCGAGCTCATTGAGCCGTAACTCGCTCACGCGCTCGAGCACGGACAGGCCAATCGCGCCGACGCCAGCGTAAAACTCGGCCACGCGCGAGCCGACTGGCAGCTCGTTCCGGACCTGCTCGATGATGCGCTCGGCGACGTTCAGGTTGTTTTGTCCGAAGGCGCCGGGCGGGTAGTGCACGGCGCTCCCGCCGAAGTGCTCGACGACGCTTGGCGGGCCGCACCAGTGCTGAAACTCCGGGCCCAGAATCGTGTTCGTACGCAGGGTGTTGCCGTTCCACCACAAGCTGTGGAGCTCGGCGCCCAGCCGTTCGCGGATCAGGTCCAAACAGCTGGCGACGGGCGTTGCGTCTTCGCTGTTGCAGACCAGCACTACCTGCGCGGTTTGCGAGCGGCGCTCGACCACGACTTGCAGGTAGCGCGCGAGGCCCAGGTGCGCAGTATCCGAGTAGGTCGTCACGTTCGCGTCGGCCAGCGATTTCCGCACCACTGCAGCGACCCGGTTGATCAGCGGGTGCTGCACCAGGCAATGGGGAATATGCACGACGTGGTGCGTGCCGAGCTCGAACAGGCCGAGCTTCGGCGAGCCCAAGCGACCGCGGATGGCGAGCCGGGCGCGCTGGCGAAAACCGGACATTTCCCCGGAAACCACGGGCACCGCGGGCAGCCCGTGCCGCTCTGCCAGCTCATTCAGCGAGCGCTGGGCGGCTTTGGCGATGCCCGGCTCGCCGAAGCGCGGACAGCCGGGGCAGGGCGGGCGATGAGTGCAGATCACGTCACTTGAACTTAGCAGAGGATCTGCCGTAGGGGTGTGTGGAAGGTCTTGGAATGAAGCAGCGTCGCGCGGTGCTCGCGCTCGGGATCTCGATCATCGTGCTGGCCGCTCTGGTCGTGGCCCGGCGTATCACTCGCGGCCCGCTGCGGCCCGCGCGGCCCACGGCGTCTGCCGCGTCCGTCTCGTCCACGCGCAGCGTACCGCCGCCCGTCCTGAGCGCCTCGGCACCGCCGCCGAGCCCAGCGCGCCCGCCGGCGCCACCCTACCTCGACACCACGGCCACGACCTTGGCTGAGCAGCGCACCGCGCTGTTCACGAACATGCAAAATCAGCTCGAGCTGCCGGCGGGCGCACTGGCCAAGATCCAAGCCATTTTTGCAGCATCCAAGTACTTGGGGCAAGGCGAGCCGAAAGTCACCAAGCACCCCATGACGCGCGCGGAGTGCCGCGCGATCCGCGAGCAGCATCCGGACCTTCACCCGGAAGACGCGCGCTGCACGGCTCGCCATATGGTGCCGCTGTTCGATCCGGCGCGCGGCGAATCCGCGGACACCGCCAACGTGTGCATCGATCAATTCGAGTTTCCGAACATCCCTTGCGAATATCCGGTCACCTGGGTGCGCTCCAGCGAGGCCGCGGAGATGTGCGAGGCGCAGGGCAAGCGCTTGTGCGATGCACATGAGTGGGAGGGCGCCTGCGCTGGCGCGCTCCACACACCCGAGGTGGACTACACCTTCGGCGAGCGGCGCATCATGCAAGAGTACCTGCACAACAAGACGCGCGAGCTGATCTGGGCGTACGGCCCCAAGGTCGACCAGCAGAAGTGCGCCACGATGAGCCACAAGAGCTCCGAGTGCTACACGCCGGATTGGGGGATCTGCGGCTCGAACACCTACCCAGCGGGCGCGTTCCCGGAGTGCGTCAGCAAGTTCGGTGTCTTCGACCAACATGGCAATGCCGCGGAGCACATGAACTTGCCGGTCAAACCCGAGCAATTGGGCAAAAACGGCGGGGTCGGCGAGACCGAAATGAAGGGCAGCTGGTTCATCTTCGCCAGTGAGGCGGTGCACCCGGATGATTGCCGCTGGCGCGCGCTGATGTGGCACGCGGGGCCGATTCGCGCGCTCGACAGCCACCGCAACTACCACCTCGGCTTCCGGTGTTGTAAAGACATTCTGCCCAGCGCCAGACCCTTGGCAGACGGCGGTAGCCCATGATCCGACTTCACATCAACATCGACCACGTGGCCACGATCCGCAACGCACGCGGAACCGTGTACCCAGACCCTGTCACTGCAGCCGCGCTGTGCGAGCTCGCGGGCGCCGACGGCATCACCGCGCACCTGCGTGAAGATCGCCGGCACATCAAGGACGACGACATCGTGCGCTTGCGCAGCGCGCTGACCACGATGCTCAACTTGGAGATGGGCGCGACGGACGAGATGACCGCCATCGCCGAGCGCGTTGGACCGGACGTCGTGACTTTGGTCCCCGAGCGTCGCGCCGAGCTGACCACCGAGGGCGGGCTGGATGTTCTGCTCACGCGCGCGGCCGTGGAAAAAGTCGCCCGAATGTGCGCGAGCCGCAAAATCAAGCTCAGTTTGTTCATCGCGCCCGATGAGGCTCAGGTGCGCTTGTCGCGTGAGCTCGGTGCAGGCCAGGTGGAGTTTCACACCGGTGAGTACTGTCACAAGCAGGGCGCCGAGCGTGCCGCGGAGCTCGAGCGTCTGAGGCGCGCCGCCAGCCTGGCCCACTCACTCGGTCTAGAGGTCGCTGCGGGCCACGGGCTCACGCGTTTCAATGTGCTCGCGATCGCAGCCATCCCCGAGATCGAGGAGCTGAACATCGGCCACTCCGTGATCGGTGACGCCGTGCTCGTCGGACTCGATCGCGCCGTTCGCGACCTGCGCACGGCCATCGAGCGCGGGCTCTCTCAGCGGGCGCCCCGCGTCTAAAGCCGAATGATCGTTGGGCTGGGCATCGACGTGTCGTCCATCGCGCGTCAGCGCGCTGCGCTTTCGCGTTTCGGTGATCGCCTGTGGCAGCGCATCTTGACCGAGAACGAGCGCTCGGACCTGAGTCATCGTCCAGATCGCGCGCTGGCCCTCGCCGGCCGCTTCGCGGCCAAGGAAGCCGCCGCCAAAGCCCTCGGCGGTCAGCCCGACGTCTGGTGGCACGACGTCGAGATCCGCCCCGACGCCCGCGGCGCGCCGCAGCTCACGTTTCTGGGCCCCGCCCACGCCCACGCCCAACGCCTGGGCGTCCGCCGCAGCTTCGTCTCGATTACCCACGACGCAGGCGTCGCCGCCGCCGTCGTCGTGCTCGAAAGCGACTGAGCAGCGGGACCGCAGTATGCTGGGCGCATGATCCCAGTGTTGTCGCGGGCGGAGATGCGCAGATTCGAGGCACATGCGGGTAGCGCCTGTCACGTGCCAAGCTTGCTGTTGATGGAGAATGCGGGGCGCGGCGCGGCGGACGTGATCGCGCGCGAGCTCGCGCTACCTCCGGGCAGCGCGGCGCGCATCGTGATCGTGTGTGGTGCGGGGAACAACGGCGGGGATGGCTTCGTGGTGGCGCGTCGTTTGCTCACCTTGGGCGCCGACCCGCGCGTTTATTTGTTGGTCAAGGCTGAGCGCCTGACGGGCGACGCGCTCAGCAACTACCGTGCGCTCTTGGGAGTTGGCGGGCAGGTGGTCGAGCTCGAGCCGAACCAACTGAGCGTGCTCGGCACTGCCATCGAGAGCGCGCGAGCCGTCGTCGATGCCGTGTTCGGCACCGGTCTGGATCGCGCGGTGAGTGGCTTCTTTCGCTATGCCATCGAGTTCATGAACGGTGCACGTTGTCCGATCTTCGCGCTCGATCTGCCGTCGGGCCTGGACGCGGACACTGGCGCGGTGCTGGGCGTGGCCGTGCGCGCGGGGACGACGATTACGTTCGCGCACGCCAAGCTCGGTCTGCTCACGCCTTCCGGCTCGCAGCATGCGGGCAAGCTGCACACGGCCGATATCGGAGTGCCCGACACGGGCTTGGCGATGGGCGGCTACAGCGCGGAAATCGTGGAAGCGAGTGACGTACTGAGCGCGCTCGTGGCGCGCAGTATCACCACGCACAAGGGCTCGGCGGGGCGCGTGCTGGTGATCGCGGGATCGCCCGGCAAGATCGGCGCCGCGCTGCTGGCCGCCCAGGGCGCGCTGCGCGCCGGGGCGGGGCTGGTGACGATCGCCGCGCTGCCCGAGACCGCGGCGTTGCTCGACCAGCGGGTGCTGGAGGTGATGACCGCGCGCATCGACCCCGAGCGCATCGAGGACTCGCTCGATGAGTTGCTCGAGCGAGCGGACTCGCTGGCGATTGGCCCCGGTCTCGGACTCGACGCGACCGCGCGCCGGATTGTCGACCATGTGGCGTTGCGCGTGCCCAAGACCAAGGTCCTGGACGCGGACGCAATCAGTCACTTTGCCGGCCGTGCGGAGGCGCTGCGGGGCGCCGCGGGTGAGGTCGTACTCACACCGCATGCCGGTGAAATGGCGCGCATCGTCGGCGGCAGCGCAGCGGACGTCGAAGCCGACCGCTTTGGCACTTTGGCACGCGCTGTTGCACTGACCGAGAGCGTGGTGTTGCTCAAAGGTCATCGCACGCTGGTGGGCGCGACCGAAGAGCGGGTCGCGATCAATGTCACGGGCTCGGGCGTCTTGGCGACCGGCGGCTCGGGTGACGTTTTGACCGGTATTTTGGCGGCTTTTGCCGCGTTGCTCGACATCCGGCGTGCGGCCTACGTCGCGGCCTACGTGCACGGCATCGCCGCCGAACGTTGCTCGCTGCCGGGGGTCGATCGCGGTGTCTTAGCCCACGAGATCGCTGATCAAGTGCCGTTCGCCCTGGGCGCTCTGCGCGCTGGCTGATGGGCTCCGCATTTGTCGCGCTGACAGAGCCCGGCTGGTCGATGCCACTTTGACACGCGCCATGCGGCTGCCAGCCCGCAACAACCCCGACAAACATCGGCAATTCCTGGCGATCGAGGCTTGGCACGTAGCTTGCGATACGGCTTCCCCGTGGAGGCCACGATGTCAGAGCCACGACTTTGCGAATCACAATCCGAATCATTTGCCGAAGAGCTACGTACGAAGTTACCAGCGTTGTTGCCCGCTCTGAACGCGCGCGCTCTCGCCCTGTGCAAACGCAAGAGTGAAGCCAGCGACCTCGTGCAAGATACCTTGCTGCGCGCGTTGTGCTTCGAAGCCGGCTACGAGCGCGAGTCGAACCTGCGCGGCTGGTTGCAGCAGATCTTGTTCAGCGTGTTCATCACGCGCTGTCGCAAGGCGACGCGTGAGCGGCGCGCGCTCAGTGCCTTGACCGGAGACCCCTGTGCCTGGACACAACCCGAAGCGCCACCAGCGGTTCGGCAGTCGCTCACGCGACCCGTCTCGCGCGCCTTGGAGGCGCTGCCCACGCAGTTCTCGGCCGTGGTGCGCTTGGTCGACCTCGAAGAACGCAGCTACAAGGATGCCGCGCTGGAGCTGTCGGTGCCGGTGGGCACGGTGATGAGCCGGCTGTTTCGCGGGCGACGGCTTTTGGCCGAAGCCCTGGCCGAGCCGCGTGCCGAGGCCGCCTGAGGCCGAAATAGCGGCTTTGGCGCCCGTGTGGGAGCGTCGGCGCCGCCGCCAGTTTGGTGGCCGGTCTCGATTCTTCTGAGCGGCCGGCGTGAAAATGATAGAAATCCGGGCTGTGGCACAGCCGCTGACGGAGACCGGAGCAGGCGCGGTCGACAGCGACCCGGATGCGCGCCTCGGACGCTTGATACGAAAACAGTTCGGGTTCGTGTGGCGTTTGGCGCGCTGCATCGGTTTGAGCCAGGACGAAGTGAATGCGGCCGTGCAGGACGTGTTCAGTGCCGCAGCGCAACGCATCGGTGACATCCGACCCGGCAACGAGCGTGCTTTTCTGTTCAGCACGACGCTGCACGTAGTTGCTCGCGTACGGCGCAATCGCGGCGAACACGCCGTTGTCGGCGCTGGCGCAGCCCACCCTGAATCCCTCGACGAAGCCGGCCAAGCGCGCGAAACCCTGGGCGGGTTGCTGTCGCACATGCCGCTCGAGCTACGCGTCGTGTTCGTGCTGCGCGAGATCGAACAGTTCGCCAGCATCGAGATCGCCGAAATCATCGGCATCCCGCTTTCGACGGTGACTACGCGCCTGGCCCAAGCCCAAACTGCCTTCGCGACTCAGCTCGAGAGTCAGCCTTCGATCTCACTCAGCTCGCTGGTCGCCGCGGCGCGCGCCGAGCAAGCACCGGACGCTGCGTTGGCCCGTGCGGTCGCATCTGCGGGCGTGAAGGCAACGCGCGCAGAAGGCGGTTCGAAAGCGGGAGCGGGCAACCTGTCCGAGCTCGACTCGACTCGCGGGGGCGCCGCCGCGCGGCGGCGCTCGCCCTTGTTTTTGGCTGCCAGCTGGCTGGCTTTGGGCTGGCTCGTGGGGCTGATCGTGGTCTCCGCCATTTGGGCGCTGCGCGACGCATCGACGACGACCGCGGTGCCCGCGTCTGTCGCCCATTAGTCGCGCGCTAGCGCAGGGAAGAGTGGCAGCCCGAGCCGTGGACGCGGTTCGAGTCGCGCGTGGAGCTCGCGAGCGGTGGTCGGTAAGAACGGCGCGAGCAGACGCGCCGTGACTCGCAGCGTGTACACCAAGCTCGACAGACACTGCTCGAGCGCGCCAGCACGGCTCGCTGATTTGGCGAGCTGCCAAGGCGCTGTGCGGTCGACATAGCGGTTGGCGGCATTGACGAGCTCGAAGATCGCGCGCAGGGCGTCGTGTAGCGCAAACTCGGCGATCGCGCTTGCAACCGAGATTTCGGCCTGCTCGGCGAGCTCGCGCAGCGAAGCGTCCAGATCCGTGCTCACGATGGCGACCTGATGGCGTTCCACCAGTGCGCACACGCGCTGCAGTAAATTGCCGAGCTTTCCGGCAAGCTCGGACGCGTATGCCGTGCGCAGCAGGTCCTCGCGAAAATCACTGTCTTTCGTGGTGTGCAAATGCGCGAGCAGGTAGTAGCGCACGGCGTCGACTCCGTAGCGCGCGACGAGTCGGAACGGATCGACCGCGTTACCCAGTGATTTGCCGATCTTCTTGCCCTGACTGGTAATCAGTCCGTGCACGAGCAATGAGCTGGGCAAGGCCAGCCCGGCGCTCAGCAAGATCCCTGGCCAGTACAGTGCGTGGAAGCGCAGGATGTCCTTGCCGATGACGTGCCAGCGTTCGTCCGCGTTCTGCCAGAAGTGCTGGAACGAGTCGCTGTTCGGGTAACCCAACACCGACAGGTAGTTGGCGAGTGCATCGAACCACACGTATACGATTTGTGTGTCGTCCCCCGGGACCGGGATCCCCCAGTCCTTGGCGCGGGCACGGCTTCTCGAAATGCTGAAGTCGGTCAGCCCGCCGGCGATGAACTGAAGCGCCTCGTGTTTTCGCTCGATGGGTAAGATGCGCAAGCGATCGCTGTCGATCGCTTCGAGGATCGGCTGCGCATAGCGCGACAAGCGAAAGAACCAATTTTCTTCCTCGAGCACTTCGAGCGGCTCGGGGTGCACGGGACACTGGCCGTCTACGACTTCGGACTCGCGCAGAAAGTGCTCGCAGCCGACACAGTATTGGCCACGGTACGACTTTTTGTACACGTCGCCGCGCGCTACACATCGCTGCCATAGGGCGTGCACGGCGGGCGCGTGGCGCGCATCGCTCGCGGTATGAATGAAGTCGTCGTGTGCGATGTCGAGCGCCTGCCCGAGCCGACGAAAACCCGCGCCGTGCCGAGCGACGAGCTCACTGGGTGTCGTGCCAACAGCGCTCGCGGTGCGCACGTTCTTCAAACTGTTGTCGTCCGTGCCGCTCGTGAAACGCAGCTCACGACCACGCTGACGCTGGTAGCGCGCGATGGCGTCACTTTGCACTAGCTCGAGCGCATGGCCGAGGTGCGGTTCGGCGTTCACGTACGGGATCGCGGAGGACAGAAAAAAGGCTTTCTGAATGGTCATGGGCACGCTCTTTTCTCGATCGAAATCGAGTCAATGACGCTCGCCCGCGCCGTCCCCGAGGCGTCCGCTCGCCTTGCTCACAAAGCAAAACGGGCCGCTTCGAGAGCGGCCCGTTCGAGCTTCGGACTAAAAAACCGGTCAGCTATTCGAACGCAAAGTCGCCCTGCACGCGCTGTGCATGAACATGACCTGCATTCCGAACCTGCTGAAATTCATGGCTGACCGATTCGAAGTATGAGGGGCGCCTTCGCGTTCGTCAACCGCGCTCTGGGCCCCTGCCCTCCCGTTGGCCGAACTGCCACGAATGTAGGAACGAGCTACTACTCGGGTATGAGTACCAAGCAACGACTCTCCGCCTCCGTAGACGCTGCGGTGCTGGCGGCCGCGCAGGCTGCAGTTTCGGACGGTCGTGCTGCAAACATCAGTGCCTGGGTCAACGAGGCCCTTCACCGTCAGGTTGAGCACGATCGACGCATGAAGGCGCTGGATGACTTTCTACTCGTGTACGAAAGTGCACACGGAGTCATCACTGATGAGGAGATTCGCCTTGCGAACCGCCGCCTCCGTTCGCGTGCTGTCGTGGTTCGCGGCAAGGTCCCCGTCGCGCGTTCGACGCGCCAACGTCGAGCCCAGGGTGCACGCTGAATGCTCGTGCTGGATGCTGAGCCGATTTGTGCCACCCAACGACACCCGTTATCCGGGCGACTCACAGAAGCTCCACCGTCCCGGCGATGATCGCGTGAACCAAGCCCGCGTCGTCCTCGAGCAGCAGCCGACCCTGTCCGTCGAGTCCGCGGCCCACGCCGACTTGCGCGTCGACGCGTACGCGTTTGCCGCGCAGCGCATCGGCCGCGTTCAGCTCGTCCAAGATGCCCGCGACGCCCGTGCGTTCGTATGCCTCCAGGCGCAGCGAGATGGCGTTCAGCAATGCTTGGAGCAAGGGCTCGCGCTCGACGTTACCTGCGCCGAGCAAGGCAAGGGAGGTTGCGCGGGAGGCAATCTCCGCGGGGAAATCTCGCGTGGCCACGTTGAGGCCCACGCCCACCACGACCGCCTGCAAGCGCTCGCCTTGTAGTTGTGATTCGACCAAGACGCCGGCAAGCTTTTTACCAGCGACGTACAGGTCATTGGGCCATTTGATGTGCACCGCGTCTTCGACCAGTGGCAGGATGGCGTCGCGCAGCCCGAGGCCGATCGCCAATGTCAGCGCGCTGGTCTGGGCCAGCTCGAGCTTGGGGCGAACGATCAGCGAGAACAGCAGGCTCTCACCGGGCGCCGCGAGCCAAGCGTTGCCGCGTCGGCCGCGACCCGCAGTCTGCTCGTCCGCGACGAACAGTGAGCCGTGCGGCGCGCCAGAGCGCGCCGCGAGCAAGGCGGTGTCGTTGGTCGAGCCGGTGACCGGTTGGTACATCAGCGGCCGTCCGAGCGTTGGTTTGGTCTCGCGCGACTGTGCCCGGAAGCGGTCGGCGTCGAAGGGCTTCATGAGCTCTCGATATCGAGCCCGATGTCGGCGGCGGCGGCCGAGTGCGTCAGTGCACCCACGCTGATCACGTCCACGCCCGCGGCTGCCAGCGCGGGAACGCGTTCCAAGCCGATGCCGCCAGAAACCTCGACCAATGCGCGACCGTGCGCGCGTTCCACTGCGATCGCGATCTGATCGGGGGCGAAATTGTCGAGCATCACGACGTCTGCGCCTGCTTCCAGCGCGTCGTCGAGCATGTCCAGGGATTCGACCTCGATCTCGAGGCGGCTGGTGTGCGGAGCGTGCTTGCGAGCGCGCTCGAGCGCTTCCCGTACGCCGCCTGCGGCGACGATGTGATTGTCTTTGATCAACACCGCTGAGCCCAAGTTGTCGCGGTGATTGTGGCCGCCGCCGCAGCGCACTGCGTAACGCTCCAAGAAGCGTAGCCCGGGTGTGGTCTTGCGTGTGTCGACGATGCGCGTGAGCGCATTGCCCGGCAAGGCATCGACGAAGCGGCGGGTCAACGTCGCGACGCCGCTCATGCGCTGCGCGAAGTTCAGCGCCGTGCGTTCGGCCATCAGCAGCGAGCGCGTGGCCCCTTCCGCGATCCACAGCACGTCGTCCGGCTTGGCGCGCTGGCCTTCGGGCACCCGCCGCTCGACGCGCACGCCGGGGTCGACGCGGTAGAACACGCGCGCGAACACGTCCCCACCGCAAACGACCAGCGGCGAGTGTGCGACTGCGCGCGCGATCGCGCGATCGGTCAGGCCCACCGTGGCCTCGGTCGTGAGGTCGCCGCCGGCCAAGTCTTCGTTCAACGCGAGGTCGACCAACTGGTCCAAAACGTAAGAAGGAGTCACCGCGGAAAACCGTAACTCTGGCCGAGATACGAAGCAAAGAGGTTGCACAAAGCGTGAAATACCAGACCTGCGCCCACCCCCCGTGTGCGCGCACGCAGGTAGCCGAAGACCAATGACGGGAAGAACACGGCCAAGCGCGCGCCGTTGAACTCCGTACACAAGTGGCCTAGGGCGAACAGCGCGCTCGTGAGCAAGAAGCCGGGACCGAGCTCGGCCCCGAGCACGCGCCAGCGCGGTTTGTAGACTTCGTCCAGCGCCGACTGCAGATAGCCGCGATAGAACGCTTCTTCGGGTAACGCGATGACCAACAGCTGACCCGAGAAATCACTGCCCAGTGAGTCCCAGCGGGGCGCATGAAAAGGCACTCGGATGCGCCACCACCACAGGAAGCCGAGCCAAAACGGCGGCAAGAAGAGCAACGCCATGCCCAGCGCCCAAAGCAGCGCCGTGCCCGCGTCGCGCGCGATGCGGGTCAACGACAGCGGCTCGGGCTCGAACAAGCCGCTGAAGGACAGCCCGTAGCGTGCGATCTGCTGGCTGTCGTCCGAGCGCAGGACCAAAAAATAAGTCACTGCCAGAAAGCCGAAGCCGACTGCCGTGGCCGAGTAGCTGTCGGGTAAGCGCGAGAGCAGGGCGACGAAGAACGTCGTGGCGACGGTGATCGCCACGGGCCTTTGCCAGGAAGGTGAGGGAGTCATGCCGGGGCTGAGAGACGACGATCGGTCGTCCGGAGCGCGTAGCGCAAAGCGCTTTTGGGATTGTGAGGCTCAGCTGTAGCGAAAATCGAAGCCGGGAGAGAAGTTTCCAGTGAAATTCGAACCGTGAGCCGCACAACGAGCGACGAACGATGCAGGGAACTCTCCCCCCTTTTTTCCGCTTGGGCTAAGTTCGCGGCGAGCTGCAATTGCAATGGCCTGCGCCTGCGGCCGGTACCGCTCACTATCTCCGCGTTTCGCGGGAGGATTCCATGCTCGAACCGAATTTGCCCGCAACGAAATCCCCGGCTCCCATCCACCCGCCATTGCCGGTGGTCAATCTCGCCAAGTGGCCGCCCGATGATGACATCCCTGCAGCGCCGCGTGGTGGCGGTGGTGTTCCAGCGGGCTTCGATTCCGGCGACGGCAATTTCAAAAAGGGCCGCTTCGCGCCGATGGCGATCTTGGTCGGCCTCTTGGCAGTGGGCGGCTTCGCCGCGTTCATGCTGATCGGAGGCACGCAACAAGCCGACAAGCTTTCGATCGAGCAGGGCGAAGAGAAGAAGAAGGAAATCTTCGTCAAGCCGAAGCCGGAGCAAATCCCCGATTGGCGCAAGTGGGCCGCGAGCGAGGCCAGTGAGGAGCTGCGCGCTGAAGCGCTCAAGCAACTCGCTTGGGCCAAGGATCCGGAAGGCGTGAAGCTTGCCATCGACGCGCTCAACGTGCCGTCGGAACCGATCCAAGGCATGGCCGCCTTGGCGCTCGCCGAATACGGTCGCCCGCTGGGCGAGCCCGCCAAAGACGCGCTCTTGCTCGCGTTGAAGAAGGCGGGCCCTGGTGCAAAGCCACAAATTGCCTGGGCGCTCGTGGTGCTCGGCGAGGCGCGCGCTTTCGACGACATCATGGTGCTGTATCGCGCAGGCCTGCTGTCCAAAGTGCAGCGCTTGGGTGGTGGCACCGCGTTCGATCCAGATCGCATGGTGCAGCTGGTCAGCTTGGACAAGCTCGCCAGCATGGCTTCCGACCCGAGCCCCGCCGTGCGTCAGTTGGTGGCCACGATTCTGTCGCAGAACGCCGAGCCCAAGTGGACCGAGACGCTGATCAAGCTGGTCCAAGATACGGACCCCGAGGTCTCACGTCAGGCCGCGCCCGGCCTTGGCAAGATCGGTGAGCCCAAGGCCCGCGAGCCCCTGGTCACGGCGCTCAAGACGGCCGACAAGGACAGCCGCAACAAGTTCTTGGAGGCGCTGCGCGACGGCGTGGGCACCGACGGCTTGGTGCTCGCGCTGAGCTCGGTCGTCACGGAGGACGCGCCTCTCGCGTACTACCAGAAGAAGCAAATCTTCGACATGATCGACAAGCTCAACGATCCGCGGGGCGGCAACGCCTTGTACGCGTTTCTGCAGAGCAAGCCGCACATGCACTTCCAGACGCGCGCGGCGGTCGCGCTTTCGCAAATCGGCGACATTCGCGGCGTGCCGACCTTGGCCAAGCGCCTGCGCATGGATCCCCTGAAGCTCTACACCGATCAAAATGATTGGGAAATGATGCTCAAGCGCGACGACAACGAGCGTGTCGTCGCTGCGCGTATGATCGCCGATCTTGCCATCCTGCATCCCGAGAAGCGCGAGCTGATCGCCGAGCAGGCGGAAGATGGCGTGATCTTCTGGATCCACGAGATGCCTTCGCCGCACGCCAACGGCTTGCGCGCCCTGGCTGCCATGGAATCCACGAAGGACATCGCGAACCTACGCAAGTGGTCGAACCCGAATCAGCCGCTGCCCAAAGAGGGTCAGCAGCCGCCGATGCCGGAAGAGTGGGTCGTGGCGCAGAGCGCGCTGCGTTACGTCGGTTGGCTGAAGGATGCGCCGTCGTTCAACGTGCTGATCAGGTCGCTCTCGCGCCGTCCGAAAGATTTGGACGTGACCATGGATGGCTTGCTGCAGGGCGGCGTGGCGATCCTGGGCATGAGCTTGCGCGCCATTGGCGTGGGCGCGTCCGACGGCTTGTCGGAGTGGCGCGATCGCAAAGCGTTCAAGCCGCTGCTCGATTACATCGAGGACCCCCAGAACAACGAGCAATCGCGCTTCCAAGCGTGCGCGGCGCTGGCCTGGGTCGCAGAGAAGGAAGACTTCTTGCAGATTGCCAAGAAGATCTCCGACTACAAGGGCAACGAAAAGCCGGACGAAGTGCGGCGCGCGTGCCTGCTGGAAGCCTTGATTCAGCGGCCCGTGCCCGGCACTGCCGGCGCGCTCTTGTCACTGATGAATCCGCAATCGGCGGTCGAGACCCGGCACCAAGTGGCGCGTGCGATCGCCAAGGGCGGCTTCGATCAGGGCGTCGAGACCCAGCTGTTTGCGATGATGAGCGACGACGCGATGATGAACGACGCGGCGCTGGCTCTGATCTTGGGCGGTACGCCGGAGACCGCGGCGCGCGCCGTCGCGCTGTACGCGAACAAGCGCAAGGAAGCGCTGGCCGAGCTGGGTGACCTTTGGTACCGGAGCTTCGGCTACTGGTCGCAAGAGGATCTCGAGTCCGGCCTGCTCTTCAAGTACGTGGACAACGCCGAGGCGATCAGCAAGCTCAGCGTGCGCCAAACCCAGCAAGAGTGGGCGCGCGTGATGCTGATGAAGCAGTTCGACAATCTGATCTTCGACAACGGGCCGCACTCGTTCACGCGCGTGGTGCTGCGCTCACGGCTGTATCAGATGGCCAAGGGCGACGACGCGGCCAAGCGTGGGGGCGCGATTCGCGCGCTCAAGTTCATGTCCGAGCAAGGCGTGCTCTTGGCGCTGCGCGACGAAAGCGGCCCGGCGGGTGAACAGGCGCGCGCCGCCTACTTCGAGCTGATGAACCCGAAGGTCGTGACCGGCGTGAACATCCCCGACGAAAAGAAGTGATGAGGTGCCGCTGGTCCGAGACTACTCGGGCCAGCGGTAAGCGCTCAGCTGCGGTAGCCGTTGGGATGGGTCACGAACCAACGCCACGCGCTGTCGATGATCGCGCGGATGTCGGTGCGGCTCGCGCTCCAGCCGAGCTCTCGCGCAATCTTGCTGGCGTCGGCGTATAGCTCGGGGGGATCTCCGGCACGGCGAGCGCCGATCTCGACCCGAAAGTCTCGCCCGACCACGGCTCGGGTTGCGTCGATGATTTCCTTGACGCTGTAGCCACGGCCGATGCCGAGATTGTACGTGAGCTGCTTACCGGGCGAGAGCGCTTCCGCTACCCGAACGTGGGCCTCGACCAGGTCTTCGACGTGAATGTAGTCGCGAATGCAGGTGCCGTCTTGCGTGGGATAGTCGTCACCGAAGATCCAGACCTTCTCGCGCTTGCCCAGAGCCGCTTGTAAGATCACCGGGATGAGGTGAGTTTCGGGTTGGTGGTCTTCGCCCACCGAGCTGTCTGAAGAGCAGCCGGCCACGTTGAAGTAGCGTAGCGCGGCGAAAGAAAACTCGGGATTGGCCGCTGCGAAGTCGAACAGCACGCGCTCGCAGAACAGCTTGGACCAGCCGTAGGGATTGATCGGCTGCTGGGCAGTTCCCTCGGCGATCGGCATGGCGGTCGGTTCACCGTAGGTGGCGCACGTGGAGCTGAACACCAGACGACGTACCCCGGCGCCGGCCATTGCTTGCAAGAGGCTGATCGTGCCGCCCGTGTTGTTATCGTAGTAGCGGAGCGGTTCTGTCACCGACTCGCCGACGTAGGCCAGGGCTGCAAAATGCATCACGCAGTCGATCGAGTACTCTTGCAGGACTTTTTTCACGGCTTCCGTGTTGCGCAAGTCGAGCTCGACGAACGGCACCTCCTTAGGGACGGCGACGCGATGTCCACGGCTCAAGTTGTCCAGCGCAACCGGGGAATGCCCCGCCAGGCCCAGGCAACGCACCGCGTGCGCACCGATATAACCGCAGCCACCCGTGACGAGAACCTTCACGTCACCATCCTATAGCCATTCCGGTGGCGATCAAAAGTCCTTGCCCGGCCCATGGAGTACAGTAGTACGAGAGCAACGATCGGATGCTCTACGGACCTGCTTCCAGGCGCGCAGCACAAGCTGTCCTCTGTATCACTCTCGGCGCTTGCCGCCCCACGACGGCATCGCCCAACAGTGCCGTCGACGGTCCCGCGCTGCTAGGCACGGTTCCGTCGTCACTCGCTCAAAAGCCATGCTCGCCGACGGGGCCGGAGCTGTGCTTCAACGCCACTGACGATAATTGCAACGGCATCATCGACGAGGGCTGCGGTCTGCACACGGGGCTGGTGCAATTTGCGATCGCCTGGGACGAGCCGCGCGCGGACGTCGACCTGCGGCTGTTCGACCCGAGCGGTGAGCTGATCGAGGTCGGGCGAACCGCACACAGCGGCTTGGTGAAGGAGCGTGACTGCCCCGGCCGAAATAACGAGTGTCACGGGCAAAATCTGGAGAACGTGTATTTGAGCGACGGCGAGCCGCTACGTGGGGATTACCGCGTCCGCATCCGGCTCGAGGCATTGGGCGGGGAAAATCCGCCGATCCACGTGGCATTTGGCGCGCGTGTAGGTCCAAAAACGTACTCGCAGACAGTCTCCCTGGACGCGCCCGAGGCCGAGCGCGAGCTGCTCTTCCGCTTATGAAGCTGGCGAAAGCAGCGCATTTTCTGGGTGCAGTCTGGCTTGCCCTGGAGGCGATGCTATTGTAGGGAATCAACTCGCTGCGGCACTCCTGCCAACTGAGTAAAAAGCCATGGGATCTTTAAGCCCCGTTCACTGGGTCATCGTTTTAGTCATCGTCCTGCTCCTATTCGGACCGGGTCGGCTTGCCGGCGTGGGCAAGGGCCTCGGTGAAGGCATTCGTTCCTTCAAGAAGGGCCTGAACGAGGACGCAGTCGATCCGCCCGCGACCGCGAAGCCGGAAGACAAGCAGCTGCCCGAGAATCGCAGTAGCTAGTCTGCGCGCCTGTCCAGGCGAGGCAGCAGAATCGAAGAGGCTGGTCACTGGGACCGGCCTTTTCGCGTTTTGTGCGAGCCAATCGAGCGAGGCGCGTGTGTTGTATGAGCCGCAGTTTCGGCTATAAGCTGCCGCATGCTAAAGTCGCTGATCGATTGGTACCTGAGCGCGCTCCAAACCGGGGGCTACCCGTTGATCGCGCTGTTGATGGCCATCGAAAGCTCGATCGTGCCCTTGCCGAGCGAGCTGATCATCCCGCCCGCGGCGCACTTGGCCTACGTTTCCGGGCAATTTAGCATGGTCGGGATCGTGCTCGCGGGCACGGTCGGGTCTTGGGTCGGGGCCACCGTCATGTACTGGGCATCGCGCATTGCGGGGCGGCCGCTGGTGCTCCGCTTCGGACCGTACCTGATGATCAAGCGCGACAAGATCGAGGGCGCTGAGCGTTGGGCGAAGAAGTTCGGCTCACCCGGTGTGTTCGTGTCCCGTCTCTTGCCCGTGGTTCGTCACCTGATCGGTATCCCGGCGGGTATCGTGCGCATGGACTTTGGCAAGTTCTCGCTGTTCACCATCATCGGCTCGGCCGTTTGGTGCTCGGTGCTCTGTTACCTCGGGGTCAAGATGGGGCAGGACGAGGCGTTGATGAAGGGCGAGCTTCACCGCATCACCATCTGGCTCGGCGGCGCGGTCGTGGTCTTGGGTGGCCTGTACTACTTCTTCGTTCACCGCCACATGAAGGCCGAGAACGAGGGCACCTGAGTCGCGAGTCGGCCGAGCAGTTGGCCGTCGGTTCCAGTGCCGCGGTGCCCACGGTGCCCGCGTTCGTGATCTCGAGCGCTGACGTGGGCCACGCGGGCGGCCTGGCTTTTTTCCCGGCCGCCAGCGGTTTGCCGCTCGCCAGCGCGCAACCTTGAACGCACCCGCTCACTGGTAGGCGGCGGCAAATTCGGGGCAGCGAGCAAAGGGCCCAGCGCAGGCGCTCGCCGTGGGCGGGGCTTCCAGGCTCTCCAGATCGGTCTCGCAGCTAATGGCCGACAAGTATTCGATGCCGATCGTGATCGTGCTGCGGGTGCAGGCAACGTACTCGTCGACGGTCACATTGTCGCAATCGGGAATGTCATCTGCCGTGCAGCTGCCGTCGTCGGTCGATGGCACGGGAGTGTGGGCCGCGCAGTCGGCCTGCAGCTCTTTACACGTGCCGAGCTGCGAGGCCGCGCCCGTTTGGCCCGAGATGGCGCACGAGCCCTGGAGCATTTTCTTCAAGTCGGCATCGCTGACCGAGCTCTTGATGCGATTGCACACTGCGAGCGCTTGAGCGTCGGTCTTGATCTCCGACAGCTTGCTGCCGCTCGGAGCCGGGCTCGAGCCCGCGCCGGCCGAGCCCGCACCGGCCGAGCCCGCACCGGCCGAGCCCGTGTGACTACCGGTCGGACCCGCGCCAGCGCTGTTTCCTCGTCCGCCGGCTGAAGCACCCGCGCTGTGCGAGCCGGCGCCAGCCGTGCTCTCGTCGTTGCCCTCGCCGGCCTCGCCGGCGCTCGCCGCGTTGCCTCGGGAGTCGCTAGAACCCCCGCAGGCGACCAAGGATTGTGCACAAAACAGCGTAGAAACGAGCAAGAGCCGAGACAAGGACGACATGATGATTCTCTCTATTTAGTTAGGGGATGGGCAGCACGAGACGCACGTGTGCCTCGCCGGGTGAGCCATCGTTGCTCCCCGAGCACCGAGAACATGGGGCCTGCCGAGCTGGTGCGTTCTTAAAAGATGCTTAAGCAGGCCCTCAGAGTTTCTTAGCGAGACTGGGCAGCGAGCTTCAGCACCGGGTCGCGTACCACATCGCCGAGCAGGTTCACCTCGTGCGCGGGAACCGCGTGGTGCACGGGCTTCGTGGCGCGCAGATAACCCGTCGTGGCGGAGCTGCGCATCGCGCCGAGTAACCTGTGACCGCTTGCTCGATTCAGGCTAAGATTCTGGGTCGTGCCTGAAGTCCTCGCCAAAGTCACGACTCGTACGTTGAACGTACCTCGTGGCCCGGATGTCACGCACCGCATTCGGGTGCCCGGGGCGTGGCTCGAATCGGGTGAGGTCGTGGAGTTCGAGCTGCCGCGCAACCTGAAGTGCGCCGCGTGCGATGGCGGAGGCTGCGATGCCTGTGAGCGTGCGGGAGCGATCACCTTGCGCGGGCGCGATGAATTGCCCGAAATCTTGAGCGTGACCTTGCCCAGGCGAAAATCCGACGCCGATAGCGAGGCACGCGGCGTCATGATCCGCATTCCCGAGCAAGGCGGCTTCCCGCCCGAAAATGCCGAGGCGTTGCCGCGCGGCCTGCTCCTGCTGCGCGTTGAAGTGGCGGCGGCCGCAGATCCTGGAGTCAGCCGTGTGCGCAGGCCCTCAGCGCCGCTATCGCAACGCGTGATGCTTTCGCTGCGTATCCCCGCATCCGGTCGCGGCAAGGCCTGGCTGCTGGCTGCCGTGGCGGTCATCGCGCTGCTTTCCTGGCTCGCAATCCTCGCATTTCGCCGGCATCGTGGACTAGGTTAGGCGCCATGAATCCCGTGGCCATGGCCCTGATCATCGTGACTTTGAGCTCGGTGTTTGCGGTCAGTGCCTGGCGTCGCTTCAACTTGGCCAAAGTCGGCACGGCCACTTGGGAGAGCCGGCTGACCGAGATCCCGAAGCGTCTGGGCTTGGTGTGGACGTTCGCGTTCTACCAAAAGAAGATGCGCAATTACCTGGCAGCAGGTTTGGCGCACCAATTCATCTTTCTCGGCTTCGTGGTGCTGCTGCTGCGCACGCTGGTGCTGTGGGGCCGCGGTTTCTCCCCGAGTTTCAACCTGTTCGTGCTCGGTTACGAACCGGTGCTGGGCCTACCGCTGGGCGCGATCTACGGCTTTTTGAAGGACGTGTTCGAGGGCTTGGTGCTGCTCGGCGTGGCCGTGTTCGTGTACTTCCGCGTGGTTCGACCCCAGAAGCGCATGACCCTGGGCGTCGAGGGGCTGATCATCCTGGGCATCATCTCGACCATGATGCTCGCGGACTTGCTGTATGACGGCGCCAGCACGGTGCTCGCGTACCGCAACGCCCGCGAATGCGCCGCCGGTGCCAGCGAATTTCCGTGCTCTGCCATGGCCACGCTGATCGCGCCGCTAGCGCCGGCAGAGGCCGAGCTCAGCTATCACTTGGCCGAACCGGGCGGTTCGCTGTTCGCGCTGCTGCTCTCGGGGGTCGGCACGAGCGCGCTCGTGGTGCTCGCCCACATTGGCTTTTGGACGCACTCGTCCTTGGTGCTGATTTTTGCGAATCTGCTGCCGTACACCAAGCACTTTCACATCATCACGGCCATCCCGAACGTCTTCTTCGGGGACACCACGCCGCGCGGGCGCTTGCGCCCGCTGGCGCCCAGCACCGAAGCCTTGATGGCCGCGGTCGAGAAGGCGACGGAGGGTGAGGATCTGCTCAGCGCGCGCATCGGCTACGCGCGCATCGAGCACTTCACCTGGAAGGACCTGCTCGATTTCTACACCTGCACGGAGTGCGGCCGCTGCTCGGACAATTGCCCGGCGTTCACTACCGGTAAGATGCTGAGCCCCAAGCAGTTCACGCTCGATTTGCGCAACCACCTGTACGGCCGCCAAGAGGAATTCTTGGCCGTGGGTCCGGCTGCCGTACATCCAGCCGCCGCCGCTGAGCCCGCCGCCGCCGCTGAGCCCGCCGCCGCCGCTGAGCCCGAGAAAAAGGCCGAACCGGCCAAGGTTTACAAACCGCTCGATCTCGTCCCCGGAGTGATCCACGAGGACGTG
>Ga0247779_1000035_pt1 | contig 126908 bp, 80 predicted proteins | sample UWRJL221509R5_FD_179925 | JGI IMG/M metagenome (GOLD analysis project Ga0247779, IMG submission 179925) | Plant litter microbial communities from Arlington Agricultural Research Station in Wisconsin, United States - UWRJ-L221-509R-5 | ecosystem: Environmental > Terrestrial > Plant litter >... | reverse complement strand
CTGCTTTGCCACCCGCTCCGATTGCTCATCCAGCTCCCGGTAGCTCAGCCGCCGACCTTCATAGACCACCGCCGTTTTCTCCGGCGTCCGCAACACCTGCTCCCCAAACAAGCTCACTATCGTTGCCTCACGGTCATAGTCACACGACCCGCCATTCCACTCCTCCAACAACAATTGAGACTCCTCTTCCCCAAGCAGACCAATGTCCTGCGCCAACAGCTTCTCATCGTTGTCCGCGATAAGCAGGACCGTTTCTTCAAAATAGGTAAGAAAAGACCCAAACGTCTTGTCGTCGATACAGGTCTTTGTATAATCGTATTTCGCCCTTATGCCGTCTTCATTGGCATGCATGCTCACGCTAAATCCGCTTTCATCCCGCAGATAGTTTTCAAAACCCAGGTTATCCTGGCCTTCCTTGACCGTGTTTTCAAGCCGGATATCTTTTATTACATGGAAATTGATAAAATTGAAATAGATGTCAAAAAGCGGATTGGCGTTCTCGACCTTTTCCCCGATGGCCTGGCTGATCTCAAAGAAAGACAAACCGTCATACTTGCCATATTCCAGCAGCCGCTGATGGATAAGCTGCAAATAGCTGTCCCAGCTGCAACGCTCCGGAACGATGATCCTGACCGGTACCGTGGTCAAAAAACAACCCAATAACTTATCCCCGTCCTTACTCATCGGCCGGCTAAAGCCGACCAGACCGGAAAGAATATCATTCTGACCCGAAAGCATTTTCAGGGCATAGATATGCGCGGCAAAGAGCAGATGTTTCACCGGTATATTCCGCTTGGCAGCGACAGCCTCAAGCCTCATCATCGTGTCGGGGCCATACAATTTCTTAACCGACCGGAATTCCTTCTCCGCAGCCTCCGGTCTCAGATCCAGCTTCCGGTAGCCGTTCATTTCCTTTCTCCAGAAATCCCGGTGCTCATTGTCCTGCTTCCGGACCAGTTCGCTTATGATCTGCTCTTTAAAAGTGATTTCCAGCAGCTCAGGCTGATAGTCGGGCGAGCGAAGCAGCTCCCCATATGTATTGTTCAGCTCCGTTATCAAAGCCGCATGACTCCACCCGTCAAGAATAGCATGGTGTGCCTCAAATACCAGGACATGATAGTGTTCTCCAAGCCGACAGACAGCCACACGCCACAGGGGCAGACGGCTGATATCAAAATGACGCGCACGACTGCTGTCAAGATATTCGCCGATGACCTGCCTTTGCTCATCCTTCTCTAAACCGGACAGATCCTTAAAGCTGAGCTCGATCACCGGCTCCTTATAAACGATATGCGCATATGCGCTGAGATCGTACGCCGTACGCAGGATAGGATGCTTCTTCGCCATCAGGTGGACAGCTTTCTCCAACAGGTCAAGATTGACCGTCTCATAATCTATAGGGATCACATTCTGCTCAAAATAAAGGATCTCCTCCGGTTTCGACAGATGAATGACACACATCCCCGTCTCGATATCACTCATAGGATAAGCAGCCTCTATCGCCCCATCAGCAGCCGAAGCCCTGTAATCTATATCAAACTGCACCACACTTTCCGTAACCTCACTGACAACATCATGCTCCTCCGGCCGGGCAAGCGATTGCTTCGCAGCGATCAGCAGCGCCAGCTGCCCAATCGTATCCTGCTCCAACAGATCAGCCATAGAAAGACGCGTATGCAACGCATTGTTGATAGCCCCGATCAGCCGCACAGCAAGGATCGAATCCCCACCGACACGGAAGAACCGGTCATTGACACCAGCACGATCCGTATCAAGAACAGAAAGCCAGATAGCCGCAAGCTCTTTTTCCAAAGGAGTCGCAGGCGCGATATATTCCGCGTCCTGTGTAAGCGATAAAGATAACAGCGCCTTCCTGTCGATCTTGCCGTTCACCGTCAGCGGCATCTCATCGACACGAAAGACGAGATCGGGGATCATATAATCGGGTAATCTTGTCTTCAGATATTTCCGTAGCACCTCTTCGGAGAATACAGCACCGGGTTGTATATAGGCAGCCAGCTGCGTGTCATCACCGGACTTCCGGGTCAATACGACAGCCCTTTCCACGCCTTCACAACTTCCGATAGCCAGCTCTATCTCTCCGAGCTCGATCCGGTTCCCACGAACCTTCACCTGGTAGTCAAGCCGCCCCAGGAATTCGATGTTCCCATCCGGCAACCAGCGCGCAAGGTCCCCTGTCTTGTAAAGGAGAGAGCCAGGCGCGATCGGATTGTCGATAAATCGTTGTGCCGTCAGCTCCGCTTTATGAAGATAACCAGCAGACAAATTGACACCTCCAATAAACAATTCACCGGGAGCTCCGATAGGCTGCAACTGTCCGTCTTCATTGAGGACGAGCAAAGAAGTATTATCGATCGGCTTCCCGATAGGTATACGATAGTGGTCCCCAACCCCTCCACCGAGCCCGGTAGTAACAGGATAGTAAGACACATCCACCGTTGCCTCCGTAGGCCCATACAAATTGTGCAGCTGCGCCTGCGGACATTGTTCATGGAACAACCGCGCCTCTTTTATCTTCAGCTCTTCCCCACTGGTAAAGACATACCGGATGCTCCCCAGTACACTACCTCCTCCCTTCACAAGAAGAAAGACCTGCAACATCGAAGGAACAAAATGCAGGACGCTGATCTTTTCATTTTCGATCAGTTTCCCAAGCTGAACCGGGTCTTTTTCCGCTCCCGGCGTCGCCATGACAAGCTTCGCGCCATGCAAAGATGCCCAGAACAGCTCCCAGACAGAGACGTCAAAGACAACCGGTGTCTTCTGCAGGATAATATCATCCGGCTGCAGTCCATATTCGTTCTGCATCCAGTTGAGCCGGTTGACGACCGAGTAATGCCGGATCAGAACGCCCTTCGGCTGACCCGTCGAGCCCGAAGTGTAAATGATATAGGCCATATCTTCCGCCTCAGCCCGGTTATATTTCACCTCACCCACGACTTCTCCCTCAACGATCTCCTTCACCGGCCAGCAATCCACACCAGGTATAGCGTCATCCCCATCCCCGATAAGCAACAGCTGCGCACCGCTGTCCTGCAATACATAATTCGTTCTTTCAGCAGGATAGTCCTTACTCAGCGGGAGATACACACAACCCGCCCTCAGGATGCCAAAAATAGCAATAAGCATCTCCAGCGAACGTTCCATCCGGACGGCAATGACAGCCCCCTTTTCCGGAAACCTCGCCGCCAGCTTTTTTGCAACCCGGCCGGACAACCGCTGAAGATCAGAATAAGAAAGATCCTGACCACCAAACGCAACAGCCACCCGCTGAGAATGCTGTTCCGCCTGCCGGGCAAACAAATGCATTATCGTAGTCCCCGATGGAAACCCGGTTTGCGTATTATTAAAAATATTCAGAATAGTATGTTGATCCTCTGCCGTGATCAGCCCGATGCTACGGATCGGCTTATTCTTCGATACGATCAGCATTTTCAGCAGATGCAGGAAATGAGCAGCGATCTGCGCGATATAGGTTTCGTCATAGCGGCCAGTGTCGAACCGGATCTTCACCGAGAGCCCACCCGCCGTCGAACAGCTGAACAACAGCTCCGGCTTCCCAAAGAGAGCAGCTTCGCACAGACCTTCCAGGTGCAGCCCCACCAGCGGCCAGGACGCAAGATCGGCCTCCCGGACACAAAGTTTTTTAGCCAGCGGATAATTCGCATACCGGCTGTCCTCCAGCACATCATCCTTTACCTTCGTCACCATCTCCCGGAAGGAAAGATCCCAGAACCCGTTCATACGGACAGGCACCAGCTGCTGATCCGTAGCGGTAAGCACAACCAGGTCCTGGCAAGCCGAATACTTGCGCAAAAGGACACCCAGCGCCGCCACAAGTACGACATGCTGCGCCCTGGCCGAAGGAGCCAGATCCTTTAACAGACCGCTAAGCTCGGGACTGGCAGCCAGCTGAAATTCTCCCGCCTGCCCCGCAAGATCCGACACCTTATTGCCGATGAAATAAGAAGCAAGCTCAAAGCCTTTCATCCGCTGATTCCAATAATTGCGGGCCGCAAGATTTTTGTTCACCTGCAAAGAGGTGTGGTCAAGAAATGATTCTCCAGACATGATGAAATAAATTAAAAATTAAAATCAATAGCTTCTTTGAGTTGGACATCTTGAGCTTCACCCAAAGATTCCAGCAGACTTACAATTGTAGCGTTAGTATTTCTGCAAATCCCGTTCAGCAGACGTTTGAATTCCGCGACCAGCACCTCCATGTCGCCAGCCGTAAAATAAGAAGCCGCATACTCCCATCGAAACACAAGATTATCCGGCTCCTCGGTCACAAAAAGACTCATCGGATATTTAGACGTCTTCTGATCAAACGCATAAGGAATAAATTCGCTATCCTCCCGAACCGCAACCTGCGATTCAAAACTCTGATAGACGAACATAGCGCCGATCAGCTCCTTTGTCGCCACTTCACGCTGTCTGTTCAGCTCCCCGACGATGTCCGCCAGGTCATATACCTGTTTGCTCTGAGCCTCGACCAGCCGCGCATGCGCATTCTTCAACAGTTCTTTAAAGGAGAGCGAAGGATCAAGCCCGTAACGGATCGGAAGCGTCTTGGCATACATGCCTACCCCGCCTTCCAGTTCCTCCTGCATCCTGCCCGATGTATTGATGCCAATAACCAGGTCGTCCTGACCGGTCAATTGTGAAAGAAATAATAACCAGGCCGAGAAGATCCCCGAAAAAAGAGTGACATTCTCCTCTTCGGCCAGCGTAAGCAAAGGCAGAATGGTATTCCGCCCGATAGCGAACAGCGTATCGCTGCCTTCCCCCGTCACCGGTTTCCTCGCCTTATCACCAATAGGCCATGCCATTTCGGGGATCGCACCGGCAAAACTTTTAAGCCAGAACTCACGGTGAACGATGTACTCCTGGCTATCCCTGAAGCTATGCTCCCATTCTGCATAGTCCTTGTACTGGATAGGCAGCGGCTCCAACCGGATGCCATTGTAAAGCCGGACAAAATCAGCCAGCAGATTCATCTGCGATTGCCCGTCACAAACGATATGATGCACATCGATAAGCAGAAACTTCCGTCCACCCTCAACGGAAACGATGGCCGCCCTGAAAAGAGGCCCTTTCTCCAGATCAAAAGGCCGGATAAATCCACCAATAACGGATTCTATCGAATCCTCACCAGCACTCAGCGCAGTAACACAAAAATCCACCCCATCCCTTACCTGCTGCATAACCTTTCCATCCACAAAAACAAAAACCGTCCTCAGTATCTCATGTCTGTCGACCAGCGCCTGCAACGTCGCCGCAACCCTATCCGGATCGACCGAACCCTTTATTTCCCAGGCCATCGGCAGATTATAGGCCGTACTATCCCTGTTCATCTCATAATTATAGTACATCCGCAGCTGCGCAGCAGAGAGGTTATACCCGGAGCATTGTTCCGCCACCGGTATCGTATACAGGTGATGCGCTTCCGCAAGCCGGATCAGCTCCGCCTGTTTTTTGATAGTCAAATTGTTAAACAGATCATCAAGCGAGATCCGCACATTCATTTCCTTGTATATCTTGGCGATAAGACGCATCATCCCCAAAGAGCTCCCGCCACTGGCAAAGAAATTATCCTCCGCAGAGATCTGCTTGTCGCCAAGGATTTCCTTCCAGATAGCAAGCACCCTCTCTTCTGTAGCATTCAGCGGCACTGCCGCCTCCGTCACAGGCGCCTTGTACGCCAGCAATTCCCGGTAGTTGATCTTCCCATTCGGAAGCAAAGGGAATTCAGTCAGCACCGTGATCGCAGCAGGAAGAGCATAGACAGGGAGATACGATTCCGCCTGGCGCCGAAGCTGCTCCACAAGATCAGCCGCGACACCAGCCGCAGCATCCTCCGCAACCACAAAGGCCACCAGACCCCCACCATCATTATTCATTTCCGTATCATGGATAACCACCGCATTTTTTATCAGACCCGAGCGATACAACACCGCCTCGATCTCGTCGGGTTCTATCCGCACACCCCGCAGCTTGATCTGCCGGTCTTCCCTGCCCAACAAGTCGATATTTCCGTCCGCAAGCAGCCTCGCGGTATCCCCTGTCTTATAGGAATAAACTTCCTTTTCCTGCCCCGGATTGAGCAAAGTGAATTTTTCACTGGTGGCAGCAGGGTTATTCAGATATCCCTTTGAAACATATTCGGAGATAATATAAAGATCCCCCGGCACCATCGTGCCACAGGGCTTGACACCATCCTTTGTCACAAGCAGCCTGGTACCCGCGATAGGAGTACCGATCGGTATCCTCGTGAGCCTCGTATCCTCCGGCCTGATCCGGTAAAAAGACCGGATCATCGTCGTCTCCGTCGGACCATACAGATTGACCAATTGTATAGCCGCACCAAAGACCGCATACCAGCCGACCAACTGCTCTGGCAATATCTTCTCTCCCGAAAGCAACACACAACGCAGCGTTTTGAAATTATCCGCCGTCAGCGAGCCGTTATTGATCAGGCGAAACACACTGGGGACACAATGGATAACATTGATCCCCTCCGTATCGATCCACGCGGTCACCTTTGGACCCGTAAAAAAGTCTTCATCAGCAGGAGGTATACAGATCGTCCCCCCAGCTACCAGCGGCACAAAGACATCCCGTAAAAAAGCATCAAAATAAGGACTCACGAATTGACTAAATCGCGTGTCCGCAGCTATGGCAAACGCCCCGATCTCCCATTCCACAAATTGCTGCAGACTTTTATTCCTCCCGACGATCCCCTTCGGTCTGCCGGTGGAACCCGACGTAAAATAAACATAGATACTGTCGTCATCAGCATACTCCGGATAGTTGATCCGCAAATCATCCGGCTGCGACGCAAAAATGGCTTCGACAGCCTCCGATCCTATAATAAAATCAAGACCAGGATCACTCAACATATCCGTCATCCGGCCCGCAGGCAAACTCCCATCCAGGGGCACAAACACGCAACGCGCATTGAGCACCCCGATCATCACAGCGATAAAGTCTGTCTTATCCGACAGCAAAATACCGATCATCCGCTGTGCCGAAGGAAATTTTTCTAACAGAAAAGCGGTAATCTTGTCCGACCGCCGCAGCAGTTCCCGATAGGTAACCGACCCGCCGGGTGCAGTGATGGCTATCTTATCTCCGTTGCCGGTGAGGCTAACGATCAGATCATTTTGTATGGTCATAATTTGAAGAATTTATCGAGTAATATTCCAAAAGTGATAATAATGATGAGCAGATCACTTTCATAGGGAGCGTTGACAGTGAAGCCAGGTTGCCGGTAGATGTTTTTCATCTTTTCCACAGCGTCAGGATCAAAGAAACCCTGTCTCCTGATACGATCATAGGAGAGCAGGTCATTGATATAGGGAATATTTTGTTGCAGGAGATAGGGGCTGCCGGGGGCAATGAAATGGAATTTCTCTCGTTCTGTTATAGCCTTGGGGACAAACCGGCCCGCCATCCGCTTTAGAATATATTTCTCCGTCAGATCCTTCAGCTTCAATTCAGAAGGCAGCGTAGCAGAGAAGGCTATGAGATCTTTGTCTAAAAAAGGATAACGGGCCTCTACCGAATTGGCCATCGCCATCCTGTCCCCATGATCCGAGACCAGGTGATCCACCAGCCTTAGCTTGTAGTCAATATAGGCTCTCTTATGCAGCACATTCCGGTTCAACAGCCGGTCCTTGTTGACCACCGGGTGATTGAGACAGTTGAAGTCTTCAAAAGAAGCATTCATCGCAGCCGAGTAAAGACCCCGCTTTTCTTTATTGAACTCGCCAAAATTACGTTCGTAGTAAAAATTAGCGTCGCCCCAGAGTTTTGTACGCAAAGCTTCTTCCTCAGGGTCGCTTGCATTACGCGTGACATTCATCGCCCGCATTTTATCAAACCGGTAACCGACATAACCGGCAAAGAATTCGTCGGCGCCTTCACCAGAAAGCACCACCTTAAAACCATTGGCCCTGACAGCCTCGGATAAGGCAAGCGAGGCGGTATTATAGGTTTCTTTAATGGGACACTCGCAGTGATAGATGGCCTGATCCAGCCGCTTGATGATATCCTGGTAATGAAATACCTTCTGATCGAGATGGGATTTGCTCGCCTTTGCGACGATCTTCTGATACGCCGACTCCGAATACTGCGAGTCCGCGAAATCGATCGAGAACGCCATCCGGCCCGCATCCGGTGCAAGATGGCCGATCTTCATCCCGATCATCGAGGAGTCCAGACCACCGCTGAGATAAAAACCCGTAGGCACCTCCGCTCTCAGCCGCAAATTGACCGATTCGTCAAGAAGCTCTTCGAGACGGTCGATATACCAGGATTCCGGCTTCCCGTTCATGACACAAGGCCCTTCAGGATAATCCAGGTCCCAGTATTCCGTATCGGTGATCCTGCCCCCATCGTCCACAAGGATATAATGCCCGTTCCCAAGGCTGTGAATACCTTCGAACATCGTACGGGGACTGATCAGCCCCGCGAAAGTAAATACCTGGTCCAGCCCCACACGATCCACCGTTGGATTAACCAAAGGATGCTCCAGGATGGCCTTGATCTCCGATCCAAAAATGAAGGTATTCCCGACACTGGTAAAAAAGAAAGGGATGATTCCCATCTGGTCACGGGCACAGAAGAGTCTTTTCCGTGTCTTGTCATACAGAGCGAACGCAAACTGGCCATTGAGCTTTTCAAGAAAGTCCGTTCCCCGTTCTTCATAGAGATGCAGAATAACTTCCACATCGGATTCGGTGGCAAAGACATGCCCGCCCGCCCGCAGCTGTTTCCGCAACTCGATATAGTTGAAGATTTCGCCATTGCAGATCAGCACCAGCGAACCATCTTCATTGCTGATAGGCTGCATCCCGTTTCCCAACCCAATGATGCTGAGACGGGAAAAACCAAGGGCCACATTGTCAAAAACAACGGTATCCTGCGCATCAGGACCTCTGTGAAAAAGCGTTTTGTTCATGGCCTCCACAATGGCCTTGTCCCCTTCGTTCGTCCGCCTGTCAAATTGTATAAAACCACAAATACCGCACATACGTATGATTTATTGAATTACTGTATCGGGAGCCGGTGACATCACCAGCTGCATCTTTGTCCAGACGCTATCTACATCTATATCATTCAGACAACTTAATTTTCTGTTGGCAGGTAGCCTGCAATCATTGACCAGGCAAGGGATACATTCCATCTTTAACCGGATGGTGATATTCCGGCGATCGTATTCTTTGGGATTGACGGCAGCATAAGCCGACGGACCATAGATCGCAATCACTCTTTTGTTAAGGGCGTTGGCGATATGCATCGGACCAGAGTCATTGCCTACAAAAAGGTCGACCCGCGAAAGGACGGCAGCCGTAGTATTGAGATCAGTTCCACAACAGTTGATGATCCTTCCCCTCGCATTACAACGGGACTCCAGCAGATCCTTTGCCGACTCACAGGTCACCTGCTCCTCTTTTCCACCGACAAAGATGAGCTTGCCGTCCTCGTTCTCGAGATAGGACTGGCAGAGCAGCAGAAATTTCTCCAACGGCCATTTCCTGTTCCAGTGACCGCTTCCGCCCATATGGACCGCAATAGAGCGGGAACCGGGTTTACCCGGCTGCGGCAACATGACCTGCCGGAACGGGAAGAAAGGCCGGATCGTATGTTGATTATTCCTTTCGATATCAGGTTCCAGCAGCCGCAGAATGGAGTTCACCAGCTGGGTATAATGCGTATTGGCTTTGTCCAGCTGATAGACGCGGGAGCAAAAAGAAGTATTCGTCCCTTCCAGACCAAGGATCACCGGCACACCCGCCAGGTAGAACAGCAACGGATCGACCATGGGATGTTCATCGATGATGACACCCCGGATCTTCTCCTTTTTCGCCTGGCGGATAAAAGAGAGCCAGCCTTTTCCCGTTCCGCCGCCCGGCATCACCAACACCTTTGAGACCAGCGAATGATTCCTGAAAAACTCCCCATACTGTTTGTAGAAAGCCGCCGACACCCCGTATACGACCGAATAACCCCAGACCTCCAGCTGCTGAACCAGGAAATTATGGATCACAAGATCCCCAAGCCGGTTGGCTTCGGAGAGAACAAGACAGATCTTGCCATTGGATACACGGTTGCTGTTGCCAAAACCAGGATTGACGATCCGGCGAACAGCCCTACTTTTGAGCAGACGATACATACTGGTTTTTTTTATAATTTTCCGACCTTGTCAGCCAATGGAAGCACCGGCATATTTTCCATTTCAATATCCCCAATACGCACCCAGCCATCCTGCAATATGGCTTCCATTATATTCCGGTAATACTGTGTGAAGAGAGAGATAATGTCCTCGGTGTACAGCGCCCTGCTGTAGATGAAAAGCAGCACAAATTTTCCATTGTCTTCCGAGACCTCGACCTTGAATCCGTATTGCGTCGTTTCTGACCCTTCCGGTTTCAGCGGTATGAACTCCAGCCCAACATCCGCACCATCCCTGTCAATATATCCCGCATAGGTAAAATGAACCTCGATAGACGGTTTTTGCAGACCCGTACTTTCCCGGACGATTGACAACATTTCGTCAAACGGAAAATCCTGGTTTTCGAACCCGTCCAGCACGGTCTGTCTTATCTTCTGCAGGAAATTCCGGTAAGCTTCATCCGTCTGCACATTCGCCCGCAAAGGCAGCAGGTTTATAAAGGTTCCAACGATATCCTTCAGCGCAGGATGCGTTCTGCCCACCGTATCGGTGGCAATGACAATATCAGCATTACCGGACATCCTCGAGAGCAGGATATAATATACCGACAGGAAGAACATAAACCCGGAGACATTGGCATCAGCCAGCAGACGTTTGATCCGGCCGTAGCTCTCGCCCGAAAGTTCAAGCCTGCTCACCCCTGCCGGATAAATATCCTCATCATCCGCCGGCTGACTTACCTGCAATTGGAGAGCCGGCCATCCGCCGGTCAGCTGCCGCTGCCAGAATTCCCGCTGCCCCTTTTGCGCGGGAGCAGAAGCAGGAGCCTTCTGCGCTTCCGCATAGTCTACATACCGAAGCGTCAACGGCTCCAATTCCTTGCCCTGGTAAAGCTTCCTGAACTCATTCATCAATATATTCATCGATAACCCATCACAAACAATATGATGTATGTCGATAAGCAGCCAGACACGACCATCCGCCTGAACCAGCCCGCAGCGAAAAAGCGACGACTCACCAAGATCGAATGGCCGAACGAAACTGTGCAGATCCAGCCCGCTATCCGAAAAATTTACATCCACGGTACTATGTATCTTCTGAACAACAGTTTCATTCACTAAATGAAAACTGGTCCGAAGTCCTTCATGCCGGTCAACCAGCGCCTGGAAACAACCCCTGGCCCTTTCCGCATCAAACAGACCCCTGACCTCAAAACATCCGGCTACATTGTATGCCAGCGTATCTTTATTGACCCACTGTTCATAAAACAGCCGCTCCTGCGCCGGAGAACAGACATAATATTCCTTTTCCCCTACAGCAGCATAGGGCATCACCGCCTCCCTATCCATACCGGCGATCATCTCGACCGCAACCGTTTTCTTTATCAGATCATCAACCAACACCGCCTGACGCCTGACAGTAGGATGATCAAAGATCTGCCTGAGCTTCACCGTGACACCCAATTGCTGTTGAATATTATTCATAAGATGAACCGCAAGTATCGAATGCCCGCCAAGCTCAAAAAAGTCGTCTTCAGGACCGATAACATTGCTTTCCACATGAAGCAGGTTAGCCCAGATCCCGATCAGCGCCTGTTGAGTGGCTGTCTCAGCAATCTTTTGTGCACCACCATTCCGGCTCTGCTGCGGTGCCGGCAGCCTCTTACGATCCAGCTTGCCATTCACCGTCACCGGCATCTCATGGAGATGTACAAAGTATTTTGGTACCATATAAGGCGGCAGATCACGACCCAGGAACTCACGCAGCTCCTCTTCCGGCAAGGCGCCGGCAGAGATATAATAAGCACAGATAGCCTTGTCATATTTGCTTTTCTCTATCACCTGCGCCAGTACCTGGTCCACCCCGGGGAATTTAAGCAGGCTGCTTTCTATCTCACCCAGCTCGATACGATAGCCTCTTATCTTGACCTGCGAGTCCTTACGGCCAAGGAATTCGATGTTCCCATCGCTAAACCACCTCGCCATATCCCCCGTATCATATAACTTTTCCCCCTTGTTAAAAGGACTGGGGATGAACTTCCGGTCACTAAGCTCCCTGTCATTAAAATAGCCCGCAGCAAGACATTGCCCGCCAATATAAAGCGTACCCGCAACACCGATAGGACAGAGATGGAGGTATTTGTCAAGGACCAGATATCTTGCATTTTGTATCGGCTTGCCATAAGGGATACTGTTCCAGCTCTCCTCTACTTTTTCCACTTCATAAAAATTGGACCAGACGGTCGCCTCAGTCGCACCACCCAAAGCCACGAAACGCATTCCGGCAAAAAGCCCCTTCATCTGAACAGGCATATTCAGCGGGATCCAGTCCCCACTGAGGAAGCTGATCCTGAGCTTCCCTCTCTCAGCGATCCCTTCCCTTCTCTTTTCAAGCATCGGAACGATCTGTTGCAACATCGCCGGCGCCGAATCCCAGAAGGTAATGCCTTCATTGACTACAATATCCGCAAGCGTAGCCGGCTCCTCCAGTTCGCTTCGATTGGCGATCCGGACCTGCCCGCCTGCCGCCAGTATCCCAAAGATGTCATAGACCGACAGGTCAAAGCTGATGGAGCTGACAAACAAAAGCTTGTCCCTGGAGCCGACCTGGTATGTTTTGGTGATCCATTCGATCAGGTTGATAACAGGACGGTGCTGGACGGCAACACCCTTTGGCTTGCCCGTCGATCCGGAAGTAAAGATCACATAAGCAAGATCCAGGCTGGAATTACATCTCTCCGGATTGGTCGGCTCATAGTTCTGCAACTCCTTGTCCAGCGCCTTATCCAGCGTCAGCATAACAGGTTCGGCACAGACCTGCCGGAAGGCCTCCATGGCCCGCTCCGAGCTCGCAGTATCAGTGATAAGGAAAGTCGCTTCAACCGATCTTCCAATCTCGATAACCCGGTTACCCGGTATATAAGGTTCCACCGGTACATATTTGCCACCCGCTTTTAAGATACCAAACAGGGCCACCATCATTTCTATGTTCCGCTCCATGATCACTACGACCGCGCTTTCTCTCCTTACCCCCTTTTCGCGAAGGAAATGCGCAAGACGATTCGCCGCCTCATTCAACCAGCTATAGGAATAGCTACGGCCATCCGCCACAATGGCAATATTGTCCGGAGATATCTGAACCCGCTCTTCAAATAATTCATGCATCAGGCGATGCCCGGCATAAGGGGTTTCCGTATCGTTAAAGTCGACAAGCAGCTCCTTGCTATACCCCCCCGCAAGGATATCGATCTCCGAGATCCTTGTCTGCGGATCGCCTATCACCGCCGCGATGATATTCCGGAAATAGGCGATCATACGCTCTATCGTTTGAGCCCGGAACAGCGAGGTCGCATACTCTACATTAAAACTGATTTCTTTGGGCCTGTCATGAATGGTCAGCGTCAGGTCAAACTTCGCATATAGGTCGTCTGCCCGGTACTTCGTCAGGTTCAACCCCGGCAGAGACACCCCATCGTGATCGTCAAAGCTGTCATAGGAGAACATGACGTCGAATAAAGGAGTCCGGCCCGCATCTCTTTCTATAGCAAGATCCGTCAGCAGGTCTTCGAACTGATAATCCTGGTTATCCAGCGCAGCAAGAACCTTTTCTTTCACCGTCGCAAGAAATGCGGTAAAGCTTTCTTCCCCCTTCACCTCATTGCGAAGCACCAGCGTATTGACGAACATCCCAATGATCTTTTCAATATCGGCATGAGGACGACCCGAAGTAACCGTCCCTACCAGCACCTCTTCATTATTGCTTAGTTTTGCCAGCAGCACGTTGAACATACTCAGCAAAAGCATATACATCGATGCGCCGTTCTTCTTCGCAAGCGCATTCAGCGCCTCCGTCTCCCTCGCATCAAGAGCAAAGGCTATCGCGCTTCCTTCAAATGATTTTACAGCCGGTCTTTTAAAGTCCATAGGAATGGCGGCCGGACGTTCCACACCGTCCAATTCCCTCAGCCACCAGCGTTTCTGCGCCTCCACTTCCCCCTGATGAACAGCACTCTGCTGCCATACTGAATAATCTTTATATTGAAGCGGCAGTACAGGCAGCTCCACTCCTTCATACAAGGTGATAAAGTCATGAAGCAGCACGCCTCCCGAGACACCATCCGTTATAATATGATGCATCGATAACATCAGGATGAATTCATCCTGCGCCAACTCTACAAGCCCCACCCGGATCAGCGGAGCCCTGGTCAGATTAAAAGGAGTAACAAAATCCCGAATGATCGCAGGGACCTCCTTTTCTTCCGCCTGGAAGACTTCGATACCGGCATTCTCAACTTCTACGATCTTTTGCACCGGTCCGGAAGCAGACATAACAAAAGCCGTTCGCAGACTCTCATGCCTGCCCAACAGCTCCCGGAAGGCGAAATTCAGCCTGTCTTTGTCAAGCACCCCGCTGATGCGAAAGAACATCGGCATCACATAGGCCAGGTTCAACGGATCAAATTCATACAGGAAATAAAGACGTCGCTGAGCCGAGCTCAACGGATATGTTTCGTTTTCCGCCGCCCGGGGTATAGCCACATAAGAATGAGCGGAAGAAGTTTTTTCCTTCAGCGAGTCGATATAACCGCTCAGCTTCCGGACAGTAGCCTGCCGGAAAAATTCCATGACAGTCATTTCAAGACCAAAAGCCTTGTTGACACGCTTGCTGAAGGTAATAGCCTTCAGCGAATCACCTCCCGTTTCAAAAAAGTCATCGTCCAAACCGATATCCGGTCTTCCAAAGAAATGACGCCACAACGGCAGCAGACTTTTCTGCGTCTCGTCAAGGTCCTCCTCGTCAGCAAGCCTCGTAAACCCGGCAACCTCTGATTGTATATCGGCATCCGATACAGAAGTATTCGCCTGGCCCTGGTTCTCGCGGTAGATATACTTATCGAGCCTGATTTGCAAGTCCGAGGCCGAAGCTATCACCTGCGGCAGGCTCCTGACACTGAGCACACGATCGATCGTTTCAATGATCTCCCCCTTGTTGATCGACAACGGAGCATCATGTCTCAGCTCAAAACCATCGATATTGGCACTGATCCAGTTCTTTAACCTCCCCTGCTGTTTCCCACAACGAACATAATGATCCATATACATATTGGCAGGTCCATAGGCCCCGAACCCAACCCCGCCAACGATCGGCGACAGCGAAGAGACCAGCATACAAAAATCCAGGTCCTTGTCCCCCAGGAGGGCATCCAGTACCTGCACACCCCGCACCTTAGCGTCAAACTGGACATCGAAATCGGTCATATCCAGATCGTCCACCGGCTTCAGCATTTCTTCATTGACGACACCGGCAGCATGGAATACACCGCTTATCGCCCCCCATTGCCCCTCTACCGAGGAGATTGTCGCCCTCATTTCCTCCGGATCAGCGACATTGGCGCCAAAATAAAGTACCTCACCCCGGCTCTGCAAGGCCTTAAGCTTTTCCACCCGGTCCGCCGGCAAGGCCGACAGATCTTTACGCCCAACCAGCGCAATCTTTGTCTGCCCTTTTTCCAATAAATATTCCGCAACCGCAACCCCAAAAGAACCTAAACCACCGGTGATGAGAACACCACCGGTATGATTGAGGTTGTTGGTTGTTGTTGGCACGGTGTTATATACTAACTCCCATCTCTTGCCTGATGAAAACGAGATCACCCGCCCCGTCCCCTTTGCAATGATCTCATTGTACAATGCATCGCCAATCCCCCCCCTCATATCGATAGTACAGGTGTTCACCCCATACTCGGCCCCAATGACCTTCAACAAGGCCGGCGCCATAGCCTTCAAAGGATCGGTCGGCACATCATCCAATACACTATATACATCGTTGGTGATCAGCACGACCTTCCGAACAGCACAAGCCCGCACGCTCTCCACCAGGCTATAAAAATACTCATTCAGCCCAAACCCCTGCTCCCCCGTCACTCCCCACGCATGCACAATACAATCCGGCATCAGCCGGTTAGCCGCCAGTCGTTCAAAAAGCCGCTTAAGATCCCCCTTTTCATTCGGGTTCACACAATAGGAGAAAGCCGACTCCTCCTTCCACTCCGTACCGATCCGTACAGTGACGAGCTGCGGGAATTTCCCGATCAACTCGTCGCCGACACCAGTACTATCAGCAAAAAGCAAAACGCAGCCAAACTCCAGGCTATCCCCGACCCCAACAAAAGGCGCCAGCTTCCACGAAGGCGCATAAAACCATTTCGCGATCTCCTCCTCTTTCACGATCGTCTTCTCCGCACCAACCACAGAAAGCATCTTATACGCATCCACAAGCACAGGATATTTCATCCGATCAAAGGCATAAGACGGCAGCGAAACCTTCTGCCTCGCCTGATCAGCGTGCAAGGCCTTCCACGACGGCTGCAAACCAGCCGTCCAAAGCTTGCCAATTCCCGCCAGCAGATGCTGACAGTCATTGCCTTCGGTATTCTCGTGCCGCACAAGATTAAAAACCTTATGCTCCTTCCGCCGCTGCCGCGAAGCCCGCACAAAACTGCTCAGCTCAACCCCCGGTCCAACCTCGACAAATACCACATTCGGTTCCAGCAACAAGCTGTCGATCCCATCCGAGAACCGCACCGTCCGCCGTAAATGACTAACCCAGTACATCGGAGTAGCAATCTCCGTATCCGGCACAATACGACCAGTAAGATTCGAGACAATAGGGAACCGCTGTGTTCCAAACTTTATCTTCTCCAGCTCACTCTTATATTCCGCCAGTATCCCATCCATCAGATGCGAATGATAAGCCGCCGCCCCCGGTATAACCTTACAGGAATACCCCTTACTTTCCATCAAACCGGAAAACTCAGCGATTGCCGCATCGCTGCCTGATACCACACAAAGCTCTGCGCTGTTCACCGTCGCAAGAGAGATCTCTTTATTGGCAGCAAGAAAACCAAGCAGCTCATTCTCCGGAATAGAGATACCCAGCATCTTACCCTGCGCAGCACGCTGCATCAGCGCAGCCCGCTTTGTCAGCAGCATCAGCGCATCCGAAAGCGAAAAGACACCACTCAAACAGGCCGCCACATATTCTCCAAAACTATGCCCGATAAGACGGTCAGGCTGTATGCCCCAGGCCATCAGCGTACGGGCCAGCGAATACTCTATAATAAATAAGGCAGGTTGCGCATACAAGGTCTGCGACAGAAGATTCTCCTGCTCCACAGCCGCGCCAGGGAAAATAATAGACCTAAAGTCCTTTTTCGTCAGGCGTTTTACTATTTCAAAACATTCGTCAGCCACCTCTCTGAATACCTTCACCTCCCTATACAGGTCATAACACATCTGGCTATACTGAGCCCCCTGACCGGGGAACATAAACACGACCCTCGTACGATCCGCTTCCCTGACCGGACCACCACCGGCAATATTCTTTTTTCCCAGCAGCGACGACAAAGCCTCGATAGCCGCCGGAACAGAATCCGCGGTCACAGCCGCACGATAGGGGAAAGCAACCCGGCCCGTCTGTAAGGTATAGGCAATATCAGCGATATTTGTATCAGTCTGCGCCGCTAAAAAAGCACGCAGTCTCTCTACATTGTTCTTCAATGCCGCTGGCGTTTTTGCCGACACCGTCAGCAACTGCGGCAGCGTCGAAACAGGAGACACCGTTTTATCCGGCGCCTCTTCCAGCATAACATGCGCATTAGTCCCGCCAATCCCAAAAGAGCTTACCCCTGCCCGCAAAGGGAACTTGTCATTTATCCACGCCGCATGCCTCGTGCTCACATAAAAAGGACTATCCGTAAAATTAATTTTTGGGTTGGGGCTGGTAAAATGAAGACTCGCAGGGATCTCCCGGTGATGAAGCGCCAGGGCGGCCTTTATAAAACCCGCAGCGCCTGCCGCAGCATCCAGATGACCCACATTCGTTTTGACCGAACCGATCGCACAATACTTCGTACCGCTTTTCCCAAAGGCCCTGTTCAACGCTTCCACTTCGATCGGATCACCCAGCTCGGTGGCCGTGCCATGCGCCTCGATAAGACCAATACTTTCCGGCTGAACCTTCGCCCATTTATGCGCCATCAGGATGGCCTCGGCCTGACCGTCGACCGAAGGCGCCGTATAACCGACCTTATTGTTACCATCGTTGTTGATGCCATTACCCTTGATAATCGCGTAGATATGATCCCCGTCCTTCAGCGCATTCTTCAGCGATTTCAACACAACCACGGCAGCACCCTCGCCACCAATAGTGCCGTCGGCAGCCGCATCAAAGGCCCGGCAATGCCCGTCACTGGAATTGGTCATCCCCCTGGTATAGACATATCCCCTTTTGGAACTGTTACGGATATTGACACCACCGGCGACCGCGACCGAACATTCCGCCATCAGCAGACTCTTACAAGCCTGCTGAATGGCAACCAGGGAGGTCGAACAGCCAGTGTCCATCATCACCGACGGACCACAAAGATTCAGCGCATAGGATACATGAGTAGCCATAAATTTGGCATTGCTAAGCTGACCGGCCTGGAAAGGATCGATGCTCCCATCCCTGTTCACCAGTTCGGTATATACCATCCAGTTGACATTGGTAGAGGCGCCCGCAAACAGACCGATCTTTCCTTCGCCATCCTGCGGATTGCAACCGGCATCTTCCAATGCGGCCCAAACGCATTCATGGAACAATCGGGTCTGCGGGTCCATCAGCCGCGCTTCGTCAGGCGTATAGTTAAAGAAGGCCGCGTCAAAATACTCCTTGTCGTCCACGACGCCACGCGCCGCAACATAGGCAGGATTGCGGACATTGGCCCTGGTCTCGCCTTCTTCCAGGAGCTCGTCTTCAGTAAAAAAGCTGATCGACTCGACCTGGTTCTTAAGATTTTCCCAAAAGCAGCTGATGTCGCCGGCGCCCGGAAATTTCCCGGCCATCCCTATGACTGCTATTTCCAAACCCGAATATTGCTTCATGATTGTTTATTATAAAATTTTATTGACCGTTGAACGTCCCCGTCAAAAGACTGATATTTTCATCCGCCTCCGCCGCAGAACGATCCAGACGATCGGCCATTTTATCCAGCTGCTGATCACCATTCGTGATAAAATCTTCGATGCTGCGGATCGTCGGCAGCCGGAACATATTAGCCACCGAAATGCGGCAGTTGAACGTCTCGTTGATGATGCTGTTCATCTTGACGATATTGATCGAATGACCGCCAAGCTCAAAGAAATTGGAGTGGATACCGATGCGGTTGGCATCGATCTTAAGGACCTTAGCCCATATCGCGATCAGCCGGTCCTGGATATCCGTCGTCGATTCGGAAGAACGATCCACCACCGGTATCTGGTGGTCAGGCAACAGCCTGGCATCGAACTTACCCGTCTGCCCAAGCGGCAACGCGTCCAGCTGAACATAATAAGAAGGCACCATATACTCCGGCAGCGTCTTGCCCAAAAAGCTTCTCAGCTCCATCGCATCCACCGCTCCGTCGGCGACATAATAGGCAAGCAGATATTTTCCGCCTTCATTTTCTTTAGCCACGACCACCGCCTGTCTGATAGACGGATGCTTCGAAAGCTCACTTTCGATCTCCCCCGTCTCGATCCGGAAACCACGGATCTTTACCTGGTTGTCCATACGACCGGCAAGCTCGATATTCCCGTCGGGCAGCCAGCGGGCAAGATCACCCGTACGGAACATCATGCCCCCTTCCCGGAATGGGTCGGCGACAAACTTTTGCCCACTCAGCGCTTCGTTGTTGACATAACCCCTGGCTACGCTTTCCCCTCCGATACAAAGCTCGCCGGTTACGCCAATCGGCTGAAGATGACCGTAAGCGTCCATAACATACACCGTATAGTTGGATACCGGCCGCCCGATAGGAATATTCAGCGGCTTTGTATCCGAAGTCTTACCGGGGACGGGTTTTTCCAGTGGGAAGCAGGTCGCTCCAATAGAAGTTTCAGAAGGGCCATATTCATTATAGATCTGCGCGTCCGGCATTCTTTCCGCAGCCTTTGCCAGCAGTTCCGGCGGCAGCTTCTCGCCTGCCAGCGTAACACTGCGGACCCGCGCCGTCTCATTCTTTTCTTCCAGACCTCCAAGGATAATATTATACATGGTAGGTGTCAGCACCATCGTACTGACCTCCTCCGAACGGATCAGGTCCACGAGATAGTCCGGTTTGAGACGGTTCTCCTCCGCCGTTATGACCAGCGTGGCGCCGGCAAGCAGACAGGGGAAGAAATTCGCACCATAACCATCAAAGAAATAGGAGAATAGCTGCAGGGTAACATCCCTGTCCGTAAAGCCATAATACGATTTACGGCCAAGAACATAATTGGCGATCCCTTTCTGTGTGACCGCAACCCCCTTCGGCTGCCCTGTCGTACCGGAAGTATAGATAAGATAACAGAGATCGTCCATTCCGATCCGAACACCAGGGTTGACATCAACCTTCTCCTCCCCCGTAACGACCAGTGTCGATACCCCGGCATAGTCGCCCGCCAGTGCTTCCGTCGTCAGCAACAGACCGGCCTCGCAATCCGAAAGGATAAATCGGTTCCTTTCCGCCGGCACTTCCGCCGACAGGGGCACATAGACACCGCCCGCTTTCAGGACGCCAAGCATCGCCACCACCATCTCCACCGACGACTGGAAAAGAAGCGCGGTCTTCCGACCCGCCCCCTCACCCAACCTTTCAATAATATCCCTTGCAACAGCATTGGCCATCCCATTCAGCTGCCGGTAAGAGACCCTCTCCCCATCAAGCACCACAGCGATATTATCAGGCGTTTGCTCCACCTGTTTTTCGAACAGCGTTACGACCGTCTCTTTCCCGTTATTCCCCGGATAGACAATATGGCCCGGCCGGATCTCGTTAAATTCATTGAGGATACAATGTTTCTCCTCCACCGAAATGATGTCTATATCCGAAAGCTTTGTTTCAGGGTCATTCGTGATCGCCGATAAGATGCTACGGAAAGCACCGGCAAACCGCTCGATTGTCTCTTTCCGGAAAAGCTCCGTTGCATAGATAAAGACCAGCCTTATACCATCGGGATTCTCTTCCGCGACCAGGGCAATATCAAACTTGGATACCCCATAGTCGCTGTCCAGCGGCGTAAGCACCAGGCCCGGAATGACAAATTCAGCCGCCTCAAAATTCTGAAAGATCAGCGCAGCATCGAATAACGGATTACGGCTGGCATCCCTTTCAACATTAAGCTCTTCGATAAGCTCCTCATAAGGATAGTCCTGGTTCTCGAGACAGGCCAGCGTTCTCTTCTTCACCACCCGCATCAGCTCCCTGAAAGTCAGCTCAGGACGTACCGAATTACGCAGCGACAGCGTATTGACAAACATCCCGACCATTTGCTCGAGGTCTGCATGAGGCCGCCCCGCCACCGGCGTTCCAATGACGATATCATCCTGACCGCTTAGCTTATGCAACAGCACATTGTACAGCGACAACAGCGTCATGAACAGCGTACTGCCTTCCCTTTCAGCCAGCGTCTTCAACCCCTTCAGCTCTTCCGCCCCGATCCCGACCCCGACAGAAGCACCCTGGAAATTCTTCACCGCCGGTCTTGTAAGATCGGTAGGCAGGTCCAGCACAGCAGGCTCACCGGAGAATTCGTTCAGCCAGAAATCCCTTTGGCCCTTTATCGTCGCCCTCCGCTCCTCACCCTGCTGCCAGTTCGAAAAGTCTTTATATTGAAGCGTAAGAGCGGGTCTGTCCTCCCCTTCATAAAGAGAGAGAAAATCCCTGATGATCACATTTTGTGACATCCCATCCGAAATGATATGATGCATATCGAGTAACAGATAGCCTTCGTCAGACGCAGACTGAAAGAGCCCAACCCGGATAAGAGGAGCCTTGTCAAGCTCAAAAGGCCGGACAAAATCGTTCATCGACGGGACCGTTCCCCCACCAATCTCCTCTATCTTAAAATTGACATCCTCAACGATCTGCTGCATGACCTCATTATCCACCATCCTGAAGGCCGTTCTAAAACTCTCATGACGCTGTACAAGCCGGCCAAAAGTTTCCTCTATCCTTTGCCTGTCGATATTCCCCTCCAACCGGACCATATAAGGCATATTGTAAGCCAGGGAAGAAGGATTAAAGACATGCAGAAAATACAGTCGTTTCTGCGAAGAAGACAACTTATAATACTCAGCAGGCGCCGCAGGCTGGATCGACAGGAATTCCGATCTTTCTTCTCCCCGGATAAACCTGGCCTGGCTCCGGATGTCCTGGTGTTCGAAGATCTTATTCAACGGGACCTCCACACCCAGCTCTTTCTTAATTTTATTGACCATCAACATCGCAGACAAAGAGTGCCCACCCAGATCAAAAAAGCCGCTGGTGACGCCAACGCTCTTCGCATCCGTTCTCAGCACATCAGCCCATATGTCGACAAGTTTTTCCTCCGTCTCATTTTTTGGCGCAACATACAAACCCCCGCCCTCAAAACTATGATCCGGTAAGGCTCTATGATCGACTTTACCGTTTGTATTCAGCGGCAGCTGCTGCAGCCGCACATAATAGGCAGGAACCATATAATCAGGCAGCTTAGCCGACAAGGCAGCCTTCAGACTGGCCGTATCCAGCACTTCATCCGCCACATAATAAGCCACAAGGAATTTGTTGCCGTCCTTTTCCTTCAATACGACCACCGACTCTTTAACACCCTCCTGTGTACTCAGCAAGTATTCGATCTCCCCAAGCTCGATCCGGAAGCCCCTTATCTTCACCTGGGTGTCGATCCGGCCAAAATAGACAATTGATCCGTCCGGCTGCCATTTTGCAAGGTCACCGGTGCGATACATCCTCTGTCCGGGTTTGTACCGGTTTTCGACGAACTTTTGAGCCGTCAGAGCCTCGCTGCGGAGATAACCTGTTGCAAGACCATCCCCCGAGATACAAAGCTCACCCGGTACATGGACAGGACAGAGCTGACCATCGACCCCAAGAATAACCGCCGTATAGTTCAGCAGCGGTTTGCCGATAGGCACAACGGAAGAGACCTGGTCCCTGAAGATATACATCGTTGAGAATACCGTACATTCCGTGGGGCCATACCCGTTGACAAACGTTCGCCCCGGCTGCCATTTCTCCAGCACCGCCCTGTCACAGGCCTCCCCGGCCGAAACTATCGTTGTCAGCGAAGGAAGATCATCCCCGGGGAGCAGTCTCAATACCGAAGGAGTCAGCATGATCACATTGACGGCTCGATCCCTGATCGTCTCATAAAGATTATCGATAGAAAAATTGGTATCCCTGTTATTGATAACCAGCGTCCCACCAGAGCAGATGGCGGGATAGATCTCACCCACCGAAGCATCAAAGGCCAGCGAAGAGAACTGTAATGTCCGCTCACCCGGTTTCATATCCAGGTCAAGAATCTCCGCCGCCACAATATTGGCCAGCCCCCTGTGAGGGATCATGGCGCCTTTCGGTTTTCCCGTAGACCCGGAGGTAAAGATGATATAGGCAAGACTATCAGGATCAGACGGCCCTTCCAGCGGAACATCCACTTCCCCGATCATATCGGCCAAAAGATCTTCGGCAAGAAGCACCCGGCAACCGGCCTTTACATCGGCCAGCAGCGTTTCATTGTACTTCCGGTTGGTGATACAAAAATCCGGCTTCCCCTCTCCGATAATAGTTCCGACACGTCCCTCCGGCCATTTCGGGTCCAGCGGGAAATAGGCGGCAGAAGCCTTTAAGATAGCCAGCATATAAAGGACGGCTTCCGAAGAGTTATTAAGCAGGATCCCCACGAGACTATCGGGCGAGATCCCCAATTGTTTCAACCTTACGGCAAGAGCATCACTACGTCTGTCCAGCTCGGCATAGCTAATGTCAAGATGTCTTTTCCTGTCCTCCAGCAGGGCCACTTCTCCATCCGCGCCAAATATTCTCCTGCTAAAATTATCCTGCTGGAATTGTTCGGGAAAATGTGGCATATCATAGCTGAACTCCACTCTTTGCCCATCGGTACGGATCAGATTGCCCCTGATCGTAAAATCCGGATTGATGCCATTCTCACAGAGCCTACGCTGGATCCTGGCCTCGATCCTGTCCCCCTTGCAGACGGACAGACCCGGATAGAATACCGGCACAAATACAGGCAGCCAGCAGTGCTCATGATCCATCGTATCCAACACCTCACCACGGCTGGACTCAAGGGTCAGCCAAACCATAAAACCCTGGATCGTATCGTTACGACCGATCGTAAAGCTGACATCATGAGTATATTCTTCATCGACCCTCGCCTTGCCAAAGTCAAGTTCCTCAAATATCTGCGACTCGGAGAGCAAATAATCCCGCGTAAAATTCCGTACGCAAAGCCGGATATCGGCCTTTCGTCCAAGATAGTCAAATACTTTTTCCACATAGACACCGGACACCACGGAGAAACCGGGGTCAGCAGTAAAATAATCCGGCAGACTTACCGGCGCTATACGCGTGATATTCTTCAGCGGGATCATGATGCCGGTATCCTTCAACAGACGACGGGCATTGTTAAGCACGACTGCCGCACCCTCGCTTCCGCCAATCGGACCCACCAGCTCCGATACCAGCACATCGCCCGGCTCGGGTAGCTCTACCCGGGTGGCATCGCCATGTATAAGAATGATCCGGTCGTCCAGCTTCATTCTTTTTAAATAAGCTTTCGCCTTCAGATAGGTCTCTTCCAGTATCTCTATCGCATAGACCTTTTTGGCGCCGGCCTCGATACAAAGACGGGAGAGTATCGCCTCCGGACCAGGCCCGATCTCGACCACGACCTTGCCCTTCACATTCTCCCGAATATCCTTCTCATACCACCTGTTCCTTCTTTCATCGTTGATCATAGCCGCGTAAAGCAGCTCGTCATAGATAAAGAACTCGGATACAGAAGGCCAAAGCTCCATCGGACGTTTTACCTCTTCGGTAATGGCAATGGCCGCAGGCATACGCGCAGCCTGCTCACGGAACTTGTCCACCACCGTTCTCTTATCCGGGTAAAGAGCCTTCGTATTATTAAAGTCCACGAGGATCTTCGCTTTTTCAGCAGGCGTAGCCAGCTCCAGCTCATCGATCCGGATACCGGCATCAGCTATGATCTGTTCGATCAGCCACTGCAGATGTGCGACTACCCCCTTTATCATGTCGCCATCGTATTTATCGGTCTTATAGCCGATGTGGATACGAATGTCTTCAAGTGGTATTATAGTGATGTAAAAATCGTAATCCGGCTGTTCAAAGACCTGTACATTCGTAAAAGAGAAAGCCTCAGAAGAGTCATCCCCACCGGATTGTATCTTATCCGCAACCGGGTAGTTCTCGAACACCAGGAGATGATCCAGCAAGCTCCTTCCCAACGAAGTAAGAGACTGCACTTCCGGCAGCGGAGTATATTGGAACATTTCGCTTTCCAATGCCCGGAGTTGAACGCCCTTCAGCAAGCCCGGAAGGCTGTCTTCCGTACCATAACATATCCGGACAGGTATCGAGTTGATAAACAAACCCACCATATTCTCTACCCCTTCGATCTCTGTACTGCGACCCGCAACAACTGATCCGAACAGGACATCCCTGCTACGGTTATACTTGCTCAGCAATATCCCCCATACGGTCTGCAAAAGGGTACTGATCGTAACTTCGTTTTCCTGGCAGATCCGTTGCAGCTGCTCCGTCTGCTCTTTCCCGATAACCAACAGCTCGGACCCACCATTATGCTCCTCCGTCGCAAACAACGATTCATCCCTTTTCGGCAAAGAAGCCACCGTCTCATAACCCGATAAATAGTTCTTCCAATAAGCCCGGGCAGCATCCCTGTCCCTGCCTTCCAGCCATTGAATATATTCCGCATAAGGTTTCACCGCCGGCAAAACAGGTTCAACCCCCTTCTTATTAGCCGCATAGATCGCCCTGAAGTCCTGGATGATAAGCCCTATACACCAACCGTCCATAAGAATATGATGATAGCTCCACAACAGCTCGAACTCCGCCGCCGCAGTCTGGTATACACTGAGACGGATCATGACATCACTACCCAGATCAAACTTCCTGGACTTGTCCTCCATCACCAGCGCACGGATGACCTCCTCACGGGGACTTAAAAGGCATTTCTGCCGCATATCCGTATACGAGAACCGGACCTTTCTGTTCTTTATGACCGCCTGGAAAGGACGGTCCATATCTTTCCCTATAAATACCGAACGCAGGATGCTATGTCGGTCGATAAGATCATTCACACTTTTCTCTACAGCCCTGATATCCAGATCACCCTTCCAGGTATGAGATACCTGCTGGAAGAAATTATCCGAGTCCGGGTCCATAGCAAAGTCAAAGAGGATCGATTCCTGCATCGGGGATAAAGGATAGATATCCTCGATAGCATATCGTTCCTGCAACCTGTCGAGCGTTTCAATAGGCAGCGCCTTATACGTAAGGTCCGAAGGCGTCAGCAAGGTCCTGCCATACCCGGAGCAATACCGGACGATCTCAGCAAGACTGGACCGATAGCTCTCCATCAGCCGCTGCACCGTCTCCGGCAGATACTGATCAGTATTATAGGTCAGCGTCATCTCCAGCTGCCCCCCGGTCACCAGACCGATGATCTCCCAGTCATATTCTACTACATCATCGGGAGAGAGACTAGCCCCCTTTTCCTCCCTGGATAACCCATAGTACCTGGATTGCGCATCGGCATCGAACTGGCCAAGATAGTTAAAAAAGATCCGGGCAGCCTTGTACACAGCCGGCGCATCATTACGCAGCAACAGATAATCGATACCTTTATTAGGCACCTGCCGAAGCATTTCCTTGATCCCCCTGATCCCCATATCAGCCTCCAGTAATACCGGATAAATACTGGTAAACCAGCCGACCGTCCGGCTGATGTTACTACCCTTGTGCAACGGTTCACGCCCATGAGCTTCCATATCGATCCTGACAGAGTCCACACCATATTGCTCTTTAACCGCAAGATATAAGGCCGACAAAAGAATGTCATTCACCTGGGTACCAAACGCCGTGTGCGCATTCTTCAACAAACCGGAAGTTTCCTCCTCGCTGAGCCGCACCGTAATAGTTTGATTATTCCGGACCACGGGCACCCTGCCTTCAATATCCCGGCTAATAACCCCACCCTCCACCAGCGCAAATTCCTCCCAATAGGCCCGCGCCACCGCAAATTCCTTGCTTTGACGATAGTCCTCCAGCTGCTGCGACCAGGACAGGAAAGAGTCCGTTTTCAACGGTAGCTCCAACGGCTCCCCAACCTCCACCTGCCGCAGCAAGGTGTCGATGTCCTCAAAAAGGATTCGCCAGGATATCCCATCGATGACCGTATGATGGATCACGATAAGCAGACGCGAACCGTCCTGACCATGCAGAAGACCCAGCTTCATCAACGGACCATTAAAAAGGTCGATCGAAGATTGCAGCTCATTACAAACCCCCTCGGCAAAGTCTGCCTCAACCAGCGAGACCGGCATATCCGTCCCACCATTTTGCTGGACCATCCGGCCACCCTCCATCACAAAAACCATCCTCAACGCATCATGATGTTCCTGTAATTTCCCAAATATCTTTTTGACCGTCTCCGCCTTTATCCCCCCGGGGAAATGCAATAACACCGACTGATTGTAATGATGCTTCTGACGGATAGGCCCGTCAAAGAACCATTTTTGTATAGGCGTCAAAGCCGCCTTCCCCTTCACCGCCGACTGATCCGATCCAACGGTCAGCCTCTTCAGCCGGGTAGCCAGCTCCTTGATATTTCTCGAAGTAAAAATGTCCTTTACAGAGAGTTCATAGCCCGCAGTACGCATCCTCGAGATGATCTGTATCGATTTGATCGAGTCCCCACCCGATGCAAAAAAGTTATGCGTTACACCGATCTGCTTATCACCCAGCACCTTTGACCATACATCCACCAGCAGCTGCTCTTCCATCGTACGCGCAGCTTCAAACTGGATCTGGCTGCTTGTCGGATCGGGTAAAGCCTTCTTATCCAGCTTGCCATTCAGCGTCAGCGGCAGCTTCTCCAGCTGCACGATATGACCCGGTACCATGTAGTGCGGCAGATAGTCCGACAGATGACGACGCAACAACCCCTCATCCACCTCTTCCTCCGATACCACATACCCCACCAGTACCTTGTCCCCCTCTCCACTTTCCTTCACCGCCACCACCGCCTCTTTGATCTTCCCATACCCCTGCAACCTGCTCTCTATCTCCCCCAATTCGATCCGATGACCCCTGATCTTTACCTGCTGGTCCTTTCTCCCCACATATTCCAGCTGTCCATCCTCCCTCCATCTCGCCAGGTCACCCGTACGGTATAACCTCGCTCCCTCCCGGTACGGATGCGCCACAAACCGCTCCGCCGTCAGCTCCTCCCTACCCCAGTATCCCCTCGATAATCCCTCCCCTCCTATATACAATTCTCCCGTCACACCCACCGGCAACAACCCACCACCGGCATCCAGTATATACATCTCCTGGTTCACCAGCGGACGACCAATACTCATCTTCTCCTCGCCCCTCCTGTAGCCATACACACTCGACCAGATCGTCGTCTCCGTCGGACCATACATATTGTACACCGACAACTCCCGGTCCGCCTGCAACCGGCTCACCAGCGATACCGGTACCGCCTCTCCTCCCAGCAGCAGGGTCCGCAGCCCATCCAAAAAACGCACCGAACCCTTCCCCTCTTCCACCATCCGCATAAAGGACGGCGTCGACTGCAACAGCGTGATCGGCCCCTCCGTCAGCTTCCCCTTCTTCCCATACCGCTCCCGCACCTCGTTCAGTCGCTTCAATCCCTCCAATACCAACCCCTCCTCCAATCCAAAGTCCACCAGGCACGCGATCTCATCCACCCCGATCTCCCGCAGCTGCTCCAACACCTTCACACAGCTGCTCTTCGTCCCGATCAATGACCCCGTCTTGTAATATCTTAAAAATGCTCCCTTCAATATCTTCCCCTTCAGCTCCTCCGACATCTCCTCCATCTCCACCCCCGCCTTCTCAAAGATGACCTTGCTCAGCGCAATCGAACTTTGCAGGTACTCGATGAACGGCCCCTCTACCAGTCTCTCCACCTCCCCGATCTCCTCCCCGATATACGTATGCAACATGATCGTCACCTTCCCCTCATCATACCCCCCCTCCCGACGCGCCTTCCGGTACAGCCCGATATTGGCCGCCAGCATCTCCACATCCTGACCCAGCAAATGCGTCAGCACATTGGAGCCCGTCTTCCCCGCACTCTCAAAGGTCGCCGCACTCCCCGCAGACGTCACCCAGACCGGCAGCTCCGACTGCAACGGACGGGGATAGATCTTTACTCCCACTTCCCTCCCCTGACCATTCACCCGCTTTACCCCCTCTCCCTTCCACAGCCGTTTTACTTCCCCGATCTGCTCGTACATCTTCTCCTGCCTCGTCGCATACTCCCCCTGCGAGAGCACAAAGTCATTCGGGTTCCATCCGGAAGCAAACGACAGTCCGACCCTCCCACCCGACAGATTATCCACCACTGACCATTCCTCCGCTATCCGCAAGCTGTCATGCAGCGGCGAGACCACGCTCCCGCTCCGGATCCCGATCCGGCTCGTCACCATCGACAACGCCGAGCCGATCACAGACGGGTTCGGATACAAACCCCCAAACTCATGGAAGTGACGCTCCGGCGTCCACACCGCCTCAAAACCCATCCTGTCCGCATATTTGACCGATTCCAGTAATAAATTGTATTTGTTCTCCTGCTTGTCCTTCTCATAGCTCGAGAAAAAGAACAGACTGAACGAGAGCTTCTGCTCCTCCACATACCGGTCCAACCCGTTCAGCGAGATATCCGACGGATGCAGCACGATCTCCACCCCATGACAAAGCGTCCAGAACAGCTCCAGCACCGAGATGTCAAAGGATGGACTCGTCACTGCCAGCAGCCGCTCGTCTACACCCACTTCCAGCCGCTCATTGATCCCCGTAAAAAAGTTCACCACATTCCCATGCGTGATCATCACCCCCTTCGGACGACCCGTCGATCCCGACGTATAGATCACATAGCTCAGATCCGATGCAGAAACCAACCCCAGCTCCACAGAAACCTCAGCCTCACTCAACAACTCACCTAACACCACCACTTCCCCATCATACGACAACCCTTCTGACCGCTCGTCCACCAGCACCACCCTGGCACCGCTGTCCCCCAGCATATACTCCAGCCGCTCCTTCGGATACGTCGGGTCCAGCGGAACATACGCCCCGCCCGCCTTCAGTATCCCCAACATCCCCACCAGCAGCCGCTCGCTACGACCCAGCATCATCCCCACCAGCACATCCCGACCCACACCATAACGCCCACACAGCTGCTTTGCCACCCGCTCCGATTGCTCATCCAGCTCCCGGTAGCTCAGCCGCCGACCTTCATAGACCACCGCCGTTTTCTCCGGCGTCCGCAACACCTGCTCCCCAAACAAGCTCACTATCGTTGCCCCACGGTCATAATCACACGACCCGCCATTCCACTCCTCCAACAACAATTGAGACTCCTCTTCCCCCGGCAGACTTATCGCCGATATCAGCACATCCCCTTCCTGTAAGACAGCCTCCACGATCTGCTGGAAATAACCGACAAACCGTTCTATCGTACCGCGCAGGAACAACGAGCTGGCATATTCAAGCGTAAAATAAATAGCCCCCTCCTTTTCTTTCGCAAGCAGCGTAAGATCAAATTTCGCAACGTCAAGCACAGACCCTTCGTATGGCGTTAGCTTCACACCGGGGATCGCCAGCTCTCCCCCCTCAAAATTCTGCATAAAAAAAGCCACATCAAACAACGGATTCCTGCTCGTATCCCGCTCCACACTCAACGCCTCGATCAACGATTCATACGGATAGGCCTGGTTGTTAAGACAGGCCACCGTCCGGATACGAACATCCGCCAACAGCTGCCGGAACGTAGAACCCGCCTTGCACTGCAGCCGTATAGGCAGCGTGCCGACAAACATACCGATCATGTTCTCCAGGTCCGCATGCTCCCGCCCCGCGACCGGTACACCGGTAACAATATTTTCCTGGTTGCCCAGCTTGCTTAACAGTATCGAATAAATGGACAGAAGGGTCATAAAGAGCGTGCTGCCCTCCGCCTCTGCCAGTAATTTAAGTCTTTGTGTTTCTTCCGCACCCAGCACAAATCCCAGCGACGCCCCGGCAAAATCCTTCACGACAGGTCGGGGAAAATCGGTAGGAAGCTCCAGCGCCGCCACAGGCTCAGCAAATTCCTGCATCCAGAACTCACGGGCCTTTGATAATTTTTCAGAGACCGGGGCAGTCGCCTGCCAGGCCGCAAAATCCTTGTACTGCAGCTGCTGCACAGACAGCTTCTGCTTATTATACAACGCCATAAAGTCGCGCACGATGATCTGCTGCGATGGCCCATCCGAAACGATATGATGCATATCTATCACCAGCACCTGTTTGTTAACACCCGTAGTGAAAAGCCCAGCCCGCAACATCGGCCCGGTCGCAAGATCAAAAGGCTGTATAAAAGACCGGATAGCCGGCAGCAATTGCGCTTCATCCACCGCCGATACTGCAAGGGAAAAATCCACCTGCTCAGCGATATATTGATTGACCTCGTCATAAGTAGTACGAAAAATATCATGTCGGACGATCAGCTCCTGGAAAGTCTTCTCCAATCGTTGAACATCGATCTTCCCTTCCAAACCAACGACATAAGGCATATTATACGCCAGCGAACTTTTATCCAGCTGATGCAAAAAATAGATCCGGCGTTGTGTGGACGACAACGGATACGCCGTCGCAGCCGCTGCCTTCGGAATAGAGAGACCCGTAGAGACGCTCGCACTGGCAACACAGGTCGCCAGCCCCCTGACAGTAGGAAACCTAAACACGTCATTCAGCTGCATTCCTACCCCAAACTCCCGGTTGATCCTGTTGACCAGCGTAGTAGCACGTAAAGAATGACCACCCAGCTCAAAAAAGCTACGCGTAGTACTGATATCAAAAGCATCCAGACCCAAAATAGAGGCCCAGATCTCCCTCAGCGCCGTCTCCGTTTCTCCCGAAGGCTCCGTAAATTCCTCCTGGGAACCGATAGCAGGATCAGGCAGCACCTTACGATCGATCTTGCCATTCGCATTCAGCGGAAAACTGTCCAGGTGAACAAACCAGGCCGGTATCATATAGTCCGGCAGACGCGTCGCAAGAAATGACCGGATGTCCGAAGCCGAAATCTCCGAGGCCGCCGTATAATAAGCCACCAGATATTTTTCCCCGTTCTTCTCCTTGTCCGTTACCAGGCAATCCCTTACCTGGGGATACGCACCCAGCGCCTGCTCGATCTCTCCGGGTTCGATCCGAAAACCCCGGATCTTTACCTGGTGGTCGATCCTCCCTAAGAAAACGATATTCCCATCCGGCATCCATTTCGCCAGGTCGCCGGTACGATAGATCCGTTCGCCCGCAACCGCCGGATAGTCCACAAACTTTTCAGTGGTAAGCACCGGATTATTGAGATACCCCCGCGCCAACCCCACGCCGGCGATACAAAGCTCACCGGGCACACCCACAGGTACAGGCTGCAGCCACTGATTGACGATATAAAGACGGGTATTGTCGATGGGTTTACCGATAGGCACAAGCTTGCTGTTGTATTCCAGCGGACATTCGTAAAAAGAGACGTCGACCGTGGCCTCAGTAGGACCATAAAGATTGATCAGACGGCAACCATTATGCGTATGCATCGTAGCCGAGAAAAGATTGACATGCTCCGGTTTCAGCGCTTCCCCGCTGGTAAAGACCTGCCGGAGACTTTCCAGCCTGCTGTCCTTCTCCGCATTGAGAAAGACTTCCAGCATACCCGGCACAAAATGCATCGTGGTTATCCGGTAACGATCAATAGCCTTCCTGATCTCGGCCGGCTCTTTTTCTCCGCCTGGCGCCAACAAAGCACATGACGCGCCGGTAAAGGACCACCAGAACAGTTCCCAAACCGATACATCAAATACAATAGGCGTCTTTTGCAGGATGACATCCGCATACCCGATAGGATATTGTTTTTGCATCCAGAGAATACGATTCACGACCGAACGATGCTCGATCATTACCCCCTTCGGATTCCCCGTAGAGCCAGAAGTATAAATGACATAGGCCAGACGGCTGCTTTCGAATTTTGGAAGCAGCACCGGCTCATAGCTTTGTATAAGAGACCATTCCTCCCCCGTAAAAACAAATTTCACCTTAGCGTCATCCAATATCCGCCGCGCCCTGGCGGCCGGCGAATGCGGGTCTATCGGCAGATAAGCCGCACCCGCCCGCAGGATCCCAAAGATAGCAGGCATCAATGCTTCCCCCCTTTCCATCATGACCGCTACAATATCCCCCGGCCGCACACCCTTCACTTCCTTCAGCCACGAGGCCACTCTTTCCGATACCTCCTTAAGCTGTTTAAAGCTCAGCGTCTTATCTTCCCAGCGCAGCGCGATATTATCCGGCGTACGCTTGACCTGCTGATCAAAAAGAGAGACGATCGTTTCATCCCCCGGAAAATCCGCCGCCGTATGATTGGCTTCTTTTATAGTCCGCACATCCGCCGTCAGCAAAAGAGAAAGCAGACCCGTCTTCTGATCCTTATTCCGGATGATCTCTTCGATGATATAGCTCAGCCTGCCCGCAAAAGCCCTCACATACCCCGTAGGAACCGAAGTTTCCCGGTACGAAAGGTTGATCTCCAGCTCTTCCTTCAGAAAAGCCGTCACAAGCATCGGGATACCCGTATTCTCGTAGATATTAAAGGACTGCAGCAAAAAATCCTTCCCCTTTGTCAGCTTCTTCTCGTCAAGAGGATAGTTCTCCACCACCATCACCGAGTCAAACAGGTTTTCCGAAGGCTTTACACCAAGCAGCTGCTTGATCCGGCCATAGGATACACTGTTGTACTCCGTTCTGTCCCGAAGCTCCTCGCTCACAGCCCGCACGACCTCCCACAAAGACCGGTCCCCCGGGTTCGTGATCCGCAGGGGCAGGGTATTGATGAAATTCCCCATGACCCTTTCATTCCCCTTTACCGAGCTGTCCCTGTCCGAGACCGTCATGCCAAAGACGACATCGCCGGCATTGTTGTCCAGGGCCAGCAGGATGCCATAGGCGGCATAAAGGACAGCCGCAGGGGTGACCTTATTGCTACGCGAGAAGGCCTCCAGCCCCGCAAGCGGCGTCTTTACCTGTACAGTCCGGATAGGACCATCAGGCCGCGCACCCGCAATACCCCTGGAGAAAAAGGTATTGAACTCCATTCCCGCCAGGTAGTTCTTCCAATAGTCGTCCTTTCCAACCGGGTCCTTTCTCAACAAGAGCTTATACGCCGGTTTTGCTACCGGTTCAGGCTGAAGACCTTTCACCAGCAAATGATATGTTTCCAACAACTCGTCCAGCAGAATGCCCGTACTCCATCCATCGTACAGGATATGATGATGGGTGATCACCAGCACATACCCCTTCGGCGCGATCCTTATCAGGCTGACACGCAACGCAAGCTGCGACAGATCAAATCTGCGCAGTCTGTCGGCAGCCAGGTAATCCGTCACAAAGTTTTCTACCTTCCCGCCACTGTTGACCATGTCAAACCACGAAAAATCCAGGGCACAGTCTTTAAAAATGATCTGCACCGGCCGGCTGAGCTTTTCCCAGCTGAATACCGAACGCAACACTTCATTGCCCGCCTGTACACTTTCAAAGGCCTTTTTGAGCAGGACAGGATCCACTTCGCCCTCTATACGAAAAGACAGCTGCACATTGTAAATATTCTCTTCGTTCTCCCTGAGATAATGATACAACATGCCTTCCTGGATCATATTCAATTCCAGGATATCCTGAACGTTAGATTTCTTGATCTTGGCTTTCACTGTGAGTTGTTTTACGTTGGTATTAGTGAGCTTTCGTATATAAGTGTTTGAATATTTCGTCATAGACGGCATTGCCTACAAGCCGGTTGACCGCAACCGAAGCATGGGCATCATTGCCATTGACCACTCTCTCCGCAGCCGGCATAGGACCGATCAGCGAGGCCACATCGATATAGTTGACATTGTTTTCCCTGAACCAGGATTCCAGCTTGTCCACATACACCTTTTTGCTAAGAGCAGGATTCTGCATAAAAGGGAAGACGACGACCAGCAAGGGTATGTGATTGAGCCTCGAGAAACTCGTGAACTGCTGAAGATCCAGCTCATGCAGACGAAAGACAGAGTCACTGGCATAGCTCTTTTCGAGAAAATCAAAGTAGGAGGAATAACCCCGGCCAGGTACCATCCAATAGAGGTAATTCAGAAAGAAGGATTTCTTGATAAAATATTTTCCGGTGGCGTTCAGATCGCCATATGGCTTGAACATCGAAAAGGTCATCCCATGCTGTTTCGCCACCTCCTCGATGTCATTCCCAAAATATTGCAGAACCATATAAGCAGGTTTCTTACCCGTGGTCTTTATAAAATTGGTCATCGTCTGGTATTCATCCCTGGTGTCTGCACCCTGGCGACCCAGATTGACCACATCCGACCGGATCCCATTGCCAACCATTTTTGCATGTACCACATCCGGAAACCGGTCATTGATATTTTTGATGCCGTGACCGGCGGTAAAAGAGTCCCCGATAAAAAAGATATCAGACGCCGTGTCCTTGCCGGGCTCTTTGTCACGAAAACCATAGGAGTTGATCGGCTTCCAGTACGTATCAAACCACAACCGCGAAGCCAGCGTGTCGCCAAACGCATTGCTCCGCCTGACATACATAAAGCCGGATTCCAGCACGAGAAAAAGAAAAACAAAGGAGAACAAGGCCGTAGCACAATTCTTTACCCAGTCCTTCGTCTCCGAAGAAATGACCACCCTCTTGAACAATATCGTCAGCTCCGCCATCAGGATCAACAACAGAACAAGACGCGAAGTGCCGGAAGGCAACAGGGGGACTATCGCCAATAAAGCGACGATCAAACCCGTTTTGTACACGGTTTTCAAATACATAAAAAATAAGTTTATTAATAAGAAATGGCAAATTCCGCTATTGCCTCCTGGAGTACCTGCGAGGTTCCTTCTATGATTTCCAGTGTCTTGGCTTCCCGAAAAAGACGTGCAACGGGATAATTATCTGAGAAGCCATTCGCGCCGTGGATCTGAACGGCATCCGCCGTGATCCGACCCGCCGTTTTCGACGCATGATATTTTGCAACGATCGTTTCCATCATCGCATCAGGATGCTTTTGCATCCTTCTTTGTCCAGCCTGCAGACACAACGCACGCGTCGCCTGCAGCTGCGTATGAGCATCCCCAATAAGACCCCGGATAAGCTGAAAAGAGGAGATGCTGCGCCCAAACTGTTTTCTTTTCCGCGAATAAGCCACCATCGCATTATACGCTTCCCCTGCAATGGCCGCCCCACCCCAGGCTACACTATACCGGCCATAATCCAGGGCCGTATTGGCGATATAGGCAAACCCACTGCCCTCCCGTCCAAGAAGATCCTCCTCCCGGACAAGGACATTGTCAAAATCGATCTCGGCAATATGCGTAGCCCCGCCCGCAAGCAGACCCCGCATAGGTCTAACCCCAACCCCCGGACTGGACATGTCTACAAGAAATGCCGATGGTCCGGCAGGACTGACAGCGATCACAAGCAACAGATCGGCCATCGCACCCATCGTGATCCATTTCTTTTTCCCGTTCAGCAGAAAATGCCCGGTTCCCGAAGCCGTCGCCATAGTCCTGATATTTTTGGCGTCAGTGCCGGTATCAGGTTCCGTCAGCCCAAACGCCCCCAGGATCTCCCCCTTCGCCAGCGCCGGCAGAAACTTCTCTTTCTGCTCCCCCGTCCCGCAACGAAGGATAGTCTCCCCAACCAGCGAAGTATGCACGGTAAGCATCGCCCTCACCGAGTCGCTGGCCATTCCGATAGCTTCAGTAAACAACCCATATCGAACAGGATCCAATCCCAACCCGCCATAAGCTTCGGGGATCGCCGCACCCAGATAGCCATTTGCCGCCATCTTTTCGACAAGACTCCGCGGAAAACCACCCTGCTCCTCATGCGCCGTGGCATAAGGACGGATCTCAGCAGCAGCAAACTGCCGCACCTCGTCAAGAATGTCTGTTTGAACCATAACCGGTTATATTTATACGGTTGCCAATTTTCGCTCTATAAGCCGGGCAATATTGTCCACCGAGCTGAAATATTTTATGTCCATATCCTCATTCTCGATGACGATATCAAATTCTGATTCGACATACTGAAGCAGCTTCATTACGTATAACGAATTGACCAATCCCAGCTCAAAAATATTATCGCTGTCCGCAAATTCGACCTCGTCGTCAAAGACAGTGAGGTTCCTGGTGATGAATTGTCTGATCTTTTCTTTGTGTTCCATAACGTTCTTATTAAGAAGGAAAATGAATGGTTATATATGGCGGATATTTCTGAATGCGGGACAGGTCATTCTCAAAAAGAATATTCCCGTTCCCGTCATTGGAGATTTCTTTGAAATTCGAGAAGCGGTAAGTGGCATACATCAGCTTGTTCCTCCCCGTCTGCCGGAAGTCCGCAAGCAGGGTCTTCCCTTCCTCCGCCGCCTGCGACATGATATAGGTAAGCAGCACCGACCCCACACTACGTGACAAAACCCGGCAGGACATCAGCAGCATATTGAGACGCCAGTGCTCTTCGCTCTTCTCAACCAACGCCAGCCCTATCTTGCCATAAGAGCCATATTTATCCGTCAGCTCACAGACCAGCAGCAAGTGATCATCGGAACGCATATAATCCTCCAGTTCCTGGTAGTCGTAGGTACGCCCGGTAGCGTTGAGCTGGTTGGTACGGATGGTCAGCTCTTCGGCACGTTTCAGATCATCGGGACCAGCCACGGAAATAATGAACTGCATCCCAAGACTCGCCAGAAATTCCTCTTTGGGACCCTGGTAAGCCGATTCCTCCTGGTTACGCTGCATGTCTTCGAGATACATCAGCCTTCTGCGCGCCGAATCCTCCGTGATAAACCTCGGCCGGAGCCTTTTATAGTCAGACAGCCGCGTATATTCGACGGCGTCCATCGTCTCGACCTCGGGAAAACAGGAAGCTACTTCATCCCGCTCAAAAGGCTGATCGTCGACAAAAAGAAGGGTATCAGGACCGATATTTAATTTGGTGCGTATCCCTTCGACAGACGTCGACTTGGCATTCCAATGGATCTCCGGATAGATAAAAAAATGATCGATGCCAAAGACCTTCAGCTGAGCCATAGCGTCTTCCTGATTGTTCTTACTGGCAATCGAATGCAGGATCCCACGGCTGTCAAGCTCAGTAAGCAGCTCTTTCATCCCGGGCTTCAGCCGGACAGCCCCCGGTTCCAGCAGGATGCCATCCCAGATGGTATTGTCGAGATCCCAGATGATACATTTTATCTCCTTCATATTTCAATATTTATAAAATCCTTCGCCTGATTTTTTTCCCAGCAGCCCGGCATCCACCATTTTCCGCAACAAAGGACAACAACGGAACTTGGGATCCTGGTAGCTTTCATAAAGGATATCAAGAGAGTTGACCACCGTGTCCAGGCCGATGAGATCGGCCGTTTCCAAAGGACCCATCGAATGACCATATCCCTTTTTAAAGATCACATCAACTTCTTTGGCGTTGGCAACACGGTCCTGGATGATAAAGGCAGCCTCATTCATAAAGAGATGGGAAAGCCGGTTGGCGACAAAGCCCGGAAAGTCGTTGACCAGCACCGGCGTTTTGCCAATACTCCGCAACATCGATTTCGCGTCCTCAATGGTCGCCTCCGAAGTATGATAGCCCCTGACGATCTCCACCATTTCCTTCAGATAGACCGGGTTCATAAAATGCATGCCGATGACCTTCTCGGGCGACGACATCAGGGCGGCAATCCGCGTAATAGAGATACAGCTGGTGTTTACACAAAAGACCGTCTCCTCCGGGCAAACCATGTTCAGCTCCTTATAAAGACGTTCCTTAAGAGGCCAGCTTTCGGAAATATTCTCGATGCAGTAACGCACATCGCCAAAATCCGAGTAGTCATTACAAAAAGAGATATTGGCAAAGATCTCGTCAGCCTGCTTATCCCGAAGACCCGGAGCCAGCATCTTCAACACCCTGAGGTCCTTTTTCATCCGCGAACGGGCATTGTCCAGCAAATGGCTGTCCAGGTCCTTGAGCAGGACGGAGTGTCCATGACAGGCCAGGTTCAGCGCGACGTCGCCACCCATGACCCCCGCGCCAATGACTGCAAATTTTTCCATTGTAGGTTATTTTACCAGGTGCGTTCAAAACTGGGTTTGTCAAAATCTTTCTTATCGGCCCGGAAAGTGCTCTTCCCTTTGTTGTTCAACAGCAGCGGATCTTTTTTAGCGATAAACCGGAACAACAGCGAAACAGGGAAAATAAAGACATAAAACACAGCCCCCAGCAGCAGCGGGGGAAAAACACTGCTCATCGCATCCGCCAGTTTCATCCAGGCCCGGTCGATCCGGACACTCAGATAAGTGGAGAAGATACCGATGGCGCCAATGACCAGGGAAAGCTTGATACCCAGGTCCCATTTTTTCGAAAGGCTGATAAGCAACAATGCCACCGTAAGCGTGAGCATCGTTTTTGCAGGATCGGTCTTTTTACTTTTCATGTTGATTAAAATAAAGTATAAATAAATGGGGCCACCGCACTGCCACCGCCAAATACGACGAGTAGTCCGATAAGGATCAGTATGGTAATAACGGGTATGAGCCAGAATTTCTTCCGTTGCCGGACAAATAACCAGATCTCTTTTAATGCTTCCATGTTTATTTATTTTTAAATGATTAATCGGCTTTGAATTCTCTTTTCCATTTCTTCCTGTCCGCATGATCGGGCTGGGACGTCTTGTCAAATAAATAGTTTCCGACGACAAGACAATCCATATCCGTGGCCATAAAACAGCGGTAGGCATCATGCGGTGTACAGACGATGGGCTCGCCTCGCACATTGAAGCTGGTATTGACCAGCACACTGTAACCGGTGAGTTTCTTAAAGGCATCGATCAGCTGCCAGTAGCGCAGGTTGGTTTCTCTGTGGACCGTTTGGATCCGCGCGGAAAAATCCAGATGGGTGATCGACTGGACATCGCTTCTTTCATGATAAAGCCGGTCCATAAAAGGAAGCTCATAGAAGTTGTCCGTCAGCTTCCGGCGCCGCTCCTTTTTCACCGGGGAAACCATCAACATATAGGGCGAGCTGCCACTGAGCTCAAAATAGTCTTCCACGTCTTCCACCAGCACCGACGGAGCAAAAGGCCGGAAACCCTCCCGGTATTTTATCTTCAGATTGAGCTTCTTCTGCATCTCCGGGTTACGGGCATCCCCCAGGATACTGCGGTTGCCAAGAGCCCGGGGACCAAATTCCATTCTGCCCTGGAACCAGCCGACAACCTCGCCGCCCGCGATCCTTGCCGCTACAGCAGCAGCAAGTTCCTCAAAACGTGGATAGGTCTCATATACCGCAGACATCTTACGACTCATCTGCTCTACATCCCGATCCGAAAAATCAGGGCCCAGATAAGAGCCCTGCATCGCATCAGGACTCGCAGCCTCCACACCCTCCTCGAAATACATATTGCTCGCAGCAAGCGCCGCACCCAACGCACCCCCCGCATCACCACTGGCAGGCTGCACATAAATATTTTTAAAAATCCCCTGCTCTCTCAATTTTCCATTGGACACACAGTTTAACGCCACCCCACCCGCCATACAAAGATTTTCGGCGCCGGTAATACGTTTGGCTTCCGCAGCCATCTTCAGGACGATCTCTTCCGTCACCTGCTGAGCAGCCAGCGCAAGATCACAATGGACCTGTTCAAGCTGGGCTTCAGCTTCGCGACGCGGGAAACCAAAAAGAGTTTCCCATTTGGATTCCCTGACCATCGTCAGACCCGTAGCATAGTTGAAGAATTCCTGGTCAAGCCATATCGACCCGTCCTCCTTGATATCCACCAGCCTCTTTTTGATGATCTCCACAAAGGCCTTCGTCTGGTCGCTGTGAGGATTCCCATAAGGCGCCAGCCCCATCAGCTTGTATTCTCCCGAATTAACCGTAAAACCAAGATAATAGGTAAAAGCACTGTATAACAATCCGACCGAATGCGGAAAGTTCAGCTCCTTAAGTATCGAGAGACGTTTGCCCTCCCCAAGCCCGATCGAAGCAGTACACCATTCCCCTACCCCGTCGATCGTAAGGATGGCCGAACGCTCAAAACAGGAAGGATAATAGGCGCTGGCCGCATGCGAAAGATGATGCTCGGTGAACAAAAGCTTCACCGCCCTTTTATTATAAGGACCGATCTCCCGAAGACCTTCATGGATAAGTTTCTTCAAAAACACCTTCTCTTTCAGCCATACAGGAATAGCCTTTATAAAAGAACGGATCCCCCTCGGACTAAAAGCATAGTAGGTCTCCAGCAGCCGCTCGAATTTCAGCAGGGGCTTGTCATAAAAGACAACCGCATCCAGCTGAGCCATTTCCAGCCCGGCATATTCCAGGCAGTATTTTATAGCATTCACCGGGAAGTCGCCGGTATGCTTGTCCCGGGTGAAACGCTCTTCCTGCGCTGCCGCTACGATCTTTCCACCAATGGTCAGCGCAGCAGCGGAATCGTGATAATACGCCGAGATGCCAAGAATTTTTTTCATATTTTTCTTTTTATCAAATTATTCGAAGAGCGCTTCCAGATCAGCATCATTCAGCCCGGCCGTATTAAAGTCCTGCGAAGCTGCCAGAAAGGCGCTTTCATCGGGTTTGTGATGCAACAGGCGCCCCAGCTGCTCCAGGAAGGATGTTTTCAGCCGGTGTATGGTGGAAGCCTTGTGCGCTTTCGAATTATAGCCGAACTCTATGATCATCTCTCCACCCACGATCATCGCATTGCATTCCAGCTTTGCCGTAAGACTGTTGTCCGGATGCATATGAAGACCCGTGAGACGATGATCGAAGGAAAAAAGGTCATTGTTGAATTCACGTCCGAACTGCCCGAGATAGTTGAACCGGATCCCGCTAAGCCTGCTTCTTGTCTTCGAGAGATCCTTGCTGCCATACCGGAGAACCCCATAGCCCATACCATGATCCGGCACCGTCGAGAGCTGTTCTTTTATCGCGCTGACAAGACGCAGTGGCGATTCATGACTTATTTCCAATCTTACCGGGTACATCGCCGTGAACCAGCCAATGGTACGCGAGACGTCCACCGGCAGTCCCTGTCTTCCGAAATTTTCCTGCTCGATCACGAACTGGTCAAGACCCGTCCATTCCTTCAAAGCAAGGACCAGCGCCGAACAAAGCAGTGTTATCGTATCCGCGCCATATTTTTGCGGAGCTTCCCGCAACAAAATACCCGTATCCTCCTTTGTCAGACTACCCGTGATCCGGCGGGACATGCCGGCATTCCATTGCGAAGTGATATAATCCACGGGAATACGACAGACCGACTGATCGATGTCTTTCCAGTAAGCCTCCTGTTTGCGCAGCACATCCAAACCCGCCGCCAGCGCCGTCCCAAACATACCCGCACCAGCTGTCTTCCGGGGTAAGGATACCGGCTGATCCTTATCCAGCGCCTGGCAGATATTGTAGAGGTCTTCCAGCAGGATGCGCCAGGACATACCATCGATGACCAGGTGATGCGCCGTGATGAGCAACAGCCACTCATCCGCCTCCTGGTAAAGACAGGCCTTGATCAGCAGATCAGTCGCCAGATCAAAATTATCCTGCTCTTCCCGGAAGAAAAGACCATGCCCGCCAGGAAGACGACCGGTAGTATTCTCCTCGATGACAAATTTTGTTTCCAGGTGAGCGGGATTATAAAAAAGCCGCCCCGAAACCTTGTCATAATTCAATCGCAACCCATCGTGATGCCGGACCAGCATCTCCAGCGCCGTCTCAAGCAGACGGCGATGCAGCTTCCTGTGCAGCCGCAAAAGAATGGACTGATTGAAATAACCCGGCTGCGCCCATTGCTGGCTAAAGAACCAGGATTCGATAGGCAGCGGATCACGCCGCCCTTCCAGCGCCCCCTGCTCGTAGATCGGGATCTCCGCGGTCGTAGTAGCCTTTCCACTGATCTGCTCTATCGTATGAAAAGTAAGCAGGTCCTTTACCGAGACAACGATGCCTTTCGCAGCCAGCTGCGAAACGATCTGCACCGCCTTTATAGAGTCCCCACCCAATTCAAAGAAATTGTCGGTGACAGATAACCCGCTCTTCCCAAGTATGTCTTCCCACACCTGCAACGAGATAGCCTCGATATGATTTTTTGGACCCGTGATAGGCAGAACAGGACCGTCTTCCGGCGTCGGCAAAGCGGCATGGTCGACCTTCCCGTTGGTGTTCAGCGGGATACGGTCCAGCGCCGCAAAACGCACGGGTATCATATAGTAAGGCAGCCGGTCTGCAAGAAAGGTCCTCAGCTCCCCTTCGGTCGGCACCTCTTTCTGCCCATCCTTCAGCGTATAATACAGGTAGATATTTTTTTTCTGGTGATTGTCCGTTCTGATATGTACGACCGCCTCCTTTACCGATGGATGACTCAGCATCTGATTTTCTATCTCCGCCGGCTCGATACGATAGCCGTTGATCTTGATCTGACGATCCGAACGCCCCCCATAGAGAATGATACCACCCGGAAGCCTTTTGGCCAGGTCACCCGTTTTATACATCTTTTCACCCGGGACAAAAGGATCGGAAAGAAAACGCGATTCGGTAAGCACCGCATTCCCGACATATCCCAGCGCCAACCCATCCCCGGCTACATACATTTCCCCGGACACCCCCGCCGCCACAGGACGAAGATTCTTGTCCAAAAGATAGATACGCGTATTCGCCGCCGGTATACCAATAGGCACAGAAGGCAGGTCCTCATTCGGATGATATTGATGGATCATACAACCCACAGTAGCCTCCGTAGGACCATACTCATTACAGATCGCCGTCCTGCCCCCAAACTTGCAATAGACAGCATCCGCCAGACGGCTGTCCAGCTCCTCTCCGCCGACAATAAATTTCTTTATCCTGCTCCCGGGGTCGGAGGCCAGCAACGAGCTGCTCAGGATCAGCTTCAGATGCGAAGGCGTCGCCTTTACAATATCGGCCTTGTTGTCCGCTATCACCTTTTCGATCAGCAATTCATCCCCCGCGCCATCATAGACCACGATCCGGCCACCAGTGATCAGCGGCGTAAAGATGGAGGTTATCGTAAGATCAAATGAAATGGAAGTATATAAGGGATAGTCGGCCGCACTGTTGTCATTATAGACCCCGGCCGCCCAGGTAATATAATTCACAAGAGACCGGTGCCCGACCATTACCCCCTTCGGCAGACCGGTAGTACCCGACGTATAAATGATATACGCAAGCCTGCCCGTGGCATCATAGGGCGTCAGACCCCTTAGGGCCACACGTTCATGATTTGCCGGACGGCCATCCGATTCAAGAACAGAGAAAAGAGGATGCCCTTCCCCATCGGTCATACCCGTGACAAGAGGGATCAGCGAATGGACAGCCATCACCGAGTGACACCGGCTGTCCGTCAGGATATACTTTATCCTTTCGGCAGGAAGGTCCGTGTCAACCGGCAAAAAACAAGCCCCCGCCTTCAGGATACCCAAAATTGCAACGACAAGCTCCGCAGACCTTGGCAACAGCAGCCCTACCACCGTTCCCGGCCCGATACCCTTCGCCATAAGCCCGTCGGCAAGCAGCTCAGCCTTTTCATTCAGCTGCCGGTAAGTCAGCATTTCCTGTTTGTACTCGACAGCAATAGAGTTGGGACAGCGTGCGGCCTGTACTTCAAAAAGCCGGCATACAGTGCTGTCGGAAGGATATGTCCTTTGAGTACTGTTATACCCGCGGATAGAGTCATCATACTCTTTTTCACTGAGCATAGGCAGATCGGCCACCGGCATATGCCGGTCCTGGAGGATAGCCGATACAAGCCGTTCAAAATGCGCAGCCAGCTGGAGGATCGTTTCCTCTTTAAACAGGCGCGTCGCATATTCTATGGCATACCGGATAACATCCCCCTCATCGACGATCTCCATCGAGATATCATACTTGGAGATTCCCGGATCAAAATAATGACGGCTGAGCAAAAAGCTCCCCGACCGCAGATCCCCGGGTCTCACATCCTGGTAGATGAACATCGTGTCAAAAACCCGGTTACGGCTGCTGTCATGTTCCTGCGCAACCCAGCTCATCAGCTGATCAAAAGGATATTCCTGGTTCTCGAGATTTTCCGAAAAGTTGACCTTTTCCCGGTGCAGCAGGCTAAGAAAAGATTCGCCGCCTATTATCTCCGTACGCGTCGCCAGGTTATTGACGAACATTCCCTGTACATTTTGCAGATCGGGATGCGTCCGGCCCGCAACAGGGACCCCGACAATAAGATCGTCCTGCCCCGTATATTTGGATAAAAGGACCTTATAGATCGTTTGTAAGAGTACCTGCAACGTACAATTGTTACCCCGGGCAAAGGCCTTCAGCCTTTCAGTGCGCGCCGCCCCCAGGCCAAACTGCAGCTTCCGCCCCTCCGTACTGAACAGGACGGGACGCTGAAAATCCAGCGGCATCTGTAGAGAAGGCAGCTCCCCGGCCAGCTTGCTGCGCCAGTACCGCTCCTGCATCCTGAGCTTTTTCGACGAATGATTGCCGATCTCCCATGCCACAAAATGCTTGTATTGCGCAGGCAATAAAGGCAGCTGTTTTCCGTCATAAAGATTCAACAGCTCCCTGAGAAAGATATTCACGGAGAGACCATCCGATACGATATGATGAAGATCGAGCAGCAGAAGCTGTGCTTCCGTATCCGTTTGGACAAGGGCCGCCCGCAAAGATGGAGGCGTAGCGAGGTCGAACGGCAGGACGAACGCAGCGATCACATCGTCAAGCTCCACCATCGTACAACTCATCCTTTGCAGACAAAAATCTACCCGGGCATGAATGGTGGCCATCGGCTCCGCATCCGTACGAAAAGAGGTCCTCAGCACTTCATGTCGCTGGATAAGCTGTTGGATACAGCTCTCCAGACGGCCGGCCTCGATATGACCATCTACATAAAAGGCCAGCGGTATATTATAGGAGACAGACGATTTGTCTATCTGCCATTGATAATACAATCTTTTTTGAGCAGAAGCCAGCGGCAGCCAGGGATTGTTCTCCAGCTCCGATCCATCTTCCGGTATCAGCGGGACATATTCCTGCGGACTGAGCAGCCCGATGACCTGCGCAAGCGCCCTGACCGTTTGCTTTTCATAGACGGTGTCCATCGACAGGTCTACCTCGAATTCCTTCCATACAGCCATCACAAGGGCCGCAGCCTTCAGGGAATTGCCACCAGCCGCAAAAAAACCTTCCTCGACCCCAAAACTGTCAATGCCCAGGACCTTCCTGGCGAGATCAAGCAGACGCTGCTCATTGGCATTGGCAGGCTGGCTTTCAGAGACCATGCGCTTGCCGGCGCCAGAGAGGCTCTGCTCCAACGCGGCCAGCACGTCGCCAAAACGGTTTTCCATGAATTGTTCCACCAGCTTATACCGCTGTAGCTTGCCACTGGTGGTCCTGGGGATCTCCCTTACCGGGATAAGACGGTCCAGCTCCAGACCCGTCTTGTCACTTACCAGCGCCCTGATCTTTTGCGCGACCGGGACGAACTTGTCCAGGCTTTCCCGGTGAAAGACAAACCCGATGACCTCCTCCTTCTGAGTGGTGCCGTTAAAACAGCCGCCCACCACGAATTTATTGAGATCGACCAGCCCCGCCTCTTCCACAATTCGTTCCATGTCATGCGGATAATAATTCCTGCCATTGACACAGATCATATCCTTGAACCGACCCGTGATAAAAAGAGAGCCCTCCTTCATAAATCCCAGGTCCCCCGTATTCCACCAGCCATCCCTACCCGCGGCCGCACCGGTAGCAGTGATATTATTATAATAACCGGCGGTGACGCTTTCACCATTGATCAGTACATGACCTACGGTGCCATCGGCCAGCGTATTATGATTTCTATCCGTGACACGAACAGCACATTCCTCGACAGGTTTACCGACATTGACAAAAGAGATCGCGCCTTCCTTCGTTTCGGCAGGCATTATTTTATCACCGGGTTTCAGCCGGCTCCTGTCCAGCTCGACATGCTTCATGCTGCTGCGCCAGTCCGTCATCGTGACGGCCAGCGTGGCCTCAGCCAGACCATAGACAGGACAGATGGCATTGGCAGAAAGACCGTACTTCGCCAGATCGGTGGTAAACTGCCTCGCCGTCCTTTCGGAGATAGGCTCTGCGCCATTATAAATGATCCGGATCTGCGACAGGTCCCAGTCATATTTTCTGTTGGCATCCATATTGCGCAACAGGTAAGTATAGCCAAAATTGGGGGATGACAGGATCGTTATCTTATGTTCGCTCGCCTTTTCAAGCCAGAGAGAAGGACGGCGGATAAAAAGATTGACGGGCATCAGGTATTGGGACATGCCCACAAGCAGCGGATTCAGATGGAACCCGATAAGCCCCATATCATGCGTAAGCGGCATCCAGCTGAGCGTCGTATCCGCCGGGGAATAGTCCGCAGCATAGGCTATCGCACGCAGGTTCAGCAGGAGATTCCGATGCGTAAGCACGACGCCTTTCGGCTGCCCCGTAGAGCCCGAAGAGAACTGAAGAAAAGCGATATCATTCTCGCCAACCAAAGCAGGCTGACCCTCCTGCTCCGAAGCAAGGATCTCGCTGCCCTCCATCCGGTTTTGATCCATACAGGCATAAAATTCTTCCAGACCCTTCGCATGCGCAGTCTCACCCAGCTTGGAAAAATCCGCCTCGCTGATGACCAGCCAGGGTGTATTCAGCACCTGCCATACATTGAAGGGTTTGATCCGGTGCTCCTCCGTCTGTCCCACCGAAAGGGGAACAGGAATAAAACCACCGAGAATACAAGCCCAGAAGACGATCACAAAAGTCCTGTTGTCCGCTATCTGGAAAACCAGCTCATCACCTCGTCGCACCCCCCGCTTCTGCATAAAAGACAGGGCCTTCAGCGCCGAATGGTATAACCCGGCATAGGAAAGATACTCCTCGTGATGACCACTTTCTATGAAAGTGATCCCCGCCCCGGGATCGGAGCCTTTTTGCTTTAAGAGATCGATGAGCGTGACTATCATAAAAGAATGTTGTTAATTATCTTGACGATATGTTCTGTTTCCTCATGTAAAAAGAAATGCCCCTGATTGAAATAATAGATACTACAAAGCTTATTGCTGCAAAATTTCCAGCCATCACATTCCTCAGCCGTCAGGTCGTCCTTCTTCCCCATAAATACCGTGATGTCATTGGCAAGAGGTGCAACCATTTCCTCCCGCGGGTCCGTTTCCGACATCCGGAAATCATTTCTTAACAGCGGAAGAAAAAGCTCGACCAGCTCAGGATGTTCAAAAAATTCCGGTGGCGTACCACCCAATTCCATTACCTCTGACCGGAATTGATCATCATCCATCAGATGATACATCTTCTTATCCGAACGTTTGCTGTTGGGAGCGCCCCGTCCGGAGAAAAAGACATGCGCCGGAGGCGGAAGCCGGTGCGCAGCCAGCTTTTGCGCCAGATGAAAGGAGATCATGCCCCCCATACTATGCCCGAACAAGGCATAAGGACCGTTATCCAATTCTCCCGTCACTATCCGGAAAACATCCTCGATCATTTCAGGAACATCGGTATAAAGCTCGTCCTGTATACGCCGTCCCCTGCCCGCAAGCTCTACCGGGATCAGCTCGATCTCCGGCCTGAGATGCGGCCGCCACTTGTTATATATGACGGCCGATCCGCCGGCATAGGGGAAACAAAAAAGTTTTATCTTTCTCATAAATTAAGCTCCTAGCTCAAGCTGATCTTTGACCAGCTCAAAATATTTTTTCTTTTGGGATGCAAGCAGAAAATGCGTTCCCTCTTCGATGATCTCGCCTTTCTCCAGCACGATGATCTTGTCCGCATTTTTTACCGTACTGAGCCTGTGTGCAATGATGACCACCGTCCTTCCCTTGAAATAGGTCTGAAGATTTTCCATGATCCCCTTTTCGTTATTGGTGTCCAGGCTACTGGTAGCCTCGTCAAAAAAGAGATAGGGCGGATTGCGGTATACCGCCCGGGCAATAAGGATACGCTGTTTCTGACCACCGCTAAGCCCGATGCCGCTGCTCCCTATCCGCGTGCGGTATCGCATAGGCAGATGCCGGACGAACTCGTCCACATGACTTATCGCCGTAGCGGCATTGAGACGCTGATCGTCGATCTCGTCCATACTAAGACAAATATTCCGAAGGATGGAGTCATAAAAGATATAGCCGTCCTGCATAACGGTCCCGCATTTTGTCCGCCACCATTTGGGAGAGATCTCTTCCAACGCCTGGTTACCAACGAGGATTCTGCCAGAAGTAGGCGTATAAAAACCCAGCAGCAGCTTCATCAGGGTCGTTTTGCCGCTGCCACTCGCCCCGACTATCGCCGTGACCTTTCCCCTGGGGATCCGAAGGTTGATATCCTTGAGGACAAATTTGGAGAGCGGCCCATGATACTGGAACGACACATTCTGAAGGACGATATCCTTGCCCCCGCCGGCATCGATCTCCGCTATCTGTCGTAAAGGTTCGCCGGATACCCCCGGCTTTTCTTCATTGTCCTTCTGCTGCACCTCCTGCAGACGGTCAAGACTCAGCCGCGCATCCTGTATGGAACGGAAGAATTCGATAAGCTGGCTCAACGGCCCATTGGTCTGCCCGATGATGAACGAGATACTGAGCATCTCACCCAGGCTAAGACGATGGTCGATGATGGCGACAGCGGCTAAAAAGGAAATGACGATATTCTTGAGATAGTTAAAAAAGGAAAAACCCGTCTGCCGGTACTGCTCAAGCTGAAGACTCTTTTTATTGAGCTCATAGACTTTTTGCTGAAGCGCCTCCCATTCGACACGCTTGGCATCCTCACTGCCATTGAGCTTGATATCCTGCATCCCCACGACCATCTCGTATAGTTTCTCCTGCATCAGCTTGTTCTGCCCGAAACGGATATAATCGAGATGCTTTCTTTTCTTCTGGAACAGAAAGATCCAAAGGATACCCAGAATGCTGAGACTGACAAAGATCCCCCAGATCGCCGGATCATAGCTGAGCAGGATAAAGGAGAACGTTACTACCTGTAAGACGGAAAAGACCGAATTGATCGCATCCCCCGTCAGGAACGCCTCTATACGATGGTGATCATTGATCCGCTGGGCTATGTCACCAACGGACTTCGAGTCAAAGAACCGGATGGGCAGCTGTAACAGCTTGGACAAAAAGTCCGATACGATCCGGATACTTATCCTGGTATTTACCCTGAGCACCAGCCGGCTCCGGAAGATCTCCAGGACCGTGCTGCTAAAGAAAAGCACCAGCTGCGACAAAGAGAACAACATGATCAGGGAATAATTCCTGCCCCCGATCCCCTTGTCCACCATCATCTTCGTCAGATAGGGGAAGCTGATACCTATCGCGGTGATACATACCAGGTAACAGCTGAGCACAGAGATCTGTTTCCTGAACGGCGACAGGTACTTTAGCAGAAAACCTCCGGAACCGGACGTTCCGATATTCGCCTGCTTGTCCTGAAAACCCGGACCCGGCTGGAGAAAAAGACCAATACCAAAACCGGCTTTGTCAGGCTGCCAGAGTTTTACAAAGGCCTCCCTCGAGATCGCGATAATGCCATGAGCAGGATCGCCGATGACAAATTCCAGTTCGGAAGATGGCGCGGAGCCAAACAGGGAACCCGGCAGAGGATTAAGCCAGGAGTTCTTGCGACGCACCTTGTACAGGACCACAAAATGCTCCTGGTTCCAGTGCAGGATGGCAGGGAGATGGAAGTCGGCATTGAGATCGTCAATACAAACCTTTCCGACCACCGTTTCAAAACCCAGATCTTCCGCCGCCTGGCTGACGCCAAGAAGAGAAGAGCCTTCGCGGGATATAAAACAGTTCTCCCTAAGATACTCCAGGCTATACTGTTTGCCGTAATATTCCGCCACCATCTTCAGGCAGGTGGGCCCGCAGTCAAAGGAATCCAGCTGAAAATAGAATGGATATCTCATAAGCTGACAAGTGAATGCTGTTCGGGAACCCGGATTATACCGGAGACTTCAATATCCCGGTGATTCAAATAATTGATAAAAGAGCCTGGGCAAAGCCGGCTGACGAGCCGGCCGGCAAGCGTATCCTTACTGCAATAAGCAGGCAGGCCTACAAAATGGTCGGGTAAATTATACCTGGAAGGATAGGCAAAAAGCAGGTCCAAAAATTCCCAGCTTTCAAAAGAAGAATAAAGCACACTCCTTTTTTCAACAACATCCCCTGCTTTATCCGTTTCTCCACAAAGAAAAGCAGCCACACAGCGAAGAACATTCTTCATTACCTGCTTTGCAACTTCCGGGTATAGCTTGCTGTCCACCATACGGGACAGGAAAAGTACCAGGTAAAGGATCTCGTTGGACCTATTGAAAAGGGAGACTACATTGTCATAAAGATCGCCCTTCAGCAACATCTTTTGGAGATCCTCCGTGATATTGATAAGACATTCCTGCAATTCCATCGCCTTCAGCTTATCGACCCGCAGCGCACGCTGATTGTTGTCATATCGGCTTAGCAGATAAATACCCTTCCCCAGCGCACCTTTGCGCAGCGAGATAGTACGACAGCTTTCAAAGACAAGCCGCCTGTAAATAAATTCATCAAAATCATCATAAGGGAAATGATAAGGGCCGGGGAGACCCATGATGCTCAGCGTATTAAAAAGCCATCCGATCTCGAGACTGCCATCCGTAAAATCCACCAGCGTTTCCTCAGGGAGACGATCGAGGTTTTCAGACAACATACCCGCTATCCGATCCAGCACCGGCATCACAGTATCGTCTCCTTTTGCATGATGACGCTGTCCAAGATAGAGACCCAGCTTACAAAGCTGCGAATATTCGTTCATCCCGTGTAACTGAAGGGCCAGCTCTGTATAATAGTCTGACCGCCGGGCCGCCGGGGCCGCTTGCATTGCATTTTGCGCCATAAATAGAATTATTATCCTGGTTGCCTGCCCGGCAACAGGTCGGGTGAGTTAAATCAGTTCCTAAAATAATCCCAGGTTTGGATATAGTCGACCAGCTCATTGCGGGTAAACGAACAAATGGTCAGATATTCCGACCGCAGTCGCGTACTGGTCTCTGCGTTATAGGCGCTGTTTGCGCCTCTTGCGTGGTGCAGGTGATAAAGGACGCCGGACACCCTGTGAATAGTGTAACCGAGGATCTTATACCGGGCAGCCCGCTCGATATCATCCGGTCCCCAGCTGGTCAGACGCTGATTCTCACCGCCACAGGCAATAAAAGTCTCCTTGTCGAGAAAGACACATCCGCCAAGGGAGCGCCTGGAAGCAACGGAATGTTTGTCATCAAGCCCCTGAAGAAAGGTATGATCCAGCATCATCCTGAAAACATCGCCAACCCAGGGAGCCGTCGCATAAAACACGCCGGAATAAGGATACGAAATGGCCACATCGCCTTCCCGTAGCGCCCTGATCGATTCCATGATCTGCTCAGGGGGAAGAATGACGTCCACATCATAAAGAGCCAGCAACTTTGTCTGACAGAGCCTGACCAGGTGATTGTTATACCGCGTGCGATGAAAACTGGGATTATGATCTTCGATAAAATGATAGTCCACATTGGGCGGAAGAAGGGAAGGATCGACCTTTTGCTCAGGACCTGCCTCTACTACAATGATCCTTGTATTAAAATGTTTGTACAAATAACGGGTAGTCATCTCCAGGTTGAGCAGCCGGTCGGGGGAATCGATATACAGAGGGATAAGAATGCTGGTGTCCGAAAGATCGGCTTTCGGCTGGAGGTCTTCCCATTCCTTAATAAGCCGGACGTACTCATACGAACAAAGCTCCTTACTGTACCGGTCGTGCCGGGAATAATAAGGCGGGTGAACATGAAACTTTACCTTGTCAAATACGGTATAGTTGACTTTATCTACCAGGTCGTTTGCACCGGCGTTGTGATAGATCTTACGGGTCGTATACTTCCCGATGGGATCGGCCGCCCAGGTAAAGGCCAGCTCATCCGAAAGCCGCATCTTCCTGTTCATCTTCAGCCCCGTCCAGAACAACACCCACATATCCGTACACCAGGACTGAACAGAACCATTAACCGGCGTTTTTGTCACCGTCTCATCAAAATCCTTCATAAACCCAAACAACCGCTCACAATCGGCTTCCATTTTCGCCCAGAAGGCAGCGGTGATCCCTTTCAATATATACTGTGCGCCACCTGCGACACCATCAGCCGCAACAACAACGGCCGGATCGATCTCCATGATAGCACACATACCCTCAAATAAACCTTTCGACCTGCTTTTCAGATAAACCGAGTCGATATACGACCGGCAGTCCGCCAGATACCACTCATCACCCGCTGCAAGACTGTCAAAGTCCGGTAGCTCCCTGAAGATAATGTCTGAATCATGATAAAAGATCACTTCCTCAGCCAGCTCCGGGTGACGGGAGAAATGCTGCTTCAGCAGGTGAGGCCGGACCGACGGACGGTATTCAAAAACATCCACTTCCCTGGGATATTCAAAGAAACTGGCCTTGTCCGCATTTCTCTCAATAAAGTTCGAGAACCAGACGCTCAGGCCATAGGTCCTGTCCTTTCCGATGATGATGTGCACCTGCTCTTTCGGGATCCCGAATTTGCTGAAGTTCAGCAGTTGCAGCTCTATCTGCCAGACAAAATAAAATTGATCCGGTACAACGCTAACAAACAACATAACAACAAAAATAGGAGATGAAAGAAAAATTAGGCTGCCGTATTTTAACCCGGCAGCCTATCAATTAAAGCAGACAATCTACTTATTACTTTGCAACAGAAGCTGTAGTAGCAGAAGAAGCAACAGGAGCAGTAGATACAGTCAGACGGCCAGATGCAGTGCTGCTGTTAGTACCGCCGGTAACACAAGCTACTTCTTCGTTGTTCAGGACTACTACGTTTTCGAATTTTTCGTTGATTTCGTTCAGTTTCGCTTTCATGATTGTTGTTTTTTAGATTGTTTGTTGATGTTTGTTGATGACATAAAATTAGCCCTTTTCTCTACACGATACAATAGTCATCACAGCTATTTTGCCTTCGTGGCAATAGCATTGCCATGAAACCAAAAATAGTTTCAAACACCCTTTTACGGACCTGAAAACACCCCCTCTTAAGCCACCAAAAGCGGCCTTGGGCGCGGATTTTCGTTCCTGACAAACTTGAAATTGAAAGCTCCATCTTTCATGTAGTAATAGGTTCCTTTTTTTCGGCTATACTTAACCGGTGCACCCAGTTCTTTGAACAAACTTATGTATCCGCGAACCTGTCGTTCGCTTATTTCCAACTTGAACGCGAGCTCTCTTGGAGTGCCCGTATTCTTTGTGCGTATGAATTGATGGAGAAGATCCAGTCGGTAAATAATATTCTTTGACATAAGGTTTAAAATATTTATTCAGCCAGATTCAGTTCATGTTCATATAAGAGTTCTTTTTCACCATACAGCCGCTCGGCAAGTATGCCCCTTTGAGTACATAGCTTGATCAGACGATTCGACTGTACGATAGGGTTAGATTCGTCAGTATATTTTATACTGCTGATAAATTCCAGCCAGGGCTCCTGACCCATAGCGTATACATAGACCTCCTTCGGATGGAAGATGTCGACCAGCGACATGCCTTTTGCACAGTCCGACCCCGAAAGCCGGCGGCTGTTATCCTGCTCACGCGAAAGACGCGTGGTCAGCAACGGACCATAAAGCCAGGTCAAAGGTGCACCGTCACATTCCATGCCTAAAAAGAGGACGTCTACATCGCCCACGATACGATGGATATTCGCATACAAAGCCGGCTCGAGTACGCGGGAATCGGCCAGGAAACAGAGCCTGAACTCATTTATCCGCACGAGGTAACAGGATTTCGTCCGGATATCCAGATCCGAATGTTCCCCCGTAAAAGGCAGCCCCGTGATGCTGACGATATCATCGTGGATAGTTTCCATTTCATCTATCGCTATGACATTGTCAAAACCGATATTATTGAACATCAGCCTCAGATCGGGATCTTCCAGCTTCCCGCTGGAAGTGCGCGGCACAACGATGTTCCGGATGCGATGCCGCAAAGGCAGCAGCGTTTCAAGCAGGATATGATCCTGGTGATTGTGCGTGATCAGTACATAATCGATCACATCGGGAAGATCGGCGTCGGAATAATGCTCGACATCCGAATGATAGCCATAGTAACTTATCAGCGGATCGATAAGTATGCTGGTATCCCGGGTCTCCACAAGGATACAGGCATGCCCGAAATAACGCATGCGAACCTTGTCCCCATCGTATCGCTGATAGACCGGCGGCGGCGATCTTGTTAGCAATGCTTCAAAGAGATGCTCCTGGGAATCTGTCAGACCCAATATCCCCCTGATATACTCCGGCGTCTGCGGGATCCGTTTCATTTTCGCCAGCGCATCGATCCCAGGGTGATCAAAAGGAATATCGAGATGAAGCACCGTCCCGTCATCAGGACGGGGCGTACTAAGCACAAAGGGCCGCTGGTCATTATCCGTGACCCAGAGCGCGATACTTTGAGAACCGGGATTATAAAATTCGCTTTTATACAACAGTGATTCGAAGAACCGGAAACCAGGATTATTGTTCCGATCATAGACCAGCTCCACATACCCCTTCAGCAGCTCAGGCACCTTATGATACAGCTCTTCCAGACCCGAACCACTGGCTTCGGCCTTCAGCATCTTGTCCAGCTGCTTGATCGCACCCGAGAGCTGGATGGGTTTCTCCTGTAGCCTTTGCGTTCTCTCCTGGAGAGCCTTTATCTGTGCCACCTGGTTACCAGGCAGGTCCATAAAGGGCCCTCCCCGCATTTTCGGGTTCTTCACAGCCTGCGCATGGACCTGCGGCGCCATGATATAGGACCCCATGATCTCGAGATGACGCCCGGTAATATTCATCGCCGCAGTCGCCGGAGAAATAAGATGCGACCAGGCATACCATTTATCGAACAACGGTTCGATGACCACATTGGGCTTAAGATATACAGGTGTATTATTCATGGTGTATAGCTTTGGCAGTTGGCAGATTAGCAGATGCACTCTTATCGGCAGCCAGCGACTTGTCGGCAGCCAGCGACTTATCAGCAGCCAACGACTTATCGGCAGCCAACGACTTATCAGCACCCAGCGACTTATCAGCACCCAGTACCTTCTCGGCGCCTGGCTGCCGGCGCGGAGCCAGACTTTTCTCCAGCTGCCGCGTCAGCGCCCTCTTGACCTCATCGACCGTGATCGATTCCATACACTCATGGCCATAAGGACAAGGATGATTCCAGACATAATAATAACAGGGAGAGCACCTCAGATCCTTATAGATATTGATATTGTTGTCATGTCCCCACGTAGCAGGATTGGAGTCCCCAAACAGGATAACTCCTGGCAGCCCAAACGCATTGGTCGCATGTGCAAAACTCGAATCGATGCCGACAAAAGAACGGGCATATTTTATCAGCACCAGGCTTTCCCTGGTCTTATGCTTACCCCTCCAATCCAACGCTCCCTTGACATAAGGTTCATCAGGGTGACCCACCTGGATAAAACTAACCCCGGGCATCTCCTTTACCAGCTTTTCCCATTTCTCCTGGGGCCAGTGATGATTGGAGGAAGATCGCGAATGAATATGCAGCAACACCGGGTTCTGGATCGGAGCCATCGTCCTGGCAGCCCATTTTTCCTCCTTCTTGCTAAAGAACAGCTGCACCCTTTTGTCCCCCAGAAAGATGTTGAGATCTTCAAAAATGTCAGGAATGATCTCCTTTACATTTTTCTGGTAGATCCAGGACAATGGTATATGCTGAAAAGCCAGATTATAATATTTGAACCGCTTGCTTTTCATCAGGTACAGGAAAAGATGGAAAGGATAACGCCAGAAATGAGACGCATGCAGCCTCCTGACGGAATCGATATGCGGGTTATGCTGCAACAGGGCATAGTGCGCCTTGCTACAACAGTATACGATCAGCTTTTGACGGGGATAGGCTTCCCGGATAGCCTTGATAGTAGGCGTGCAGACGAGCAGGTCGCCCATGCCCCCCCAGGTGATGAGGATAATTTCATTGTTCATAAATGACCCATTTAAGCTCCTCTAATTTTGCGGAAAACAGTTTCTTTTCTATATCGAGAAATCGACAGACGCCAATGCGCCTCTTGAAGAAAGGACGACTCATCTCGCGGGCCAGGGCCTTTTCGATCAGCGTCAGCTGAGCTTGCGTCTCCCTGATCCTGTGTTTGATCTCGGTATCGTTTTTAGCAGCAGGCATAAATTTGGAGTTGACCGGTCTGTTCTCAGGCGACCTTCCGGCTGGTGATTGCATTTATATTGGACAAATGGACCATGAACCAGTTATAAAAAGCCTTTACCCCGGTGGAAAAGTCGACGGAAGGACTAAAGTTCAGCAATTCCTGAGCCTTTGTTACTTCGGCACAGGAATGACGCGCATCCCCCTGCTGCTCCCGGCAGTATTCCAGCTGGACATTCCGCTTACAAACCGAAGCTATAACCTCCACGACCTCATGCAAAGACACCCGCCGCCCATTTCCCATATTGATGATCTCGAAATCCGAGCCATTATATTCCATCGCAGACCGGATACCCGATACGATATCCGACACATAGGTATAATCACGGCTGCTGTGACCGTCCCCAAAAATATTCAGCGGACTTCCCTGCAACGCCAGATCAAAGAAGTCATGGATGGCCTGGTCAGGACGTTGAGCCGGACCATAGACATTAAAAAATCGCAGCGCCAGGAATCGGATACCATACAGATAGCTATACAGCTCCCCCAGCGTCTCCGCCGCGAACTTCGACATAGCATACGGACTGACAGGATTGATCCTCCCATTCTCTTTCAATGGCAGCTGCGTATCCTGGCCATATACGCTGCTCGACGAGGCAAATACAAATTGCTGGATATTGTGCTGTCTGGCAAAGTCAAGCAGGTTCCTCGTACCCTCCACATTTACCTTATCGTAAAGAAAGGCATGTTTGAAACTATCCCTCACCCCCGTCTTTGCAGCAAGATGCACGATAGTATCCACGGCGCCCACCCGCATCAGATCACGGGGATTGCAGATATTGCCTTCTATGAGCTTGAAATGTTTATCCTTCCCAAATGACCGGATATTCATTTCCTTTTGCCGGCGGGAATAGTAAGCATCAAAATTATCAAGACAAATGACCTGGTAGTTTTCGGAGAAGAGCAGGTCCCTGATTAGGTTACTCCCGATAAACCCTGCTCCTCCGGTGACGAGTATTTTCTTCATTGGAGTTGATTTTCAGTTGACAGGTTTGATACCATTTCATTTTCCTCCTCTGTCAGCGGCATAGCCGCCAAAGGAGATATCTCGATAGAAACCGTGCTTTTTAATGTCTCGACGCGAACCTGTAACCTTTCTTTACCGTTCCTTTTTACGAGGTATCCTTTTACACCGGCAAAAGGACCTTCACAGATCATAACAGGCATCCCTATCCGGCAAAAAGGGTCCGCAACAACTTCCAGTTCATTACCCGACAGTTTCTGCAGGGATTCGATGACACTCTCCGGCACCACCGCCGGCCTGCCGGCAAAACTGACATACCGGACGACGCCTTCAACATTCGTAACTTCAAACCGGCGCTGGGGAGTGACCCGGACAAAGATATAATTGGGGAAAAGAGGCAACTCGATCCTCTTGATACGGTCACTCCATTTACGAAGGACGCTTTGGACAGGAAAGAAGGACGTTACCCCTACCCTCCTGAGAAAGTCATATACTTTTTGTTCAGACCTGGGCATTGTGTATGCAACATGCCAGCTCTCGACAGATTGGTTGGTGGGCATAGAAGATACTATTTAGTTTAAAAAATCGTAGTGTAAAGCCGTTGTTAAGTGTAGTGCTACCGTTCTTCCTGGCGGGGCAGAGCTTGCGCTAAGGTGAGCCCCGTCTCCTTTTTCTTTCAGTTCCGTGAGCCTGGAACCTCGTCGATTATTTACTATACTAAGGTAGGAGGAGAAAAAAACGAATGGAAAAAAGTTGTATCAAAAAGGATATTGTAAGTACCAACCGGGGATCGGCGGTAAATGGTCAAAGCAACAGGGATTTGCTCCATACCAACTCCTGGTCGGACACATAAGAAAGCAGAGACAAGGCCACGCCCGTGAGGCCGTCAAGCAATTCATGCTCTTTGCCCCTGAACGTTCCTTTTTCGATATCTTTTTCCAGTAACAGGAGAGTTTGTTCCATCCAATATTCATAACCGGCCTTGTAGATCGGCAGGTTTCTTTCTTTATAGAGCTGGCGGTAAAGCTGGGACACGCCGGATGCACCATGACAGAAACTCGAGTCATAGACCAGGGTCGCCTTTTCTGTCTTTCTCATCAATGTCTGCGCGCCGATGACATCGGCAAGATCAAGCATCTCCTCATTTTTGAAAAGCTTCCCGGCGCGATAGAACAACAATACCTCATTGAGGTCGCCATAACACCAACCGAGACGGTTGGGCGCAGTTATCTCATTAGCCTGCTGTTTGACGATAAATGGAAATGCCGAATACTCGTCATTGGAGAAGTCCACATCCATTTTATATTTCCGGATAAAACGGATCCCCTCCGTGACGATCTTTTCGATCAGCGATTTATGATTCGATCTTTCATAGGCATTGAGCAGGATCAGCAAAAAACCGCTTTGACCATGCGAAAGACCAAAATTGATATTGTCCTTATCTTCCAGGTTGATAACATAATTACTAAACCAGTAACCGACGTCCTTTTTATTGACCCGGGCACATAATTTCCCGACAAGCTCGTCCAGGTATCCGTTTACAATAACAGAAGAAGGACGCTGGGTAAAATAATGCAGTACCCCCAACGCTCCATGCAAAAAGTCGATAAAATCATCTTCTATCTGGTAGGAAGCATTGGTAAACAGATAATTATCCAACTCTGCAAACTCCTGTTCTATGTTAAAGGAAACAAGACCTTCTTTACAAAGACTGCTCATGACAAAACCTAATCCGGCCCCTCCGGCATTAAAGGAAGTTCCGACAAGCCGGGGATAACCCGAATTGATGTTGGAAAATACATTTTCCAGCATTTTCTCCGCCTTCAATCGATACTCCTGGTTCCCCTCAGCCTTATATATCTGATAATAATAATATAGCAAACCCAGCTGCCCACCCACAAAGGAGTCGTTCCGGCTGGTAGCCGAATCAAGGATTGAATTGACTCTGTTGAGTTGGGACTGAGCAATTTGGCGCATAAAACCGGGTTTACTCCCTGGGTCTAAAATTACTGGGATGGGAGTAAACTGGGTAGTTTGTTACACCAACTGGCGGATTGTAGGTACGAAAACGGGGTTTGCCTATTGCAAAAGCTTGTTTTTCATGATCTCAAAGAAGTCCTCCTTATAGGTGTCGCCAAGCAGGATCTCGGCTTTGATGTTTTTGAGAAGGATCCGGTTGCCTTCAACCGAGGTGATCTTGTTCAGAGATACGATAAAGGACTTGTGGACCCGCATGAATTTCTTCTTGGGAAGCCGCTCCTGGAGGTCCTTCATATTTAATAAGGCCATGGTTTTCTGCATATTATGATGAATGGCCACATAATTTTTCATCCCTTCGATATAATCGATCTCGTCCAGGTTGATCTTCAGCATCCGCCCCTTGAACTCCGTTTTGACAAAAATATAGTCATCGGGTACATCCTCCTCCGTTTGGACCGGGGCCGAAAGCGTAATGATATTGACCGCTCTTTGCACCCCCCGGAGAAATCGGGGAAGAGAAATGGGTTTGAGCAGGTAGTCCACAACATCGAGGTCAAAACCCTCAGTTGCAAATTCGCTGTAGGCCGTTGTCAGGATAACCTTGGTCTTATCCCCCTTCATGGTTCGGATAAAGTCAAGACCGGAGATCTCAGGCATTTGGATATCCAGGAAAATAATGTCTATTTTTTGGGTGTTCACCCATTGCATAGCCTCTACCGGATTGGTCGTAGCGTGGGCCAGGTTCAGAAATGGGGCTTGTTTCACATAGTGCGTAAGTACATCGATCGCGGCCTGTTCGTCATCTACGATCAAACAATTAATCATTTCCTTGAATTTAGTTTAATGGTCTAAGGTTCTGTTTCAGAATTATAATGCGTTTTTCAAGGGTTTAAGAAAAGCATGGACTTCCGGTTCTTTCGGAAATGCAATTGACAGCTCAATATTATAAAATTCTTTGTCTTCTTTTATAATGATACGATGATTATTATGGTAAGTATATTCCAGCCTCTTTTTAACATTGTCCATCCCGATACCATAACCCAGCTCTTTCGGACCTGATTTCTTCTTATTATGGACGGAAAAAAAGAGTTGATTCTGGTCATCGGCTTCTCTCACTTCGATACGGATGACGACAGGATGGGCAGCATTGCTGAGCTCCCCGTGTTTCAGCGCATTTTCAACAAGCGTGATGACGACCAGCGGTATGATCCGGATACAATCCAGGTTCCCTTCTATCGACAGATCGATATTTAACCTGTTGCTAAACCGCAGTTGATTGATCTTGACGACCTTCCTAAGGTTCTCTACCTCACGGGTCAGAGATACGCTTTCGTTTTTAGCAAAACTGTCCTCAAGAGAATAACGCATGACCTCGGACAGCGTCAGAATGCCTTCAGAGAGTTCCTGGGAAGCCCCCAACGACTTGGCATACAAAAAATTCAGCGTATTATGGAGGAAATGCGGATTTATCTGGCTCCGGAGAAAGGAATACTCAGCCATGAGCTTGTCCTGCTCTACCCTAAGCTCTTTCTCCCGGGCGATACGAAGCTCTTTTTCCCGCCGGATGGTCTGCATCGCAAAGAAATAGCCTATCGAGAAAAAGGAATAAAGGAAAAATACCCAGAAACATTCAATAAAAAAATGACCCAGATGGAAAGGTGGAGGAACAACCGCCCTGGAAACATGAGGGAAGAGCTTGTACCCGTCGATATAGGTGAGCAATACATAGGAAAGAAAAAAGACGATCTCTCCGACGATCAGCAGGATATATCTTTTCTTGTTAAGGAATTTAAAATACAAAAAACTGGCGCCATAGAAAACATATACGCTTGGCAGCTGTGTGAGAAAGATGTCCGCCAACCGGATCCTGATACCAGGGTTAAGAGCAACCCTGTTGAGCGTGCCAAAAAAAATAAAGATCAGCCATACCAGGGCGTGTATGATAACTATCCGATATTTCTTGTACAGACGCGATAAGAACATGTGACCGGTGTGTTCTTCCAAATATAATATGAATTCTTCCATTTACATAAAAAAAGAGCGCCGGTCCAAAGACCGGCGCCAGAATAAGATAGTTAATGGAAGGCGACATAACCGATATAAATTTGTTAAAAAGCAACTCCGGAGCCGGTGTTCGTCACGTCGCAAATGGGTGGGATAGAAGATAGCTGGGTATCGAAGTTCCAAAGGTTTGCACCCTGGCGTTTATTCCAGGAAGTACCCAGTAAAGCGATAGTCGTTCTGTCAAGAGCAAGTTTTTTTGGCTGTTCGGATGTCTTTTTCATTTGATGTAGTTTTTGTTTTTTTTGTTTCCCGATCTCGTTTCGATCAGTTTGATAACATAAAAGTAGTTCGCGAAACATCGGTTATGAAATTCGTTACACCAATTACTCGTTTGAAAGTACGAACCGTTTTTTTGGATCCATTTCACCATCACGCGCTATCTGGGACTTATAATAACGCACCAGGAAATCATAGATGACCAGCTCATGCGTACGGGCTTCAGTCGTGATTATCCTGTTGAGCATCATATGACTATAGCTGCCCAGCATTTCCCTGACCGAAGGCCCGTGCTGCTCGTCGGCAGAAAGCATACCAATACGCGCCACCACCGGCCCCAGCAGCCTGGATTTTTCTTTCAGAATGCCGATCAGCGGCTGCCATTCGGCAGGCAGTTCTTCACTGCTCTTCATGGCCATGTCGATCATCTTCCTGTTGTCCCTGTATTTATCGTTGAGCTGCGTCCTTATGGTTTTATCCACGTTGAATTCCAGTCCAAAAGCATAGCGCAGATCCTGTACGAGGGAGAGCTTTTCATGCGTGTTCAGCGAGAAACAGCCCAATAATTCGTCGACCGCCCGCAAGGCCCAGATCCAGCGAATGGTTTCCCTTTCATCCCCAGCCGTACCCGCGAGCATCGAAAGACAGGCCATGCTGTCATAATAAAAAAGATCCTCCGTCAGCTCCATCGTCCGGTACCCATACCGCTCTACCTCCCGTTTGTAAGTATCCGTCTGCAGCTTCCAGACATAACCGATGTTTTCAGGACTATTGAGATGCTTGTTCAGTGCAGATATGATATATCCGAGATTGACGACGTCCTTCAAATGAAACCGGATGCGCAGATGAAATTCAGGATCATTATACCGGATAAAGAACCATTTGTCGATGAGGTCCTTTGCGCTAAGCTCTTCGGCCAGCGGACCTACCGCCTGTGTCAGAAGCCTGTCCGCCGATTTCACACCGCAATAAAGCTTGAAATACACCCATTCTGTGCCCAGCGGAAACTCTCTCTGCTGGTTGAAAACCATGCCGTCCCGCGGCCAGCTGATCTTTTTGTCCTCGTAGGAATTGCCGCTCCGGCTCATAATGGCAACGAACTGATTCGCATATACAACCTTGTTTTCGTCAATGACGATATTGTCCGGCCAGGGGAATTCCTTTAGCGTAAACCCATCCTTGTTTTTGACGGATTCCAGCCACAACGACACAGAGCCGGCATGCTCGAGATCGATGAGCAGCTCATTGTCGCCCTCCGATAACACCACATACCTCGGCATCTTCCATTTCTCCCTGAACCCGCGGACTACCCCATCTGCCGCCTCATCCGTATGGTCCCTGAATACCCCGATGTCTTCCTTTAAAAAATTCCATTTCGCCAGATGCAGGATCGTATTTTTATAGACGACCCGGGGTAAAAAACCATGTTGATGCTGGAGACTGCCCCAATTAAAGCCCAACCCTTTTTTCTTATCCTGCAGCTGCAGGTCACAAAGGAACCGGTATACCCCAAGAGAGCTGTTCGTATAGTTGTGCGCCGTGCTAAGCCGCGGGATGACCTGCCGGTTGAGCCGCTTTGACCGGAGGATGACCCTCCCATTGCGAACCGAAACATAGAGGTCCTTCACATCGATCTGCCGGTCGCTTTCCAAAGAAGAAGCCGCCAGGTAAGGGATCTCATAGTCCCGGAAAGCAGGATGCAAAAGAATATTGCCGGTACGGGATTCCGGAAGATGAACGATCTCCGCATAAATGATCCCCGGATCCTGCTCCTGTTCGTGACGGGCGATATCGGTCGCCAGCTCCCCGATGGCAGCATCAGCGTGGGCGAAACGCCCAAGGAGATTGACCGCACTCGACCCGCCAGCCGACTCGATATAGAGCGAATGCCCAACAGTAGCCCTGAACAGAACAGCCATCGAAGGAGGCAGATCATTCTCCTCAGAAGAAAATTTTTCCAGCTCCTTTTCCGTCAGCGAAAGCGTAAAGCCGTTCTTTTCCAGCGTATCTTTTAGCTTTTCGTTTAGCAACTCTTCCAACGCACTCCACTCCATCCTCCTCTGCCCGGGCAGATCAACAAACCGCAGGTCCTCCACAAGAGGTGACATGCACGCAGCACCGGAGGCTTCATACCCGATTCCGATCTCCGTATCCAGGACCTCCATCAGCGGCATCTCCTTGTGTTCATAACGCAGGGAGAACCGCTGGGCAAAAGCCTGCAGCGTAGTATCGCGTTTTGAAAAGGCCAGCCTGTTCAGCACATCCAGGGCCTCCCGGATTTGTTTCTGGTATCCTTTATCCAACCCTCCCCCACTCACTGCATGCACGAGGTCCGCCTGAAAAAGCTTGCCTTCCACAAAAGGCACACCCAGCCTGCCCAAAATGCCCACGATGGCTTTATAAGGAGCCATGCCCCCACCCGAGTCTGCATCCATATTTTTCAGCTGCACCTGTACCTCCCTGAGCAAACCAGGTATAGCCCCACCCATTTCATCTCCATCACCAACCCGCTCCAACACACCAATGATCTGTTCCATATATTCCTCCCCCGTGATACACGGCTCCAGCTGACTTACCAACAACTGACAGTCAATCATCTCTCCAATAAAGATCCTCGCATCATTTTCTTCGATCTCATCCTTCACCAAATAGTTCACCAGCTGCGGAATACTCATCCCCTTCGACGCATAGTCAAGCACCCTTTCAAGATAGTCCGTCGCAGTGACCGAACTGATCCGGTACTTCCTGTTTCCCTCCACATAGAGATATTCCACATAACGCAATTCCGTTCCCACCGCATACAGACTGTTATTGGGAAAGAACAGCAACCTCTCCCGGATAGGCGCGTATTCCGAAAGATGCCGCGCAAGAGCGCAGAGATAGTGCATGTCCAGGCGGGTATGCCTGCTCCCCTTATCGCTGCCGACGATCAGCGGACTTCCCGCCTCAAGCAGGCTTCCCGACTCAAGCGGGCTTTCCGTTTCAGACCAGGCCGCCACCGCACAGCCCGAAAAAAGCCCGAACGGCGTAGCCCGACTGCTCATACGCAAATAATACTTGATGATGCTCCTCGTCAGCTTTTCAATTTCTTTCTTGTTGGTGATCAACCCCTCCCGCCATTTGATACACTCTTCATAAAGCACCGGGGAAGCCAGGTACAACGCCTCGAGAAAACTCGCGTCGGAAAGAAGAGCGCTAAGATCGATGTCGCTGATGTGACGGGGTAGTGGAAGTCTGGGAGTCCTGACAATTAATCGGGAGTCAAACGCGTAAGCAGAAAGCATAGGAGAAAGTTTGGCTAAGAATATTTTATTGAATCTTTATCTAAAATACATTCTACGCGAGGGTAGGAACAAATACAGTGTACGAATTACCGGATTAGCTATATGAAACAGCTACCATCATACTAATCAGCGAGCTTAAGGGGGAAGGCTTTTAGAAGGAATCTTAGCAATACAATATAATAAGGGTTTTTTTTATTTCCTAATTAATTCAACAAAATAGAGAACTCAGTTCGCTGCTCGGAGATCGTTCTAAGCGAAAACTCAAACCCATGATTGAGGAAGATCTCGCGGACAAGGGTGAGACCAATGCCCGTACCATCTTTTTTCGTGCTAAAAAAAGGAGTGAAAAGATTAGCAGCCTGCTCGACACTGATACCCTTGCCCGTATCGGCAATAACCAGCCCCTTCTCTGAAGGACGGGTGATCACCGTGACCAACCCCTTCTGATCGATGGCTTCAATCGCATTCTTGATAATGTTAATAAGCGCATGTTCCATTTGCTGTACGTCCGCCGAAACATAAAAAGGCCCTTCCGCCAGGGACCGCTTGAATTCAACCCCATTCTCTTCCGCCTTGTTTCCCATCAGGATCAACACCGATTCGATCAGCTGATGAAGATCGAAGGACTGCCGGTTCGGTGCAGGCAGTTTGACAAGATCGGCAAAATTGCGCATAAAAAGATTCAGATTCTGATTCCGGTCGATCGCTATCTGCAAGGCATTCCGGAGAGTACTAAAGTCATGCCCATCCCAAAGCCGGCCGTTGATAAGCGTGGATTGCATGATGGAGTTGACCGGACCGATCGTATTATTGACCTCGTGCGCCATCATACGGATGACCTTCTCATAGACCTTCTTTTCAGCCCCCATCATTTCCGCCGTAAGCTCCTCCATCATGACAAAGTGTCGCGAGACACCCCGGTCCACAAAATGCGTTTTCTGCATCTTGTAAGTGTTTACCCCTTTGAGCTTGACGATGGTAGCCTCCCCGGAACGAAGGTTCTTGATCTGCTCGTAAAGGACCTCCGTAACTTCGCTTAAGGGGATACTGGAAAAATCCTGCGAGTCGATGCCGAGGATATGCGCAGCTTTTTGATTGATCTGTTGAATGTTATCGTCAAAATCGAGGATAATGATCCCCGTGGGAGAGATCTGGATCAGCTTCTCCAGGAAGAAATGTTGCTGCTCCTGCTTCGTCCTTTCTTTCCGCAATTCATCCATCATCCGGTTATAGACAGCGATCAGCCGGTCCATTTCCTTGTTGCCCGTAGGCATGAACTTGACATTGAAGTCTTTATCTTTTATCGTCTCTATTCCCTGCATCAGCAGCTTCAACGGTTGGATAAGCTGCCGGTATAAATGCCAGGCAAAAGCAATGGATATGACCGAAAAGACCTCCGAGAGGATAAAGATCAGCTTGTTCCCGCCGGCGAGAAAATAGACCAGCACCTGCAGGACGATGATAAGGAAGGAGACAAAAAGGATATATTTAGTCTTCAGTTGCATCGTAAGCTATCTTGTATTTATCCATTCTTCTGTAGAGAGCGTTCCGGGTGATACCCAGCGAAGAGGCGGCACGGGAGATATTATTCTTATGGTGCTCCATCGCCCGTCTGATCATCTCCATTTCCATCTCCTCCAGCGTAAGCGTGCCTACGCCAGGCATCTGGAAGGTATCCTTCCGGACCGGAGACGTCTCCAGCTGTGACCGGAAGTCTTCGATATCAAGCTCGTCTTTCCTGCTGACCAGTATCGACCGCTCGACAAGATTCTTCAGCTGCCGGATATTACCGGGCAGGGGCAGCTGCTGCAGCCATTTCAGCGCACCGGCCGTTACAGAAAGATCGGGCCGCCCATAAAGCAATTTGAGGTTCTCCGCAAAGAAGTTGACAAGTAAGGGAATATCCTTTGGCCTTTCACGAAGGGAAGGCAGATGTACAGAGATAAGATTGATGCGGTACAGCAGGTCCTCGCGGAAAGCAGATCGGGCGATCATCTCGTGTAAATTCTTATTGGTGGCGCAGACAACCCGTACATCCACGGATTTTGTGCGACTGCTGCCCAGGGTCTCATAGGTCCTGTCCTGGAGCACCCGCAGCAGCTTGACCTGGCTGCTGGGATCGAGATCCCCGATCTCGTCGAGAAAGATCGTTCCCTTATTGGCCATTTCAAAGCGACCCGTCCGGTCAAACCGCGCATCCGTAAAAGCCCCCCTCACATGTCCAAACATTTCACTTTCGAACAGGGAAGTCGATATACCACCCAGGTTGACCTTTACAAACGGCTTTTTCTGCCGGGTGCTGTTGTGATGAATGGCTTCGGCGATAAGCTCCTTACCCGTCCCGCTTTCACCGGTGATAAGTACCGAAGCATCCGTTCCCGCCACCCGGCCGATAGTCTCCAGGATCTCGATCATCCTCGGATCAGCACCTATAATATGTTGAAAATCGTATTTGGTATCCAACTCTTTCCGCGTCGAATTTTCGACCTTTCGCTCCTGCAGATCGAGCAGGGTCTGCACAGACTGAAGCAGGTGCTCATTGTTCCAGGGCTTATTGATAAAGTCGTTCGCGCCCAGCTTCATCCCCTGTACGGCCAGATCGATACTACCCCACCCCGTGATAAGGATCACCGGCACAGAGCCGTTCTTTTCCCGGATAAATTTCAACAGCTGCATCCCCTCTATCCCCGTGGTATCCATGGAATAATTGAGATCCATCACCACCAGCGAGATCTCGTGGCTCAGAAATTGTTCCATGGCCTCCTTTAGAGAGGAGGCGGTGACAAGGGTATGATCCAGGGGCTCCAGCAACAGCAGGAGGGAGGTCTGAACGGCCAGGTCGTCATCTACTATAAGAATGGTTGCAGGCATGGTAATTCGATACAATAGCAAACTTAAAGATTATTCCTCATACAAAGCAATAGCCGGATAGATCGCGGCAGCCTGACTGCCGGGATACAAAGCACAGATGATCACCAGCAGATACACAAAGGCAATCGCCAGCAGGATCGACAATACGTAAGTAAAGGTCGGCACCCCAAAGACCCCCAATAATGGGAACTGGATCGCAAAAAATGTCCCCACTATCAACGCTATGGATGCCAGCACCGTCGCCTCAGCGATCAGCTGTTTGGAGACGGAAGAGGCACTCGCGCCGATGGCCCTCCGCAACCCGATCTCACTGCGACGCTGATTGATATTGTACCAGAGCACTCCAAACAAACCCAGCGCCACATTGAAAATAAGAAACCCGGCTATCACCAGCAGCACGATCATCGGTACAAGCGTAACGCTATCCCTTTTTGTCTTCATATCGGTAAGATGCCGGATCTCGAAATTCGAAAAGCGCATCGAATTGGCAAGGGTCTTATAAAGACGGCTTTCGATGACAGCATTGGCATTCGGATCGATCCGGATGACAAGATCATTCAGCGCATGCAGCTCCGATGTGTCAAGACGCTTGTAGATCGCACCCTCATGTGCCTGGAAATCGGTCTTATCCTTCAGGTCAGGAATGACGCCTACGATCTTTTCATTGTCGATCACCTTCCCGATAGCTTCCTCGCCCCCAAATAATTTTTCCTTCAGCGTCTGGTTGATGACAACCGGCCGGTTCTTCGAGCCGTCGTCCGATTTTGTAAACCACCTGCCTTCCTGCACCTTAATATTGAGTACGGTCGCATAGTCGTCCTCGACATAATATTCATTGGTGCTGACCTTCACATTCTTATACCCGATGTCATACCGGTTATTGATAAAGGAATATGGTATATTATTGGTGGAAAAGCTGATCGCCTTTACTTCGGGAGTAGCCCGCAGACTCTGCCGGATGGATTCGCGGAACAAGGCACTCTGGCTGTCTTCTGCAGTGCCAGCAATAGTAGTGTCCGTCGCCGCCCTCGTACTGTTGGTAAACGAAATGGCCCATACATTATCATGCTCAAAACCCGGCGGCCGGTGAAAGTTGCTGTAATTAAGCACGATCAGCGTGCAGACGACAAAGATCACGAGAAAAGAGACCAGGATCTCCGTCATCAGCAGGAAATTCTGTCTTTTCTTATTCCAGATCATTTTAAATAAATGGGTAAACATATAGTCTTTTTTTAGTGGTTATTTTACCTTGATCTTTTTCAGCGCCGAGATGATATTCAGTCTGGACATTCTCCAGGCAGGATATACCCCGGAAATAAAACCAAAAAGCAGACAGGCCAGAAAGCTATAGAACAGGGTAATAAAGTTGATGTGCAGCGTCGTATCAGGTAACAGCTGGCTGTTGTTCAGGGCCTGCAGAACAAAGAAAGCAAGAACTACGCTGAGGACCCCTCCCAGGATGGTCAGGATAATGTTCTCGACGATGAATTGACCAACGAGGGTAAGTGAACTCGCCCCGAACGCCTTGCGAACACCTATCTCCGAAGATCTTTCCAGGATCCGGCTCACATTGATATTGACCAGGTTGAGGGTCGGCAGCAACATAAAGATCAGCAGCAGCACTCCCGCGATGATACTGAGTTTGGTAACCCCGGAATCATCCCCGTCGCCAAGCAGGTCGCGCGTATAGCTTTCGAGATAAGAATCGGCATTACAGTACAGCTGATCATACTGCTTGTCATTGGTCTTTATGGCCGCGACACGCTGGCGGAACTCATCCTTTACAGAAGAAAGATCGGCCTTCGATGGCGCCAGGATGATGGCTGAATAGTCGCCGTGCAGCGATTCGTCCCTGTAATTGCCATTCGAGGCAGTATAGGGAACATACATGTCCGCAACGGAAAAGGTCATTGAAGCCGGTACAGTCGCGACCACCCCTTTGACACGGTATCCTATATTATCGACCTCGATACACTTCCCGATAACCGAAGCGGCATCCCCAAAATATCGCTTTTTCGTCGACTCTGTTATGATGGCGATCTTCTCCCCGTTACCAATGTCCTGCTTGTCATATGGCTTTCCTTCCAGGAAAGAAAAATCAAGCACCTCCCACCAGGCCGCATTGGTATACTTTACGTTAATGGTCAGCTTCTTGTCGTTGACAAAGGCCGTGGAGACCGAATACTGCGAGCCGATAGCAACCTTTTCCGCACTCTTCAGCGACGCAGCATAAGTGTTCAGGAAATAAAAGCTGGGTGGATTGGAGCGCAGATTGCCATCCCTGGAACTTTTTTCGATGATCGATTTTACATACAACGACCGGTCGCGGTTGACTTCCGGATAGTTTGCGCTGAGCATATTATCGACAAATGCGGTAATAACGATCAGTATCGTCAGGGTAAAGCTGATGCCAAAGAGGCTGATGAAAGTAAAGAACTTCCTGCGCCTCAGCACCGCTATCGCTATCTTTAAATAATTCTTTAGCATAATACTTTTTTTTAAATTTTATACCTGCGATTGTGCACCACACCTGCCTGTGTACCACACCTGTCCTTGTACCAGGCCTGTCCGTGCCCCCTCTTTATTGCACCCTCGACCCATCAAAAAGCCGGACAAGCCGGTGTGTCTTCTTCGCCATGTTCTCATCGTGAGTGACCATCACGATCGTGGTGCCGTCGGTACGGTTCAGCTCGAGCAATATATCCATCACCTCATTCCCCATGATACTGTCGAGGTTACCCGTAGGCTCATCCGCAAGGATGATATCAGGTTTTCCAACAATGGCGCGGGCAATGGCGACACGCTGTCTTTGTCCGCCGGAAAGCTGCATCGGGAAATGTTTGACACGGTTGCTGAGCCTTACTTTTTCAAGGGCTTCGACGGCCAGCTTTTTTCTTTCCTGTGAAGAGGTCTTCCGGTAAAGCAGCGGCAATTCGACATTGTCCTGTATCGGCAGGTCGTTGATCAGATGATAGCTCTGAAAGACAAACCCAAGTTTCTTATTCCGGAAGGCAGCCAGCTCCTTATCGGTCAGATTCTCGGTATGCTGGTCGTCGATCATGAGCTCACCCCCCGAAGGGGCGTCGAGCAGACCCATGATATTCAGCAGGGTGCTCTTCCCACAGCCCGATGGCCCCATGATGGACAGGAACTCACCTTTTTCAACGGTCAGATTGATGCTGTTGAGGGCCATCGTTTCGATGGTGTCAGTCTGGTAGACTTTTTCAATGTTATTTAAAGAGATCATAAAGGTTCATTTTTTTGTTATAAAAGTTTATTTGTAGGTGATCTTTTCGCTGCGTTCAAAATCATAAAGGGACAGATAGCGCAACTGGTAGTACGCACCCCAATAGTCCCGCAGGGAGGTGATATAATCCCTTTTGGCCCTGTCATTCTCGTCAAAGGAGATGCTCAGGTCCGTGATGCTAAGGTCTCCCAGCATATACCGTTGTTTGGAGATCTGGTATTTTTCAGAGGCGATACTATCCGCCTGGGCGGTAATACCGATCTGATCCTTCATCAGATTGAAAAGAGATACCTGTGTAACGATCTGCTGGCGGAAGGTCTGCTTGTCCTGTTCGACCGTATACTGCACCAGCCGCTCGTTTGCCTTTGCCGTTGCCATCCGCGCTTTCGATCTGCCCCAGTCGAGGATGGGGATCGTGAACTGCAGCTGCAGCAATTGCTGATCCTGTGGGTTCTGGTAAACCTTGCCGATATTGCCGGAGGTCTTGGAATAGCCAAGATTGGCGGTGAGATTGGCGGTCAACCCATTCTGTCCCCTTGCGATGGCCACATCCCTCTGCGCTTCCGCCACCCTGCGGACAAAGGCGATCGCATCCGACCTGTTGTGCAGCGCCTGCACCATCACCGTATCGGCGGAGACTTCGATACTGCTGATCTGGCCCGGGGGCAGCAGCCGGATGGCATCGCTGCTCTCCAGACCGGTATAGCTGCGAAGGTTAAGCGAAGCCACCTCCATATCCCGTCTTGCTACACCGACGGCTTTCTGCGCATTGAGGATCTCCAGCTGCAATTGCAGGATCTCGTTCTTAGAGACCTTCCCGAGACCAAACTTTACCTCGGCGATCTTGAGGATATCCCGCGTATTGGAAAGGTTATTCTCGGCTATATGGAGATTTTCCTGGGCAAGCAGCAGGTCAAAGAAATAGCCTTCTACCGTGACCGAGATCTGCTCCTGTGACTCGATATAGGCCTGCCGGCTTTCCTCGTATTTCAGCGGCTCGATCTTCTTGTCCCATTTGAAACTGTTGTACTGGAACAAAGGCTGCGTGTACCCGATGCCATATGGCTCTCCCGCAAACAGGATGGTATGACGATCGAAATCATTATACCGCTGCATGCTGGTCGTACCGTAAATGGTACCCCCGGTAGCAGCGATAGCCTGACTGAAATTCAGCTGCAGGCTGGAGTTGTCGTTGTGGATCGGCTGGAACAATACCGTCCCGTCAGGCTGTACGACCTGCGAGAAGGTCTTGCTATAGGCGGGCAGAAATCCACTCAGCGACAGCTGGGGCTGGTAATTGGATCGGTAGGTCCGCCATTGCCAGTATTTTGTTTCCCGAAGCGTAACGGCCTGTTTGGATGCAATGGAATTGGCTTTTGCCATCTCCACAACCTCCTGGAGAGAAAGACGAAGGGTATCCCGGTAAGGCGATCCCGGGCCGCCGGCTATGGCCGTGATACCCGGGATCAAAAAAAATATGATGAACAGAGATCGCATAAGATAAGATTAAGCGGTTATTTGACGATAACCTCGCTGGTGTTTTTAAAATCATTCATATTTGAAAGGATGACGACATCGCCGGCCTTTAATCCGTCAACGATCTCCACATAATCGAAGTTGGTAAGGCCGGTACGTACTCTTACCTTTTCGGCAAGGCCCTTGCGAAGGACAAATACATCCTGGGCGCCCGATCCTTTGAAGGCCGGACCGTTGGCGATACGCAGCGCTTTCTCGTGACGCTCGGTAATGGGGAATACATCCACCTTCATATTCGGACGTAAGAGCGGATTTCTGACATCGTCCAGCTTCACGTCGAACTTGATAATATTGTTCTGAACAGAAGGCTGGATATTGACGATCTCTCCTTTCAGCTTTGCATCGTTTATCCGTATGATCACCGGCATACCGTTATGAAGCTGGTCGAGGTTATTGTCTGAAGTGCTGGCGACGATCTTAAAGCTGCCAAGATCGGCGATCCGCGCCAGCGCTTCCCCTTCCCGGACCGTGGCGCCGATATTTTTGTTGACCCAGGTGACGACACCGGGGCGGGTAGCCACGATATTGGCCAGGTTGAGCTTGCGTTGCAGCTCCGAAAGATTATTTTTCTGGATGTCGGCAGCCAGCTCCGCCTCGCGGATCTCGATCTGCATCGTCTTCTGTTTGTTGGAGATCTCATTTTCCAGCTGCTTCTTTTCCAGCTGCGCCACCCTCAGGTTGAGCTCGGCCTGTTCAATGCTCTCGCGGGTACCACCACCCGCCTGGTAGAGCTTTTTTGCATTCTCCACAGCATCCGCCAGGTTGCTGATACGGAGCTGCTTGATATCGTCATTGGACCTTACATCAAAAAAGCTTTTATTGAGATCCAGCCTCAGTTTGCTGATCTCACTCTCCTTCGATTCCAGCTGAAACTTCTGACGCTCGAAATCAGTCTGTACGGTAGATTTGTCCAGTGACAACACCGACTGCCCGGGCGTTACTTTCTTGCCGGCATCCATTATCACATTCTGAATAGAAGCACTTATAGGACTGGTGAGGGTCTCTTCGAACTCCGGCAATACTTCGCCCGAAGCTGTAAGGGTATTCTCTACATCCCCTGTCTCTGCCACTGCAGTGATAAGCCCGGCCTTGCTGATAGTAGGTTTCACGTAGGATCGGAATGCCCAGATGCTGAGGAGCAGCACGACCATCGCAATGGAGACGATCGCCGTCTTTTTTCTTTTCCTTTGCAGAAGCACCTTTCTGCTTATTTGCTTATCCATATCGATATGGTTTAATGATTTGGATAAGAAAGTTGCAAGGAATAGTCCAAACTTAATTTATTGAAAATGCAAGGATTGTCTATTTTCGTGTTGTAAAAAATGTTCGATTCCGAACAGATCGTTCGATATCGGGCTCTTTCGGTGATGCTTACCGATAATTTGATCTATTATTTATCAAAATTTGCGCCCTATGCGTTTCAAAATTAACCTTATCGTATTTTTTTTGGTATGTCTCGCCTATGACTATACGCTTGCTTACCCTTCCCGCCACCCACATGCCTACCCCACACCTGCCCACGATACTTACGCCTCTGATCACGCCTCAATATCCCTTTCCCCGGGCGACACCCTCAAAAGATCCCTGCTCCGGCAAGTCCCGCTCTGGATGGAGGAATACCACGTCCCCTGCGTCGGCGTCGGTCTGATCGATAACGGAAAAATAAAATGGATCAAAGTCTTTGGCGACCTGAAAAAAGGATCCCCTGCCCCAACCAATACCCTCTTCAATATCGCTTCCCAAACCAAACCGGTGGTGGCCATGGTCGTTCTCAGACTGGTCGCCAGCGGCAACTGGGACCTGGACGAACCGCTGGCGCACTATTGGATCGACCCGGACATAAGCAAAGACCCTTATTTAAACAAGCTCACGACCCGCATCGTCCTCAGCCATCAGACAGGCTTCCCCAACTGGCGCTCGGACAGCGATTCGGGTAGACTCTATTTTAAATTTGAACCAGGCACCAGATTCAGCTATTCCGGAGAAGGCTTCGAATACCTGCGACGCGCACTCGAAAACAAATTCAATAAAACCCTCGATAAGCTGATGGATTCCGTTCTGCTAAGACCATTGCACATGCGTGACACCCGCTACTGGGGAAAAGACCTGGATACCAACCGCTTTGCCATGTGGCACAACGGACAGGGCAACCGGTACCCCTATGCGATCAAAACCCCGGTCAACGCAGCCGACGATCTCATCACGACAATAAAAGACTATTCAAGATTGGGGGTTTCTGTCATCAACGGAGCAGGATTACCCGATTCCATTTATGCCGATATGATCCGCCCCCAGGTAAAAACAAAAGAAGACTATTACCGCGGACTGGGCTGGGGATTGGTAAAAGGCCTTCCCGATGGAGAATTTGCGCTCGAACATGGCGGCTCGGATATCGGAGTAAGGACCATGGCCATCTTTTTGCCAAAATCCAAAAAAGGCATCGTCGTGATGACCAACGCCGACAACGGCATGTTCATATCCGACCGGATCATCAAGCTCGCCCTTCCCCTGGGTCCAAAGCTCCTTGAGATCATGAATAGAGGTACGTCCACCCATCTGCGCATCACACTGCCTGACTCGACGATCGATCGCTATACCGGAACTTACAAGCAAACCAACGGCAAGCTCCTGAAAGTGATCAGAATGGGCAACGCCATCCAGGTATCCGGCGACGGTGCGCCGACATCGATACTGTTCCCCGAATCAAAAACGAAATTTTTCATGGAAGGCTACGACGTGCAGCTGGAATTTACCGATAACGGTACCGTGACCATATATGAAGGAGGAAAACAGGTAATGAAGATCAATAAAACCACCCCATGATCCAATTCACTCATTCCGTAAACTCTTCGTCGGATTAGCCACCGCCGCCTTCACCGCCCTGAAACTCACCGTAGCCAGCGCAATAACAACCGTTAACCCCGCCGACAACACAAAGATCCACCATTGCAACCCCGTGCGATAGGCAAAATTCTGCAACCAGCTATCCATAACCGAATACGCAACCGGGATCGCGATCAGCGTAGCCAGCAATACCGGTTTCAACAGATCCTTCGACAATAGCAGGATAATATTCTGTACCGACGAGCCCAGTACCTTCCGCACCCCGATCTCTTTTGTACGTTTCTCCGCAGTAAAAGAGGCCAGCCCGAACAGCCCCAGACAGGCAATAACGATCGCCAGCCCCGAGAAGATGCTTAAGATCGTCTGCTCACGGATATCTTTTTTATAAAGGGCGTCAAACTTCCCGTCCAGGAAGGTATATTCGAACGGATAAGCCGGCGCGGCATTGGCATAAGCTTTCTTTACCAGCTCAACACTGCTTTGCAGGTTACCCGCCCTGAGCCGGACGACCGCTACCCTTCTATCCATACTTGGCGAGATCACCAGCGGTTCGATCTTCTCTTTCAGCGACGCATAATTAAAGTCCTCCACTACACCCACCACCCTTCGGCGGAGACTGTCCCGTACCGTATTCTTTATCCATTTCCCGATGGCCTGCTGCGGCGTCCACCCCAGCTCCGTCGCCGCCATCCGGTTCAGTAGCACCGCCGAGACCGTATCCGTTGGATATTGCGACGAAAGATCCCTTCCTGCGATTATTTTCAAACCCAGCGTTTTCACGTATTCAAAATCCGCGAATTCCGTCCTGCCCTTCCAAATTTTACTGTTCTGTCCCTCGACCTCGAACGTATGATCATCAAAGAAACCACCCGGCTCACCGGACATCATAGATACCGAAACGACATTACTATTGGCCTGTAGCTCCTGCTTGAGCCTGTTCATGTTGTTGAAGATGTCGTTGTTGTCCAGCGGGAAAACCAGGCTCTGCTCCTGGCTATACCCAAGATCCTGGTTCTTTATAAAGCTCATTTGCCTGGTGATAATGATCGTGCCGGTGATAAGGAATACCGATATGCTGAACTGGATGACAACCAGGGTCTGCCGGAAGATAGAGCCGCCTTTACCCAGCCGTAACTTGCCTTTCAAGGCCTCGATCGGTGAAAACCCCGAGAGAATAAGTGCAGGATAGCTGCCAGCCAACAACCCCACGACGATAATAGTACCGGCAAAAAAAGCGTAGAAATACCAGGACGAGTAAGGCACGCTCAGCTTGAACCCGAGCAGATTGCTGTACAACGGCATTAATAATTGGAGTAGTCCTATCGACAGAATGCAGGATATGATAACCAACAACAGCGACTCCCCAATGAATTGCCCGGCCAGATTCATACGAAGCGCGCCCATCACCTTTCGCAGCCCCACCTCCTTACTACGCTCGGCAGCACGAATGGTCGACAGATTCATAAAATTGATACAGGCGATCAGCAGGATCAGCACAGCAATGCTCAAAAAGACATAGACGACTTTTTTGTTACCATGTTTTACCTTGTCGAAAGCCGATTCATCTGAGAAATAGACATCCTTTAAAGGACTCAGCGACAACGCAAAACGATTGCCGAGCTGTTTCATCGACGGAGCCATGTATTTCTCCATAAAGGCCGGCAACCGCCTTTCTATGCTCGCCCGGTTAGCAGAGGGGTCCAATTGGATATAGACAAAATGATTGTTGTTGATCCAGACCTTAAAAAAAGGCATATTGTAAGCAAAAGAAAGCGGCATCACCAGGTCGAAATTCAGATGAGAGTTGACAGGCACATCCCTGGCGATACCCGTAACCCTTACCTTCCGCTCATTGTTCAGATCGAGTATCTTACCCATGGGATCTTCATTGCCAAAATACTTTTTAGCCGTCGTCTCAGTCAATACAACGCTATTCCCGTCCTTCAACGCGGTAGCCGGATCTCCCTTTATCAACGGGAATGAGAAAAAAGAAAAGAAATTGCTGTCGACAAGATAGACGTTCTTTTCATTAAAGGGTCGGTTCTTATACGATAACAGGTCGTTGTCCGGCATGACCCGGACAGCCTGTTTGATCTCCCCTGGAAAATCATTGAGCAACGCCGTGGCATAGGGGCCGGACAGGTAGGGTGCCGGGGACTTGGCGGGATCATAAGACCGCATGACCCGGTATATATCCTTTCCTCTTGTATGAAAATTGTCGACACTGAACTCGTTCATGATAAACAGGAAGATCATGAGACAGACGGTGATCCCGACAGTCAGACCGAAAATATTGATAAAGGAGAAGACCTTACTCTTTATCAGGTTCCTCCAGGCAATTTTCAAATAATTCTTAAGCATCCTATTTTTTGGCGAAAACAATACCAGCTTTTTCCTTTTTGATAATCAATTAGTAATAAACGGGGTATATACAAACTGTACGGTTATGATACAGTTTAATGTACGGTTTTCATCCGGTTTGTCCGCCATGTTCTTTAGGTCGTCCCATTTGCCCCCATGTTTTTTATAGCCTCTTATCTTTGTCCGATGCCCCTTACAAACAATCAATCATCAGGATAATAAATGTCGATGCGGAAATAAAAGTCCGGACCTCACGCTACTGCTGGATCCCGTCGATAACATTCCGTCGCTCAATAAACCCTGTCATACATTGAAGCAGCAGCTTAAAGAACTTGCAGAGAGCCTCGGGTTGCCCCACCCCTGGTCCAAATGACATATCTTTAGATTGACCTGGCAGAACTGGATATCCAACAGACCCTGCGGATCCGCAACAGGATAAAAAAGGGCGATGTCTCTGGACCGGTCATCTATACCGCAGGTCTTCCCCTCGTCCCACCAAATGGGAGCCCTTTCTATATCGCACCGCTAAAGCTCCCCGAAGCAACCGACCCGCAACAGGCAGCCCTGCATGTCCGCAGTCAGATCGATTCAGGCGCCGACGGGATCAAGCTCTGGACAGGATCACCGACCACACACGGCATCGTCCATATGCCCATTCCCGTCGTCAAAGCCATCGCTGCGGAAACCCATCGCCTGGGCAAACCGGTCTTCGCACACCCCACAGACAACCAGGGCCTCGCGATCGCGCTGGACGGCGGCGTGGATATTCTTGCTCATACGACCCCCGACGGCGGCAGGGCCTGGAGCGCGGATACCATTCAGCTGATGCTCACAGCACATCTGTCAGTTATCCCTACACTAAAATTATGGAAAGACGAACTCCTGAAACATGGGGGCATAGACGATATACACAATCCCTTTATTCCGGTCGCCCTACATCAGGTGCATGATTTCTCAGCAGCCGGAGGCAACTTGCTGTTCGGGACCGACGTAGGCTATATCACCGACTATTCGACACAGGATGAATACAAGCTGCTGGCTGGTTCCGGTCTTGACTTCCGCCAGATCCTGACAATGCTGACGACCGCACCCGCAAAACAATTCGGTTTGACTACACGAACCGGGCAGATCGCGCCAGGTATGGATGCCGATATCGTATTGCTCGACGGAGATCCCGCAACCGATATCCTTTCCTTCGACAAGGTCATCTACACCCTCTGCCAGGGGAAAATTATCTACCATTCACATTCTTATCCAGCCAGTCACCCATAACCGTCAGCGCCTCCGGCGAAAAGCTCTCTTCAAGCTGAAAACCAACGCTTCACAGAATAATTATTTTGATAACTGACGGAAAAGGATAAACGAATAAACCACAGGCACCAGCGCCATGAGCAGGGTCGCCGAGATAAAGGTGACATGCGCCGCGGTTTGCGGTAACACCCAGCCCAATATCGCCAGCAATATCCCTCCGGGCAGCCAGATCCGGGCAGCCAGCTGGTGCGTCTTACGCCAGACGACCTCATTCTCCAATGTCCAGGGCGTTCGGAAACCTACAAAATAGTTCGGCTTCACGTTATTGAACAGATTACCCAGGTAGGCGAAAAAAATACCAAGCGCCGGGTACAGGAACTTTTGCGGAAGGACAAAATGGCCCTTTACCGACGCATAAATAATGATCACCGAGAGGAGGGACATAAAGAGCAGCAACGCATAGCTGATCCGGATAAAGACAGCCTGCGAATATTTTGCTTTTTTCTTTGGATCGATGAATGGCAGGAACCGGACAAGAAAAGCCGTCCCCAGACCAATGCCGCTCATCATCAACACCACCCCCACAAAGGTCCCCCGGGAACCATATCCGTTCGGATTCCCCGCCAGGTCAAAATGTATGGGAAGCTTAGGCCCCAGCGATGGGTAAACACAAAATAGGTAGACCAGGGGCAATATCCATATCACAAGGAAAACGCCATCTACCCAGGTAAATTTTGTAGACATCTTATTGCTGCTTTTGCGTGAATTGAAGGATCCATTGCAACATATCGTCCATGACCGTCGTGTTGATGGAATAATACAGGAACTGCCCTTCTTTTTGAGCCACGACCAGCCCGGCCTTCCGGAGAATATCCAGATGGTGGGATACGCTGGGCCAGGACATGTCGAACTTACCGGCGATGTCCCCGGCTGTCATATCCTTATCCCGGAGCATCTCCAGGATGGCCCTGCGGGTCGGATCATTCAATGCTTTGAAAAGGTTATTCAAACAGTCATTTAGATATTTAGACAAATATCTAAATAATAGTGAGAAAAGCAAAAAAAATTATTTCGACACCCGCTCAAAGACCGGAGAATTGGTAGCGTGCCATACTCCAAAAGGCATCCAGGGCCACGATCCGCGGCTTCAGGAACGAAATGATAGCCGGCCAGTCCTCATTCTTAAACATATTGACACCCTCCAGCCTTTTTTCAACAACGCTAACCCGCTTTCCATATTCGTCTACCGAAACAGGCACCCATGCCCAGTCATCCTCCCCTACCGTCTCATAAAAAATATCCTTCAACTGTACCATACGACCATAGTATAATTGCTGTATATCGAAGTCGGGATGCTGCAATACAATACTGATCTGCGCCTCCCTGCTGTCTACATCCATTTTAAAGCTGACCTGTTTATTCCCCGTCTTATAGTTTAACCAGCTTATTTCTTCGCCATCAGCCGATAATACAGGCTTCATATATCTGCCAAAGGCCGTCCAGAATGCCTGCTTTTGTTTCGATATCTCCTGTTTTGTATACATGCTACATTCTATTCTCCATTCATTTTTTTCTCTTCCTTTTCATCGGCGGTATCTTCCCGATCCGCGGATCCCTCCCCGCAATCAATTCACAAACCCTGATCGCCGTCAACATACCAAAGTAAGGCTTCACCGTCGTCTCGATCGGCAACAGGTAGTCGAAGATAAATTCAAAAGGTATCTCGCGATACACCCTATAAATTTATCGTAAATTTGCCAGCATATGCCACTAAGCTTAAAAGGAAATACCTTCAGAGCATTCAGAAGCACTAATTATACATTGTATTTTATCGGGCGGGCAATTTCACAGTTTGGCACCTGGATGCAGCGCACCGCCGTCGTATGGGTAGTATATTCCATCACACATTCCGCCTTTTTACTCGGGGTCACCATTTTTGCAGAGATCTTCCCCTCATTTTTGTTTTCAATTTTCGGGGGCATCGCAGCCGATCGCTACAACCGCTATCAGGTCATCAGGATCACACAGATCACCTCGATGATCCAGGCAGTGCTGCTGGCCGTTCTGGTACTCACAGGCCATACAATAGTATGGGCGATAATAGCCTTAAGCGTCATTTTGGGTATCATCAACGCCTTTGACGTACCAGCCAGACAGGCCCTCGTTCACGAAGTTGTTGCAGACAAGGCCGATCTTCCCAGCGCTTTAGCGCTCACCACAGCCATGGCAAGCCTCGCACAGCTGCTGGGCCCCGCTTTATCAGGTATCGTTCTCAATAAGTTCGGCGCGGCAGTCTGTTTTTTGATCAATGCCGCCAGCTTTGGCGGGGTCATCATTTCACTGCTGCTGATGAAGCTGCCCGCTCATGAACCCAAAAGATCAGAAAAAAAGGTTCTAACAGAACTTATTGAAGGCTTTGCTTACCTCAAAAAAACACCAACCATCGGCCTGGTCATATTAATGCTTGGATTTACCAGCTTACTGGTACTACCCTATAACACAGTCCTGCCCGTATTCGCCAAAGTCATCTTCAAAGGCGATGCCGCAACCTTTGGTTATATTTCCAGCTTTATCGGCACAGGCGCTGTAATTGGAACCATATTCCTGGCTTCCCGTAAACCGGGCGGCAATTTGAGAACGATCCTGCTTATAAGCACCGTTATCCTGGGTGTGGGATTGATCTGTTTCTCACAGATAAAGAATTTCCCGCTAGCCATGCTTTTTGCAATTTTGATCGGGTTCGGTTCCGTTGCACAGTTTACTGTCTGCAATATCGTGGTTCAGTCCGAATCCGCACCTCAAATGCGGGGCCGCATCATCGGTATCCTGCTGATGGCTATCTTTGGAATGATGCCGCTGGGCAGTCTTATTACCGGCGCCATCTCCCAATGGATCGGTGCGCCCAATGCCATACTGGGCCAGGGTATAGCGGCATTTATTATTGCCCTGCTGTTTTCCAGATATATTTACACATCATCATAATTATTCAGCGATGAAAAGAACATTCCTTTTATCCCTTGTCTGCCTCTTCCACCTGAGCTCATTTGCTCAGCCAGGCAAACCAGCCCTCCGTATCCGGCATCTGGTCGACAGCTTTTACACATATGTCAGCTATGGAGAATACAACGGTCAGAACTATCCGGCCAATGCCATGTATATGGTGACCGACGGCGGCGTAGTTCTTTTTGATACACCCTGGGGAGAGGTTTATTACCAGGCACTGCTCGACAGCATTCAGATCAGACATGGGAAAAAGGTGGTGATCTGCATCTCGACCCATTACCATGAGGACCGTACAGGGGGCTTGACTTATTATACTAACAAAGGCATTGAGACCTATACCACAAGACTAACGGACTCCCTTTCTGTTGTCAATAAACAGAACCGGGCCAGCCACCACTTCACAGGCGACACGACCTTTACCATAGGAGGCCACTCTTTTGAAGCTTTTTACCCCGGACCCGGCCATACACAGGACAATATTGTTCTGTGGTTTCCAAAAGAAAAGATCCTCTATGGCGGATGTTTTATAAAAAGCGCATCCGATAAAGACCTGGGCAATCTCAATTCCGCGAATGTAAAGGAATGGGGCAACTCTATCCATCGGCTGCAAAACCACATCGGCAAACCCGCTTATATCATTGTCGGGCACAATGACTTTACCAACCTGAATTCCCTCACTCACACACTTCAGATGGTCCGGACCTACAACGCTTCACATAAGTCCGGCTCCCAGTCCGCCGCGACCGCAATAATAACAGCAATGAAAAATTCGGAGAACGACTGGAACAAAGGCGATCTCACAAGTTTTATGAAGATGTATACCGACGCATCCACGATGATGATGCCAACCGGCCCCGCGGGGTTGTCCGCCATCCGGGATCTCTATGAAAAGCATTATTTCAATGGAACAATGCAAATTTACCCTGTCAGGCAATAACCTGCCGGAACGATCCGGCCGCTATTCGCTCGTAATGATCAGTACCACAACTGGTTGGAAGATCCTGCATGATCATTCCAGCTAAAAATGCCCATCCCCAGAACGTCATCTTACCTGGACCTGGGACCACCCTCTTTAGCTTCTTTAATGTTGAGGGGATTCGTCCCCAGCACCTTGCCCTGCAACGCAGCCATGGCTTGTTTCGCCTGATCATCGTGCATCTCAACGATCCCTTTTCCCTTGCTCAGACCAGAGAGAGGATCGATGAGGATCTTTGTATACTCCACCCAGCCAAACGGGTTAAAAAGCCGTTGAAGATCAAACTTATCGAAGTGGCGTGGGAGGCCGGATATTGTCATTCGCATAGGGCAAATATATATACAGTTTTTCACGTAGGCAATAACCGATTTCCTTACCTCCGACAGGACCAAACCAGAAAACCCCAATTTATTCACCGGCGCTATCGTATTCATTCACCGGCGCTATCGTATTCATTCACCGATACCATCATATAAAAAAGCCTCCCTTCCCCCCGATTACAACGACGGAGCCCCCCCCTTCCACGCCACTTTTGCCGATTCCCACCGGTTGATCCACCGAAAAACAGCCGGAATGCTTCCTGACATCGGCGCACATCAACCCCACTCCTTTTGCCAAACCCAGGGGAAAAGGATTGTCCTCACCGACCCTCAACGTCATATGGGGCCTTATTAACCTGGCGACAGGATATTCCTTAATGCAATGGAGAGTATCTTCCGACAACCCCGTCTCTATCATCCTGTTCTTCGTAGGTGCAGCCCTCATCGGCATCTTTACCCATCCACCGTCCTGCCGGGCATCAGCGGCATCGGCATTATCTGCTTCTCGCATATCGCCAGCCTCCACATCGCCCTCGCCTTCGCTGTCATAGCCGGCTTCGGCGCCATGTCCCAGTCGACCCTTTATATCACGATCATCCAGCTCAACGCAGAAGCCTCCATGCGCGGTCGTATCATGAGCCTGTTCGCCATGGCGGTCTACGGCATGATGCCGCTCGGCAGCCTCTTTGTAGGCATGTTGTCCCACTATATCGGCGCCCCCAACGCCCTGCTCTGCCAGGGTCTCATGGCCCTGGTCATAACCGCGCTGTTCACCCGTTTCCTGCTCAGACGCCGGGCCCCGGCTACTTCAACACCGAAGGAACCACCCCAAACTTTTGCTTGAATACCCTGGAAAAATGAGCTACGCTTTCAAAGCCCGATTCATAGCAGACATCCGCTATCTTCATTCCGCTGTTTTCCAGCAGACCCCTGGCAAACTCCAGGCGCTCCCAGCTTACCGGCAGCCCAGAACGGCTCAGCAGGCAAATCAGCTCAACAAAATCACCGATCAGCACGTCATACCCACTGAAAAAGAAAAAAATTACAGATCTTGGAGGAAATATTACATAAACTAATTTATACCCCTTGCAACCATCCTCCTTACAATCGCTGATCCCCGCAAATAGATTATCAGCAGTGGAAAAAGCATTACTACAAACATTCAATACCAGCAATGCCGAAGAAATAAGCCTTTTGACAGGCGGCCTGTCGGCCTCTCCGGTATATAAGATCATCGTCAACACCCAACCCTATGTATTAAAATTAGATACGACAGAAGGGATACCCAATCCTATTGCCGAATCCTATACAACCATGGAGATTGCCGCAAATGCAGACATCGCCCCTCCTATATGCTACCAGAACATCGAAGATGCAATATCCATTACCAGGTTCATCGAAAGTCAACCGCTGAGAGCCGTTTTCACATCACCTGACATACTCCTGCGGGAACTTGCAAAAACCATCAGGTCGATACATGACATGCCTCCCATTCCAAAAGAAAATAGCCTTTTCAATACCGTCGAAGGCCTTATCCAACAAATCAGGAAGTCCCCCCTGTTCACAAAAACGATTTTCGAAGACTTCTTTGACTATTACGATATCATCCAAAAACATTATCCCTGGGATGATATGGACAAAGTACCAAGCCACAATGATCTTAACCCAAACAATATGATCTGTGACGGAAAAAGAATATGGGTCGTGGATTGGGATGCGGCATTCCTCAATGACCGTTATGTTGACCTTGCCATCTCAGCCAATTTTTTTGTCCGCAACGAACAGCAGGAAAACACCTTCCTGAGCACCTATTTCGGCGACAGCCTGAACCCCGGCAACAGCGCCAGGTTCTTTATAATGCGCCAGATCACCCGCCTCATCTATGCCATTTTAATGTTCAAATTGGCCGGCAATTCCATTCCCGCCGGAGCAATCGACGACCCCGACCTGCAAACGGCAACCCTACGAAAAATAGGGGAGCAATTAGGGGCTGGCACACTCTCGCTGTCTTCCTACAGAGGACAATTACTATATGGAAAAGCACTGCTGAACGAAGCATTGACCGACATGCGCTCACCCCGGTTCGCCCCCTCGGTAAAGCTCCTTGCATAGGTCAGCGCAACGACGATCAGGCACCAGCCACCACCTGGAAGAGATCCGGATAAAGTCGTTTTCCCTCTTTCGAACGAAAGGTCAGGATGGTGAGGCCACCGGACTTTATAACAAAAGGCTGAGGCGGGAGCTGACCCGCAGAGATCTCAATGAGCTGCGTATTCCCCTTCTTGTCCTCAAAACTAAATTCAGCGATATGGAACGACAGCGTCACCGGGGCGAAGTCTTCGAATCGGGTTCCCCTGTAGCAAAGGGAAAAATCACCAAAGTCCAACGGGAGCCCCACCGCCTTTGGCAGGATCTTGCCAATCGCAGGGAAAAGCACGGCGTCTATTTCCGCATAGAGTTCCTTCTCATAATCGTTTTTGATGTTAAAACCTGTCGACGGCGTCTTAAACCCTCTCTGAATAACATCGATCTCCTGTATCTTATCACCCGAGAAAAAGACCAGTTCGATATGCTCCGCCTCGCCCGAAAAAGAGATCATCATATCCCCATTCGGATGGACCTGCTCGATCCGGGCAGCCAGTTTGTCGATATATCCCGTGTCGGTTATGGTGACGGATCTGACAACGACATGGTCAGCAAGAGATTTATTTTTGCGGATTACCAGCGAAGTAAAATTTTTGTCGGTGAACCATGGTCGATCCATAAATAGTAGAAAATTGAATGAGTAACGAATAGACACCTAAATATCGATGATTTTGACCGTCTTAAAAAACCAATAGATTCTTGCCTTAGCCAAAAAGGGCGCTGTCACGCGCATTGCTTCGATCGATCTTCTCCGCGGCCTCGTCATGCTGATCATGGCCATTGGTGATCTGGGCTATCGGCGGCAGCATGATCCTTTTGGGTGTACTGGTTTGGGCAAACCTGAGCCCCGGCATCATCGGAAGCATCGGCCGGACGATCTTCCTGGGTCACAATGTCATCGATCTGTTACACAGCAAAGCCATTGACACTGCTGTTCGTTATTATACCGCTGTATGACCCTCGGTATTACAATTTTGATCCTTGCCCAGGCCATTACGATCATCCTTTTCTTTTCGACGGGCCACCATATGAGCGAGATCAATCAGGACAAAACCGGCTTCACGTTCAGCCCAAATAATTTCGGTCTGCCCCTGGGCGGCGTCTATGCCGCATGGCTATTGTTGATTACCTGCCCTTATTTCCCTTGCCGATGGTTTGGGCAATATAAGAAAACACACAAGCAATGGTGGCTGAGTTATCTCTAGCAAATCCCGATTTGATAATGAAACGGGAAAACCTTAATTTCCTTTTTTTACCAAAACAACTGGAATGAGAAGGTTTGTACTGTCTTTTTTAACGGCCTTGAACGCCTGCTTCCTGCATGCTCAACCCGCAACCAACGACACGCCGGACTACGACCCGCATAGTCTTTTTACGCAGATCTTTACTATGCCGGCGGGAAACCGGTTTCGGTCGGCGAAGGGAATTCCCGGACCCGATTACTGGCAGAACACGGCCAACTATCTGATACATGCGAGCTTTAGCGAACGGGATACCTCCGTTACCGGTGATGTGACAATTACCTATACCAATAACAGTCCCGATCCGCTGGACTACCTTTGGTTGCAGCTGGACCAGAATATTTTCAGGCCTTCATCGAGGGCTGTTGCAGCCACAAGATATCCAGGCGATTATTTCGAAATCCTGGGAGGCACCGCGGGCGGAGGTTACGAAATAAAAGACGTCACCATTATACAGGGGGAGAGGACTTATCCGGCAACACCTGTCATCTCAGATACAAGAATGCAGCTTCGCCTGGACAAACCTGTATCTCCAAAAGGAGGGAAGATATCCATCAAAATACATTTCCACTTCAATATCCCACTCGACGGAGCAGGGCGCTTTGGGAGGCAATACACCAAAAACGGAGTCGTATATCAAATCGGGCAGTGGTATCCGCGCATGTGCGTATTTGATGAGGTCGAAGGATGGAATACACTTCCGTATATGGGATTGGGTGAGTTCTATTGCGACTATGGCGACTACGAATACTTTGTTACCGCCCCGGCAGAGATGATAGTATATGGCTCAGGCGATCTGCAAAATCCGGCCGAAGTGCTGACAGCAACGGAAATAAAAAGACTGGCAGCGGCGGCGACCAGCGATAAAACTGTCCCTATTATCAGTGCCGAAGAAGCAGGCAGGGCCAGTACCCGGCCCACTGCAAAAGGAGATCTTACCTGGCATTTTTCCATGAAGCATACCAGGGATGTGGCCTGGGCTGCGGGCAAGGCCATGATATGGGACGCGGCCCGTGTTAACCTGCCGTCGGGCCGAAAAGCTATCGCCATGTCCTGTTACCCGGTTGAAAGTGCCGGTGATACAGCCTGGACCAGGTCGACTGAATACTTAAAGGCAAGCATGGAAACCTATTCCAAAGATCTCTTTGAATATCCCTGGAACGTGGCCGTCAGCAGTGCCGGCATCACGCCGGGCATGGAATATCCCGGAATGATCTTCAACAACTATAGCGAGGTGAAAGCCCGTCTATGGTTTCTCATCGCCCATGAGATTGGTCATAACTGGTACCCGATGATCGTAGGAAGTAATGAAAGGAGATACATGTGGCAGGACGAAGGCTTTAACACCTATGTCAATTATATCGCGACCGACGGGTTCAACCATGGGGAGTACGTGAACGCTCCGGCTTATTTCGACAAGGCCTTTTTTGCATCCAGGAATTACATGCAGTTTATGCAATACAAAGACCCGTTAATGACCGTCTCGGACGCGATGACGGAAGATCAGCACTATCAATTCTACGGCAAGACAGCTTATGGTCTCAACCTTCTGCGCACTGTTGTTGTGGGCAAAGAACGTTTTGACTATGCTTTCAGGAAATATACAGAGGCGTGGGCGTTCAAACACCCTACTCCCTATGACTTTTTCCATTGCATTAACAATGCTACGGGCGAGGATCTGAACTGGTTCTGGAAAGAATGGTTTTTTACTACCTGGAAACTCGACCAGGCCGTTACGGGAGTAGCATACATCGACGGCGATCCGGCAAAAGGCGCTTTGATCACTATCGAAAACAAGGGTCAAATGATCCTGCCCGTTATTGTGACCATTACACAAAGCAATGGCAGGACCGAAACCCTGCAATTGCCGGTGAATATCTGGTATCGGGGCGGCAGCTGGACTTTCAAATATACGTCGGCAGAGAAGATCGATAAGGTGGTGCTTGATCCTGATCAGGTGTTACCAGATATGGACCGCGGGAATAATCAATGGGGGAAATAGATTGTTTACCTAAGACGCCGCAACAAGGCTCAACAACTCCAGCTTCGGCTCCACGTCAAACCCGTTCGCATGCAATTCAACATCGAACTTCTTAAACGATTCCAACCCCACCAGAACCTGGTGCGCCTCCTCATTTTCGAAATGATCTAAGTGCATGAACGTCTTCCCATCAGGTAGCAAATATGTGCTGTACCGTATACCCGGATGATTCATCGCCCGTAGCTCACTGGCTATCGCAGCAATGTTCTCCTGGTTCCTTGCAACATACTCCGGTGCTATAGTGTAGATGACCCGTACTATTTTCATACGCAGGGCTTTTTATTAACCTATTTCTCAACAAACAAGCTGTCAGCCAGCTGCTGGTTGAAATGTTTGACAGGATCTCCGTTGATGTTGTGATAGATGGCGCTGATAAAGATGACCTTTACGGCGTTCATTACAGCCAGTATGGTGAATACGCCTAACAGGAACACGGCGATTCCGACAAGCGGATGGATCGCCCAGCCTAAAAGAAAGCAGGGAATAGCCAGCAACACAAAGCTCAGCAGCTGTATCAGACCAAAGCTGAAGCTGGCGCCAAGCCCTTCACCCCATTTTTCTTTTACAAGCGTTGACGATCTCTTTAAAGCTTCCAATGGTCCTACGTTTTCATAAGCGATCACCGGCACAACAAAGAAAGTGGCAATGCTCCAGACGATACCGATCAGACCGGTAATGATCTTTCCGACCGACCCAAGACTTTCCTGCAGGATCCGCAGAATTGTACCAACAGTCGCCGCGAAGGCCGCCCAGGACAAGATAGCTCCTATCCTGCTGACAGCGAACCGGAGCCCTTTACTAACGGTGACCTCTTCTCCGTTGAAATAGAGATGCGTGCAATGCACCAGGGCGGTATTGAAGAATACGATGACGAAGTAGTTGACCAGGTAGTAGCCAAACATCACAAGATAACCAGCCAACCGGCTCTGCTCCCTTACCGCATCGGTGTCCCATCCGGAGAGAGCAAAGACAGCCGTTGCAAAAGAGCCAATGACCAGTATCATCGAAATGCCGGATAAAAGAGGAAAAAGGATTAGCTGGCGATTCTCACTCAGGACTTTAAAACTGTTCAGGGCTATATTCCAGCCATTGGAAAGGCGTGTGAAAAAATTCATCAGATTGGTTTTAGCGTTAATTGGATAGTAAAATAGGCTAAACAGCCGTTATTTCCAAGCAGTCTTTGATATCGGATTATTGTATTATTTTGGGTGGTAATCGACATGCATGATGCCCCGTTACCACCGCCTGACAGCCCTGATCCTGTTCATCCTTTTTGCTGACTTGCAAGGGTATAGCCAGACAACCGGGCCGGGCTGTACGACTCCTTATTACAAAGGGGGGTATGGTCCCCCGCTGGATGGCAATATTTCCCTCAGATCCACAGCTGTAGGACCAGACGGATGTATTTATATCGGCAACATGTATAACTCGGTGTATTCGATCATCAAGCTCGATACTTTCGGGACTATCATCAGAAGTACCGCCTATACTCCTCCCGGCCCATTGAATCTCAGCTTACCCGGCAAGACGATCATAGATTATGACGGCAAGCTGCTTTCCGTACTATTCAATAACTATATCCTTCGCACCGATACGCTCGGCAATATCCTGGCCGCCCGGCAATTATTGCTTTCCGGCATGTCGTCCTTTAATTTCCTTGATGTGGGTGTGCTCTCAGACGGAGACAAGGTCTTCCTGCTCAATGGAGACCTGGGAGGCTCCGAGGACATATTTTTGGTAGTCACCTCCCCGGACCTGTCCACCGTAAAATGGACAAAATACCTCGCCGGGTGGAACTATACCTATAGCAATCCCGGCATGGTCATCGATGGTGACAAGATCGTCCTGGGATTCGATCTCTATGGGAGCTACTACTATCCCAATGGCAGCGGCATCATCAAGCTGGACGGCGGTTCAGGCGCCGTATTGCAGCAACGGTGGTTTTCCCAGATCCTCAACTTCACACAGGTCTCTTCCTATAATAAGGGATATATTTTCAACGGCAGGACCAACGATCCCAACTTCCCTTCCTTCTACTTCCGGACAGACAAAGACCTGAACCTGCTCGCGGCATATGACTTCCCTGCCTATTCCACCGGTTATCCTTACGGTTACCCCTTTCTGTTCCAGCCGCAGCCCGATGGATCGATCTTTGGATTCTATTCCAGCACCTCAACCATGACCCTGTTCGAGATCAGCCCCGATGACTTGATCCAATGGGCCAGTGGTCTTTTTGGCTTTTACCAGGATCCCAGAACGCTGGCCCTGACCCCTGGTGGTATCTTCATCGGCACCGACTTTCTCGCCAACGATGTTATCACAGGCGGACCACTCTCGGGCATCCAGCTCTATAAATCCAGCTATTCCGGCTATTTTCCCCCCTGCACCAACCCTACCACGGCGGTGATGAGCATGACCAGTTATCCCCTGACACCGGCCACTGCCCTGGAGCCCGTCAGGGATACGACCGCATTCAGCATTTCCAACGCTTCTGTCCAGGAGACCACGGGACCAACGCTGGTGGGCACAACCTGTACGGGTACCCCTACCTGCAATAGCCTCAAAATTACTGGCAATGCCGCCCTTTGCAGCGACAACGGCTCCTTTACCGGAGCTCTGAATACAGGCTGTTCCGTGCCGCTGAGCTGGTCGGTCCCGGACGGACCCGGCGCCGCCGCCATTACAGTAAACAGCAACAATACCGTATCCATCCATTTCAGTAAAGACGGCGCATACAAGGTAAAAGCGATGTTCAGCGCCAACTGTACCATATATGCAGACAGTATGCTGGTGCATGTTACTTCTACAACTTCCCATTTGTCTTTGGGCGACGATACTACCCTTTGCGCCAGTGCTTCCTTGTTATTGCGGGCCGGCAACAACTTCAGCTCCTATAACTGGCAGGACGGATCAACCGACTCCAACCTGCTCGTGACAACACCAGGACAATATGCCGTTACAACCCTGGATGGCTGCGGCGGCACTTATCACAGTTCCGTCAACGTTTCATACCGGCCACCCCTGATCTCTCCTTTTCCGACCGACTTCACCAAGTGCCAGTCCGACACGCTAAGCCTGGCCTTGCCGGCTGGGTTCGACAGCGTTTATTTTGCCACTTCGCCCGCAGACGGCCGCATTCGGCATGATTCAGTACTGTTCTACGATCAAAGCATGTCCACCTATGCCCTTTCGGAGATCGATGACTATGGATGCCACGTCAATTCCGGGATCACAGTACATATCTACCCACAGCCCGTACTTAGCATAGGGAACGACGTAATCCTCTGTCCGGGCGACTCCCTGGTGCTTGATCCGGGTCCGGGCCTCGACAACTATCAGTGGAACACGGGAAGCCGTAGCGAGACGATCTGGGCCCATACAGCTGGAACGTATCAGGTCCGGACAACAACCGCGAATGGATGCATCGCAGGGGCCAGTATGTCGCTTAGCAACTACCCTGCACCGGTAGCCGGCCTCGATCATGACACCACGCTGTGCACCGGCACAACCCGGCAGTTGTCCGCAAATAGTGGATATATAAGCTATCTTTGGAACAACGACAGCACCACTTCCTCCATTTCTGTCAAAACGCCGGGCTTATACATCCTTCAGGTCACCGATAAGAATGGCTGTGTAGGCGCGGATAGCATTCTCCTGACCGGAAAACAATGCCTGATAGGCTGCTATGTCCCCAATGCCTTCACGCCCAACAACGATGGAAAGAATGACACCTTCCGGCCACTGCTATACGGGAATGTCGTTCACTATAAATTCACCGTCTTCAATCGCTGGGGACAGCAGGTATTTCAATCTGCCGAACCGGGCAAGGGATGGGACGGCTCGATTCAGGGCGTCCTCCAGCCCGCCGGTACATTTGCCTGGTATTGTACCTACCAGTTGCAGGACGAACCGCCACAGCAGCAAAATGGCACCGTGCTCCTGATAAGATAGATCCTATAACCGCTCAGTAACAACCCACAAAAAGAGTAAAAAATTTTAATGCATCTGGCAGTCCTGTTCGGTCTTTTCGGAAAGATATCTGCACTGCAATCTCTGAGGGAGATAAGAATTGATAAGCTGTATAACCTCATCCAGCTTCTTTAAATAATAATGATGCAGGCTTATATGCTTTTCCATCCGGTCGCCTACTACATCCAAAAAATACTCATTACCACTGGTTATCATTATACAACGGTTGAAATAAAAGTCTTTTAGCGTATCCAGCCCGTAGTTCTGAACAATATCGCCGGGCATCGGTCCTACCGCCCGGAACGCCCGGGAAAAAACAACTTTTTCCTTCTTTTCACCAAAGGCCGTATTGGTAATAGTTATACTGGAATCTGTCAACACATAAGTAGTCTTTCCTTTTGACAGCCACTCCGCATGATTGAACGTTGTCAGCCTCATCTCAAATTTCTTTACCGTGTCGCTCACCCCACCATAAGATGTCCTACCGGCTACAAGAAGCAAGGTTAATATAATTCCATTCATTTTCACGTAAATTAAAACAAAAATACCCCGCCCTTTTCAAGAGCGGGGCACAAATTCATTTGTTGTCCCTATTTTAACGCCTTGTAAGTAAATTTTTGTCCGCCTAAAGAAGCCTCCAGCATTAATCCACCCTTCCCCTGCGAAAATACCACTACCCCATTTCTATAATTCGCATTGGCAGATGCACCCGATTTGACAGCTATTGCCGAAACCTGTCCGCTAAACTCAACTTTATTTTCCATAAAGCGTTCCCTTGCTTCTTTGTTCTCAAAAAAAATGATTTCACGGTATGCCTGCCCTCCTGCCTGTGCGCCAACGGTTACCTGCACCATCTGGCTGGTGCCAACGGGTATCCCTTTTTCATAGACCGCCCCTTTACCCGCAGCTCCGCCTACCCCAACCCCACCCTTCCCCACATTGGGAAATATTGCGTATCCGGAAGAGTGTTTAAAAAGATTTTCCATCGACGGATCTGCCTTTAAAAAGGAGGCTTTGGCCTTCTTACTGTCCCCGATTATTCTCTCCTGAGAATCATCCTGCGCCAATAAGATCCGTGGTAAGAACAGGCCTGACAATATCATTAGAAGCATTATTGGCCGAATGGTACTGGTGAGTTTCATACATGATAAATTTTAAGTTAGTGAGAAGAGTTTGCAATCAGGGAGATGCAAATAATCTGCCATGCAAAATATAACCAGGCAAAAACACAAGTACTTAATTACCAAGTATTTAATATTCCAAGCTAGTAGCCCCCTTACCGCACTTCGATGGGCGCGATCCACCGGAATGCTCCCCATTCGAGTACGAGTCTGCCATGCCGGGCATCGCCGGGAAGGACAGATATCGTAAACTCTTCCACAGGGGTAGCAGCCACCTCACTGGTCATCCTTATTGTACCCAGGTTAAGTGAGCCATTATAATCTGTACCCCACTCTCCGCTTTCCTTATTCACGATCAGATCGACTCTATTGGTATGTGGTGCGGTGAACAGCGTGTACGTGCCCGCGGGAACGGCCATGCCCCCCAGCTTGATCGGGGCTGTCGTCGTCAACTGTGTAGCCGCATTGGCTCCGGTTCTCCATACCCGGTCATAAGGTATCACGTCCCCCAGGAGGGTTCGCCCCCGCAACAAAGGCCTGCTGTAATCAATGGTGAACAGGACATTACCTATTTGCGTCCGGACAGTATCCCGGACACTCAGGGACCTCACGCCGCCAGCTGCTGTCTCCTTTGCCGCAAAACCGGCAGCAATAGCTTTTACATCGGGGCCTGCAGCTAATCGTTTTACCTCCACTTTATAGGTGGTCCGGCCACCCGAATAGCTGAGCATGTCATCGCCGGAGTCTACCATAGCCTCGCCGGTTCCGGAAAGCCAGTCGTGTGTGATCTCTACCTTGCCTTTCCCGGCAGGAGTCACCGTGGCGTGACCCAGCGGAAACCGGTCAAATTCCCTGTCGATATAGAACTGCCGCAGCTGCACAGCACCGCCAGCCGCAGACTTTGATGCCGCCAATCGCTTCAGCGCCGCGGCAGAATAAAGCTCATACAGACTGTACATTTGCGGCACATGCGCCACTATCATGCTGCCGCCCGTTGGGAAATCCCGGTTCACCGTACCGGTGCTGTCCGTTTTTGAAAGGTGCACGTTGTTATGGGCGACATCGGCCACCACCACCCGGTCCCGCTCCCCGGATGGTTCACTGGGTGTGTGAATTTCCATTACCAGGTGTCGTATGCTGCCATCATCGTTCAGCTTAACCACGGTATGACGTATCCGCACCCGCGGAAAGCGATCCACTTCATCGGTTTCCAGCGTATTGCCATGGCGGGTTATCGTTTCTGCCGAAATCGTATCCTGCCCAAGCATCGTAAGAAAACCGTATCGTTTTGCCGGTGCCGTATGACAGGAAACAAGCAACATCAATGCGCAGAGAAAAAGGTGGGATCCGGCCGGCTTAGCCGGATAACAGCTTCTGGAGGAATCAATTGTAGTATACATGGGATATAAATATGTCAAAAAAGAATGGCCTGGCACTAAAGCTAGCAGATTTTCAACCTCCCGCCCCATTGCCAGGCTATTCAAGTTTGTTCAAGTTGGATCATCCCATTACATCTCATATTTAGGTACTTTATAGTACCTGTATACATTCCAGGCAATCGGTATCCCAAACAGGATCCCAAAACATACCCAATTGATATAGGCCCTCGGAAGGCTAAAGGGCCATCTCGGCATCATAAAAGGCAGTATCACCTGCTCGAATACCAGATTGACAAAGATCCCATATAACATGCCGATCAGGTACTTATTAAAACGCAGGAACTTAACCCTGGGGAAGACCCAAAAGAAGAACAGGGTGAACGAAAAGGCGATAAAATAATGAAAGAACAGCCCCAGGAAGGCGATCCATTCGTTACCGGGAAAGGCGTTGTCCCGTCCTATGGCCACCGAAGCGATGCCCTTGAACATCCGGTCGGCAAATTTCCCCGAGGAGATCCACTGCGAGGTAAAGGCATAAAGCAGATCTGTCGTTCCAACGAAAAGCCCTGTCAGGAGCACGGCCTTAAAAAATCTGTTCATAGTGTTTTATATTTACTATCAAAACTACCCGGCCTCCCTTTGAACTTACCACCAAAAGCCGTCCAAAACAGGTTCAAACATGCAGTCAACATCACACAACGAACATGAACTGGTCAAAATATGCCTGTCTGAGTTATGTACCCGGGCCGGCCTCCCCGGCCCCGGGGACCTCATACAAAGAGACATGATTGTGTTATGCGATACTATCGAATCGAATACCGGCGTAATCATCAGTCTATCAACCATCAAGCGTCTCCTCAACGGACAGTTTGCCCGCATTCCTCAGATAGCCACGCTGAATGCCATCGCCCTGTCCGCGGGCTATAAGGATTGGCGTAATTTCACTCTGGCAAAAACTCTCCCGGAGCCTGCCCGCCCCGGACCAGCACCAAAACCTCGTTCAAGCCCCCGCTTCCTCCTTGCCGGAGCTGTCTTCCTCCTGTTCCTCCTGGCAACCCTCGCCATCCTGCTGTCTCATAAACCCGGCCCGGCCAACACCGGCAAAGCTCATTTTTCCGCCACAAAAACAACCGGCAACGACATCCCCAATACGGTCATATTCAATTACAATGTGGACTCGGTATCGGCAGACAGCTTTTTTATCCAGCAATCCTGGGATCGCAACCGCAGGGTACAGGTCTATAAACATAATTATACCCTGACAGATATCTATTACGAGCCGGGTTATCATACTGCCAAACTTATAGCCGGCGACAAGATCATCAGGACGGTGCCGGTCAGCATCCCTACAGACCGATGGCTGTTCTATGCATTTGAGAACAAACCAGGCAGCCGGCCAAAATATATCACACACCAGGATACAGGCATCTTAAAACTATCGGCCGCCGAACTGCTCGCGAGTGACATCGATCCGCAAAAAAACAATGTCTATTGCAACACCTGGTTTCCTTCTGACATCAAATACAGCAGCGATAGCTTCACCCTGAAATGCAGGGTCAGAATAAAGCCGGTGAACAATGAATCCTGTCCCGTGCTGATGTGCGAGGTCTATTGCCAGAAGTACTTCATGTACTTCAAAAGTTCCTTAAAAGGTTGCACCGGCATCTTAACTGCCCAATTTGCAGAGAACGAGCTCCACGGCCGGACCAACGACCTCTCAGGACTGGGCGCCGATGTTCGGGAATGGCAGGACATAGAATTCACGGTGCGGGATAAAAAGGTAAACATCGCCATCAACGGTAAGCAAACCTACTCGAACGCCTATACTCGATCCGCCGGTCTGATCACAGGACTTGGTTTTATATCCAACGGGATCTCCGAAGTGGAGTTCGTGGATCTGAGAACAGCCGACGGAAGGATGATTTATAGCAGGGGAAAAAAATAGCAATGGCTGGGGCCATCGCTGGTCGATATGGATCTTAAACAATTCTCCATGCCGCTCACGACCTATATCACGTCATACTTTCTAACCGCACGTTTAGCGGCAAGACGTATGCTCCCGAACAAATCCGGCGTGATCATGACCGTTACCGCGCCACCCGCAAGAATAGGCACGCCAAACGGCGGTTATGGCCCATCACAGGGGCCCGACTCCCAGCTCGTTTGGATGGTTCAGACAATCTTGTCTCGTTCTCCGAACAGGATCAACGCCGTCAGGGAAATTACCCGGCCGCAAAAGCCCATTTCCGCACAGCACTCACGCTGGCACGAAATTCTATGGAACGTAATTTCCTGCAGCGGCGTATAGATACCTGCAACGAACGTGATCAGGGAGTTTAAAAACCCGGTCCAATCATTCGAACTTTATCCAGTCTACCGAAAATGCCTTATTCCCTTTCGAGATCAAAACGACGTTCTGTATACCGGGCGCCAGTTTCGACAATGGTGTTCTTATATTTTCCCATTCTCCCCTCCCCGTAATTTTAACATTTGCGATAACTGGGCCATCTATATTTCCGCTGCGAATTTCGAGCAGGTTGTCGCCTTCAGCCATCGCTTTTACCAGTACCGATCTATACGCCTTCTTCCCAAAATCGATGCTGTTGTATTGCACCCATGCCCCGGTTTCACCAAAATCCGTTTTCCAGCCCCTGAACCTGTCAGCAGTATCAAGAAAAGAAATGGAAGCCCCCCGGTCACTCACCGCCGAATACCTGTCCACCTGTATTTCGCTGGTCGCATTGGTAAGGCCGATACCTCTTAATGTCGGGACCACTTTTTTTATAGTGCCATCGCTATTAAATGCCAGGCTATCCGCTCTTATCGACCTTGCTTTATCAAATTGGGGTGAATAGTCGTTATGGTGATAAAACAGGTACCACTGCCCCTTGAATTGAATGACAGAATGATGATTTGTCCAGCAGCCGGTAGGAGACTCATCCATTATGACACCCGTCATTTTAAAGGGGCCCAATGGACTATTGCCCATTGCATATTCCAGTCTTTCAGTTTTATTTTCTACATGCGGGAAGGTGAGATAATAAAGCCCATTGCGCTCGAAGAGATACGGTCCTTCTTTCAGACCTTTAGCCGGAAGGTCCTGTAACACGACCGGGTCGGACTCCAGCTCGAGCATGTTCTCTTTCAGCTTTGCCCCAAAAATATTTCCCTGCGACCAAAAGAGATAAGCCTGACCATCTTTATCAATAAATACATTGGGATCTATTCCATGTACGTTCTTGATCGGCGTCGGTTGAGGGACGAACGGCCCCCAGGGTTTATCAGCCACTGCCACCCCAATCGCAAATCCCCTTCCATATGTAGAATCCGGCGTGGCAGGAAAATAAAAATAATATTTCCCATTTCTATAGATGCAATCAGGCGCCCACATACTATAGGCATCGTGCTTTGCCCACGGCACAGTTGTCTGGCTTACGACGACACCATTATCCCTCCATTCGGTAAGATCTTTTGAAGAGAAGACATGATAGTCCTCCATGCAAAACCACCCGACACGCCCGTGACCGGCTGTGGCAAGAATATCATGTGATGGGAATATATACACGCTGTCACCAAAAACCCGGGCTGAAGGATCTGCTGAATACATATTCCTGATAAGCGGGTTCTGGGCGGTCGCACAATGAACCACTAAAATCGCCAGGAATATCGTAAACGCTCTTTTATACAGGATCTTTTCCATATCGATCAACATATTATTTAAACAGCAATTGTACGAAATTATACAAATTGTTCCGCCATACCGGCCATGTATGTCCACCAGGGTATTCACTATACGAGTATTTAATTCCCATCTCATCGAACCTGGCCAGCATGAGCTTGCAGTTATTATAAGCAATATCTTCTTTTCCACCCATGGAAACCCAAAGAGATCTTAGGTTGTTGTTGATGGTGGCTGCATTGTTTTTCATGAACTCATATTGCGGATTGGATAAAGCCAGCTGGTTTGAAAACCAGCCGGAGCTAAAGACACCGAGATAAGAAAATTGCTGCGTGTTCCTTATCCCCGCGTACAGCGTTTGAAGACCACCCAACGATAAGCCGGCCAGGGCCCTGCCCGCAGCACCGCTTTGCGTACGATAGTTCTTGTCTACGAAAGGGATGATGACCCGCATCAATTCATTTTCGAACTGGCGAAGCACCGGCTCACCAAATCCCGCAATACCGCCTGATCCGAAATTTCCATCTGCCATTACCACCAGCATGGGCCGCGCTTTGTTCTCTGCGATCAGATTATCCAGGATCAGGTCTGTTCTGCCCTGGGTGGCCCAGCCCCTTTCGTCTTCCCCTCCCCCATGCTGAATATAAAGCACAGGATATCGTTGGTCGATATTTACATCATACCCCGGAGGCGTATAAATATAAAATTGACGCCATGAATTGGTGACAAGGGAAAAATATCGCTTAATTCGTATGTCACCATGAGGAACATCTTTCACTGCATAATAACTACCACCCGCAAAAGGGATCTCTATGCCGCTGGCCATCCTCCCCATCCCATAAAAAGTCTCACTGGCCGGATCGGCAATCGCCATCCCATCGATCAGCAATGAATAATAATGAAACCCTTCACTCACCGAATCCGTGGTCACCTTCCAATACCCGCCGGTATCCTTTATCATGTCATATTTTTTGACAAGGTCCACCTGCACTTTTTGTGCACCGGGCGCTTTTACGAGAAATACAACCCTGTTATCAGGCAATACCTGGGGATACTTTGCCGATCTCACATTGCTCGTTGCCGGCATACCCAGCACAGTGTACTTCGTGAATACAGATGGATCAGCCGGTTTGAACAGGAATTGCGAGAACATATACAATCCGTTCTTCCATACTTTAAAATCATGCACACCCGGTTCGATATAATAAATATGCGGAACACCTTTTTCATAGAGATAATCATGCGTTCGCCGGCTGAATGTGATCAATCCATCATTATCGCCGCAAGATATCCAGAGCAGCTTTAATTTACGTTTTGCCGCCTCCGGATCAGGCAGCAGTTCCTGCGGGCTTTTGGTATTGGGCGCCGATGAAAAACCCCCTACCCATGCAAAAACGTCCAGGTTGCCCAGCCCGAAATTCAGCGATTGTCCGCCCCCCATGGAAAGCCCGGCTATAGCCCGGTTCTCCCGATCAGCCAGCACAGGATATTTCTTTTCAATAAAGGGAATCAGATCGCCCAGCAGATCTTTTTCAAAAGTTGCAAAAGCCTGCACCTTTGCGCTGTCAAAAATATTCCCTGTTGGCCGGTCATCTTTCATGGCTCTTCCGTTCGGCATAACCACGATCATCGGTTTAATTCTGCCACGCGCATAGAGGTTGTCAAGGATCACTTGTGGCTTACCGCCATTCAACCACTCCTTTTCATCCCCGCCAATACCATGCAATAGATACAGGACGGGATATTTCGCTTTTTTGGAGAAGCCCGGGGGGGTATAGACAAGGGCGCGCCGGTTTGCTCCGACAGTTTTCGAAGGATAGCTGACCGTATCGATGTTTCCATGCGGAATATCCGCCCGCAAGGAATCAAACCCTTGCGGTGCGGACTTATCCATCTCCTGGCAGATAACATCGCTATCCAATAGTATGCTCAACGCAAATAAGACCAACAATTGCTTTATCATAGAGGACAATTTGATGTAAAGATCAGTAACCGGGAGTCTGCACCAGTTTAGGATTCTGCGCAAGAGCATCCTGCGGGATCGGATGCAGATACTGTTTCATCTTGAATCCATGCGGATGATTTAAAGCCACCGGCGTATAGGTCCATACGCCGCTATTATCGCCTGGTACAGTATTTACGATCTTCATTCCATGCAGGTCGACAGTCAATACCTGGTCTGCAATTTTCCAACGGAGGATATCCACGAATCGTTTGTTCTCAAAGCAAAGCTCAACCCTTCTTTCCTGGTGGATGGCATCACGCATTTGGCTTTGAGTTAATCCTGCCGGTAAATCAGGCAGACTCACACGATTCCTGATCGCATTAATGGCATTGTATACGGAAGCATCAGGGCCAACCGCCTCATTTTGCGCTTCAGCATATCCCAACAGCACTTCTGCATACCGGAAAAAGACATAGTTGGCGCCGCTCAGGCCTGTAGCAGGACGATACTTTGGATTTAGCTTCTTCTTGAAATAATACGCCGTATTGCTCACATCCGTGCTCGCAAAATCTATCTGATTCGGCGACGGTCTCACCTGGTCGATGCGGGTGTAAATGGTATCCTGTGCAGGCATCCAATCCATTTTATAAGGCGCTCCGTCATAAACGATCCATTTATAAAACCTGCGCTCCCGGCCCACATAAGGATGTTGGGGGTCATAGCCGGAACTGGGGTCTGTTAAAGGCTTGCCGTTTGCCATGAAGAATTGATCTACCAGCTCCTGTGTCGGATTATAGTTGCCCCAGGTAAGGTAATTGCCAAGTACGTAAACAGGACCGCCATATTGTTCATAATTAGACCCCTTGACATTGGAAACATATTGCCTGTCCCAGATCACTTCCTGGTTGTATTTGTAGTCCTCATACCAGAACGTGGAATCCTCGGAAAAAAGACCATATGTCTGCCCGCCGCCCCAATCATCCATGAATTTTTTAAATGAAGCAGCAGCAGTTGCCCAACGGGTGACATCAGCACTGCCAAATCCGGCTATGTGATTAGGATCAGGACCTCCCGGATAAGTCGACGAATTGAAGGTAGGGCTTGCGGCCACCAGCTGCAAATAAGCCTTTAACATCAGGGCGGCGCCAAGCGTAGCTCTGCCGGCATCCGGATTACCCTTGCTATATTTGACAGCAAGATAGTTGTTGTTGAGTATCGTATCCAATGTCGCTGTTATAAAGTTGAGCGTCTCTGCATAAGTGCTTCTTTTTAAAAATAAACTAACCGTATCCGTACGTGTCTGGGGGGTGGAAATAAGAGGCACACCACCCCAATACAGGAAAAGGATGCTGTAATGGAAAGCCCTGTTAAACCGGGCTTCATCAATTCTTTTATTAAACCAGGCTGAAGAATAATTGCTTTTATGAGCCGTTGCCTGCTGAATAAAGGTATTGCATTTCCGGATAGATGTATAAATAGCCGGCCAGTTACACCTGCTAATAGTCCCGATCCCGGTAGCCCCTCCGCCAAAAAGAGTATAATTGTTGGAAGCAGGATCGAGGTTCCCATCTTTGTATTTCCATGAATTGTAATAAAATCCGGCATCGTTGTCATCGGTAAAGTTGTCAAAGTTTTCCGGCTGGGAATATATATCAGGCAGCTGGTCATACACATCGTTTAAAAAAATATCGGCATTGGACTCGGATACCCATTGTGTATTATCGTCCAGGCTTGTTTTCTGCTGGTTGTTCAGGCTTTTGTCACACGAGAACAAACCCAGCGCACCCATTATCACACAACCGTATAGAACATATATTTTTACTGGTTTCATTTTTTGATCTTTTAAAATTTTAGAAGGAAGTAGTAAAGCCGGCAAGGAGGATCTTCTGAACCGGATAACCCTGTTCACCCGTTGTCTCAGGGTCTGTAAATTTCAGCTTGCCAAATGTAAACAGGTTCTGACCGCTTACATAAAGCCGAAAATTTTTCATCCTGAGCCTGGAACTTATCCTCGACGGAATGGTATAACCCAATGATGCATTCTTTAATCTTAAATAAGAGCTGCTTACATACCAGAAATCTGAACCCTGCCCATTGTTATTGGTAGGCGCGGAATAGGCTCTTGGATATTTTGAGTTCTGATGATCAGGCGTCCACCTGTTATTGTAATACTCATAAGAAGAATTGCTGTTATTGTTAAAGCCCGCAACCGTCATAAAGCCATAGACATTAAAGCTTGACATCCCTGACCCCTGGAACAGGGCAGAAAGATCAAACCCCTTCCAGCTGGTACTTACATTTATACCATATATAATAGCCGGTATCTGGGGCCTGGCGATGACCGTTTCATCATAAGAATCGATCTTTCCGTCCGGCACTCCGGCAGGGCCGCTTATATCGGCATACTTGATGTCACCCGGGCGTAACGTACCGAATTGAGTGACATTGTAGCCATCTGCAGCAGTTATAAAACCATCCCCGGTCTTATCGTCGGCGGTAGTGAATAAACCAAGAGCATGATAGCCGAACACCGTATTGTAAGCACGCCCGGTCCTGCTTCGTCTTGGATTGTTCCTGGTTACTGGTGTCTCATATACCTGTATTAATTTGTTATTTGCATAAGTAAAGTTTCCATCAATGGCTACCTGCAAACCATTATTAAATCTTCTCGTAGTACCAATTGATAATTCTATGCCATGATTGTCCATGATCCCCGCATTCTGCTGTGCGAGCTGAAGCCCGTATTCCTGGGGCACAACAATGTTAGGCGATAGCAGCATCCCCGTCCTTCTTTCACGAAAATAGTCGGCCTCTACCCGTAAAAGACCCTTCCAAAGATTTGCTTCGACAGCGACATCGGTCTTTTTACTTATTTCCCAGGTGATATTCGGGTTATTTTCAATTTGTACATAAGATCCCTGAACAAGGGCTCCGTCACCAAAAGAATAGGCATTTCCTCTAAGGGGATAGCTGTTAAGATATTGAAAGCCGGTACTGGTAAGATTTCCGGATTCACCCCATGATCCCCTGACTTTGAGATAATCTACAAAATTTACCGATTTAAAGAATTTTTCATTGGAAATTATCCAACCCAAAGAAAACGCAGGAAGATAAACCCATCTTTTACCGGGGGCAAAATAGTAATGACCGTCATATCTGCCGGATGCCTCAGCCAAAAATCGCTTGTCATAAGCATAGCTGGCCCGGTAAACATAACCAACCTGGCTACCGGTACCGGAGCCGCCTCCAAGATCAAAATCGTTCCTATTGGAGCTGCCGAGCGAAAGCTCATCGATATTCACCGCGAAATTGTTTACTCTTGACCTAAAATCCATCTGCTTATTATTCCTCAGTTCCGCCACCGCTAAGCCGGTAATATCATGTTTGCCAAACGTGTTGTGATAATTAATATAACCCTGCCAGGTGATGGTATTGTTTTGCCAGTATTGCTCGTTCAGCCATGTATAAGTTGTAGCGCTGCTTTCCTGGGTAGAAAAAGCAGGAGTATAAGTATAAGGAGTTGTAGTAGTGTTTTGCGACCAGTAAATAAATGGTACATGCCATTGTTTCTGAACATAATTATAGGGATCATAGCTAAATGCGCCTTTTACACTAAGCCCTTTTATAAAGGGAAGCTTTTGTTCCAGGGCAATGGTGCTCAGCCAGTTGTTCGTATATTGATGGAAATAGCCATCCGAGTGTGTTACACCCAGGGGGGCATTACCCGAACTTTCCCCCCATAAACCATTCGTGAATTTGAGCGGAGCAACCGGAATGAACTTATACACGCCCCTGAACAGCTGGCCTGTGCTTCCGTCGACATCAGAAGTTTTCTGTACAGAGCCATTTAATGAGAAAGATGCCAGTGTGGTAGGCGTTATATTTACATCCATGTTCACATTATAGTTGTACCGCTCATAACCTGACTTGTCGAACATTCCACTCTGGTTAAAATAGCCGAGCCCGGCATAATACTTCACGTTTTGGGAACCGCCGCGGACCTGGAAATTGCTTTGGTAAATAGGGGAATGTTTCTTTACAACGTCATTCAACGCGTCCGATATAGGATATAGATCCGGGTTTTTCGCATGGTTCTGAACGTAGGAGTCGATATAAGGCTGGCTATAGGTTGGGTTCGTTCCACCTGGGTTTTCAGTTAAATAAGCCTCCAGTTTCAGCTTCATATAATCTACCGCACTGAGCATCTTGGGCAAATAAGTGGGTTGCTGATCACCGCGATATCCCCCAAAACTTAAGGTCGGCGCTCCGGAATTACCCCTCTTTGTCGTAATAAGGATAACCCCATTCGCACCGCCCAATCCATAAGGAGCAACCGCAGCCGCATCCTTTAGAACAGTTACGCTTTCGATGTTATTGGGGTCCACTTCATTGATATTGTTCCGGATCACGCCATCTACAACGATCAATGGAGTGGTATTATAGGTGACATTGTTGACCGTGGTGCCCATGGTGGCAACGCCCCTGACGTACAGCGTAGAATTATCCGAACCCGGCCTGCCGCCGGTTGAACGCGTAATTATACCGGTGGCCCTGCCGGCAAGCGAATTCGAAATGTTGGCATCGGGCACCGCGACAAGCTGATCGCCTTTTACCCGCGATACAGCTGCTGTGGAAAGCACTTTCCGTTGCGTACCGTAACCTACTACTATTATGTCTTCCAATGAATTAGCACCAGGCGTTAGCTCTATGGTAATATCCGGCGTCCCGGCCCTTACTGAGATCTCTTTGACTTGAAAACCAACATAGGAAACAACCAGCACGGCCGATTTTTGCTGGATGGTAATGCCAAAGCTTCCGTCCGCGCCGGTAGTAGTTGCATTGGAGTACCCCTTTTGCATAACGGTCGCTCCCGGGAGCCCGTTACCTTTACCGTCCACGACCCTTCCATTCACAGTAAAAGCAAGAGGTGATGCCGGGTGGTTTCTGTCGCCCGGATCATTGGCAAATGATGTTATCCGGCACATTATAAAAGCAAGAAAGAACCATAGCTTAATATGGCAATCAATTCGTTTCATACAATTAGCGTTTTTTGGTTAAAAAAGGAGGTTCTCACCAGATACGGTACCTGTAGATGACCTGCGCAGGTGCGCCTGATGATAGCAGAAATGAAGGAACGGTGCAGCGTAAATGCAGAGGGGGAGGTAGCGGGAATACTACCAGGCTGGCAAATTGGTTCATAGTTGGCAACTTTGAATCGCTACAATACTTCAACCCATTAAGGCAATTGTAAAGCAATCAGTTAGAAAATAAGTAGTCAGGAATAATTGTTCCCCTGACAATTGTATAAATGTCGATAAATTCACAGTAGATGTAGGGGACATTTGTAGGATATCCTGACAATAATGTTTGAATTTGTTGCAATTCTTATAATTAATCGCAAAATTGCAGATAACGATTGCTCCTAACGATTGCACCAGATATGCCAGGACTAAAAGCTATACCTATAACTGCACTTTGCCTGCTTGCCATGACAGCATATGCCCAGCCCGGGCATATCAATTTCACCTCTATCACCGCCAGGGATGGATTATTGTCGAATACGATCTTTGCTATCTCAAAAGACCGGTATGGCCTGATTTGGTTCGCAACCACCGATGGATTGAATAAATATGATGGCTCCAATTTCACCGTTTACCGCAATATTACGGATGATAGCACCAGCTTGCGGGCCAACGAAGTGTTGTCTTTACACGAAGACAAGGCAGGCCGCTTATGGATAGGCACCGGTGGAGGTGGTCTGAGCCTTTTCAACAGGCAAAAAAATACATTCGAGCATTTTACTTTCAACAATACAGGATTGAACTGCCATGCCGTTATCAAGAGCATTTGCAGTGACCACCGGGGTCGGCTGTGGGTAGCCCCATACGGGAGCTTATATATAATGGATACTGCCTCCAGGTCCATATCGCCAATAGACCTTCCGGATGCAAATGGCAGTCCCGTCAGAACCGTTGTGGAATGTCTTTTTGAAGACAGCAGACACCGGATCTGGATCGGTACGGAAAATGGTCTCTTCAGATATACGATCGAAACAAATTCGTTCAGGCGATTTTTATACCACGAAGGTGACCCATACAGCCTGGCCCATGATCATGTACGAGCCATAGGAGAGGACAGATCAGGGAGCATCTGGGTAGGGACCACCAACGGCCTGAGCAAACTGCAGCCGGATGAGCAACATTTTGTCACCTACAGGAATATACCCGGCAATGAAGCATCCCTCAGCGACAATAGGGTGACTTGTATAAAGGCAGACAATGACGGTCTTTTGTGGGTGGGCACCCTGAATGGCCTGAATGCCTTCAACATCGTCACCGGAAAGATCTCAACCTATACTACCGGGGACGGGGATATGTTTTGCCTGACCGGCAATTCGATAAGCTGCTCCTATCTTGACAAAGAAGGCATTTACTGGTTTGGTACTTTTTTGCGGGGGATCAATAAATATGATAAAAACATCAACCTTTTTGGCCTGAAGCTCACCAATACATTCGCAAAAAAGGGGGGACCGCCTCTAATGGTAACCAGTTTTGCCGAAAAGCCCCACGGAAATGCCTACGTGGCGACCTTTGATGGCGGATTGTACGAATTTGATCCTGGAAACAGCCAGGTCCGGCACACAGATATCAGGCTGGATGGAACAACAGGGCTGCCCCCTAATATAATGGCGCTGCATATGACGCGTAAGAACCGGTTGTATATCGGCACCTATGGAAAGGGGGTGACCATATTGAATACCAACACCGGCAAAACCGAACAGGTAAAATTTGAAAATGCTGCCCGCGATCAGTACGGCAATGACATTTATTGTATCGGAGAGGACAGTAAAGGCAATATCTGGGCGGGCACCAACGGGGCAGGCATCCATGTCATACGTGACAATAAAGTGATTCTAACATACAGCCCCAACCCTTCCGGGCCAAACCAACGGCTTTTGCCGATCAACGGCTATATAAGGGCTATCACAGAAGACGTTGATAAAAATATCTGGATCGGGACTCATGGGGGCGGAATAGCTGTATATCAACCCGGTTTCGATACCTGGACGATCTATGATCAGGGTAACAGCCAGCTGTCCAGCAACAAAATACAATCCTTTTTAAGCGACAGCCACGGAATGATGTGGGTAGGTACGGATGGCGGAGGATTATCCCTTTTCAACAGACAAAAAAAACAATTTACCCGCTTCACGGAAAAGGATGGGTTACAAAACACGACGATCTATCAGATCGTGGAAGATCTGCATGGGCAGCTATGGCTCAGCACCAATACCGGCATCAGCAGCATGGACCCCGCTTCTCATAAGTTCAGGAATTTTACAAGCTACAATGGTGTCCAGAACAGCAACTTCGTTCATGGGTCGGGTATACGATTGTCCGGGGGCGAAATATTATTTGGGGGCCTGGAAGGGATCAACTATTTCAACCCTGCCGGGCTTACCGTTAACCACAATGTTCCAAAGGTTCTTTTCACCGACCTGAAAATATCAAACAAATCAGTGTATGCAGGGAACGATGCGCCTATAAAAGAAGACATTTCGATAGCCAAAGAGATCAGGCTGGATTATAAACAAAACTTTGCGCTGAGCTTTGTCGCACTGAACTATACGCTGGCAAAACAAAACTTATACGCCTATAAATTAGAAGGATTTGAAAAGGACTGGAATTATACAGGAACCAATAATACAGCTTCCTATACCAACCTCGATCCGGGCACATATATATTCCGCGTAAAAGCAGGCAATAATGACGGTGTGTGGAATAGCAATGAGTCCCGGATAAAAATTTATGTCCGGCCACCCTTCTGGCGCACTACCGCCGCCTATATCGTTTACATTCTGGCTCTCAGTGGTCTGTTATTATTTATCCGCTACAGGGCAATGTCCGCGCTTCGAAAGAATTTGATAATGGAGCAGGAACAACAGCAGGCCAGACGCCTGCAGGAGCTGGACCGCCTGAAGCTGAAGTTCCTCACTAACCTGAGCCACGATCTAAGAACTCCCATTTCCCTGATCTCAGGTCCGATAGAACAGTTAATTGATGGAGAAAAAACCCACGCAAGACTCGACAAGCTTTATATGATCAGGCGGAATGCAAAAAGACTGTTAAACCTGGTGAACCAATTGCTTGATTTCAGGAAGATGGAAGAGCATGAGCTGTCATTACAGCTCTCAAAGGGAGAGTTCGTTTCTTTTGCCAAAGACGTATCGGAATCATTCAGGGATCTGTCGGAGAGAAAACATATTAATTTTTCTTTCAGCAGCACCGTTCCGCGTCTGGAAGTACTTTTTGATCATGGTAAAATTGAACGGATCTTGTTCAATCTGCTTTCCAATGCTTTTAAGTTTACTTTGGAAGGTGGCAGTATCAGCGTGGTTTTGGAGAATTGTCCTGCGAGGAGCAGGGATAACACCGAATGGATAACGCTGAAAGTGACGGATTCCGGGATAGGTATCCCGAAAGAAACACTGGACAGGATCTATGACCGCTTTTTTCAAAATGACCCTTCTGCGGCTATCCTTAATTATGGTACGGGTATAGGCCTTTCAATAACAAAAGAATTCGTAAAAATGCACGGCGGGATGATTGACGTTGAAAGTGAACCAGGCAACGGCAGCACTTTTACTATTCATATTCCCCTGGCTATCGCCGCAGCAACGGCCGATCTCATGCAGTCATCAGCTCCAAAGGAAGCCAAAGCCCTATCATCCAAAAAGGTAAACAGAAAAGAGAATAGGAAAATATTACCCATGATCCTGCTGGTAGAAGACAGCGAAGATTTCAGGTTTTATTTAAAAGACAACCTTCAGGAGAATTATATAGTGATTGAGGCTGCAAATGGAAAGGAAGGCTGGCAGAAAGCACTGGCCCATCATCCCCTGTTGATCGTAAGTGATATAAGTATGCCGGAATTGAACGGAATTGACATGGTAAATAAATTAAAGTCAGATAAAAGGACCTGTCATATCCCGGTCATATTACTTACCGCATTGACCGATCAGCAGCAACAGATCAAAGGACTCGAGACCGGCGCCAATGACTATATTACAAAGCCGTTTGATTTCGAAGTGCTCAATGCCAAAATAAAGAGCCTTCTTGAATTAAATAGTGCGATGAAAAGCACTTATACCAAACAAATTACCCTCAATACTCCGGATGTCAGGATCGAATCCTCGGACGAAGTGCTGCTACAGGAAATAGGGCTTTTTCTCGAGCAGCACATCGCGAACCCACAGCTTTCTGTAGAAGGATTAAGCAAGCAGCTTGGTATGAGCAGAAGCACTTTATATGTGAAATTGCTACAGATCGCAGGCCAGACTCCGATAGAATATATCCGTTCTTTCAAGCTGAAAAGAGCAGCCTTATTAATGGAGAAAAGCAACATGACCATTGCCGAGATAGCATACCAGGTGGGATTTACAACACCCAATTACTTTGCGCGTTCATTCAAACAAAAATTCGGTATGCAGCCATCTGAATACGTTGCCAGTCAGCGAAAAGAAAATCCGGGTAGCTCCATCTCCGGCAAAACACACCCGCATGCTCTTTAGGCCAGACTTTGCTGTATCTCATCAGAAATAGCAGACTTGATCTTCTTGTTAAATATCTGTAGCATAAAGGGCACATAAAAGTCCAGCTCAACGACCGAGTCCCTGACTTCCAGATTGCCCGACGTGCTATATCCTTTCGCCTTCACCCGGATGTGCGCCCTGTCACCCGCCCAATCAACGACCAGTTCCTGCAGATCTGCTTTATATTCGTTTTTGTATCGTTCGATAAGCTGCTCGATCCGATTTCTGGCTTCTTCTTTAGATAATGTATGTTCGATTTGAATAGTCATAGTTGCTTTCCTTCGCTAACTATGCAAATAAAGTGCCCATTGCTCACAAAGCTGGATTAAATTCCCGTATACCAGGCCCAGCCGCTGTCGCCAGGGTCGACATATTCGTCCGTTACGACGATGCGTTTCAGATATTTCATGCTTTTATAGCCGATCTGGGTTTCCACCCGCAAACGCAAAGGCGCACCATGCTCTATTGGCAACGGTTTGCCATTCATCCCATAAGCCAGGATGGTTTGCGGATGAAAGGCATCGATCATATCGATGCTGTCCTGGTACCCGTCGTAAGCATACAGGTTGACAAACCGGGCCTTAGCCGAGATACCCGCATGCTGCAACAGCTGACTGAGCGGAACTCCGGTCCATTCTGCTACAGCTGTCCACCCCTCCTCGCAAGTGTGCCGCGTTATCTGCGTTCTCGCCGGCAATGCATGCAGGCTGTTCAAAGTATACTTACCAGGTCTGGCTACACTGCCTTCCACGGAAAGAGCCCAATCGAAAAAACCACTACGTTGGGTCAAAGCATATTCCTTACTGAAGTTTGCGTTGTGCTCATCTGCCGGGTTGATCGTCCCCACAGCCGGGAAAGAAGATATTTCATTTCTGGAATATTCCTTCGCCAATGCCCTCCTGGAAAGAAGAGCACGTTGTGCCTCGTAAGTAAAATTATCCCCTGCCCGCAGGATATTACCATATGTAGGCGTCGCGGGCGCCTTTACCGTCCGGTAAAGCCAGTAACTCCCCAAAGCCGTGATCCCGCTTATCAGGGCCGTCCTTCTGGTAATAAGATGCTTTTTCTTCATGATAGTTACGATTGTTGGACAGGCGATCCGGTTTCAAATGACATGGCCCGCAACTGTTTCCCGAAGCCGGAGCGGATCACCATGACGATATGTACGAAAAGGAACAACACCAGGAACAACGCGCTAAAGAAATGAATGGTACGGGCCGATTGCGCGCCAAAAAAGATGGTCAGCAGCCAGGGGCACGATGCTACTACCGCGGGGGACATGGTCAGCCCGGTAAGTACCACCGTGGGTAAAAGCAAAAATATCACTGCGCAATAACTCAGCTTTTGCAAAAGACTGTATTGAGGCCCCTTCATAAAAAGCGGCCGGTGGCGCAGATGGTGTGCAACATCGCGGATCAAACTCCCGAAATTCAGCTCTCGACGACCGGGTAAGAGATGACGATGCACATGCCTCGTGTACAACGCTACAGACAAGTACACCGTTCCGACAACCACCAGTATCCAGGCATTGAGAAAATGTAGACTTCTGCCCCAGCCGTTCTGGTTAAATATTTCATAGGTTCTACCTGCGCTGACGGGGGAATGCGAATCATCAAAAAAGGCGTGACTCCCTGTCCATCCGCTATGATGATAATTGCGGCTGATCGGCAATTCGAACAGCGGCTTTGTCAGGTCGTTGCCCACATCGCCCCAATATAACCGCGGGTGCACCATCAATATCTCGACGCCGGAGAATACAAGAAGCAAAAAACTGATAGTCCCCGCCCAATGGGTCCATTTTACCCAGGACCTGTGCCCCGCGGGCGTTGCAGATTTGATTAGAGGGGAAGACATTTGGTCAAATATACAAAAAGATCGACACTGCTTCAAATCCGCTGATGACCAGTCATTCCGAGCGAAGGCTTTCGACCGGATTCATTAATGCTGCTTTGATAGCCTGAAAACTAATAGTTGCGATCGTTATGGCGATTGCCGCAAGGCTCGCTCCTATAAATACAAACGGGCCCATCGTTATTCTGTAGTCGTATTGCTGCAGCCACCCTTGTAGGAAATACAATGCAACGGGCGACGCGATCAGACAGCTGATGACAACCAGCAGCATGAACTCTTTACATAACACCATCCAGACCTGCGACACGGATGCTCCCAGCACCTTACGAATGCCGATCTCCCGCGTTCTTTGTTCGGCGACATACGCGGCCAGGCCAAATAAGCCCATGCAGGAAATGAGGATAGCCAGTCCCGCGAAAATACCCGCCAGTTTACCAATTAGCAGCTCTGCATTAGAATACTCATTTCTTCGACTGTTCGGTGGTGATACAATGGCCGTCCGTTTTGTGTCACATTAATATCCGTTTCAGTTGAGTGACCTCCGATATGCCAAAGGCGATAAACTGGTTTTACTTTTAAATAATTTAGTAAATGATTGCGGATGTTCAAAGCCTAATGTATAGGCAATCTCGCTAATTGAAAAATCCGTTATCGATAGCTTTTGCTTGGCTTTCTCAATCAGCTTATCATGTATAAGCTGTTGCGTATTTTGCCCGGTCAATACTTTAAGTACACCTCGCAGATAACCCGGAGATACATTTAGTGTTTCTGAAATGTATTGAACAGTAGGTAAACCTTTCGTTATCAGCTCGTCGCTATTAAAATAATCCTCCAGTATAGTTTCCAGTTTTTCCAGTAGCTGATTGTTGGCTTTCTCTCTTGTAATAAACTGGCGGTGATAAAAACGATCTGCATAGCTTAGCAAACTCTCCATCTGCGAAATGATGATCTGTTTGCTAAAACGATCAATGTTTGCATGATATTCCTGCTGGATATTTTGAAAGATCTGGATGAGAACAGCCTCTTCCTTCGCCGAAAGAAACAAGGACTCATGAACCGAATAGTCCCAGAAATCATATTTCCGGATTGATTTAGCCAGTGATGTGTTCCATAAAAAGTCAGGATGAACGAGCAGCAGCCACCCGGATTGTGTCGTCTCTTGTTTTGTATCTATAGAAAGGCTCAGGACCTGGTTGGGCGCTACAAAAGACAGGATACCTTCGTTAAAATCGTAAGGCTGCTGGCCGTATTTGAAATTGATGCGGTTTGAATAGGAAACCCTTTTGAGGCCAACAGCATAAAAGTCGTAACACCAGGTCATAGATGTTGTTTCCACCGTTTGCTTCACCATGTTAATTTCGACCACACTAAGCAGCGGGTGTTCCGGAGCAGGCAACTGCCGGAACTGGTGAAATTCATTGATGCTTTTGATCCGCTTCATATTGGTTCATTTTCTTTTCTGATCTCCAGTGCAATTTTTCCCCGAACGTGTTTTGTTTCCAGTTCAGCATGTGCTTCAGCGGCTCTTTCCATCGGGTAAACCCTGCTGACAAAAACCCTTACTTTGCCTTCCTCAATTAATATTGCAATGTCGGAAAGAGATTGCGCAACATCAAGCTCCCGCCTGACCATTTTTGCTTCACCATGCTTTTTTGCAAGTAAATGGAGAAATGCTTCGCTGAAAGGATACGGGATCTGAACCGAAACAAACCTGCCACCGTCTTTCAAGGCGCCCGCCATTATCATTCTGGCATCTTCACTAAAGACGGGCGAGGCGTCAAACACAACGTCGATATCCTGCAGCAAAAATGCAAAATTCCCGTCATTATAGTCAATTGCTTCGTCTGCCCCCAGCTGTTTTAAAAAATCGAAATTGCGTTTGGAGGCCGTACCGATCACATAGGCTCCTTTAACTTTTGCAAATTGCAACGCCAGGCTCCCTATCCCGCCCGCGGCACCATGAATCAGTACCCTTTGACCCGCGCTTACTTCACCAAGATCCATGCCGTTCCAGGCCATCAGCGCACAGGAGGGAATAGCACCGGCTTCATTAAAGCTTACATTGTTTGGCATTATGGCAAATTGATTGGCTTTGGCAGCAATAAACTCGGCATAGGTGCCACTTAAAAAATTGGGGAGACCATACACTTTATCACCTTTCCTGAAGCCGGCAACGTCACTTCCGATTTCCTCTACTTCACCAGCGCCATCCAGACCAAGCCCCAATGGTAATTTGAGGAACGGTTTCAGGATCTCGTTCCCCCCCTGCCGTACAACGTAATCCGCCGGATTAACTCCGCTGGCGTACATTTTTACCAGTATTTCGTCGGGCTTAGGCACCGGGCGTTCCACTTCTTCCATTCTCATCACTTCCGGCCCTCCAAATTCATGAATTCTTATTGCTCTCATTTTGTCTGATTTTTGATTAGACAAAGATGGGCACAGTTTCCAAAATGAATAAAGCCAAAACGACTTTTGTCTTAGCCGAAAAATGAACCTTACTGAATTAAATTCAACCGATCGTCATGCTAAAAGACGCTCTTTCCTGTTTAGCCCTACCTTTGCGACCTATGACATATTTCTTTAAAGCAATGCTTGGCTTATTGACCGTCACCGCAGCCGCAAAGGTTATCGCACAAGTTCCCCTGGGACCAGCAGAACAGCCCTACTACCATTCGACCCCGGAGAAAACCAACGACCTCATAGACACCAAGCTCGATGTCCGGTTCGACTATACCAGGTCCTGGCTCTATGGCAAGGAATGGGTGACGATAAAACCGCACTTCTACCCGACCGATTCGCTCAAACTGGATGCCCGCTATATGGACATCGAAAAGATAGCCATCGTCCGCAACGGCAAAATGACCCCGCTGCAGTACCGATATGACAGCATCCAGCTGAATATCAAGCTGGACCGTTTGTACAAAAGGAACGAACGTTATACGATCTATATCGCCTATACCAGTAAACCCAACAATGTTCACGACCGGCCCGGCTTTAAGATGGATGGCAAAGGACTCTGGTTCATCAACCCCAACGGAGCCGATCCGGATAAGCCTACCCAGATCTGGACTCAGGGGGAGGCCGAGAGCTCCTCTTGCTGGTTTCCCACCATTGACCATCCCAACCAAAAGACGACCGATCAGATCAGCATCACCGTCCCCGGGAAGTATACCACCCTCTCGAACGGCTTGCTCATCAGTCAAAAGGCCAACAGCGACGGAACCCGCACAGACATTTGGAAACAAAGCCTTCCTCATGCTCCCTATCTGTTTATGATGGCCATCGGAGAGTTCAGTATCTACCATGATCGATGGCACAATAAGAATGTCGACTATTACCTGGAACCCGATTATTATCCATATGCTAAACAGATCTTCGGGCAGACACCGGAAATGATGGAGTTGTTCTCGCAAGCCCTGGGGGTAGACTTTCCCTGGGAAAAATATGCACAGGTCGTCGTTCGCGATTATCCGCTGGGCGCGATGGAAAACACATCCGCAACCCTCCACGGCGATTATGTCCAAAATAGACCCTGGGAGCTGATCGATGATCCCAATGGCTCCGGTGGCACGACCATAGCACACGAGCTCTTCCACCAATGGTTCGGAGACTATGTAACCTGCGAGAGCTGGAGCAACGAAACCCTGAACGAATCCTTCGCCGTCTTTGGTGAAAAATTCTGGAATGAAAAGAAATATGGAAAAGACGACGGCGATTCGAAGCGATTCGACGAAATGACCGCTTACCTTAACAATCCCACTGCTTCCGGACAGGCTCTTACACCTTTTGTCTATACTGACAAGGAAGGAGTTAACGGCGCAAATATTTACGATAAAGGCGGCCTCGTCATCAACATGCTTCGCACTTATCTGGGCGACTCTGCCTTTTTTAAAGGATTGAATCTCTATCTCCGGACACACGCCTTCTCCAACGCCGAAGTACACGACCTGCGCCTGGCAATGGAAGAAGTCTCCGGCCAGGATCTCAACTGGTTCTTCAACCAATGGTACTATGGCGCCGGTCATCCCGTTCTCGATATTAGCTATCAATGGGATGCCACTCAAAAGAAAGAAAGGGTCATCATTCAGCAGAAGCAGCAAGGACAGCTCTTCCAAATACCTACGGCCGTCGACTGTTATGTCGGCAACCAGGTCATCCGGAAAAATGTCTGGCTAAGCCAACCCATCGACACATTGAACTTCGATCTGCCCGGACAACCGGACCTCGTCAACGTCGATGCTGAAAAACAGCTGCTCTGTAAAAAGACCGATCACAAGACAATTGCAGAGTTCGCCTATCAATACCAACACGCTCCCCTGTATCTGGACAGGCTGGAAGCTATGAATACCGGCGATCCGGACATCACGACCGCGGCCTTGCATGACCGCTATTACGGCCTGCGGATCAAGGCCATCCGCTCCCTGAAAATGGATAGCGCGGCCCTGGCCGCCAGGATCGCGCCGGCAATCATAACCCTGGCCGCCAGCGACTCCAACTATCTCGTCCGCGCAGCCGCCATCAGGGCCCTGGCAAAAACCAACTCCACTGCCTATCTCGACCTTTATAAGTCATCCCTTCAATCCCCTTCCTATACGGTCAAAGGAGCAGCCTTGAACGCCATCAACGGGGTAGCGCCCGCCGAAGCGTTTAGCCTGGCCAGATCGATGGCTGCCGATGGCAAGGGGCAGCTCGGCGTAGCCATCCTGAATGTCTATGCCAAAAGCGGATCCGACGCCGAATGGCCCCTCGTTATCAAGGGATTTAACAAGGGGAGCGGTCAGGTTAAATTCGATCTCGCCGATGGTTCCATGTCCGCCATGCTGACCCGCCTTAGCAACAAACAATACATTGCCGATGGGATTGGCGCCATCCGCGACCTCGCCATCCGTTATAAGAGGAATGGCATGGCGCCCAGGCTGGTTGCCAGTCTGCAAAGGATCAGCGATGCCCGCCGGAAACAAGGGGATGAGCCGTCCGCCATCGCCGCAGAAGATGCGATAAAAAAGATCAATGAAGCAAACCCGTCCAAATTATAGCTATCCGTTATTTAATACTGGCCCCCTTTCCGCCGATCTTGCAGCATACTTCTGCATTCGCTTTCCCATGATCAAATTATCCTTTTAAAGACATAAGCTGGAGCCTGAAAGGACTCTTCCTTCTCCCAATGGCCGTTCCAATAACCCTGGTGACTAATGGCTTTCAGCACTTCTTGGGGGTGATGGATATCGCCTTGATCAATATCATCGTGGCAATGGAGATACCTTACCCGCCAGCGTTCCTTCCCGCCGCCATCCTCGCTTTGGGTGAAATGGGTGACGATGACGGTATCCCCTCGCACAGTAAAATTGCCGATATACCATTCATCGACTTCGCAGGAATACTCACGTATCCGTCCACCGGTCCTGAACAGCAGCGTATCTACGCATCCTTCTCCCACCTTACTGACCCATCGGGACCCGGCCAGAGAGTCCGCCAGCGTAGATCCACCCGGCGCCGTCCGAAAGCCCCTCAATGATAACACCGAAATCAACAGAACAACAATTGCTTTCATGATCGTTCCTCCTAATATAAATATTGATCCTATGGAAATAGCACCTCTGCCCGTCGGATGATTCCGTTAATCCACCGATATACGGTTCAGCTTAGGCACAAGCACTTTGAATATGACCGTCCAGGCGATAAGATAGGCAAAACCACATATAAAAAACATGATGTAGTACCCCACCTGGATATGCCCGAGTTTTTTGTAATGATCGAAAAGCAATCCGACCACTTTGGCCAGGATGATGCTTCCCACCGCACCAAAAAATCCGCCCATTCCCCAGACAGACGCTATACAATTAACAGGGAACATATCCGATACAATGGTAAAGAAATTGGCGGACCAGGCCTGATGTGCGGAAACCGCAATGCCGATAATGATGACGGCATACCACATATTGTAGCTTCCTGCCTTTTGGGCGAATATTACCACCAAAGGCAAAATAGCGGCAATAAGCATCGAGGTTTTTCTTGCCTTTACAAGGGTCCAGCCCTTATGCTTTAAATACCAGGAAGGCAGGTAACCACCCAACACGCTCCCAAATATGGACATGATGTAAACAAGAGCGACCGGAAAGCTTACCTGCACACCGGTAAGCTTATACTCTTCTGTTAAAAAAGCGGGTAGCCAGAACAGGAAAAACCACCATATCCCATCCGTCAGGAATTTCCCGATCATAAATGACCAGGTCTGCTTAAAAGACAGCAGCCGAAACCAGGACAGTCTGGGCTGCTCTTCTTTTCCGTCGACCAATTTTAATTCCTCGGAATCGCTGTATATATAATCGTATTCTGCACGCGAGAGCCTTTTCTGTTTAGCCGGAACCTCGTACAGGGCGAACCAGAATATCAGCCACACCATGCCAATTGCTGTCGTGGCTATGAAGGCCATCTGCCATCCGTAATGTTCCGCTATAAAGGGCACCAATAGGGGAGCCAGGATCGCTCCGGCAGTGGTGCCACTGTTAAAGATGCCGGTGGCCAACGCACGTTCGTGTCTTGGGAACCATTCTGCCGTGCTTTTGATAGCGGCCGGAAAGCTGCCGGCTTCCGTGACGCCAAGAAAAAAACGAAATATGGCCAGGCTGGCGGTCCCGCCCGCCAGTGCCTGCAGGAGCGATACTATACTCCAGAGCGTTAAGGCCAGGGCATAACCTATTTTGGAACCGATCTTATCAATCACCCTGCCGGCGCCAAGCATACCCAACGCGTACCCCAGCTGAAACACGATGACGATATTCGCATAGTCGGATTCATCCCAATTGAATTTCTTCGCCAGGATTGGCTTAAGAAGGCTTATCACCTGCCTGTCCAGGTAGTTCACCGTCATGGCGAAAAACAATAATGAACTGATAACCCACCGGTAATTTCCTGTTTTTTGATCTTGCATAATAATTTTGTTCGCCTTTGTCAATTGGTAATAAAATCATCGTTCAACAGTACTCCAGCCCGACTGCATCACATAGCATTCGTGTAGCGTGAATAGCTCTCCCAAAAAGTTCCGGGCCTGTGGTGCCCCCAAACTGCCCGCCGTGTAAAAGGTGCGGCTCAAGTGTTATGTAACCTGCATAGTTGATTGCTGAAAGTGTTGCCAAAAGCTCCTTCACCTGGCCGTCTCCTTCCCCGGGTATGCTGCCCGCAGTAGTGCTTCCCAGCTTCCAGTCTTTAATGTGTACATGAGCCACATATGGGGCCAGGACCGGCCAGCATACTTGCATGTTGTTGGTAACATGCGCGCTCCAAACAAAATTGCCGGGGTCGTAAACCTGCTTCAGATGGGGAGAGGCCACGGATCGGATGATGTCGGCACAGTGGGCGGCGCTGCAACCGTAAATATCCGCTTCGTTCTCATGCACCATCGTTATGCCGGAACTTTCAAGCAGGCTTGCTTTCACCGACATGCGCCTGATCACCTCGTCCCTAAAGTCATCGATATGCTTTCCGTCGGGCGCATAATAGCTGAACACCCTTATATAGGAAGCATTGAAAAAGCGGGCTAAATGAATAGCATGCCTGAACTTGTCAAGGTGCGGTTCAAAAGGCTGGTCCAATTTAATTTTGCCAATAGGGGAAGCTATTGCACTTACGGAAATTCCGTTATCATCCAATTTTTTTTTCACCTCGTCTGATTCACGGGGCGACAAGTCGAGGACGTTTTTGTTGTCGAGCGATCTTATTTCGATAGAGCGAATCCCGTTGGATACCAAAAAGCCCAACTGCCCGTCAAAGTCTGTCGTAACTTCGTCCGCAAATGCGCTGAATTTTACCATAGTTCCTTTATTTATAAGATCGGTATCTGTACCTCGCTTCCCTTGCGTTCCGCCGACACGTAACCGGAATAAATAGTAGCAATTACATCTGCAGCCAGCCGGCTGTTGCTTTCCACCGGAACTCCATAAGCTGCACTGCTGTAAAATGCGTCTACTTCATGCTGGTACCCGTTAAACCAGCCTTCGTCAGGCGATATATTCGACCAACCCTGTTTAGTGCCTGTTTTTTCTACGACATAAATATCCTTAAAGTTAGTTTCGACGGGGTTATAGGTCTGCATTGCATTATTAGGGCCTATGTTGCAGACCGTACGATGGTTATTGGCATTGATCTCCATGTGATTTTTCACCCCGCCGTTCACCAGCTCGCTGGCGAAGATATCGGCCATCGTGCCATCCTCGAATGTAATATGGGCAGCTGCAAAATCTTCAATGTCGGTATAGGCATCCCGCAGATGCCCTTCGTTGCGAAAGCCGGGCATGCGCGTAATGGTATGCGTGCGGCAGGATACGGACCGGGGCCGGATAGGTGTTCCATTATGCGCACGGCCTTCCACATGCTTCAGGTAAATGGCGGCAGCCAGGGGATGGCAGCCTTTCCCCATTAACGACCCGCCGCCTGACAATCTCCAATGGCCATAGTCCGCGGAATGAGAGCCAGAATGTGATTCTTCGCCCATTATCCATAACACCTGCGCGCCTGTTTTTTCAATAATTTCCCGTTCTTTTTGAATGGCGGGCGCATATACCCAATTCTCAGCGTACATGATCATGCCTTTGCTCTTTTTTTCCGCCTCCAGCATGTTCCTTATACTATCCAAAGCCTGCTCAAGGCCCGCTTCCCGGGAAAAATCATCGCCATTAAATGAGGGGCTGCCGTCGCCAAAATAACCGGTAAATGGCTTCTCGATAATTACGTGTTTGTTTTGCTTTAATATCTCTATGCAGATAGGCTCATGTGTAACGGGTGGCGTACATACGTGCACTATGTCACAACCGGCAATCAGCTCGTCCATTGTAGCAAATGCGCTGATCTGCTTATCCCCGGTAAATTTTTTCAGCTTATCCGGGTTTCTTGAATAAGCGCCAACAATCTCCACATTCACGCTAAATGCACGTTTCATCGCCTCGCAGTGGAACCTTGCCGCAAATCCCGACCCTATAATACCTGCCTTTATTGTTGCCTTTTTCATAACAGTTTATTTTTTTATATCCGCATTTCCCAACGCCTGCAATTCTTTACCGCTAAGGGGGCCCGAATGTTTCCCTCTGAGTTCCTTGATTTGCTCTGTGCTGATCCTTAACGACTTTGGAGGGTTGGCAATAAATGAATTATGAATGTATCCAATCACATCCGAGATCTGCTGATCGGTATAATTGTTGGCGAAATTGGGCATGCTGCCATTAAAAGTATACGTCTGTCCGTTGAGACTGATAGGGCCGGAAATACCATTAAGAATGATCATAGCCAGGCGGCTGGGCGAACCGTTGACATATTCGGAACCTTTGAGCGGAGGAGCGATATTTTGTTTTCCTTCGCCGTCTGCGCCGTGACAGGCGGAACAGGTACTTTGAAATATCTCCAGGCCCGCCGTTCTTTTGTCGACCGGAACAACGACATCGACAAAAATGGAATTTTCCTTTTTCTCTTTTTTGTTCAGGATAGTTTGGGCAATAAGCCTGGTCAATACGGTGTCGTTATTGGTATGGGATTGCTTCGACAGCAGTTGCTGGAAATCCTCTTCCAATCCCTTGAGGCTGCTGACCACGGCTTCCTGGTACACCAATTCGCCGGGATAGATGCTGGAAAGCCGGGCGAGCACCGGCAGAAAAGTTTTCTTTGATGTTTCAGCCCATGGGCCAAGGGTGGCTGCCAGATAAAGATTGGTCACCGTATCGTTCCTGCTCATGAGACTGTTTACCAACATTTCCATCTGTTGTACATGGTCCATGCTGTTGTACTGTTGCAACAGCACCAGTGCATGGGCAGACAGCATCGGATTAGAAGAGGCAGCGGTTTTTTGAAGAAGATCGAACGACAAGGCATCCATTCCTTCCAGCACATACAGGGCATGTATGGGAGTAACCAGGTCTTTACCATTCAATACCATGGTATCCAGCTGAGGCACTATGGACGCCTCCTTCTTATCGATCAGCAGTTCCTGGGCGCGGTCCCGTATCCATCCATTGGGGCTTTTCAACAACCCGACCAATTGGGAAACGCTCATTTGCGTAAGGTCCGGAATTTTGCCCGGCTGCTTGTTTTTGGCTTTTACACGCAAAATACGGCCGGCACTCTGTAACGTATCCAGCTTTTTCTGGGAAATGCCGTTGCGGTAATATGGGGTTGCGTATGCACGGTGCTGCATGATACCGCGGTGCATATCTACTACGTACATAGCCCCATCGGGAGCGTCCAGTATATTTACAGGGCGGAAGCCCTCGTCCGTCGATGCAATAAATTCCCTGTCGTCCCATGCCTGTTTTGCCGAAATTTTAAGGGCATCGAAAGTCAGGATATTGCGTTTTACCAGGTTGCCTTCCGGCTCACAGACGAAGGCGTTTAGCTGGTAATCTGCCGGGAACTGGTCACCGCGGTAAACCAACGGTCCGCAGGCCGCAGTAACATTGACCAGCAAACTATCCTTATTGAGAATGCCTTTTTCGGACCCACGGTTTACTGTAGTTGGGTGCAGTGGGTACACATGCTGGTTGGTGGTAAGCATGCGGTCTATCGCCGCAACGGGTTTCATAAAGTGGTTCCTGATAAGGGTATTGGGAAGAACATAATCACCTGAGATCTGTATCTCGTTCGAATTATAAAAAAGTCTGCCATAATTATCCTTCGTTATACCCCATTGACCGCGAAAGGCGGTGGGCTCCTTTAGCCATTTGCCATTTTTTAACCGGTATCGGAAGTTGGAATTGGCGTTGTAGATCCAATTGTCGATGCCCATCATCAGCCCATTGGGCTGTGATTCAACATTGCCGCCATAAGAATACATTGAATCTACCAGGACTGTTTTCCCGGGTTTATCATTGTTTATGTCAACAAAATAGAGATTAGGCGGAACCGCATACAGTAATCCGCCATACACATGGGCGATGGCCCTGGGCAGCACAAGGCTGTCCAGGAAAGTAGTGGCATGTTCGTACAGCCCGTCTTTGTCCTTATCTTCAAGTATGGAGATCCTTCCATTGTGTACATTCTCGCCGTCGCCTGCCAGGTTGGGCATGTAACCTTTCATTTCCACCACCCAGATCCTGCCTTTGTTATCGAAATCTATCACCACGGGAGCTTCTATCAGTGGATCCGAAGCAGCCAGCTGCAGTTCAAATTCATCGGGTAATTTATACGTTTCAAACGTTGTTCCGCCCTGTGCTCCATCCCCCGGCCTGTTTGTACAGGATAGATGTAAAAACACCGGTGTAAGAAAAATAAACAATGCACGATTGAAATTTTTAGCCATTGTTGACGAATTTATTTAAATTGTTGCATATAATTCAGGAAGGTTCTTGCACTCCTGTCGAGGTTTTCGATAGATCCTCCGCCTTTCAGCACTTCGCACATTTCATAGGTAATATACCCCTGGTAGCCGATTTCCTTCAACGTATTGATAAAGGTTTTGTAATCGATGTAGCCCTCTCCCATCATTACCATCCTGTTTTGTGGTAAAAGCGGTTCATAATAAGTTTGCAGGAACTCATACCTGAACCGGGGGTGCTTTTCATAGTCGGCGGTGGTGGTATGAACAAGATACGGACTTATGGTATAGATGGCCTTTTTTATTTCTTCCGGGGAGAGTCCTTCTACTGTAGGCGACCAGGCATCAAAAGCAGCCTTTACGTTGGGCAGGTCGATCTCGTCGAGCATCCATTTCATGGCATCATGGTGCAGCGCAATATCATGATGGTTTTGCAGGATCAACGTCACGCCATAGCTGTCCGCTATTTCAGCGGCAATTTTGATGCCTTCCAGCGCCATGGAATATTGCTTGTCGTAGGCGTGACCTTCCCGTTCGTAACCGGTATAGATCCGTACCATACCGGATCCAAGGTCAGCGGCGAGGCGTGCCAACTCACCGATGTAAACAGCCTGTATCTCAACATGCGGAACACCGACTTTGTCGATACCGGCCGTAAAGTCGTTATAGCCTGCCAGGCATACCAGCTCGATGCCGGCCTTCTCGATCCGGCTGCGAAGCTTTTCCCTTGCTTTGGCATTATAGTCGAGCAGTGAAACATGCGGACGTTTAGTGCCCAGCTCGATACCATCGTAGCCCAGCTCGCTGGCTTTGTCTACAAACTCATCCACAGTAAGTTTGGCCTGCCCGCGCCACAAACCGCTATAGCTTACTGAATGAAGACAGGTTTTAACTTTAAAATCCCGTGGGTTGCCGCTGGGAGGAGGCGGTACTTTACCATTCTGTGCAATAATAGCGTTATTCATGATCGTTTTTCAAATTATAGTTTGTTGTTTTCACTCAGGCCAATTTTACCGTTGCCTTGAAATACCCGGCCGATTCCGCAATGGAAGGAAGGGGGTCCAGGTTATGCGTTTCATTTTCGATGCTGCATACACCCTGGTATTTAGTTTTCCGCAAAGCCCTGACGAGTGCCGCAAAATCAATGGCGCCGCGGCCGATCTCGCAATCGAGCCACTCCCCGGAGGGACTTTTCATCATGTCTTTAACGTGCATTTCATAAATACGGTGCCCATATTTAAGTGTAAGCGCGGCCGGGTCGAACCCCATTTGAATAGAATAGCCGATGTCGTGGCAGATGCCAATCCTTGCATCGAGATCTTTAACCTTTTCATAAATGCTTTCAACCGAAGGATAGCGTTTGTCCGTGAGCCCGTGGTTGTGTATGGCATAGTGAAAACCATATTCCTTTACCTTTTTCTCCACGTATCCCAGTAATTCATGTTCGGGAACACCTACCAACAGCTTTACGCCCACCCGTTTTGTATAGTCAAAGGCCCGGTCTACATCCGCTTCCGATTTCATGTAGATCGGCCCCACGCCATAGCCGGTAACTCCCTTTGCCGCCAGCTTCTCAAAAAAACCGGCAATTTGTTCGGGTGTGCTGTCCAATGGAAGATGAAAATCTTTAATGCTGAGGTATTTTATGTCGAGACGGCTCATCATGTCAAGCGAAGCATCCAGCTTGAATTTCGTAAATGACCAGGCAGCGACGCCGATCTTCAGCGGGTCTTCCGTTCTTTTGGGCCGGGCCGCCAGCAAGCGGCCGGGCAATGCACCCGAAACACACAGCGCCAGGGCGCTGGCACCTGCCTGCTGAATGAATTGTTTTCTTGAATTTTTCATTTTACTTAAAATAGTGATTAGTAAGTAAACCCGGGCGTCACAGCCCGAGATTCTGTTAGAACCGTGCGTAACAGTCTCCCGTTACACGGCTCCGGTTATCAAATCGTTGGTCTCGATCCTAAGAGTGCCCAGTGGGCAAAGAG
>Ga0247779_1000034_pt1 | contig 127695 bp, 160 predicted proteins | sample UWRJL221509R5_FD_179925 | JGI IMG/M metagenome (GOLD analysis project Ga0247779, IMG submission 179925) | Plant litter microbial communities from Arlington Agricultural Research Station in Wisconsin, United States - UWRJ-L221-509R-5 | ecosystem: Environmental > Terrestrial > Plant litter >... | reverse complement strand
ATGTGCCACCTATTCGCCCTTCCCTCAAAGGCAAAGAAAAAGAGGTTTCTGCGCGTGCACCAACCCCAGTTCAGAACAAACCTCGCAAAGTGGTACAAAGCACTCCTATCAATGAAAAGAAGTGCAGGGATCTACTCAAAACTCTTATGAAACTTCCTGAAGCTGAGATATTCTTGCGCCCCGTCGATGTTGTTTTGGATGGCTGTCCGACGTAAGAATATAACTTTCCAGTATTCTGCGCTTATTCTGATTCCCTTCCAGGTATTACGATGAAATAAAGTACCCCATGGATTTTGGCACTGTGTCTCGGAAACTGCATGCTGGGACGTATGGAACGATGGAAGAATTCAAACATGACGTTGAATTGATCTTCAGTAATTGTCGATTGTTCAACCCGGCAGGAACGGGTCCTACTATCTGCGCGGATGTCGTCGAAAGAGCCTTCAGGAAGGAATGGCCTAAAGCTATGGAACGCAAGTTATCCTGGACAGAAAAACGTGGCTTGCAAGGAGTTTTAACCACTCTTGTCAAGGAGCAAGTGTAAGTACTGTTTTCAAACAAACCTGACGATTGTTGCTGATAATATTTTTCTTTAGCTCCTGGGTCTTCCGTGAGCCTGTGGATCCCATCGCCCTTGGGATTCCTACTTATTATGACGTCATCCCCCGTCGAGATGCACGTGACCTACGCACAATTCGCCAGAAACTTGACACAGATAAATACGACACCATCGAGGCTTTCGAAGTAGACGTGGATTTGATGTTGAACAACGCGCTCAAATTCAACGGAGAGGAATCAGAAGTAGGACTTATAGCCTTTACCTTCCGCGACCGTTTCCGCGCTCTCATGTCGACATGGAAGTCAGGTGCGACAAAAAAGCGCAAGGATTCAGAGCAAGGGACACCACAACCCACTGCAAAGAAAATCAAGATGGGATAGCGTCGCTGTTATTATACAATTATAGTATGTCACTACTTAATTATGTCAGTGTAAGAACAATATTTTGTACAGTAGAATACACATAAAGGTACAGAAATGGAATGGTATCGACATTCTGACTTGAAGAGGGCTACCAATCTGGCCATAACTCTGACAGAGCAGTTGATGACTCCTCTTCTGGTATATCACGCTGTTTCATCCATCTATCGGGTACCTTTTGTTTAGTTCCTTATCAGCTGCTTTCCTATGCATCAAGTGGAAAGAGCCACTTACTAAAGGGAAATATCTTTCCATCGCTGCAAGAAATCTTTGTCGGTATTGTTTTGGCGTCACGATCGTGGGTTCACCTCTACCAGCTCCCCCCAAAAATGCGGATTCTTTGACCCAACTCTCGAGCTTCTTATCCCAAGTGTATGTACGAATATAATCTTTGGAGCAATTTTTAACTATCTGAAACAAAGGCAACTCTGTAAACTCACCAACAATGCCGATGACAAGTTCGTTGTTTTGACTGTCGACCTAGAGTGCATCGTTTTGTTAGATTCACGCTCAAGAAATGGTGGTAACGAAGAACTTACGCCGCAGACTAGGGAATAGTCCATTACATTTATGTCCGCCAAGAATTTGCTGTCATTATATAATGCACCCCGAAGAATGCGCTTCGAGTGTTCACGAAGATAAAATGGGTTCAGATGAGCAGCTGAGGAAAGGTTCACACAAGAATTTTCATGATGACATATGACACTTACCTTCTACGAGGTTTTCATCTAGCAAAACCTCATTCTCCCTCCCTGTAGACTGAACGTGACGGTTACGCGTAGAACCTTTCAAATCGTAGATCTGATAACCCGTACATTACACCGATGCCTTGAGAAAATAGAGACAGGACCGTACCTTGGTGAATCGTCTATCGTAGAAAAGATTTTCCATGACCAGTAGGTTCATCTGTGTAGATTTTGACTTTCCTGGACCTCTGTCTTTTCCGGTCTTTCTGAATGTCAATTTATAGCACCCAAAAACCTTTGCTAATAGTGTTGGACGCTAATTGTACAGTATAAACTTTCAGAACTTGTCTCAGGATAAACAGAGAAAGACCTACGTTAGCATGTACAGAAGATGACATGTAGTCGAAGTACGCAGGCGCGAATGTTTCCATAGTTTGCAATTCTGGCCTAGATAATTCTTTTGCAATAAAACGATCATCTTAGGGAATCGGAAGCATCAAAAATTTTGCGTTGTTTGTAATATAGAGTAAATCTCTGACCTCTAGTTTTCAGGAACGCCGATCCGGATTTCCCACCACTGGCGTTCCATTTAACACAACGAGACAAAGATTCCACCATGCTCTTTTCGCAGTCGTACGTTCTGCGCAATGCGTCAAATTGTTCAGGATAGAGAACCGTGCAGCTGATCGTCAAGCCACCACTCTCAAAAGCTGTATGAAGCGTTAGAGAATCCGCGCTTGGACAAAGTAAATAACAATGACTGACAGATGGCCCACGGAAGCTTGGAAGACGGTGCTCTTAGATCTTCAGTAGGATCAGCGGAATCAGTTGAATCTACGTTGACGACTCCCCAAGTAGAGGATGTATCGGTAACGGACCCATCATCAGGCATAAACGCTTCCGCTCCTTCAGCTAACTTTGCGACTCGCGCTGTTTTCTTTTCAGCCCGAGACTTCGCAAGTAAATCACGATATTGAGGGGAGCTTCATAAGAGTATATTGAATAAGAAGTTTGGATGCAAGTTGCTGAAACAAATCAAAACACCCACTTTAAAGCTAACGCAATGATTGAGGTTGGTTCATCGAGTCGAACGACCATAGAAGAATCGCGAAATATGTGTTCGGGGTCACTCATCGGATCGTCATTTTCAATAGAGTTGCGAGCAGCTTGAGGCCAGAAACCTGAAAGGGCACGTAATATGGAATTCCGTTCTGTTCCATTCCCACCCAGCTCAAAGTCGGATATAGGAGGCGTCAAGGCCATCTCCTGTTTATTTCTTATAGACGATAAGAAGGGAGACGATGGTGCAGTTAATTGGCCAAGAGGCTGGAGCGGTTTTGTCGCTACTTCATCCAAGGCCGTGGAAGGAGATTCAACCGGTAGATTGTTCATCGTCGATGATAATGGCTCTAGCGAAGGAGTTAGGTTTGGCTCAGGTTCAGCAGAAATTGTGGTTGCGTCAGATTCCTGTATACGACGCTGCTGAGGTGAAGCAATAGATGTATCCTCTTCGTTTCCTTCATCTTCATCATCAGCTTCGCTGGATGAATCTGAGCTCTCTGAATCGTCACAAATAGCATCTTTCACACTCTCCAGAATTTCGACTTTGGCGCGGGCTGATGCTACAGGACGAGCCCGCCTACCGCGAATCACAGTATACTTGCTCTTTGATCGCTCAGCGTCGCGACCCAAGCGTTCGAAATGTTTGGCAATATTAGAAACTTTAGTTCCTGTCCCGTTCGGTGGTCTTCGAAATGTCGACTTGCTAATTGTGTTCGTGGCAGGGCGAGCTACGGCTTTATCTTTTGTACGACTTACAACGCGATTCTTGGGCTGTTTGATGGTGCCGCCAAAAGTAGACTGTCGAGCGTGTGGAGAAGATGGTCGACTAAAACGAACGTCCTTACCCTGGCCACTAAACACCCGCTTATCCGGCGAGGCCCTTCTCGAAGAATCCTGAGATTCGTATGTGGTGCCTTTCGGAGCTGGGATACGACTACTGCTCGCAGGATTCGCAAATCGCCTAGCGTGCGTCAAGTATCTGGGCGCAACGTTGGCAGCATATCCCTGCTCGAAATCTGAAGTAGACATTTTGCGGACTGGAACACGATGCCTGCTTTTGCTACGCTGTCCTGGACGGGCCAACATCAGTGAAGGATATTCTTGCTCACTCTCTGACATGAGTGGCTTTGGTGGAAAGGCCGTTTGTGCAAGATCGTGTATGCCTTGTGCAGGTAAGAAGTCCTGGTACTTCTTAACGAGTTCAGCAACGCTAGGATTATCCCTACGTTTCGGCCTAGGCAAGCGAGATGATCTCGGTGCATCCATCGGAAAGGACTTTTCGATTTCCTTCAGAAAAAATTAGAATTAGTGCAGACAAAAGGCAAGGAGCAACATACCTGTTCTGACTGGGAAACATCTGCAGATATAACTGCATCTTCACGAGGCACACCAATAGTAGAGTCACTGTCCGGATCTGACTTACGGTTTTCGTCAACCTTCACAGAAGTTTTCTTTACTTCTGAAGTAGGCATAGAGGGTGCATTGTTTAGATCGATGCCAGATTCTGCTTCAGACATATCAGATGCCGACAGGTCTGCAGTAGAGCTACGTCGTGATTTTATACTTGGCCGTTCCTCGGCTTCAGAAACGTTAGAAGAGGGTAAATTTGGAAGATCGAATACACCAGATAACTCATATTTTCTAGGCCACATGGCCCTTACAGAGCCGAAGGCTGAAGATCGAGTGCTGTGTCTGTTGTTTGTGCTCTGAGGAAAACGTGATATAGGCAACCTATCGAAGTCCTGTTGCCAAGCTACGATTTTATCTTGACGGTATGCATGTATCTGGTTTAAAGCCAGAGTATCGGTGGGTGGTGTATTCCTGTATGTTTCGTTGATCAGACGAGCTATGTCTTCTCGTTCGGCATCCGCCCGTTCTATAAGGGGATTGATGCTTGCGACTAATTGAGCGTCTACCTCCTCCTCCCCTGTAGAAACTTCTATGGTGATTTCCTTTAGGTCGTTAATAAGGGCAGTGTACCACATGGTATTTCGGTGGTGAAGTCGTTGGAAATCGGCATTTTTAAGCTCTAACTGAGTTTCAGGACGAACACGTATTCTGAATGGTGGATACACAATTTCATGCAAGACGATCGGATCTGCTTGAAACCGAACTGTCATGCCTTTCGATGCGAAGAAACGGATGTGATGCTGATATATGTTATGCTGACAGCCTGCCCCCTGTACCAGCTTGATGTCAGCTGGATAGAAATGAAGCTCTAAAAATTTAGCAAAAGAATAGCGTTGCATCTCTTCCGACACAGGAATGAAAGGCGTAGCCGAACCACAGACCCGACAAGCACTCCAAGTTGTTACGAGGTCTGGTGCTGGGTAAAATGTTGAGCGCCCAACGATTTGCCCGTCCCATTGCTCAACGGCTACGAAAACACTTGTTTCGTTGTGAACATAAACTTTGCAGTGACGAGCTAGAGACTGGTCACATCCCTTCCCGGTACACACAGCTTTCGGGTCCAAAAATTGGACAAGAGTGTCATTTACTGATTTTTCAATGAATTGGCCCAAAGTCATATCGTTCTCTCCATAGAACTTTATATAAGTCAAGCTGGGTGCAAAGCAAGGGCGATGTTGCACTATGTCTGCGCCGGGCACCGTGTACTCCCTAACATGAATGCACTGGTATTTTTCAACCACGAAATCGTCATAATTCTTGCGAAGGTACCACTCCCAGATACGCCTGAACTCTTCATGCTGCCATTTCAGCAAAGTATATCTGCTCTGATGGAAGATATCCCCTGGCAATTTCAAAATTTCTGGTCCTTCGGGTTGGAAGTAGGTCCCAGGCATACTCGGTAAGGCGGCTGGAGTTCCGGGTACAGACGAGCTAATCGATGCTGACTTCAGCTGGAAGTAAGAGTCTCCGTCCAATGTACTCGCGGAAGGGAAACCATCCGCCGTTAATGGAGTTATTGGTAAATTGAGCACCGGTAAAGCCTCTATCTGTGCAAAAATGTCGTCTCTTTCTTCACCAGACGGTAACTCGATTTCGACGGGTTTAGTTGGTGTCACTGACGCAGTCAATGTCTCTTCTTGCTTGTGCATTGATTGAATACTTTCTTCTTTTCGAACAATCTCATCTTCCCATACTCTTTTTGCCTCTAACAACATATTGTCGAGTTCTTTCATCCTTCGGATAGGGTAAGGAGGGGGGAAGCGAAGTGTCGCTGAAACTGAAATAAAGGTTTTGATATAGGGCTCCAGCGACTCGTCAATTCTTCGCGTGAGACGTATTTGTTCTGCGTCTTCATTTGGAAGGTCTTCATCTGCAGTGCTTATTGCGTTAAAAGTAGAGTCCTTGGTACTATTCTCATCATCAGTATCCGAGATGAGAAGCTTCGGGGCATTCGATGTAGTTGGTAAAAATAGCTGTATGGGCGGATTGAAATGCAGCAAACGACTGGCAGATGTAGGAACAGCGTGCGCGTTGAAAGAAGGAAGACTAATAACGGAGTCTTTCCAAAGATGTGTCTCAAGCTTTAGATTGCGAACAATAAACGTTAGGAAGCGTGTAACCTTCTTGATGCGTCTAAGAGTGTCAATGTTTCCCCCTCGCAAGATGATGGTGCAACCCATATCACGGTTACAACCTTCAAATCGCATATAAGTTTTTCTACGTCCAGGGATCAATGGATGATCATAAGTTTGTATACAATATTTGGCGCAATGACCAAGACGTGGTTCCAAGGCCAGTTTATCCATGGACGAAAAAACGTCGCCTTGGGTCATGCGGGCAATGGTCTGGATAGCGCTGGGCTTCACTGTGCGAGCGACGGCTATATTATGTTTTGCAAGCGCATCAAGCGCCAATCTTGATACCGACTTTTCAACAAGAACAACATGAGGTCGCAAGGCTGCTATCCGAGAAGCAAGATTCCCTAGATACTCCTTTTCTTGCCGGACGATCTGGCCGAAGTGCATATACTGGCCTTCCACGCGGGAAAATTCCAAAGGAAACGTAACCAGCATAACTCTAGGGTTCATCTGCATCCTTGACATTTGCTTGTGGGCTACATTTTTTGTTATGACTGCGCCCGTGACATATTCTGAGTCTTTCGGCATCCCCCCTGGAATTTTCTTGATCTTTACATAGCGCCTAACGTCCATGTCCTGACCCTGTCTGTGCGGAAGGGATGTAAAAGTCATTTCCCGCGCTATCCGAAGAGCGAGACGTAGTAAGGTTTCTTCCCACTCTCTGATGTTTGGAATTTCTTCAATGGTTAGCATTTGTCGCAGCATGATCTTGAGATGAAGCATGGAGGCGAGATTGAGTTCTTGGGCATAGCTAACCATATAAGTTAGTTATGTTAGTCGATATGTTTTAGTGAATAACTTACGCAGTACTTTCACGGCGAGTACGCCAACCAGGTTCAATTTCCAGAGGGGTATCCAGTCTACTTTGTACTCTACTACGAATAAAAGGAGTAGCGACATCGAAGTCTCCGTAAGGGACATTCGTGCCGCGCGACTTGCTAGGAGGGCGAGGTGTTCCCGCGTGCTCTGGAGAGCCCAAAGGAAATTGGATTGAACTTGTAGATTTATCGATGTCTATAGGTTTAGCCGTAGGAAATTGGATTTTACCAGTCCCGCGAATTTCTGGTTGTGAAGCAAGTTCAGGGTGAAAGGGATCAGAATGACTATCCTTTTCTTCATCCGACAATGGTCGTCTAAATGGAGCTGGATTGTCGCGAACGGTTTGCCAAACTCCATCTTCTCCTTCCTTCATAAGGGGAGTGTCAGGTCGTGAAAGGCTACCATCTGAACTGTGAACAGGTTTTCGGGTTTCTGCTATCGAGAAAAGATTAAACTGTTCGTCACGCCCGAAAAGCTGAGAGGCAGCAAAAGGTGATTGTGGATGGCCCAAGGTTGAAAATGGATCGAATCCCAATTGATGGGCAGGGAAGGTAGTGATCGAAGAAATAATAGAACGTCGATCGTCGTCATCGTCTTCTTCGACCTTTGCTAGCTTCTCTAAACAAAGATTGCAAACGCGAACCATCCCTTCAGAGCCAAACCTGGCCCCTTTAATGATATTTGATGCACAGCGAGAACAAAATATCTGACCTAATATAAGCGTTCATTAATGAAACTCTTCAAACGAAATGATAAATAGGTGGGCTCACCGCATATCCTGCAATGATGCTTTCTCCGCCATGTTGTAAATATACTTTTGCAATCGTAGCATTCTTTACAGTTTTCATCGTCCATCCAATATTCACGAGATAAACCTGAGACAGAATCAGTAGTCAGTCTATTTCAAACATGACTACTTGCCTTCTCCTCTTAAACGTCGCATCACTTTCGAGACTGACCCAGAACGATGAACACTTGTTGTGGTCTTTATGCTCCTTGCATCATCTTGTATGGGGAATCCAGGAATTGAAGTTCCAAAAGGGACATTATCGTTCGGATCGAATCCAGGTCCAGGAGAATATGGCGTGCGTTGACCTGCTCCGCGCTCGACTTCAGCCGCTGTATACGTCGGTAATTCTGATTGCGCGGGTGTTAATGAAACCAGAGGGGGCGCTGCCTGAGCCGGAGCTGCAAGAAGTGGATTTGGCCTGTCTGAAACTGAGGTTCTAGCTGAGAAATTCGACGTATTTGTTTGAGTAGTAGTGTATGACGGGCGTCGGGCGTCTGCTGAGTTTGTGGTGGCATTATTAATGTTGCTATTAGCCGTTGATGTTAAAACAACTGTTGTGGGAGAGGATAATGGTCCAGAAAGGCTGTTCTTCATTCTGGAAAAAATCGAAGTAACTAGTGTATAGGAAGATTGATCATGTTCATCCTCCTCCGAGAACGGGTTGAATGAAGTCAGACTAGTGACATCGTCAGCCAATTTCGTGCTGCTCCTCGACCTGGAGGACTGTCCGCTCGTAGAGTCCATGAGGGAGGTTAGTGTAGGAGATTCCATGATGCAGACCGGCTGGCTCAGGATCAAATGTGAAGGAGAGGAGGAGTAAATGAGATCTGGACTTGGAGCTGCCCTGGGTGCTTCGGGTCTATGCCTGATTAGGATACCGTATATGATCGACAATGTATGCAGTCACGTGTAGCCCCTATCATAAGGGGTAACCAACTCAACTTCGAGCCTAATAATGACATATACATCTAAAGAGAACCCATATTATCGCGTTCTATATCATTTTAAATCATTTTAGGCTAAATACCTGCATATATAAATTACTTCGAAGAGAAATCCGAGTTAAGGTCAATATTTGCTTCTGCTTGCTTATCGCCTAAGCACGTGATTTAATGGCATTGTCGCGCCTGAGGCTCAGGCTGTAGCGTCGCTTAGCGCCATACTACTGCACCCACCACACATAGCGGTCGACGTGCTAACGTACTGACTCAGATCGGCGCAAAGGCCTATATAATCTACCTTTGAGAGACTGTTATCAAACCACTTACTTTATAATGGATGACGATGATGCTGATTACATGCAAGGAAGCGACGATGAAGTGCATTCTTATTCCAATTATTTCGAATGCTCAAGACTAATCACTGCCATATTGCTTAGGACTATGGTTTCGATTACTCTGATAACGACGACGCAAATGAGTCCGGCAGTGTAGATGTGGAGAATATGTATTATAAAGCCAAATGTTTGTTTTCTTGCCTGTTTGATAGACCATTATTGATTAACTCCATAAATTAGCCAAGAAAGAGGACACTCCAGACGAGGCTTTGAAAGAGTTCCGCGCCATCATAGATCAGGAGGAGGAGAAAGGGGATTGGTATGTATGATCAAGTTTACAAAAGATGAGAGTTGCTTGACAATATCGGATTAGGGGATTCAAAGCACTCAAACAAATGACCAAACTGCTGTTCTTAGAATTACATCGGCCTAGTGAAGCATTGAAGACGTACACAGAACTTCTCACCTATACAAAATCAGCAGTCACACGCAACTACTCTGAAAAATCGATCAATGGAATTCTGGACTATGTTGGAGGTGGCAAAGGTGGCGTGATTGAGGTGGACGTGCTTGAAAAGTTCTACCAAGTCACAAGGAAGGCATTAGAGGAAGCAAAAAACGAGGTACGTAGACATGTCAAGAAACATCTCCTTGTGATATTGACTATTTCTGTTAGCGTCTTTCTGTTAAAACCAACTTGAAACTAGCTAAACTATGGCTCGACCGCAAAGAATATGCTCGTCTATCAAAGGTTAGTCCATCTTCATCTTTTGGCACCAATGCATCACTGACATATTTCAAAGCTAATCAGAGAACTTCACAATGCAACTACCTCAGCAAATGAAGTGGACGATCAATCGCAACGAGGAACACAGCTCTTGGAAATATATGCACTCGAGATCCAGATGTATAATGAAACACGAAACTTCAAGAAACTCAAAGTGTGTTTTTCTTATTGAATCTCGTTGCTACTTCTTCTCATGCTATAATAACAGGAAATTTACAATGCTAGTAATGCAGTCCGATCGGCCATTCCACATCCAAGAATTATGGGTGTCATCAAGGAGTGCGGAGGAAAGATGTGGATGGGCGAACGTTTGTCTCTTTGATGTCGCTCTGCGTGGTTTTCCCATTCTAAAATATATAAGCGATATAGGTCAATGGAATAGAGCCAGCGAAGACTTCTTCGAATCATTCCGAAATTATGATGAGGCCGGTTCACCTCAACGAATTCAGGTTTTGAAGTACCTCGTGTTAGCAAACATGTTGACAGGTAGCGAAGTCAATCCTTTCGACAGTCAAGAAACCAAACCGTAAGTAATTCCGAAATATAATCGCAGTTTTACATGACGCTCATAGATCTCAGATACAAGACGGATCCGCAAATCAAAGCCATGACTGATCTCGTCGATGCATACCAGCGACGTGAAGTTCATTTAGCAGAGAAAATACTGAAAGGTCAATATTGTCAACAAGATCTCGTTCGTTGTTGAGACACTAAGTTTCTTTCAGATAATCGTTCGACCATTATGGATGATAACTTTATCCGTTCATACATCGGTGAACTACTTCGGAGCTTGCGCACTCAGTATCTCATCGACTTGATCAAACCTTACACAAGATTGGAACTTTCCTTCCTAGCTAAGGTAGGTATTTTTTCCTCCGTTGAGAGGTTTAGACTTTTCCGACGAATCACTTCCACACTTGCAGCAACTTAATGTCGACATCGAGGAAGTTGAAGAGCTCTTAATTGGCCTTATCCTGGAAGGTAAAGTTGAAGGACGAATTGATCAAGTTGGAATGCGGTTGGAGCTCGATCGAAAGTCGGTACTATTCTCTGAGAATCGACCTGAATAAACTAATGGGTCGCACAATCTTAGGCAAAGTCTCGAGAAAAAGCGATATGCCGCGCTCGGCAAATGGACAGAAGCTCTGGAGGCCGTACATATAGCCGTTGTTGGTAAGACAGCAAGCTCTACCAGAGGGCCTGATTCAGGGTTGCTTGGAGATGCTTTTGGTCTTAGAGATGAAAGGTGGGGTTGATTTGGCTGTGCCGGAGGTTATGTTCGACTTAGTTTTTGTGATGCTTTCTGTAAATTGTATATTATGAAATGAATAGGACTATTGTTCCTATGCATGAGCAGGATGGTGACTGGGAGGTATAAAATGTGGGATCATAGCATGATTAAGGAAGGAACTGAAGGTTTCGTCAGAACATGCTGAGAGAAGGACAGAAAAGAACTATTTACAACTAAGAAGTAGTAGATTTTTTTGTATTCCATTCATATTTCCAGCCAGTTCGTGATGGGGTGTCTGTTGGTATGCGCAATTCTCGAGGAAAGAGCCCACGTATGCGCGCTTCCATAGCCCGGATTTCGGAAACTTTCATGGTTTTCATGGCTTCCATCTCTTCGCGCGTCCTCGCCCGAGGGTCATCTTTCCTATTCGCCTCCATATAGAGACGAGGATCAACTTCATGCAATACGTCCATAGCCTCCTTCATACAGGCGAATTTGCGAGCAGCTTCTGCTTCACGGGCCTTTCTGATATGACGTTTATGGAGTAGCCAGGCTCGTTCAATGGTTTCGTGGGCTTGAACTGAGGGGATTGCACGTTGCAGAGCACGTCCAACATCAGGACGCCATGTACCGATCGGTGTAGCGCGGTTCTTGACATTACTGGGATAGAGTACGCGTCGGATGATTTCTCTTTTAGGGTCTCCTTGAGTTTGGTCTTGTCCCGGAGCAGCATAACCCCTGCTTAGCAGTGGTGTAGACCTAAGAGGAAGATTTGACCTCGTCGAACGGATCAGGGAGCTGGACATTGTGAACAGACAGCGAAGTGAACACAAAAAAAGTTATGCGTTAGCACTGCGTTCGGATTGGGACAGCGTTCCCACGGCAATTCCCTTGCTGTAAATTGTGAACGGTTTGTCCGCTCACACCGAAGTCGCGTTTACTCGTCATGTTTCGTCCTCTCTTCCGTCGGTGCATCATCGCAGAAGTACGTAGTTGTATTTTAAATCAAGCTTTATGCTCACTAATGTGTTTACTCAGTGCTCTGCCGTGCAAGCGCATCAATTCACCACGTCCAGCGCTCTACAAATCAGTCGCAAAAAGAACGTCTCTACTATTCGCGTGCCCTCCAAAAAGGCCCAGGCTGCCAAAACCCGTAGAAAAGCCGCTCTTGCTGCTAAAGAAGATGAGCGCAATCTCAAACTTACATTGGAAGATGCTATTGCAGTCCTCCGTGTGAGTTCAAAACGATTTCGTATGCGCTTCGTTATTTAATCCCAGTTTTATAGTCTGTCGAAGTCGCATCTCCCAAGGCCACCTATGAGCTGACAGTCAGGACAAAGGTTGGAAACGGTGCAGCTGTTCCAAGAGGCAGAGTAAATCTGCCGCGAGAGGCTAAAACCAAAGCCGAGGACAAGATCCTCGTATTTGCTGAGGGAAGAATAGCAGAAGACGCTAAGAAAGCAGGAGCACACATTGTTGGCGGAATTGAACTTATTGACGGTGTACGTCTCTATGAAATGGCAAAAGTCATTGGAGTAGCTCATATATTTGCAGATTCTAAGCAACCGCCACCGCGCAACGACAATTCTATGCACCCCTCAGCTTATTCGAGCTATCACCCCAAAGCTTGGTCGTTTCCTCGGTCCATTGGGTCTCATGCCTTCGGAGCGTAGAGGAACAGTTACAGAAGACGTCGCTGGATATATCTCGCGACTTCGGGGTACTAGCGAGTGGAGGGCTGATAGGGCTGGTACCATCCGCGCCCCAATAGCAATGGTGGGACTCTAAGCTTTCCTCATTTTTCTAAAACCTTAATGTTATGTAGATGGACTTCCCCGTCAACGACGTCGTTACCAATTTCCGTCAATTCTTGACCTCCGTAAAACGAGCAACAGGTAACTCGAAGGACCAAGAAGCAGGCGATCGTAAATTGAAAAGTTCTGGCGGTGCTCGACCTGGTATGCTACTTCCTCTTTTTAGGAATTGTGCAACTTATATAAAACTAACATTACATGAACAGTAACACCCATCACCAAGGTTATGCTTAGCTCAACTCGGGGACCAGGAATTCGGATATCAGATTATTAGAGAAATTCTTTCATCTCATTTTGGTCGACGCAATCACCCATTAAATGTATTCTTGTTTGTTTAATGATGGCCAATGAATGGCTTGAATTAGCAAGATAACATGACGCGGGGTTCACTACTGTAATGAGTACATATAATACATAAAAGCTATTAACACTGACATCTAAATGGACGATAGAGTGGGTCGTATGTTGATATGAATGAGTGATAAGTTAATGTGTGGTTGGATTAAGAGCAATCATTATCATGAGTAGGGCTATAGGGCCAATGAGCCGTTTGGTCAATCCTTCCAAACTTTATTACCACGAGTTTTTGCATATTCTCGTTTCGACATCTTTTTCTTTTCCCGCAAATTTTCAGCCAACGCCGTGTATGTGCGGTGTTTCCCATCTTTGAAGCTATCGCGCCTTTTACCAATATCACTTCCGACAAAATAATCACTGTCATCCTCATCGTCCGACTCTCTATTTTTGCGAGGCTTGAGCCCAAGATATTCCGTAGGGGGGTTTTTGGGGGCGTGAGGGAATATATCCCCCCAGCTAGATTTCCGAGCGTCATAGAACGCTTGTTTACCTTGGGACTTGGGGATAGTTATCCGCATTATTTTTCCTAATTCGTAAATTAGATATATTCATTTACTGTGCAGAAATAACAAACCTTCGGCCGTACAACTGTCCAAGATGATGTGGCCACTCTTTTTCATAGGACGGAATACAAGTCTTGGCCATTGATATGCTTCCTGACGCAATATACCCTGTAAATTGGGATTCATCGGATCATGCAGTTGGATCTCAGAAACAGGATCGATAAAGGATTCCTGAGTATGCTCTATTTCTGGAGTAGCTCCTATTTCGTCGGTGTAGATTTTCAATTCCTTGATTGGTGCATTCGCGAGACGATGATCTTCCAGAGCTTTTTTGCCTATTCCACCGACTCTGCCAACTGAACCTTCCAGAGGGTTTGGAGGGTGTGGACGGGAACCCCTTCGAATAACAACATAGGAATAACCAGTGTTCTCGTGTCCAACTGATGAATGCTTAGTCTTCTGAAGGAAAGGAGGGCGCTGGAGGCGTTGCGAAAACCCGCAGACTAACGAGGCTCGGTTGCTATGAAGTAAAGGGCAGGCACCATCATGAGGGCACTGAAGTAATCGTCTTTAAGCATAGAGGCAGACTGGATATAAAAATGAAGCGTACAGGTGCCAGAACATGGGCTCCAAGTAACTCAGTTTGAGCATGCTCGGGGTCTTCAATTTCTGCCCTGCCCAATTGCAAGAGAAATTCTCTGGCATGGGCAATAGCTTGAAAGCCCTCTTTAGTATTGTGATCAATGAGAATCTTTTTCGTTTCATCAATATTCCTTGAGTGCAGATGGAAGGAATAACGATCCGCTCACAATAGTATGGGCACCACTGTCCCACATTTCCTGGACTACAGTTTTCTGGGCAAATGAATTTGGTAGGGTTGTAAGCATAAACGCGGATAAAGCCACAGTTCTTGACCCTTCGTCTATTAGAAGTTTGTCTTCTTCCCTGAAAGTCCGTTTCCATGTAGCCTTGAAAGACCCCCTAGGTGTATCTGCAGAGACTTATGAGAACTAGGTCAACTTAATGGATAAAATAGACGAACTCTCGATAAGTCTTTTCCCTATTGTAACCAATCCCTCGCGCTTATCGATTCCAATATAGGATTTAAGTTTAGACCCAATTGCAACTCTATTGCGTCCGTCTTCTCCATGTTCTACTGTGTCTTCCTGGAATGAGTATAGTGAAGCCCTAGAGAGTTATAACCATTAAAGACAGCAAGTAGGAAAAGGCTGGGAATACGTACCATAAACCACTACCAGTCCCTGCACCCCAATCAATAACTTTGTCTATTTCCCATGATGGTTCCATCCTTCGTTTGACGTGGTGTAAGACGGACGTTATAACAGAATAATGCGCGGGGAGAGCAACGGTGGCAAAAGCGGTCCCATCTCTGACAGCGTGATTATGGGCTTTTTGTCGTGATGAATATTCAGTGGAGTATTGCGCATCCCAATCTGCTTCCTTTTCATGCTCGGTTGGCGCCCGGAATAAGCGTACTGCATCGCTACGAAGCGTTGGCTTCTGACGGTCTAGAAACCCACGGTGAGTTTCCCCTTGAGCAATAGAATCGGAATACTAACCAGAAACAAGGCCACTTATCGCCATCTGCAATTCCAAAGGAAGGATAGTAAGAGAAATTTGGTCTGAACCAAAGAGTGCTGCAGGAGACTTCCGGTGTTCTCGAGCCTCATATTCTTCTTCAAATTTTGGCTCTGAAGATATTTCCAAAGACGACCAGTCATCCATGGAAACCTGAAGAGCTGAAGATGTTCCTGGAATGACTTCGAGTTCTCTGTGGGCCTGCAATGAAATCGATTTCTGATTCTTGAGTGAAATGTTAACATCTTTGAGCAAGTCTGTATAGCTAGGGTCCAGATTTAGCGCTGGGTTCACTGCAGCATGACGTCTTGAGCTTGAAGAGCTGAAGGGTGCAGGACTTGAGGCAGTTTTCAACAAAATTCGAGACTGATATCTCCTTGGTATAGAGACCGACTTCCTCAGCATCGTGGCTCGATGTGCAGAGAGCAGGCGAGTTGAAAGGAGTTCTAGCAGCGAGTAAATTAATTTGTTCGTGTTACTTACATAATCTAGGGCACATTCTAACACGGTCACCAGAAATCATTGCCAACTTCAACTTGGAGTAATAGCCCTAATTTCGAGAGACTGTATTGTACTTTGTGTCTATCTCTGTCCCCTTTTCACTTCTTTCATGACGGAAGACTCTAACAAACGTCTTGACAATGGGCTTGACGGTGACGCACATACTACGGAACGACCTACCAAACGTGCAAGACTTAGCGTAGAACCGGAGGCATCAAAAGTCGGTGTGTCTGAATCGAAAGCGCCGGGTGCTTCTTCAGACGACTTGGAAGAAGAAGAGGAGGAAGTCAACCTACCTCTGCAAGAACCCCGTGCGTCCGATCTATACCTTGACACGGTAAAGGCATACCTCTTAATGAGAAGCATCGGAGAATACTTATATCTTTTGAAAGATTAACAGAGCCAGTCTAGATTTTGACTTCGAAAAAGTATGCTCTGTATCATTATCCGACATAAACATATATGGCTGCCTTGTGTGTGGAAAATATTTCCAAGGACGGGGTCGGAAATCCTATGCGTATGCACATTCCATCCATGATGACCATCACGTTTTCATAAATCTGGAAACCACAAAGGTTCGCGTATTTTTTGCTTTAGGGTCGAGGCATCTGGATCTGAAGTCATATGAATAGGTCTATGTCCTACCAGATGGATATCTTGTATCTGATCCGTCTTTGGAGGATATCTCGTGTGTCCTAGCGCCTACATTCTCCTCGGCTGCCATTGCCAATCTGTCGTCACCCTCTCATCTAATTCGCCCGTCATACGACCTCAATCACAAGCCATATCTATCGGGTTATATTGGTCTGAACAATATCAAAAGAAATGATCATATGAACGTGATAATCCAAGCCCTTCTGCATGTTCCACCATTACGAGACCACTTGCTCCTTTCACACTTTCGCGGCAAGGAATCTGAACTGCTTAAGAGGTTTGCAGGCCTGGCTAAAAAAATATGGAATCCCAGACTGTTTAAGAGTCAAGTGAGCCCTCACGAATTTCTGCAAGAAGTTAACAGGGCCAGTGGAGGGAAATTCCGATTGGAACAACAAGGCGATCCGGTCGAATTTCTCAGTTGGTTACTCAATCACCTTCATAAGGATTTCGGTGGTACCAAGAAAAAGGATTCTAGTGAGTGATTCCTCTCTCAGTGTATGTCCTCCCGAAGACTGGGGTATTTTAGGTGTCATTTTCAAAACATTCCAAGGAGAATTGAGAGTCGAAACCCAACAAGTATTGGTCAGGCCTGATTCTGGAATGAACGAGAAACCCAAGTTTGACATTGATCGAGGTATAGTTTTTTTTTAAATCTATTGGCGTCGCGACTGCATTTATAGTCCGATTTAGAGTTGAAGACTTCCGTGTCACCTTTTCTGCTTTTGGCCGTCGATTTGCCCCCACCACCTTTGTTTCAGGATTCTGTTGAGAAAAATATCATCCCACAAGTGAGCATACATTCCGTGCTGGCAAAGTACGATGGCAGGACGGCCCAGGTATACACCTTCGTCGTGTGCTTTATGATTTTCAATAATCCGCCATCTTATAGGAATCTGCTGGACAATTGCGCAGATATAAATGTCAACGTTTGCCTCCGTATATTATCTTACATTTCAAACGCTTCACAAAGAATGCTTTTGTCGAAGAAAAAAACCCCACGATCGTCAATTTCCCCTTACGTGGTTTAGATTTCAAAGAATGTGGGTTCCTATACCGGTTTTATAATTATCGTGAAAACATCTTATTCTGTTTTATTTCTCACAGATCTGGACGCACCAAGCAATGCATCTACAATTTACGATCTGATCGCCAATGTCACTCACGAATCCGTTGCTGGCACCACCCGGGATAAAGAAAACACAGTTTGGAAAGCTCATATACGAGCTGCTGGAGGGGGTGGCGATAACGAGAAGTGGTTCATGGTTCAAGATTTGATTGTCGAAGAAACGCGCAAGGAGATGATTTTTTTGGGCGAAACAATCCTCCAAGTACCATTCCATCTTGAATAACGATTTCAACATCACTAACGTCAAGAATCCTATAGATTTGGGAACGCAGAAAAGACAACAATTAGAAATTTTCTTAGTTTTCTGTATCAAATTTATCGCACATATCGATGTTGATATCGTAGTATCGTAGATTTCAGTGACATCGTCTCCCCGTATTACCGACTTGTTTCGGTGACGTTAACGCTGGCTCGACCGTTCGGGAGCCCATCTGAGGCGATGACGTTTGGGCGACTCTTCGGGGTATTATTTCTGTACATATCACATTTCACACGTCAGTTAGTTTATGTCATCTATTTGTTCACCGCACGAACAAATCCCGAGTGTGTTCCACGATCAATGGTTTGAATATGTATATTCCCGAAGCAATACCTGAAATTCAAACTGCGATCAGAAATTGTGCTGTGAAATATATGCCTTTGTTGTGTAATGACGCATTACACATACATACCTGCCGCTGCTGCTACAAAGAAAGGGACTGCACGTTGTATTGCCGACATTTTTGACTAGCGACTAACAACGAGTTTTTTGTGTTGACGAAAGTTAAGAGCAAGAAGTGAACGCGTCAACAGTCAAGCGCACGCGAGATTGAAAGTGCTAAATAAGGAGTTTGTTTTGCAGTATTTGACTTGTAGTAAATCAATGTCATGGTAGCCGAGGGAACGTGGCGGTCAAGCCGCATTACTTCATAAGGAAACAATATAAATTGAAAGTAGCGACCAGTCCGGAAGAAAATACAAGTATGGACATTGCAACCGAAGCAGGAGCGCTAAAACTCCTTTCATAACAATCGCAATGGCGCATATGTGCTATGCATAGAAACATCCTTCCAAGGTATCACAAGATTGAGTTGGCACTCATTCTGCAGCTCTCAACGCCTAAAAAGTCAGTGGTGAGTTGTAATAGGTAATAAAAGAGTAAGATGTTTACAGTGAGCGCCTGTTGACAGGCGATTTGTTTGGCTTCTGCAATAGTGGGCCCTGTGCCTTCACCTTTTGCTTCTCCTTTGACTATTGGAATTATAAAACCGTTAGCATGTTATTGACGAAGAAAGAAAGTGGCAGACTCGCTTTTGCAGATCACTGTCCAGACAGCTTTGTTGGATGGCCCGGCAGACGATTCCTCGTAGCTTAAGGTGTGCGCTTCATGCCTACCTTGAAGATCTGGAGACAATGAGCAAGCCAGTCTAACTGATCGTTATGATAGATGGTCCAGGAAGCTCACAGTTGTGGAGCTGGGTGATAGAGTCTAGTGAAACGACTTCGGTTAAGCACGTCTGGCACAAGCTTGAGCTACACTCACTGGCAGGCATGGTCGTATTGGTTCTTCTGGAGTTGGAGTGGAGGTTGAACTTTGGGATGTGAAAGTGCAAAGAGACTCCTTAAGTAGTCTGCAGACTGGAGAGGTGGTGATATCCGATGCCTCTAGAGTTGCATATTATAAAATCTCAGATCGTGCTTGAAATCCCCACAAATATTCCTTACACGGGGTTGGTCTGTTAGACACAGTGAATTGGGTTATTTTTCCTAAAGGGACATACCGTCCGATATGTCGAGAGATGTCCAATCCCAAAAGATAAGAGATCTATGCAAAGTGACATTTCTACGTGAACTGTATGCTAGATTGTACGAGACAGGAGTGGGGTGCGTACCGTTGCTTCAGGATCAGTTCCCCCCAATATATTCAACGGCCTTGTCCACAAAATAGTTATTGAATAGTAAAATGGCGTGTATGTGTCGTCCATGAAGGATTTACAAGCCGAAGATTGAAGAGAGGAAGTTTTAAGAAGTGGTATTACAGGGTAAGATCTTGCATTGACTTCCTAAGCAGTGAATACTTTCGGGTCTCATGCGCCCATATTTTGAAACCCAGGTCCGGTATTCCAGTCCTATAGCACGCTTGACTGATGAAGGTCCTGATTTTGCATAACTACCACCTTGGGGTTACTCGTCATCATAGAAAAAGACAAGGGCGCCTGAGCGAGAGGCATTTGCCTCGGGCAAATGATATCAGTGGCGTGTGAGGAAGCGAGCCAGTGCATGGGATTTCCAAAAAAAAAAAAGCTAAAGGTCACTTACCGGTAAAGGCGCTGGCTCGGAAAGGAAGTGATTGGCCTGAGGTTGAGCGTTGGGGAAACTGTATCCCAAAAAAAGCAGAGTAAAAAAGGGTGCTACTTCTCCCGAGAACCCTGGCACAACGAGGCATACACAACGGCCATGTTTATCTTGCCATATCATTATCTTACCATATCATGGGTGGACCGTATGTCTCGGATGGTTACTTAGCTGACCATCGCAGAGGGGAGAGTGCATGTAGCATATTGCCTTCGTGGAGATTGACGTACTTCTTGTGATGATATCGAAGATTGGAATAACCGTGGCAATCCAAAATATTCAAGATTCTTGACGGATACTTCACTGGGGAAAGCAAAACATGTCAGGAGATTAAAACGAGGGGACGAAATCCTTCGCCCTATTCTTGTCCTCAGTAACTTTAAGGTCATGAGCACAGAGACGGACCGATACCGAATCGTTCTTCATATGCATAATTTAAAAAGACGAGCAGAGCCATAGACGGATAAAAGCCACGAGAAGATTTCCCAGACTCACAATTACGTTGCTGAAGTGTTCTTCACCGACTTCTTTACATTCGATTTTTACTGACATATGCTTGATGAGCCTAGACTCTGACTAGTCGACCAGTCACCCGTTAATAAAGCTTTCGACGTAAATCACACGAGGAGTCGGAAGTCAATTGCTTTCTTTTACTTTTAATTTGCCATTAGTTAGCATCTTGGGATACAAGATATTCCCAAGCAGTATCGGCTGCGATGTCTTTAGACATATATTTATGTGAAGCAGACCCGCGTCCGTGTTTTGTTCCATCTACTGGTCAGGAGTAGTTTCATCGCAATAATAAGGGCATCAAGCAAACAACAAATCGACGCACTCTTACAGACAGACGTCCATGTCGCTGCATGTGCTGGACCTGTGAAATATTCCAACCAAGAAAGAGAAGTTAGGCGTCCGCTCTTTTGAAGGTCTGTAACAAGAATATATCTTGATGAAGATGGTCTCAGATCTGTTGGCTATCACACACATATGTTGAGTGGATTTGTACCTGCCAATCACATCGAGTAAACAAAGAGAGGGAAAAGAGCAAACGAAGCACTTGCCAGTCGGTTTTACCATGTTTCGTCTTTGCGCTCAGCTCCTAGATCTTCGCGATTAAATAATATCATGGTGAAATAATTTTGGCGTGCTCCAGGCACTGGAGAGGTATGTTGGTGCCGTTCCAGGAACTTGGGCCCAAGTACCTGTATTGGTGTGTGCAGTTATCGGCTACATAATTATCATCGTATGACCTCCGTGGAAGTGGTAAGCTGAACTCGAGAAAAGAAATCTCAGTGCCCAAAAGCAGAATATCTATATCAGATATTCATTGACTGATAGAAAACGCAACAGATCGCGAAGGAAATAAACCGGATGGTCAGGCTGAGGAAACATTTTTATTAATCCCCTGGGAAGTGAAGTTAGGTTCTTCCTCAGGGAAGCGGAGCCGGTTACAAGGTTTGATTTATGCGGAAAAGGCGTGTATGATTTTCGCGGTTCGCAGCCTTTCATGGCTCAGTTAATTGCTGAGGGCCAAGAGGATGGCTGTCAATTCCCTTGCGATGTAGCCGTGATCTGAGCATGACGACGAGAAGCAGGAAAATCGACATTTCCCGTGTTCCTGGTCAACCTGCTTCCCGACAGTAATTTGAAGGACGGCGATTTCATCTCCCGCGATTATATCGTAGAAATAAGGACGTTCCCGATTGGGCGAACACGGTATTGTACTGAGGGTGTTTTAAATCGCGTCTAGATGCTCCCAATACCGTTCACACATGCATATACAGTGACAGAAGGTGACGCAAGATTGGTTTACGTAGCTGAAGACTTGGTATTCTGAATGGCCTCGATCCCGCGCGCATCCCGAAGCTGTCGGGCATGTATAATTGACGGAAGTTGCAATTGGAGCTCTTGAGGACACACTGTACCATAAATTTGTCACAGAATCGAAGAATGCATGTCGGAAATCTGACAGCTTATCGAACGCTACTAGAGCCTGGACCACTAAATATTCTTGATACTTGAGAGAGAATATTGTGTGATTGGGGACAACGTCATAATAAAACGATGAAACGTCCGTCTTCGAGCTTTCTTCTGTATCGGTAACATGTTTGTAAGTGTCTGTTGACCAGGGTAGAAAGTAGAATCATACGCAGACATCACCAAGGGACAAGCAATCGAACATTGCATCGGACATGGTCAATATGTCTTGAAAAAGGACAGTTACTAGGAATTTTAACCATATTTCGACCGCTGGGAAATCTTCAGAAGAGATCGCGAAGGCCGACTAAAATGCACACAAAGATATTTGGGAATACCACAGCTAAGGCATAAAATGGGCTACTCAGTCTGCCATCACTGAGAACAAAGTAGAAGTAAGTAATCTTCCACTATAGAAATTGCAATCAGAACGGATTCATCTGCGGTGAGAAAATGAACGCACATTGATGATTAACGGGACCTAATTATATTCTAGTAAGAACTTGATTACTTTTTCGTCCATTGGAGTCAAAGCCTCTAGTAGATAGTAGATACTAGCAGAAGAAAAATTATGGTGTATTTTGGTAGTTGCCCCGATAGAGATGAACAGAGATGTCTACAGCCAATCGTTTCAGTGATTTCAGGCACGAAAATTATCCGACATCGTGACACGGTGTTTATGAACGTTTATTCATAACGATATGCGATATACCGTCTGCACTTCAAATGGCATGCAGTAAGCATCCAATTGACAGTTTGTCCATGAGTACCCAGCAGATATCTAATCCATGTCAAAGCAGTGACAGTCTCTATGATATGGTCTCCGACAGCGATGGCATCACTGGGAGTAACGGCGTGAGGTCGGCCTACCCATAATGGCAATGTAGCTTTGATAAGACAAATTTCTTGCGCGGGTCGAAAAAAATAGTGTAAAAAAATAATGAACAGAGAGGAAAATCAGAAAGTCAAATGACCAAGAGGGGTTTTAATGAGAGATTGAAGAAGATGAGGACAAGGAGAGAGGTACGGGCGGAAGCATTCTGGTGCCATGGAGGAGTTATAATTCTGCGGCAATTTGCGGAGATGGGGGCAGACTGGCATCAACAGGTGTGCAAGGGACAACCGGGGTCTGTCCATTCACATCACCCTTTTTCCTTTCTCACCACCGTTCGTGCTCTTAGCCCCTTCTCTTGACGACGCTGTTCGTCGTTCAGTACGGTCTCAGCGTTTTTATCACCTTTTTCACCTCGTGAAAAACCTGCTTCCCACGGTTCACTAGCTCAAATCACTGACAGTAAGCTTTGTTGCTGCCTAGTCTCAGCTCCTTGGATCACTCTAACTTCTATTTTCTCAGTTCCTTGACTTTTTCTTCATCTTCCACCCCATTTGACACAACCTATAAGATGTCTCAAAACCAGGGCGACATTCAAGAGCGTATCGCTGCCGCACGACGAGAGGCGGAAAGTCTGAAGGAAAAAATCAGAGCAAAGCGAGAATCGTCGGCGGATACTAGCTGTGAGTGATGCTACCTACACGACTGGGCGTAATCTAAAACACAAGCGTCTCGTCAGTGCGCGCCATGGCTGCTGAAGTAGACGCACTCCCTCGTATTGTCATGCGTCCTCGACGAGCCCTCAGGGGCCATTTGGCGAAGATTTATGCTATGCACTGGGCTGCCGATCGTCGTCATCTTGTGTCGGCTTCTCAGGACGGAAAGCTCATCGTTTGGGATGCTTACACGACCAACAAAGTTCACGCTATTCCCCTGCGGTCCAGCTGGGTCATGACCTGCGCTTACTCACCCTCCGGCAACTTCGTAGCATGTGGCGGTCTCGATAACATATGTTCCATCTACAGCCTGAATGCAAAAGATGGCACAAGCACCAAGGGCGCCAAAGAATTGAGCGCTCACTCTGGGTATCTCAGTTGCTGCCGCTTCATCAATGACCGCCAAATTGTCACAAGTTCGGGTGACATGACTTGTATGCTTTGGGATATTGAAGCCGGAGTACGAGTAATGGAATTCAGTGATCACACTGGCGACGTTATGAGGTATGTTCTCTAAATGACACACAATAAATAGTTTTCTCTGACACTTTCCCGCCGCAGTTTGTCTTTAGGACCAAATCAGAATGTTTTTGTTTCTGGTGCCTGTGATGCGACCGCCAAGCTTTGGGATATTAGATCTGGTCGCGCTACTCAAACATTCACTGGTCATGAATCAGACATCAATGCAGTACAGTAAGTTCCTATTCATACGTTATTATTCGATAAACCTAAATCGTCCTCTTCAGATTCTTCCCCAACGGCGATGCCTTTGCTACTGGTTCCGACGACGCCTCGTGTCGCCTATTTGATATTCGTGCTGATCGCGAGTTGAACGCATTCACACATGATAACATTCTCTGTGGTATTACATCGGTTGCATTTTCGATCTCTGGTCGTATCTTGTTCGGTGGCTACGATGACTGGACATGCAATGTCTGGGATACCCTGAAAGGAGAGCGTGTCGGAGTCTTGACAGGTCACGAAAACAGAGTCAGCTGCTTGGGTGTCAGTGTTGATGGCATGGCCCTTTGTACGGGTAGTTGGGACAGCACTCTCAGGGTATGTGCATTTTTTCTTACGCATAGGCCGCGCATTTACCGTCATCACTCCAGGTTTGGGCGTAGACACACTATTTTTTCTTTTCGCTCTCGGTTTCTTTTCGCTCTTCAATAGAAGATGATACACCCTCCTTCCTTCCGGCCGGTCAAAACCAATTACGATTGGGTGTCCGACATCTTATATGATCAATCTATTACTTACTTGCGAAGCTTTGAACATGATGGATTCTGGACGCTCGAATCGGTTGTTACTGGTTAACTGTAGCATTTCTTTTAACTCGGATGCCACATTACTGCTTTTCATCGTGGCTGATACATATTTTCTATTACCTTCCCCCTTACTTACTCTTCTCTGTCTTGCTCTGCTTTCTACTGTTTATATACCGGCAAATTCATTTATTATTATGCAATTTCGTCTTGAAACGAGGAACCAGACACGTCACGACCATCATTCCATTTTGGGATGCATGATGATATACAGAGTTAACGCGCGACTGTTACTTTGAAGCTCTTGGCACTATCGTCCTCTTACCTATCTCTTGACAAACTCAACTGGTTTCGAGTCCTCAATCTTTTAAACAATGTCTGAAGACGACCGCGCAGCGAAAGCTGCACGAGCAAAAGCCTTGGTATGGGCTTGCCTTCTACTCGTACCAGCCTAAAGTGCTTAATTTCATCAAATTCATGTAGCTGAAGAAACGGCAGCAAAAGAAAGCAGCAGACTCAGCTTCAACTATCATTAACTCAAACACTGAATTGCATGCTAGTCCACTGAGAACATTCTCCCCTGCGCCAACAGATATTCCCGTAGAAGAGCAAACAAAAGATTTGGGAGACGTGTAGGTGATGCTCTATGACGCCGTGGTCATGAATATTCTGAACGGATATGTTGACTACTTAATAAACAGATTCTCCAAAGATACATCCGACTCTTCGTGGATATCGTCATTGACTCCTGTACAGTCTCCTCCATTACCGTTGAATGGTACTTTGACCTCTGCCAATGCTCCGACTCCTCCGCAACCTGTAGAGGCACCATCTGATACTCCTTCTAAACCGACATCTCCTCCCCATGATATCGAGCATTTGAAAGGCGAGATTGAGTCTCTTTCCAGAGAAAATGACATTCTCCTTGGCAAAGTGAATTCTCTCCATCAAGAAAGGGAAGCTCTGGTCGCCAAACTCGAGCATTTGGATTCTCTTACCGCAGAAAAAGGAGTACTTACTGCGAAAGTCGAGGAATTGAATGCCCTTACCTTGGAAAAAGAATCTCTCGTGGCAAAAGTCAAACAATTGGATTCTCTTTCTACAGAGAACACAGCTCTGAAAGCTAAAGTCAAGGAAGTTGACTCTCTCGTTAAAGAGAATGAAACTTTGGCATCCAAAGTTGAGCAACTGGATTCTATTACCAAAGAGAAGGAGAATCTGGCCACTGAACTCAAGCAACTGGACTCTTTGTCCCACGAGCATGAAGCATTGCTCGCTAGAGTTGAGCAACTAGAAATATTAGAAACAGGTAGGCTTAATGCAAATCTTAATGCAGATCATTTAATAATAGTTGTTGCATAGCTGTAAAGCAAGCTGAAGCTGCGTTGGAAGCTGAGCGTCAAACTGTGCAAGGGCTTCAGGAAAGTCAACACAAACTCCAACAAGACGCAGACGTAGCTCTGGAAAATGAGCGGCGAACTGTGACATTACTGGTGGCAGAAAAGGCACATCTCACATCCGAATTGCAGAAATACGATAGCCTTGAATCAAGTACGCAGCCCTGCATAACGGGTTTACTTATAAGCTAAAAATTATTCACTAGAGATGCAAACATTAGAAGAACAGCTTGCAACTGAACATGCCAAGGCCCAAGACCTTGAAAGTCAAGCTTCTCGGCTTGAAGCAGAGCTACGAGCTGCCTCAGAAAGCGCGACACACTTTGAAGCGAAGGAAAAGGAATTAGCTGAGCGCTATAAAGAACAAGCATGTTCAAAACCTTAGTCAATGTCTGGATAAAAGACTGACAGCATCATATAGGAACGACAACTGCAAATTACAACAGCCACCGCTGCTGAATCACGCAAAGAAGCCGACGACTTTAGACGTCGTCTTCGTGAGCTCGAAGAACAGATACAAAGCGACGACCGTGTGGAGCGTCTGGAAGAATCTTTGAAGAATACTCAAGACCGAGCAGACGAACTCGATTTTCAGTTATCGAAACTCAAGCAGGTACGCAAGCGTTTCACAAAACAGAAAGATAAAAACTGAATGAGAACAGTCTCACAGCTCTTTGAAATCGGAACGAGACACTTTGGAACAGAAAGTCAACGAAGGTTCTGCAAAGGAGCCCGAACTAACCGCAAAGATATCTGAGCTCGAGTCCAAACTGTCTAGTGCCCTTGAAGAAGTTGAATCTATCAAAAAAGACCTAGAATCTACTTCAGAACAGAAATCCATGTTCCAATCACTGTCAGAATCTCGCCAGGTAACGATCAAGGAGTACGAAGAAAAACTTAGTCAAGCCGCAGCTGCGTTAGCGTCATCAACCAAACAAACCCAACACCTTCAGAACGAGGTAAAGGCCGCCAGCAGGAGGGCCGAGGATGCTGAGAAGATGCAAAGGAGCTTACAGGGTGAAGGGACGAAACTGATGCAAGCGCTTGAGGAAATGCGTCCTAAAATTGTCGAACTTACAGCCGCGAAACTCGAGCTGTCCGAAAAGATCGAAAGCTTGGAGCATTCTATTCGAAATAAGGACAACGTCATCTCGCAACTAGAAAATGATCTAGGAGACGCTCGCGATCAGCTGGAAAAGGTCGAAGAGATGTGGAAAGAACGTTCAACGGAACAGGAGAAACGGCATCGCGAAATTCAGAATGGTACGACAACTTTACAGAAGGCATATGCGGAGCTCCAAGAGGAGCTGGACTCTGCTTTGGCAAGTCTGCGAAACCTGGAGTCCCAGCGGACAAATCTTCACCAAGAAGCATCACGGCGGGTCGAAGAAGTAGAACGTCTGAAAGCACTGACCAATTCTCAAGAAGAAGAGCTAGAGTCTTTGCGAAACGAGGTAGAGGCTAGGACGAAGGCCAATGTAAGTGGAGTTACTATGTGGCTCGTGAAAAAACTGATCGCTTGATATAAAAATTTTAGGAGGAAGAACAAGAATTCCTGGAACGCGCACAAAACGAAATCGAAGCACTGCGAGCTGAAATTAGCACGAGGGACAATGAAATTGAGCATCTTCGTGAAACAGTCAACTCACCATCTACAGAAGACCCCCAACGGTCCCTCGACGAAGAACTTCTAAGTTCTATTAGACAACAACATGGATTGGATATGTCAGCGGCCACAGCTCAGATCAGAGCTTTGGAGAACACGATTTTTGACAAAGAGAGCATCAATCATACGTTACAGAAACAGATCAATGTTCTGGAAGACCAGCTGTCGAAGGTTCGATCTAGTTCGCGGCTTGGTGGAGGGCAACCGTCGAGGCCGTCCAGTCGTGCGATGGATATCAATGAAACACGCCGTTCATCCTTGAGCTCGCACCGACCGAACACCCAGGCACCACTATCGCGCACGATATTCGACCATGTAATGACGCCCGAAACGGCGCATAAGCGGAAAGTCAGCTTGAGCATGCTCAAGGCGCGCATCGATAGCGAGAACAAACATCCCTCGCCGCTGTCCATACCACCTTCTCGTGCATTATCTCCGGTGCACTCTGAAAATGGGCACGGACATCATGACCATGACCATCATAGCCACAACCATACGCACACGCATACACATTCGAGAACATCATCCGCTGGTGGTACGCACCAAAGCAGCCATCACCGCCCGCAATTCCTAGACGAGTCGCACGTATTCTGGTGTCATTCATGTCGTGGAGATCTGGTAATCCTATGATATGCATGATTTTATAATACATATTATAGGGAATTGATATTATGTGAAACTATAATTACTCGAGTAATAGTTGAGACGAATGGTATATTGGACGCTAGTAGGTACAGGAGATGCTGAATTATTACACATTTTTTCATAGGTGAAGGGCATATAGTGATGGATGGGTGAATCATTGAACCATGCATGAGTCAAGACCTTTGAGAAAGAGAATGAATGAACGAAAAAAAGAATCCACAAGAAAGAGATAGAGATAGAGAGAAAAAGGATATAACACAAAGAGAGATATGAAAAATTATTAATGTTCCGTTGAGCATGATATAATGTAGACTAGATTGATAGATGAGTGAATTTGTCCCAAGATATGCTGATGATGACGTTGGATGAATGGCGATGAATATAGTTATTTAAGAATCAAGGAAGGCCGTTACGCTTTGATTTGAGGCTCCTAAGCTTCGAACGCAAGTCCTAAAACACAATCGTTCAATACGGTCGGACAAGAATAATTTCGCACAAAAAAAATATACCTCAACTTCCTCAGCTCTCAAAGTACCTCTCTTCCTCTCATGCTCGACACCAATCTCGATGCTCTCCAAGACATCGCTAACGAGCTCGCGATAGTTGACGCCAAAGAACTGCGTGAGCTTGGCCGCACGGCGCCTGCGTACCTGGAATGTCGTCACCTCCGCCTTGGGGGTGTTCATGAAGCTGTATTCGGACGCGATGGAGATCATCGACGTGCGTGCGGGCAGGGATCGCCGGCGTTCGGATTTGATGGTGGATGCGATAGAAGCGCGTCTGTCCATTACATGGCCGAGGTTGTTATTGCCGTTGCTGATGTTGGGATTAGGAGCAAATGTAATAGGACCAGGAGGCGAAGAAGGATGGCTGAACTCGTCCGCTGTAGGCGTGGTCGTGTCCATGTCGTTCAGGTATTGGTGTAGTTCCGCAAGCGATTCCCTGTCGTCCTGAAAAAGCGGAAAGACGATAAAAACTAAAGTAAGCACGCGCGCTAAAAAAGGATATCTATATATAGAAAAACCCACCCTGTCTAGAATGTCATTCAACGAATTCAATGAGTGTTGGTAGTGGTTATAGATAAATGAATGTCGGGCATTAGTTTTTGCTTCTTGAGCAGTCGTTGTCGTGTACTGATGATGGTCGTCGTCAAAGTCAGGGTTGTCCGTGTATCCCATGTCCGTGGAGGTGCCCTTTGGTAGCAATTGTTTGCTGGACTCAGAAGTGCCTGGACGTGCGTTCTTTTTGGACTTGGGTTTGCTGCTTATGTTGCTGCTGGGACGGATAGTCATTAAGTTTCGTGGCGCTAGGACAGATGGAGATGGAGGTGAGGTGGACAGTAGAGACCCGGTCGTAACAGGCACAGGGGGAAGCCCTTTAGTAGGTGGTAATGCCGGTGGGCAGTGTCGTGTATGATACATCGTAAGAGGTGGAGCGACGCCAAAGACCTAAGGAAGTGCGTTAGAATGGTAATAGTAATAAGTGGATAAAGAATATGTACCTTTTCCATTTTCTGAGCACGACGGACGTTCAAGGCCTTTTCTTTATCGTCGAGCTCCTCTTTGACTCTTTCCAGATCGTCAGGCCATTGAGTTGGAGTTAGCACGACGGAGCTACTCCTCCTTCTCCGAAGCCATACCCTACGTGGGTTGCCACTTCCTTCGCTCTCGGAGGACAGAGGTGGGGTAAGTTGAGGAAGTGGGAGAGAAGCCTCGATGTCGTCAATGCCCAGCACCAAGTGAGCAGGGACTCGCGAGCCCAAGAAACGATGGAGCTTGGCCAGACGCTCTCGCTTTCGCTTGCGTTCCTCTTCGACAGGGTCGTTGACTGCCATGATTTCCAATATGGACTGGCTTGGAGAGCCCGGTGGCTGTATGGTAGCTACAGGAGGATTCTCGGGCGTTGTGGTGGTGGTAGTGGCGTTCGGAGTCGTTGCAGCAGCGGCAGCCTCCTCATCTGAGATATCAATAAAGGACGTTGGAGAGCTTGATCTGATTTGGATTGTTTTGCTGTGCTTATGCTTCTGCCTGTGCCTGGGCCTCGCGTGGGGGATATCAGCGGGTAATGACAATGGCGGTGAATCGGATCGTGATATGAAAGAGGGGGCCTCGAACGTTGGGCTGACGATACTGAGAAAAGACACATCATCAGGAGAAAGGGGCATAGAATGTCGTCGTGGACTGGACAAATTGAATGCAGCGGCACCACGACGTCGCTGTTTGCCAGCTAAATAAGGGGACGAGCCAGAGGAGTAACCAGTCTCCTGCTGTGCCATGACCTCGGCACCAGGCGTTTGGCCAAACACTCTCGCGAGTTTGCGGGTCTTTTTTATGAGCTCTGCACGCTCTTCGATATCTAGGAAATTAGTGGTGGGAGGAAGATGAGTGTCGCGATTTGCTGGAGGCGAAGGAGAAGTTCTCGGAGACGAATGCCTAGACTTGAGCTTTGGACGAGAAAAAATAGGTTTCGGAGTGGTTGGAAGGGGAGGCTTGGAGGAATAAGAATCGTCTGATACTGGAGAGCTCGCAAAATTTATGGGAGAGAGAGGCTCATCATGAATGTTAAAAGTAGGGTCTGCAGGGGAGTAAATTTCAATGAAGGAAGTGCGGTGAAGAGCCATGTTTACAGGAGGAGGATCGTTGTAAAGAGACTGAGAAAGAGAATGGTCGTCGCTGGCTGGATATACGATACTGGAAATGCTGACACGGCGGTGATCCTCTGCTGTTGATGCAGGACTGTAAGAAGACGAAGAATCGACAGAGGACACCGACGGTTGTTGTCCGTGAGAAATCAAGGGTCGTCGCGGCTTGGCATCCACTGCGACCAAAAAGTTTTAAGAAATATGTAACGAAATATTTGCGAAACACTGACTGTCATCCTTGTTGTTTCCTTGCAACCTTGCATCAGTCACATTACGAGTCACTCCCTGAAGCACCTCGTCCAGCGTAGGCGCTCGGTTAATCCATGGATTTCTCGTTTCAATTTGACTCATTTGCGGCTGAGCTTCCACCACTGGCTTTTTAACAGCAACTGCCTTCCTCGCTTTTCTCGGTGGAGGCGGTAATCCTACCATCGGGGAGGCCGACTGCGGCGACTGTTGTCGTTGCGACATGGTGGTAAGCGAGAGAGTAGGCGAGAACTGTAACGAGTCTGGGCTGCTCCAGGATTCATACCCTCCACCAACTGCCTCCTGTCGTCTCTTTTCCTCAAATTCCAACAACGCATCAAGATTTGGCGAAATAATCAACTTTGATCGCCCCAACAAAGATTCCCTCTTCTTTAGCTTCCCATTCTCAGCCTTGTTGTTCGTTGCCGTTCGTGTCGTGTGTCGTTCTTCTTCACTCATTACTCTAATCGTGTGCTTCACTTTTCAAAAGTTGACGGCTAGCAAGGCAGCTGTCGGTCTGTCCAAATGTTGTCGTGTCGTTTGGTGGAGTCCTTTGCGAAAGATCAAGTCAGCCAAAAGAAAAGAAAGAAGAAGGACGCATGGAAAAGAAGAAAGGATGTGAACTGTTAGAGAAATATAAACTCACCAATGTGGATACCTCAAGACAACTGCCAAAACGCCAAAAAGAGGCGCAACAGGGAGCGAGTTGAGGAGCGGGAACAGGCGAGGTGGATAGCCAGGCAAATCAGTCAGTCCGTCAGTCAGTCAATTGACGACGGATCTAAAGAAATAGAAATGGATGCGATGGATGGATGGGAGCGAAGGAAGGTTCTAATAAAAAATATCAATCTCCTCTGCGGAACAAGTAAGTGAAAACGGGGATAGGCCTGGCAGCAACGCACGCACGCGCACACGAACGCTTGCCACACAGCAGCCTGGCTAAGGCTTGAGCAAACGGGCCTACCTCGTTTTTAAAATACTCCGAGCTAAGCCGTGCGGAATCTGACCAACTACCACTACTACTAGACTCTAGATGGTCGACAGGACAGGACAGGACAAGAAATGACACGCCGGGCAAAGGAGAGTTTAAATTCCTACCTCTTGCCGCATCGCAAGATTGATAGGTTCACACAGACACGAACGTATAAAAAGGGAACACATATCAGTCCCTCTAAATTTTGCCATGCACACATGCATGTTCTGGATTACCGTAATCCCCTTTCTACTCCCCTTCCAACTTGTCTCACCCCCGTAACCTTCGGAGTATACGTTAACTGGACACCACAGAAAAACCACACACAAACCCCCGACTGGCTCCCGACAATACAGTGCGGTGTAATCCCGCTCCCGTGAGGGCTCATCTCGATTGATAGCCAAGTCCAAGTCTAAAAGCTATGCAATCTCTAGACTAGGCCCTGTAGCAAACAGTTGTTGCTCCGTAAGTTTATATATATACCAACAACACTAACCAATGAATGATTAGCTCCATCCTCGTAATCCAAAGAGTCCATCTTTCATTTCCAAAGAGTTCCTTCTTCTATCTGTCTATGTCAAAAAACCGAAAAATTCCCTCTTCTCACCGAAGGAGCAAAGTTTTGATCCAAGCGTGAAGTTCACCCGGGCCAGCGACCAGGAAGCCAGCCCCATCTCACTTGTCAAACTGGTTGCCATGAAAACCTACGAAAAACATATGCATATGTGCTATGTATATCCATCCATACGCCCACGCGAAACGCGTTTTCCTGATTGCCTCCGCGTTATCGTCCGCCTTCGCGCCAATCTTGAATCGATTATCCTTGCCTGGGCTGGGCCATGAAGCTAACTTCATGTGCATACATCTACATGCGTAACACAGAAGTATTTGTGTGTCCCGAGTTTATCTTCATTCCACTGCTCGCAAGCACTGCCAGGTTAGATAAACCCATATGTTCGTTCGGTGGACCCAGGAGAGCTCAGTTTAAAGTACAAGTACAAAGCACAGGAGTAAATGATATCTATATATAGTGTAATAATGGTGTATATAATCTTATATAATGCAATGCAGCATAAGTAAACGAACTCCATCAGTGAGTGGCAAACCGATTCTTCAACCCAAGTATGTATGCGATCGGGCTCGTGCACTCGGAGTCTTGAGAGCGAAACTGACAAAATCGAGCACCTTCGAGTTATTTATGTATGTGAATAACCACTACCAGGTCCAATCACATACATACTAAGAATACCTTGCGAGGGTTTATACTCGAGTTTCGTAGTAGCTCCTCGGTTTCGCCCCAAGTACAAATTACATGCGGAAAATTAATAGAACAGTGAGAGAATCAGTCCTGTCGACTGACTGTGCATGTACGTATATATGGAGGTACCGTGTAAGAATTGTAAATATACAAGGTTATCGGAAAGTTGGAAAGCTATGTAGAGTGTATGAATGTCGTACGGTACGTACATAAGAGGTCATGATGAGGTGGACGCAAGGCTAAGTGGTGATCCCGGTGATGTAAAAGTGGTGGTGGTGTAACATGTGTACATGATATAATCTGATATAATGCAAAAATTGTTTGGTGTGAAATAATAAAATAAGAGAATAACCAAGAAAATAAGGGACCAGGAGCACAAGAGACAAAGGCAAGGAACCGGAAGAAGAAAAACAACAGCTTAACAAGAAAGAAACAGACGATTAAGCAGCATTAGCAGGTGTCGTTGTTGCTGGCATCGTCGTCGGTGGTATCCGACGGGGAGGGAGCGCAGGTGCTGTTTTGGGGTGTTGTTGATGATTCTGTTGATCCTGGACTTGAGGCGACTGAACAACAGTATTCGACGCACCACTGTCCGCCTCTACTTGTGCTGACCTAGGTGGAACAACAGCGTCTATACCTTCTCTCTTTACCGTAGCAGAGCTCGCGTCATTGATGCCTGACGCTGGACCCGGAAACTCGGTTAGAGGCGGCGTCTGTATTCTTTGGTGATGATTATCGTCCCTCTCCACAATGCTCTTCAGAGTCTCTGATGCCGAGGGAGAGTCGCCGGACACGATCATCACTGGGCGTGGTGCAGTAGTTGACCTTGGCGGTAATGGAGGCGGTGTCGGCTTCACTAGGACTTGCTGCGGTGGTGACGGTGGAGATTGAGTAGGCAGAGGTGTTGTATGACTTGCATCAGCGATTGTAGTGTTGTTAGTGATAAATGGCTTAACGGAGGTGCATTCTTCATGAGGACTCGTCTGGTTACTACCACTGCTTGGCACTTCCTCTGTGCGCGTCTCTGACGAATCTTGACCCCCCTGACTCGAAGGGTTCTTCCATAACCGGTACACTGTTTGGATAGCAGGGTTTTTCAACATCGCCTCGTTCGTCGGTTGCGGCGCCGACGGCTGTGGCGCTACATAACCCATAGATTGAAGTTCTCCTCGATGGCTGACGTGGATACCAGGTATTGACATAGTTTTCGCCTGCGGTTGGACGTGTATTGGAGCGTGCTTAACAGGTTCAACAAGTTCTGGTAGGTCTTTAGCATCGATTTCAGTGCTGACACGACTTAGTGATGGCGTTGATTTTTTCGACGTTAGTTTGGGCGTTGTCAACCGTGCAGCGGATGTGATGATAGAAGGATTAGAAGGGGCGTCTGAGTATACTGAGCTATTGGGAAGATTGTTCAGCGGATTACTTAGGACTCTTTGCCTGGGAACAGAAAATAGAGACGACGAGGGGGACGATGCTCCTGAATTCTCGTCGTGATTCCGTTCCTTCCTTTCGGCCACAGCAGCCCTTACTTCCGCATAGCTAGCCCGTGCTTTTTGTGCGAGTAAATTAGCATTTTCCGATAGGGTAGACCGCGATGTACTGCTAGCGGGTTGTGATGTCTCATCACTAGAAGAACCATTACTAGCCTCTTTCTTGAAGCCGCCCCAATTAACGCCCCATTTTCGCATTGCTTCCTTAGCCGTATTGCTGATTGCTTGCTTGTCAGTTCTGGATTTTAGTGTTGAAAAGAATGAAGGCGGGCTAGCCGAACGAGCTATTTCAGATGCATCAGAATTTTTGCGTGGCGTAGTGGGTGTAGACTTTGCACCTCCTTCTTTCGCCATTTCATTCACTAAAGGTCTGATGCCGCTGACTGATGATGACGAGCGGTGACGGGAAGACTGAGGCTCCAATCCGGATTCCCCAGAATCACTCCTGTCGGATCTGTCAGTAGTGGTCGAAAGCATGCTTGTTGGCTTGGGGGTAGACTGGGAGCGAGGACTAGACGACTCAGAATCGGCCTCCAGCGTACGACCCCTAGTTTCGTCTCCATTACCGCTTGCACTCAACTCGGAGAGGAGAGACTGGTCGTCACTGCGGACAGACGCGAACCATGACCGCCTTTTCGAGCTATTTCGTGATGAATCTTGGACGCCCTCCTCTGCAATTTTAGTTATGGTCGGGATTTCTACAGGTGCTGATGCTGAACGTTCTACGACATTTACCACCGGCTCTTCTGCGGGTTTCATTTCCGGAGGAACAGGGAGTACATATTCTACGGAGGAGTTCGTGTTCTGGTCCAAGGAAGGTGCAGATGGCACAGATTGCACATCTTCCTGTGTCGATGAAGAAACTGTTGTAGTTTGATGGGGTTTTCTGCATGCATCTGACCATATTCCTCCACGGTGTTCCAGGGCACTAGTCTCAAAGAATGCAATATCGTCCATATTTGGCATAACGACTGATTCTTGGATCTGCAGATTCTATTAGATATGCTTGCTGGTTGGATGTAGCTGAAAACTCACGATTTCTTTGAATTTCGATTCGATGGTACTGAGGATCATACCCCATGTAATTTGACGGTCACTCACGATTGGTTCTACTTCCAAAACCATACGCGGGTTCTGAGTGAATGCATACCAAATACGATTGCTGGGTGGGCGCTTGACCTTAATTAAAAGGTTGCCTTCCAACTCCTTAAGAACGGCCGCAAGGACTAATTTGACGGTATATGACTTGAAACGAGCACCCAAGTTAATTACTGCTGTGGCTTCAACTGTAATCCGGACTTCGCCTTTGTATTGAAGATGCACCTCTATGGATGCATCGCCTTCTTTCGTAAGCTCCTTCAGCATTGGTTTGCTTAACATAGGCGCCCTGTTGCCAACGGAAACCTGAGTGACTGCAATCTCCGTTAGGAATGCCGGACGCTTGACTTTCGCCAGTTTCTTCATCAGTCGGCCAATGATATAAGCCTCTAAGTTATGTGTCCGGTAATGACTGAAGAAAATGCGTCCGAGTAAGGCGTTAAGCCATCTCATAGGTATCACGTCTGGTTGTTCGTCAAGTGTGGTGAGGAGATAATTCATATCCGTAGGATCAAAAATTGCGCTTAGAGGAGCCAACGTGGGCGTCTGTGATGGTTGTTCCGAGGCGTGTATCAAGGCAAAATACCAATCTTCCATTTCCACATTTGACCGCACGAATATGAACCAAGGAGTGGAAGGGTCCGATGCCTGTGCCCTTGCTTCGTCCTTTATTTTCTCCAGCTCTACCATTGTCTCTCGCTGTGAGCCCTTAGCTTTGTCCAGTTGTTCGTCGACCTTTTCGTCCTGCAAGTTCATCTGCTTGGTGACACTAGGCATACCATCTCCCGGGGTTTTTTTAGGCTTGAGACAGATGGCATTTCGTTTCGCAAAAAGTTCCGCGTCTAGTAAGCCTTCCGGGTAGATAACCACTTTATGACTGCTCAGCTCTACTGCCGCCTCACATTCCGACATACTCTCATCCTCGTAGAGATAAAGAATGTTCCCTTTGAGTACCACATACCACATATCCTTTGGACGAGATCTTTTGGGATCCTTGGACCGCGAGTCGAGAAAGGACCTGACGAGAGTGACGTAGCTACCGTCGCCTGCCGTCTCTTCGAATGTTCGCCGCATAGTAAGCCATCCTTTGCGAGTGCGGGGTGCGTCGTTTATCTGCGTCGATTCAGTCTGTTCTTTCGTGTCGACTTCCTTCTCATCCTCTCCTGTGCTTTTCTCTAGCTGTCCTCTCGCCTGCTTAGCGACATCGGGGTCTCCAACAGGAACGGAGGTGTATAAGGTTAAGAAGATGACAGAGGCGACGAGAAGAGGAATGAATGTAAGGCCTCCGAGAACATAGGCATAGAGAAGAGCCTTGAACATTCTCTAGGCTGGCGGGTATAAGAAAGAGAAGAGTGTGGCCAACGTTTGGACCAATGGTCACCGTCAAGTCGCTGTCGGCCTTGCCGTTCTTGGCTCCATAGCAGTCACGGTGACGAAATGGACACGTGTATGTGACATTTCCCGGCAGGAACTTTAATTAGTCCAAGTTCCAACAAGTTGCGAATGTCATGTTCAAACTAAAAGTTTGTGTCCGCATCATGACAAAAGCTATATTATATAGGGTATAGTACAAGATACATCAAAACAAACCTACCGTATACAGTCCTGTCAAACTGTATCGAAACTGTACATTCGAAATACGTACATATTAAAATATAGACCAAAGTACTGTATGTGATGGTCATTAAAGGCGTAAGCAAGAACTTATGTATATAATTTTGATGCAACCGGGATACGGTCTGGCGGCGCAGCACATACGAAGCAATGAAAATGGAACCACACTACGAGGCCGACATAATCAGGCAACAAAAACCTAAGAGACATGATCAAGCTGCCTTGCAGCAACCCATCTCGGTTTTGAATGAAACCGCTGGGTTTCAGAAGTGGTAGGATATTGTTTCGCAAATGTAAGATTTCAGCCCCTAGTAAATGGACTAGACCGAGTATTTGGCATGTTTTGATTTTCGTCGAGATATCGAAGTAGGTTTTGAGAAGGCGCCCCTTCGTGCTTGCTCAGACAAACTTGGTACAATAACCTTCCAGTGACCATTTTCCCATTTCCATCGATTTGAATATGGTAGAGTGTCTTTGGAAAGAGTCATAGGAGGATGAACTTTGTTGAACGCTGGATGACATGGAACGGTGAGGAGATTACCGAAGGCCTGGTCTTGGTAAGGAACACAACACGAAGTATCTCTTAATTGTGTTGGTGCTGGAGTAATGACTATTGATGGCACAAGAGGGTTTGAACTGGGAATGACTAATGGATGTAGTGCCTAATTACCAGGTGCATTCATTTTTAGATTGAATAGCTTTTGAATCACATGTAAAACGTACCGAACGGCCTGCGGATCGTCGACGCTTTACGGGTTGGCGCCAGTAAGAGGTGTCAATAATGTCAAGATCCGACTTTTGTTTTGCTGTGACTTGTGTAACATGTAGTCGGGGTGGAGAAGCATGGGTCTATAATTGAGCATTGAGATGTCTAGCGTGGAGGGGGCGCGGGGAACGGATATGTAGACCTACAGAACTTTCTCCACTAGCAACTGTACCGCCGTAGCAGATCTCCAAGTCCAGCATCAGTTGAGCAACGTTATTAAAATCACTGTCCAATGTTTGCCGAAGATTCGTGTAAACAGGTGCGACAGTCCGACCGCATGCACTGACCATCCGGTGCCAGGGATTATCGAGAATCGGTGTAATGAAACAACGAAGACCACAGAGATCAAGAACCTGAGAGGAAGATTCATTGAGATACGAGATACAACAAATGGAAAGCTATCGTACCAATGAGCTATCTGGGTCTTCGCTTTGTTGTTCAGACTGGAATTCAGCAAGACCGGAGGTATCGAAACACACATCGAGAAGGCGCGCGGTTCTCATTGTGAGGCGGGCGAGCATGATGAATGTAAAGTAGTTTCAGAAAGCTAGTGGCTGTCCCAAGGTAGTCATGTTGTGCTGGTGGTGAGTAAAGAAGGCCATCCGTTAATCGAAATAGGGACGCCCTTGACGTCTTAACTTCTTGTCCGGCCCTCCTGATATCCGGTACCGAACATCTATGCTCTTCCCGCATCCGAGCATCCCGTTCTAGCTCCGCTTGATTTCGTCGGAATATCCTTTTTAGAGTTATGGACTGGGATCAACGCAGGTCCTTGACCTTGGTCGTCATGTCTATCACTGATCCTTTCACTTAGAGCTCATATCACTCTCGGCTACAAAATAACCCCATAGACACAAGACGACGGTCTAAGAAACCGCAGATGATGAGATGTCGCGGAGTATCACTTGGATAAAGTGTATGAGAGCATCGCAACTTGCAGAAGACAATAATCGCCTCAAACTCCACTTAACGTTTTCGGCGCAAATCGAACGAAAGCCTGATGGAAAGATGATCTTGATGCTATCAGTTCTATTGTTGATGATCTTCGTGTGCTTTAGGTTAAGTAAGGGATGTGATAACTTAGACTACAATACTCTGTAAGGTATTTTCTCATGCCTGGTTTTCTTCAATCAAACTCCTCTAGTACAATACACATATCGGGACCTACGCGCTAGCGGACATAGAACAGAAGCAGTTGACAATATGGTTGACATTAAAGCTGGTGAATATGTTTCCATTAATCCTGGAAGGTTTGATACTAAAGTGTATCAAAGCGGACGGTTATGAGCCTAACAATTATGACGACCCTTCGGCAAACCTTTGGTCTACATACCTTTCAAAGTCGGAGAAATACGATAAGACTATGGCGGAGAACTGGAAGGGTGATATGGACGCAATACTCATCTTTGTGAGCCAATGCACACGGCACGCGTATCTTTGCTAGTCAATGCTCCTTACAACTCTTTACTTCCATCGTAGGCTGGTTTATTCTCTGCCAGCCTGACAGCATTTATTGTGGAAAGCTACAGGACTCTAAGTCCCGACTCTGGAGATATGACTGTACTCTTGTTGGTCCAGATATCTCACCAACTATCTTCGTTATCCACGGCAACAGTCTCTGGATCTGTTCCGTTGCCCACACCACCTATACCAAACCAAACGGACTTCAAACCTCCATTATCTTCCCTGGTCTGTAACACCCTGTGGTTCTTGAGCCTTGGGGCTAGTTTGGTTTGCGCGGTAGCAGCGACACTGGTGGAGCAATGGACGCGCCAGTTCCTTCAAGCTGCGAATAGCAGGCCAGCTCCCCAGGACCGTGCACGAATGAACGCCTATCTCTATCAAAGCGTCAAGCGATACAAAATGGCCACCATCGTCGAAACTATTCCTATGCTTCTTCATCTGTCTCTCTTTCTGTTCTTTGGTGGCCTTGTTGCGTTTCTGGTTCCCATTAATATTTCACTTGCATATATCATATCAGCCATCCTCTTCTTCTGCTGCGGTTTCTACTTCCTAGTCACTATCCTTCCAATATTGGATCTCTCTTGTCCATATTGGACTCCACTATCCAGCGTGCTTTGGTCTATTTTACTCGAACTGAAGGTACTCTATCAACGCGACGCAGACGGAAACCGTGTTCTTATCTTGTCTCATATGTCGAAAGCCCGTGAAGCGGACGCCATAGTCATTACGCCAGAACGTGATCATCGCGACATGAAAGCAATGTGTTGGACAATAAGCGCGTTGCGCGAAGACAACGAATTCGAACCATTCGTAGAGGTTATTCCGAATGTCGTCTCGGGTATTGATTATAGTGCCAAATGGCTGTTAGATGCACTCATGATGCATGAAGATATAAACGTCAGACTTGGGCATAGGATACCCAGACTACTGGCTAGTTGTACCAGCGGATTACTGGATCCATCAATTGCTCACAAAAGAGCGATTACGTGCCTAAAATCGATCTGGTCTCTGACCATGCTTTCTATACCGCAATCCCGCAACCTTAACAACAATAACCGACAGTTTGGTGTATTCCGCGACAATCTTCGGTTTAAAGAAGACACCTTTGACCTTTTTTACAATGTGCAAAGAGCGGTACCGTCTGTAGAAACATATCTTTTATCCGCCTCAGTTGTTGTTGCGCGCAGTCTCTTAGACATGCAGGTGGAGCGGGCAAACATCATGGAGGAAAAACTCGCCGAATTTGAGCATACCTATCAACATGATTTCACTCCTACGGTTCAAGATTTCCATTATGATGCATCCAAACCTTCAAAAGAAGCCCTTATCGCCGCCTCGAAACAAAGGATGGAATCACTCTCGAAATATGTATATCAGGCAAAGCACCTGAGAACACCTCTTCCGCACGTTCTTACTGAAGCTGCCGCCATTCAACTCAGTCGCTTAGTCTCATTTGCAACCGCCACTCCGGACGTTCTTGACGATCAATTCAACAAACAGGTTGTCGAATTAATAAAAACTTTCCAGGTCATGCTAAACCAAGCTGGATTGAACTTGGCTCTGCTTTACGTTGCAGAAATGCTCAAGTCTGATTCATTACCCCACGAAGCTTTTAACACGATTCGTCGGACGTTTTTCAGAATGCGGTTCGATTTACCGCTGTCTGTCAAATCGCAAGAAATGCTTGTGCATTACCTCGGCGAAGCGACCGAGCAAACGGCCAGCTGGTCGACCAGACTTCCCCAAAGCATCATAGATATCGTCCTCGGCCTCACACGGGCTCTTACAGAACCGAATTTAATTGTGAAAGCTACCAAAATTGTGGAGGAGTACACAAAAACAACATCCAACGATGCTGCCCGCTCGACCCTGCAGAAACTGCAGAAAATGTTACCACTTAGCGGCCTTTTGGTTCCGCAAAGCACCCCTGTACTTGATTTATTCAGCTCGCATGTTTACGCGGATGCAAAACCTCTTCGCAAACAGGCGGGTGTCCTCCTGTAGTCTTCTAATCAAGCTTCCCACACATTCAATTATCCAAAGAACCACTCGGATGTTCGCTCTTCAGATGTCGTACAGGAAATGCGTTAGCAGGAAGAAGTTCATCCGATGGATGGAAACAATTGACGAGCCAGTCGGGTGAGGAATTCCATCATCAAGTTAAGCTAGGGAACGCCTATTAAGAAAATAGCATCCTAAAGGGAAAGCTTTAGATTAGGTGGCAATATGAAGAGGTCTAATCTATGAATAATAAATAGGGCTCGTGAATGTTCGCTCTAAATAGTCCAAGGGTTCATATCACGTCCGCCCGTTTTCACCATGTGCGCTTTACAACAGTATCTGTAAGCGTCTCTAGAGCGAATCGGGCGTCGCTTTCTGGGAGATGGGTGAGGGTTTCTCTAGCTTCTCGTGCGTATTTGTCGGCAAGGGCTAAAGTGCGCTCAACGCATGAAGTGCTTTGCATCAATTCCACGGCCTAGACATATTTACTCTCAGCGAACATTCAAAAGCATGAGAATGGTTGGGTCTCTTACGAGTTGCGTATCCCCTGGAGAAGTGAAATTGCGGCTAATGAGGGGTAATAGTTCGCAACGTTCTTTTGACGCAAATAAGACAGGAGCAGTAGCCAATCCTGGTTGGATCTGTCGTATATCTGAAGCATCTTCCGCTAACTAGAGACGAAGATGAGTTTATAATATTAGAACAATACATTTCGTCAATAGGAAGAAGTGCCCACTCACTTGGTACGCAATTCCCAAATTTCTACCATAGGCATAAGCCACTTCCCTCCATATGTCTTGTTGAGAACCTCCCAAAATGACAGCGGAGCGGGCCCCCTTAGCCATCAAGCTCGCTGTTTTGAGATACGTCTTCCGGAGATATGCCTCCCACGCATCCGAAAGATTTGTAGGTCCCTGTATAAGACCAAGTTCCGGCGTCTTCACCTCAGCCATAGATAGAATTTCTCCCTCCACCAAATTTGAAATCACACTCGCCACCAGATCGACAACCTCGCTTTCACCCAGCCGTGATAGCGCTGTACTTGCACGCCCCAGCAGAAAATCTCCACCGAGTATTGACAGTTTATTGCCAAACCCATTTTTCTCTTCTTCCGGCGAGTTCGCAATGGTTTCGTGGAGTGATGACGCAACGTGTATCATTTCGACGATTTGTGCGAGTCTGATTTGGGTAGGTAGAAGGAAGGGAGGTGATACGAGGCATGAGGTGATTGGGTGTGCGGAGGGAGGTCGAGGGGGCGGGGGCGTCGGTGTTATTGGAGTCTGTAGCGGGAACACATGCTCGAAAGATGCTGTATGGTCCGGCATACTTGGATTCCATTCGTAGAGCACATTTGGAACTTTTAATGAACGATCAAGGACCTCTAACTGCCCTGAAGTCGATTCGTAGACTGCATCCCAATGTTTGGTTTCCCAGTGTCGACCCAAGCCATTCGTGGCGCGTGAAAATAGCAGCACTAGGAGAGACCGTAATTGTTTTGAAGGGTGCAAGAAATAGTATTCCGCCATGTCCGCTAAACCTGGATGAGCCGAGCCAAGGAGGTTTAGCATATTTTTGCGTATATGGCTGAGTTCTGCTCCAACAAGGATGTAAGGGTCCGGTTTTTGACGTGTATTCTGGAGATCAGCTTGTATTGGAATGGATTCTGGCCGTGATCTTGCAGACGGCTCGAGCTGTTGAGCAAGAACACCAAGTCTTCGTCGTTGACATCTCGTAACGGGTAATGACTTGCATATCGAATGCAGAGTTGTAGGTCGCATTAAAAAAGAAAACCCCGGCCAACTCCCCAACAAGAAGAGGGAGAATAAAAAAGAGGAAAGGGAGCAAGGCGCAGCAGAGGCCCTGAGAGAGTAAAGGACAAGAAATTGTGAACACGAGATTTCCCGCGCGGCCAGTCAATTCGCTCATCCATGATCGCGCCGCGCCTCAATGCAATAATAAATCCTTTTGTGATGCCTAATATACATGTATGCACGATTCTACTACTCTAAACAAAACTATGGAAAAGAACGGGTATTTTGAAAGCCAAAAGGTATAATAAATAAGTGCGTGAGGATTCAAAGGGCACGTAAAGGGGCAGGAGACAGGGCTGCCGACGACGAAGGGGACCGCTTCGGAACGGTCATTATTTCACGAAATTTGCTGAGTGGCTTTGCTAAATGCGTTGCAAGGATCTGTGCCTGTCGGATGCATATAAGCACTCTTATGGCGAATGGAACAGGAAAGAACGAACCTTATTCTGAAGTTCTTCCCACTCGACCGCGTCCGTCGCATTGAGAGCAAGGAGCATGGGAGGCTGGCGGTCCTCTGAGAAAACTTGTTCAGCACCCTCAGAGTAATCATCCACCGGCAGAACGATGATTCGACCGAGCTGGGTCCACGCGGTCAGTGAGCAGCCAGAACGGAACCCCGAAACCCACTCTTACCTCGCTGTCAACCATCCCGTAGCCCTGTTCCTTCGTCTCCTGCCAAACTTCTCCACATAACCCCACAATGATTCTGATTTCATCCTTTGGTCGGACGGGCTCGCTTGCAAAAGACACAAGTTCCCCGGCTGGTGTGAAAAGAATAGCTGTATGTAAATATGGGGGAGACAGGACTTGAGAAAGAATAGAATGCAACATTGAGAGGACCAGCATGATGAATGAATCGATGTGAAATGATTCCAATTCGTTTCTTAACTTTTTGTTAAATCCTCGTTGTACGTCAATTGTCGAGTCACCTGATCTGCCTATCATTGATCGAGGACTACATAATCCCACGTGTCTAATCATACGCGCCCGATGCTTTTCAAGTTGAGCAACAGGCGCCGTTGGTTTTACATTCGTTGTTTTACAATAATTATACCATGGCATCTAGACTAATAAGAAAGGTGCTACATAAGTAAGTCATACATTAGTGCTCTATCCGCGCGGTCGGTCTCCGATCCTCTTGTACAGCTAAGCGGTAAGCTTCTAGCTTGTTCAAATCAAGTACCGCAACACTTCGGCACTCTAATGCCATAGCTATACGGTTCACTTCCTCATCCTCTTGCCAATCTATTTCAAATACACCTGGCCTATCCTTCCCAGCGTACCATGACCATATTCGACCATACGTCTACGGATAGCGTCAATACCGATTCTCTTACAAGGAAGATTGTGGGACATACCCTAACGTGGTATATATGAAGCCAGCCATCACCACTACCAGTTGCGAGGAATTTCCCATCTGGGCTAAAAGTGATAGCATACACAGGTGCCTTGTGATCCCTGAAAACGTGGAGGCATTCTCCAGTCACAGAATCCCATAGGCGCGCAGTACCGTCGAATGACGTGCTATTCAGATTTCAACCAAATTGTAATGGAAGAATTAAGGAAAACAAATTCTTACGAGGCCACAAGTTCATTGGTTCCTGCAGGATGATCAACACACCATCCGAGACTGCTCACGGAATGTTTATGGCCTTTCAGGACAACCCTGTGATCCGAAGCCGACAGGCCGGGAATGACATCGTCTCGATCAAGGTTATCTACTTTCCATACACAAGCAGTTCCATCATCTGAGCAAGAAGCGAGTCTAGTGCCAGATGGATTCACTCTGATTTGATTGATTTCATCTTTGTGTCCACTGAATACAATATTCGTTAGTTGCACGGACCGCATTATTACGTGACTACTTACATGAGTGTCTTTATCGGTTCATCCTCGTCTACACGCATGATGAAAATATTCATATCAGCACCGGCGCTTGCGAATGTTATATCGTTAATCCATTCAATATCCAGACAACAATCTCAAGGTAAAATGTGTTAGCAAAGAAAAATCATTTCCACTGAAGAATCAAGACAAGCAGTCACCTTTATGACATTGATATTGCCTGTGCAAACGTTTTTCTTGAACGTCCCATACACATGCTGTCCCATCTAAACTGCCTGACAAGAGCCATTTGTCATCTTTTGAAAACCGTGTGGAGAATATGGGGCCCTTCTCAATACAATGATACAATGATGAGGTGTTACTTGAATTGCAAGAGAAAATGACCTACCTGATGTTGGGGATGTGAGAAGTAAAGTTGCCCTGTATTGGTATATACACGGAGGATAGAATCATATGACCCAATGGCCAGTAAAGTTCCTGCGCTGTTCCAGTGCAAACATGTAAGATCTCCCTGATTGCCTTGTGACACATTTTCGAGACAATGTGGCATAGGAGGATCAGAGGCAAAGGTGTTCGAATTCCATGGTGGAGGATCTGGTAGATCCCACAAGTTGACGGACGAGTCCTTTGATCTATTTTAGTCCGTGAGAAAAATGCTTAGCGAACCTGGAAAAGACACATACCCTGATGCGAGTATATTATGCATTTTGGGGTTAAACGCACATACAAAGACCTGTCAAAGTCTCAGAGGTCTACTCATTCAAGAGCGAAAATCGATAACAGGTACCTCTGTGCGATGGCCATCTAGTAAGAGAACTACGCGAGGATCGGTTTTATCCCCTGGGCCTCTGGGACGAAGTTCTGTCACCGCTTCTTCAAAGCCGCTTTCAGAAGCCATGTTAGGATCCTGGGGTGTTTTTGATCGTACGGCTGTGGGAGAGATCTGTGAGCGTTGCCACTAATATATGTGAATACATAAACAAATAAACAAACATTCAGGATATTCGTCCACATCCATATCAACAGACATATGTCTGGCGCGCTTCTCTGTATTTCCTTGTGTGGGAACAGGCGATGTTTTACGTTTTGAGTTAGCATCGACGATGGGAGCATGTAGATGTGATGACGCGTCTTGGTGGTAGTAATTGTCCGAGCCGCGGTATGAATTCGAGTTAGTATTAGCAGTGCCATTTCTTGTTGGTGGGTAATCAGGCTGCTGAGATGAAACGTATGACGATTCTCCTGGTGGTGGTGATAGACGAGAAGACATGGAATGCGTATCACCGATATCCATCGCGTTATCCTGGATGGAGTCTTCTCTCTCTTCAGGACTGTCTAAGGAGCATACATGAGGTTCCAGAAGCGAGAATGGGCTCTTGCAAGTCGTCGTAAGTCCATCAGCGCGCCAGTGTGATTCAACCTCCATATAAAGCATAGCCTTCCCAAGCAGATTTATCAATTCTCCGCGTGGAACATGTTTCCCGAAGATTGGAGAACTTTGTAAACGTCCCTCGTTACGAAGTGCAAATGCAGAGTGATTGAAACCTATTTATGATTGAGGATAAGTACTTGGTTGTTTTGAAAAGAAAGACTGACCAGAATCTTGAAAGTACGAGTATATTAGACAGTTGAGTTCATCGGATGTTATGGTAATAGGAAGAGGATCCATGGCTCAGGTGCTCGAGCGCACTCGTCCGGTAAAAGCCACAGCGTCGAAGTTTGAAGTGCGAGAGTGACATGTCACAGGCGGCAAGGTGGCATGTCACAAATGTGATTGTTTTGACCGGCTTGGCAACGGACCCAATTAGTAAATAATGCCTTCGATCGGCCATCTCACGAAGGCAAGCGGCCGGGGTAGATCATGTTCATTCTCTGAGTCTTACCAATCCACTTTGCTACTATGGCAGACGATAGAAACCAGAATTCTGCTAGAATTTCTACCGATGGCTCCAGGCTGCAGGACATCCTCTCTGGTGGGCTCTTTGTCTTGCTGTTCGCTCATGGAACCTATAGACTACTTATGACGAAATGGCTTAGCTTTGTTCTCGTTACAGTCCGATAATAATTCTCAGGAGAATAGCAATCAAGTTAGCATATCTGAGTTGACTTTGAGGGACATGGCAAGATTGTTGAGCGTAACGAGGGCGTCTGATAATCGGGCGACACACCACCACCAACCAGAAGTTGACGATGATGACGATGAGGATTACATGGACGACGACGACGAAGAATACCCATCGCGACGCCCTATGCGCCCATTCTTTCCCCCAGTTACAGAACCTCAAAAAGCAGGTGTGGAACTCCTTGCTAGTGGAGAGTTTGGTAGAGTCGGTGTGAAGAGTAGAGACCGAAGGCAAAGATTCAATGTCGCTAGGACTGTGCTAAACCAAGGGAACCATCCAGTCCCTTCACTTAACAGAGAAGAACTATCCAGTGTACGTTGGTCCATTTATACTTTTCTATTTTGCTCGTTCGACGCCATTCAACCTACAATGATCAATTTAGAAAATGGTGCCCAACACAAATGGCACAACAGTTGCTACCTATGATGCTAATATGTATACTGCTCAATTCTCGGACGGTGTGCACTACTCGTGTCTAGATTGACTGTTACCTGACGTCCATCATAGATTCTTCATTTTTTTACACTTGCTCACAAGGTATCTCTTCCTCATTTCTTTCATTCAATGCATTTAACAAACCAATAAATAGATTTCAAACTGCATATATTCGATATGCGAGCACCTTCAACCCCCGAAGCGACAGCCGAGTCCATTCGTTCTGGTCAAGACAGACGTTCCCGTCATGATAGTAGTCTCGTAACTCGCATGCCTCTCAGAAAGGTGATACAAGGGCATCCCGGACGTTGGACTATCACAGATGCCAACTTATCCCCGGACAACGAAAGGTATTCACCTATGCTATTTTTTAACAAGCGAGACATCTCTAACGACGTCACGACAAAGGATGATATATTCATCAATTGTATGAAGATTCCACTAAATGTCGGTACCATGTTATACTTATGTTTCTGTAGACACCAACCGTTTACATGACCACTACCTCTCCTGAAGGATCACCGAGACAGATCCCTATTTCATTCGCGGACCCTCATACTAGAGTAACGCCTTTCTTCGGCTACGGCGATAGCTTTGGCATCTGGAGCTGTAGATTTTCTGCTGATGGGAACGAGGTCGTTGCTGGGGGTAGCGGAAAGATATTTGGTGCGCCTTTATCGACCGCCGCGTGCAAAAGATGTAGACTGAAAAAGATTACTATTTAAGTCTATGATCTTTTGGCTAACAAAAGAACCGTCAAAATTTCGGCGCACTCCGACGACGTAAATAGCTGCTGTTGGGCTGACACAGCATCTGGAAATATCCTAGTCAGCGCATCCGATGATACTTACATCAAAGTCTGGTATGTAAATCTCTTTTTTATGTTTTCAAAACTTGATTGTATAAAATGTTTTAGGGACCGTCGGTCTTTGGGCGCTTCCCGAAGACCTTCAGGGGTATTGGTCGGACACACGGAAGGAATTACATATGTTTCGGCCAAGGGCGATGGTCGATATATTATCTCAAATGGTAAAGATCAAGCCACACGGTTATGGGACCTGCGAAAGATGCGATCCAGTGCCGAATTTGACGAAATACAGCGCGACCGTAATGTTTATGGTATCCCGGAATTCGATTACAGGTTTGCAACTTGTCATACCATGCATAGTTTCGAGAATGTCTCCTTACCAATTCTGACAGGTACCCGTATTACCCTGAACCGCACTACGCAGCACATCCAAAGGACTGCAGTGTTATGACTTATCGAGGACACAGTGTACTTCGTACTCTCATCAGATGTCACTTCAGCCCTGCGGAAACCACAGGACAGCAATACATATACTCTGGTTCTGCCGATGGAAACATTCACGTAAATAGCACAATCTTTCCAAACTTTTTATTGCATCCCATTTACACACCATCTTCGACTTATAGATATGGTCACTTGATGGAAGAGTGGTGCACGTTTTGGATAGGTCCAAAACTCTGCCGGCATCGTTTTCTCCCTCTGGAGTAGAGCCTGAGGCCCCGCGGCGCATCGGTCCAAGTGATCAAGACACATACATTTGTGTGCGCGACGTCAGTTGGCACTCACAGGTATTGCTCTCCCCTGATTATTTATTTTTGTGACATATCTGATGGTGGAATCAGGAACCTGTAATGCTCAGTGCCGGTTGGGAACATGCACGAGGTGGTACCGTCATTGCGAGACACGAATTTAAAGGGCTGTCGAAAACCACTCGGTCGCTAGAGGACTGGGTAGAGAAGGATCAGTCAGAAGCCGCCGAAAACTCATTACGGAGGTCTTCTCGATTGCGCTCGCGCCAACTGCACGTACCCGGTACTTATTATGACATTGACGAAGAAGACGACGAAGATTGAAATGTTGTTCTGGACATTTCCTGCGAAAATTATTGACGATGCTAGGGTCAGATTTGTATTATCAAGTGTTGGAGATGTAATTGTACACATTTTGTATATTGTAGTATGGGCATAGTAACAACACCCCTAAAACCATTGTGCCTGTGCGTGAACTCCGAAAGATATGTGAAAAGTTAACCCCATGAATGGAAAAAGAGAAAAAAAAACAATTATTGCATTACAGGAACGCCACATATGGCACCGAAATCGTGATCAGGACCGGCCGGGGTTTGGATAGCCTAAGGACTTGGCCATCATATGAGGTCAGTGCTGGGTCGATTACGCACGTATGTGTTGATTTGGCTGGAGCAACTTGGCCACTGGCTTCTGCACGTATGCGCACCTCTGTTGCTTTACGGTGACCACATGCCTCAATGACATCTGTACACATCGTATCATACATGATGCATCCATCTCCTTGCCACATTTATTCTGCGTTCGCCAGGTTCTGTTGACGTTTCCAGAGATTGCAATCAATATGCACTAGAAGATTGATCAGCGACCCTGTGTGTTGAAAGGATGGAAATCAACAAAGGTAACTCGATGGAGCGACCTGGGAACCGAAGCTATTCCTATTCCCAAGTTCGCAAGGCTCAAGAATATGCTGTGCGAAGGTAGCCTGGAATGGAAAATAGGGCTCAACTGCGGTGGATTTTGGCTGAATCAACTAAAGGAAGAATTTCGACGAGAAAAAAAGCTGAGCAAAATTATCCGAAGGGTATCCACGTAGGGATATTTGAGGCTTCTTATCACCGGGGGTAATCCATACAAGTCGCAGAGACAGAATGACCCCCACGCATGAACTATGATCATGTATCTGTCAAACCATATTCGTCACTCGGTCCTAATCGCAATACATATCTAGCTCGACACTCGACCGGCTAGTTGGGATATTTGTTTAGAGTACGTTCATTGATGGATGTTTCGGACTAACTGTGGACGAGAACCGGTTTCAAGCATGCACGACGTGGGTCTCAACGGTGAGCTTTCGTTTGAAAACCTCATGGACATCGCTGACAGGCTGGGATTGAGCAAGATTTAATAGCAGTGGCGTTACCATGCGCAAGCCTCGTATTTTTTCTTTTTCTTTCCCTGTCTAAAAGGGAAATTTGTTCCTTCGTGTTTCGGCCAAAAGCTTAGCGCCCCGGTCGCCATTACCGCAGTCAATTTGGTATAAATGTGTGGCTATCAACGGCGTGGCGTACCTGATCTCCTTTGTCTCTTTGCTATATAATTAACCTCTCCAATATAACACATGCTCCATCGTGGCTGGGCACTAGGAACTCTGGAAATCTATCTGGGCTAGCATCATATAAAAGCTTCCATACTCCTGCCTCACATCGCCTTTTCCGCCCAGCCCAGCTATAAAAGCCTCCTGACTCTTGCCTCTCTCTTGCATGGCTTCCCTCACATATTGGCATACAGACCAGATGGATTATTCACACAACACTGGCTCATACTCGTCGTCGTCGTCGCAGGCAGGCTTTCCATGCGACCTCCCCGAATTATATCATGATCAAACCTGGCCGTCGCCCACATCAGCGACCTCGTCGAATTTTATCTCAACACCACCTGCAGATTTACAGCAGCAAATGGCCTGGCACAATGCCAGCACCAAATCACTACCTTATTACCCTCCTTCAGAATGGCATGAATCGTCAACACGCCCCTCTATTGCCCCGATCGATACCAATTGCAATTGGAAGCAGCAGTTTAATCCCCACAGAGTTGCCGAACAGCCTTCTATACTTTTTACGCCTTTGGAAAACTTCGATGCGATAATGCAGAGCTTTTCGCAGCAGACCTCGTTTCCGCAAAGTTCCCAGCCCGAGACAGGGTCCAATTTTAGATTTTCTCCACCTTCGTTGACTTCCTCTCCCGCAACAACAACCAACATTCTACCGCCCAAATTTCCACCGGGGGTATCAACATTGCGCAAGCCAAAGAGAACCCGATCTCCTGGATCACAAATTCATCATCCAGCTGGATTGAAAATTCATCAACCTCGTCCATCGCGGCAAATACCAATCGTCTCACTTTCAAAGTTGGCGGCGGCCTGTGACAGCATTCCCATTCAATCGCGAACAAAGAAGTCGAAGTCAGGGAGTTCAAACACCCGTTCTTCCTTATCATCCACATCTCTCGCAGGCGTAACACACCCGTCATATAACTACCATTCCGTCCACGCTCAATCCCTTCAAATGGGAATGTCCAATGTTCATGCCAAGTTGAACGCATGTCGTTGTGGATGCATCCAATAGCTCCATCAGTACTCTTCAATTCTCATTACGTCTCACTTGTTTATTCTGGCACATACACACATACGCATTTGTACTTTTATCATAACAATCATTAGCGTCGCGTAACATACAATACAATACAACACGAATAGAAGGATGCTTATAATACAAATCAAGACATTTTTGTACATACAAAGGAGTTATGAGAGATGGAAAAAGAACCAGAGAATCCGGGTGTGTGGTGTCGCAGAGGAATCGAAGACAGGTATATCGCTTGAGAAGGTTACTCCAGTGAAACCTAAATTGGTCTCTAGTGATGATGATGATAATGATTGATGGAGACTAATTTAGGACGCGTGCCTGTAGCTTGTATCGTGTGTCACTTGAGAGAGAAAATAAATGGCCAGAAAACACCTCAAAGCCCGTCCAATTATGACAAGCCACAAGTATAGGCAGCGTTATGAATGCATCGTTTAGATTGAATTGATGTTTTCCCTGCCCTGTACGGCGTTATTATCGCTCCACTTGTTTGCGAAACAAAATCATACAACGGCTTACTTGGCTGCGGGATGAGGTAACTTCAAAGTTGCTTGAAGGTGGCTGATGCTGATTCAGAGATTGCGCCGAAAATACATCAGGAGAGTATGCGCCGTTTACACCGTAACTTCCAGCAATAGATGGGTTACCGTTGTTCGCGTTTGTGTAAGAGGTATCGCAAGCGGGGTGGCTATCATATTTATCCAGTATACTCGGCGAAAGGTCAAGATCATCCACGAGCCACTTTTTAAGATCGGGGAAGTCCATTGGCATCGGAGATTCCACGGGCGCGGACGTGTTCTTCGTTCCAGAAGTCCAGGATTGGTGCGAAACAGAAACAATTTGGTCGTAATATAACTGTGAGCATTCATTCGAGGCTTCATTCGTCAAGTTATAGTACATCCCAGGGAACCCTTCTAATGCCGGCGCAATATTGTTGTTGATCAAGTCGTAAGCTTGGCTTCGTTCGAACTCATTCATAAGGTGGTTCTCGTCTGCGTTTGTGTCAAAGTCATGAAGTATAGAGGAACTATTCTCCAGTTCCAACATAGAATCCTGGATTTGAGAAGGAAATTCAAAGTACCCCGCAATGAAGTCATCAGGTGATGGCAAGAAATCCGAAAGAGAGCTAGAAACTGATAAAGAACCCGAAGCCGACAAAGAACCAGCCTCGTCCAAATTATCATCTTTAGAGGTATTGCAAGGCAAAGAGAACTCGGGGCATGGAGGTTCAGATTCCCAGTCAGTGTCAGTCCCAGAGGATGAAGTCTTAGTGGTAGCGTCGGTTTGGGATCGGCTGTCATCGAAGATATCCGGGGAAGATTTAGAAACAGGTTCAAGAAAGCGTCGCCTGACATTGGTTAATGTGACGGAAGAACGTTTCAGAATTCGTGATTTTTTGTCCTGGGTCTTTGGAGGTTTTTTTCCAGTAGCAGGACGCCCGCGAGGCTTAAGACAAGGAGTATTTTCTTGCATTTCATATGAGTAAGTTTCCTGTTTGACGGTAACGGGAGTCGTCTGCGAGTATATAAAATTATTGTGAACAAAAAATAACAAGTTATATGCGCTGACATGCCTTTGCTGCAAGTTGCGCTTGCGCTTGAGCCTGTGCCTGGGCTTTCATAGCTCGTCCTCTGATCAGATTCGTGTGCTTGTCCTCTTTTGCCACCCGGAGGCCTAATAATATTAATTAGTGTGGCTTATTTGATATCGCCTAGCAGATGTATACCACCTCTCGAATGAAAGTAGTCATAGATGTGTCTTCTGTCGACACAATACCTTTCTTGGAAATCCTTCCTGACTGCAAAAGTGGGCATTTTTGCCCCAGGAACTATGAGTTCTTCCATTTCAGCTACCAGGTCTGGACCTAGGCGTATGGCGAGACGCTGTGGATTCACCCGTCGCGTCTTCGGACGACCATCGTCAGTCAAGTCCCAAAACGTGTCGTCAAAATTATCTCTGGATGGCTCGCGATTTCTTTTCCTGAAGTTGTTAGATTCAGTGAAGTCCTCAGTATTAGACGGTGTCTCAGGAGTAAATCTATCAAGAGGGCTGGAAGGTGGTGTCGCCATAGTATGAAAAGTAAGAAAGAAACACCCTGAGATGAGGGTCCATTTCCAAACTTGGAAAGTATATAAACGCGTCTCAATTTACATCACGTGCATCGCCGGCTACCGGAATGAAGTATGACGTAAACAAATTGGGCGCTTTTTCCTTCCTCGCTCTTCCGCTTAAAAGTACAGACTGGCGGCAAATACAACTGTAAAAAGCATCAGTCGATTTTTTCGCGTAGGCTCATTATTCACTTACTGTCTCGTTTAATTTTGATTTGTGCTTCTTCCATTTTTTTGAATAACTCTGCGTCGCCGATAACTCGAGCAGCATCCCTGACTTCTCTGCATGTTTCGTCTAGGCGAGTAATAACGCGAACTATAGTGCCTTCTGCAACGTCGGTCAAAGCAGTAATCTGCTCAAATGGCTGGAATGTAGTAGATTCATCCTCTGATACAAGTCAGATAGAATTTGATCACTCACCATCCCTTTTGCCCACTCATACACCACTTCAACCAGTCCAAATTTAAGGTCGGAACGGAATTCTTCCACAGATACTTTGTGGAAGTCCTGGATGCGACCTACTCTTTCGCTGATAGCCAAAATTGCATCGCGTCCTGTTTCAAGTTTTGAAGATAGGACAGGTTCAACATCTGTTTTCTCTTGGAAAACAAAACACGACAGCAGCGCTACGACTTCTTCAGGTTCATAACCTGCCAAAGTATTTTCCAAAATAAGTTCTGTCAAAACTAACTCGTTTGCAGAATTAATCTAGACTTGTTTGAGCTTTCACGGGGCGCGTTTATTAACGAGTCACACACCTCGCATGCAACACGGCCTTTGAGCTGGATTGTAGAGTTTTCATCTATAAATTTGAGATCTTTCAAAACCCCGATTCGTTGTTCATAGTCAGGAATAAGCTCCAGGTTTTGATCCGAGAGAGCAAGTTTCAGATAGGCAATGTTAGATTCCAGAACCTTCTGACCGTGTACTACTCGATACTATAATGATGTCAGGGGTGTTTCACAAAACGGCAAGGGACTCACATGGTTAACAAAATCGGGGCAATGAACGCAGGAGTATTCTCCGAGCTTGTTCGCAAGAGAATCTCGAGCACGAAGGATTTCTTGAAATTCTAATGAACGCATGCGACTCCAGTCTACTTCTGGTATGGATCCCGTGTCCGACCATTCCTCGACAATGGCAGCTAACGATCTAACAGCTTCTCTCATACGTGAAATACGATGTCGGTCAACGATTTCATTCACTTCAACCTGGCGATGAAATTGATTCGTCTTCTGAGTTTTTTTTTGTTAACGTTGTATACGTACCTTGATCACACGGTTACTGAGCATAGCAATGCTAGTAAGCGGAACTGCTCTAAGTTCGTATTCGCCATCTTCAACCCGCAAACTAGTCGGATCCAGCGGCCATGTCGGTGGAACTACTTCTGTGTCGATATCTGCGAATGCGAATGAGATTTGGACATGATTCCACAGAAAAAAAGTCCAAATTACCATCTTTTCCGCTCTTGGTATTGGGATGCACCCAGGCAAGAACAAAATATGTCTTTATTTTGGTCAATATTCCCGAGTCTAACGCCTGAACAGGCGCCTGTTTAAGGAGCACAGCTATACTGTTCCGATGAAAATGCTAACGGCCCACAGTTAACTAAGGGATAAAAGATATAATACCGGATAATAAAATAAACTCACTCCATCACGCAAAACGATAACGCGTCCAGCTGCAAGTAACTTAGAACCTTGAGGATGTCCTAATGCCATCTCTAGCTGCGTCTGATTATTCTCCACAATTTTCCGAGAAGCTTCATAGTGACCGAAGATGTCAGGTAGACAGTTGGGACAATCCAATTTTGGCAAAGTAGACAATATCTTCTCGTTCTGAAATTGAAAATCTTGCAGGTCAATAGAATTACGCAGAGCGATGTGTGAAACAAACCTCTATCACTTTCTTCTGTTGCTCGGGAAGAAGACGCTGAGACGAATTTTCGGAAAAACTACGCTTAATCATTTCCTCGACTCGTAGAGCTTCTACGCGCAACAAGTTGAGTATCATGTTATAGGTCAGTCGGAACTGTGATGATAACTTTCCAGGCGTGCCAAGCATCATGGTATGCAGGGTAGTTTGCTACAGTCCTTTAATTAATTACATATTTCGCAAATTCTAAAAGGAGGTCCCATACCTCTGGAAGGCTATCATTGGCTACAATTATCACTGTTCCAGTCGGGTCTAACCCACGTCGTCCGGCGCGTCCAGCCATCTGAGTATATTCTCCGGGAAGGATATCTCGGAAATTGCGACCATCATGCTTCCTGATGCTCGAAAACACTACACATTTAGCAGGCATGTTAACGCCCTGGATAAACGTATTATGATACTGCGGCGGGAAATATATAATTTGTTCTTACCATTGCAAATGTTTCAGTAGCGAACAAAATTTTTACTAGACCGCGCGCGAATAATATTTCTACAAGCTGAATAATCATTTCATTTAACTGGAAACCACGGAAGATAAGGAGCATATGATTCACCTCTTTGACGAGCGGTAGAAGACCTCCATGATGTATTCCTATACCTCGGGATAATAAATCCCTCGTCCTCACAATTTGAGGTAGCTTCTTGTCCGACCCTAACGTACAGGTCAGTAATATATGTCGTCAAGATACTCGACAAACTCATGCCTTTTAACCGGGAAAGAGCCTTTTCAATCGCAACGTGAACTTCACTCTTCTCTACAGATGTGCATAAATCTGCGTTCGTGAGAGTGGCTGCGTTCTCCTCGCATTTTTTCTTGGAGAATGTAAAAACCACTACCGGAAGAAGTGCTTTCTTGCGCAAATGTCCCAATAGATGGACATACAAGTTCTTGTCTGCAGCTGCATGGATGGTGCGTGAGGGTGCTCCTCCTCCTCCGCGACCCCTCTGAGCAACCGGTGCACCCCTCCCCCCTCGAGCCGGAGGGCCACCACGTTGTTGTCCTCGCTGTGCGGGAGCGGCACCCCTCGCACCAACTCGTTGGACTGGAGGTAAGCCAGCAGCCTCTCTTTCTTTGTCTTGCTTACGGCGCAACGCTTCTCCGGCTTCTTTGTACCTAGACAAGGATAAGGAGTATGCTTGATGAGTAAAAGCATTCGCATACCCTTGGGAAACAAAATTTCTCTGTGCGTCAACAATTTTGTACATTTCTCGGCCTGCATATAAATAATGTTCCAATGGGACCGGTCTCTGGGGTGTAGATATCACGTAGATGTCTTTCTTCTTCGTTCGCCTACAGGGAAATTAGCCATATACGTTTAAGTCATCAGGAATTTCCATACCCGACCCAATCTGCAAACTCTTTCGTATTGGGGACAGTTGCAGACAATAAAATGATACTAACATGTTCTGGCAACATGATAATAACTTCTTCCCAGACAACTCCTCTCTAAAGTACACTGATTCTTGTCTCTTCTGTGCTGCAAGGTAAGGTTACATACCTCTGCATCGTTCACATAATGAACTTCATCAAAAATAACAAACTCTACGTCTCGAATCAAATCAGCACCCTTATACAACATACTGCGAAGAATTTCCGTAGTCATGATCAAGCAGCTAGCTTCAGGATTAATTTGCACATCACCCGTCAAAATTCCAACGGAGGATGCTGTGAAAGTCTGTTTAAAGTCGCGGAATTTCTGATTTGAGAGTGCTTTGATCGGAGAGGTATAAATAGCCCTGAAGAACTAAATGAAAATCACTTGTCTCCACAAAAACATACTCCATACCTTGTCATATGCTTTTCTGCTAATGCTATAGCATACTCGGCGACGACAGTCTTACCAGCGGAAGTATGAGCCGCAACGAAGACTGAATCACCCATTTCAAGATGGTAAACTGCTTGTTTTTGAAAGGTATCAAGCTCGAAGGGATACTGTAACAGTGCAGGTTAACACTTCCCCTAAACTGAAAGAACACTAACCAACTGACCTTGTGGGCCATTTCGGGTACAAGCTCATGGAAGTTGGTTAGTGGTGTATTGACGTCGATGACATGCGCCCAGTCGCGTTTCTGAGGCGGACGTTTAATACGTCGTTTCTTCACTCCTACTGGTCGTATATTCGAACGCTGTAGAAGTTGAATATAACGCTAATCCATATTTTAGATAGATTTACCGAAGTAGGTAAAAGGTTATCGATGTTGTTAGATTGGTCCAATGGTGCCTCCTGATCTCCCTCGACGTCTTCGCCATTAGCATCCTGAGAAAAGGTGATCAAACTGGTGAAGGAAAGCTAATTAAGCGGACACACCTCCTCTTCAGCATCGGATTTCCCATCCATCTCTCCGTCAATAGCCACCAGTTCTTCATCTTCCACTGGGTCTCCGGGTAGTCGTAAGCCCCGTTCGAACCCTGGTGGCACCGACCTGAAGCCCTTGATGACATTGCCACTCGTTTTGTCATTCGCTAACTCTTCCGTAGGGTCGTCAAATCCTCCTGGCCAGAAAGGAACATATCCTGACTTCCCTCTAACAAAGTTTTTACTGGGTCCAGGCGCACGATTGAGCGATGTAGAAGTAGAACCAGCGGAAGGACGAGAAGATGCTATCTAACAAAAGGAAAAATAAAAATTTGGGCTTCATTTACGTAAAATCTCACATAAATCCAACCTCCATATACCCAGTAACCTTTCCATCCAAGCCAGATCGAACAAATGATAAGGCAGTCGGTGGGGGCGCAGGTTTTGACGTCAGGAGGTCCGGGACATTTATCTTATGGTCCCAGTGTCTAGTGAATAAATGATTAGATATCGATGTCGGTCAATCGTTATAAAAAGCATCTTCTAACATTTGATATGATGGGAGCCATTTCGGTGGAATGGACGGGGGTGGCAGCAATAAAAGTTTCTCGATGTCGTTGTGGATCTCTGTGGTTTCTGGGGGAGACGCGAGTTGAAGACGTTCCAAGATGGCAGACGCCTTCTGCGCGTCCGGATGTATAATCTGGTCAACGACATCTATACATGACTTGGGGTCCATTTTGCAAGGTGACGGCTATGTTTCGTCTATGGCCAGAGATTACAATGAACTAACATCCAGTTCCAAGCTTGAGTTGGATATCATGGATCAATAATGGTCTAAATAGATGCACAGCCACTCAGTCATACAAATAGGATTGATTAAGCACTTGATTATTTAAATTTAAAGCTATAGTAAATGGTATAAACCCAAAAATTATACACTATATACAGTGACGATTGATAAAGTGACGACGAGCGTGCAAACCTTCAAGGTCATCGCTTGACCTTTTTGCGAGCGTAAACACATTGCAGCCGAGTGTATTGAGTAGTTTTGCGTTCTGCTATCTCTATCATCATATTCTTCTCTAGTTCGTCGACCAGATCTTCAGGAAGTCCACTCCCGAGTAATAGAGGACGGCCAGAACGCACAAAAGCCTGATATAAAAGGAAAGGTGTGAGGGTCATGAATACTCACGTTCAATAATTAATCATACTTTGACATCTTCTTGCATCTTCGCATAGAAACGTATCATGAATTCAGAGTCGTCGGGGGACGGAGGTGGGGCAACGACGGGTAACCAGAATTCTCGGTAAACAATATCTTCAAATAAGGGGTTGGCCGTCACCCAGTCGTATAGGTGCGTTGCAGCGTCGACATCGCCCCCAATTTCTTTGATGGCCTTTCTCATAAACTCCATCCAACGTGCCCACCATGGTGGCCCTATTTCGTCTGTACCTATTTCGATCCTGCGGTGGTCTTTATCATACATATGGAAGTCAAATTCGGAAATATCGACGAGGCCGCCATGTCTCAAAACGAAGCCTATTTGATCGACAAGGAGATGATAGTCCTTGATCTATAGGTTGGCAGGATTAAGTAGCAGATATCTACAGATGAGATAAAACTCACTCCAGATGATATAAGGCGAGCATGAACAACGTTAAAATCACCGTAAAAATGTTCCAACCCAAGGTTGACATCATCCACTTCGCTCCTAAAAATAACTTTGAATAACTTTGAATAAGTGTAGGGGTGGGGATATTTACCTTACGTTGGGAGGCATTGAACTACAGATACCATCAATTGAGAGAAAGGCAAAGAATAATAAAGGACTTACGGCGATTGCATTGGTATGAGATCGACTGCAACCGCACTACAATGAGGGAAGTCTCGAGCAACATCCATAATCCTGATTACTTTTTAGAATAGCGTTGAAAAGGTAATTCTGCACATAATTACCAGCTTCCGCTGCCACAGCCGATATCCAAGCACGCCTTGATTTCTCCTGGTACATTATCTGTCATGACAGAAGCCATGGGTGGAACATATTTTCCACCCATGATATCTACGAACATTGTGTGTTGCTTGTCTGAAAGAACGATTTAACATGCAGAATGAACCCAGAAAAATCAGGACGAACCTAAGCGATCCAACTCCTCATCGTCCGCGGGTAGGCGGTACACATCGGAATAGTTGTTTAAATTCCGTCCGTATTCTTGTCGATAGATATGTGCTTGCATTGAGTCCGTCAAAGATATGACAGAAACTGGCGATCCAGAGCGTCTTTCATAAGATGTAACTGAGCTTTGACTGATCCCAGTTTCGCTATAACCAAGATCAGAGACGACGGATTGATTGTCACTTTCCGAGTCAGTGTCTATGTCCATTACGGGGTAAGGATATAAGCCAGATGCGAGCCTTAAGTCATAGAGAAGATTTATATCCCCCAGCTCTCCAGGTGAGCCTAGCGTGCGAGCAAAATTCGGCGGATATTTTCAGGTGCCCCGAGGAAGAGCGAAACGTGGCAACGAGGGCAGAACAAGTACCTTCCGTCCTTATTACCTGTAAGGTAGCTATTCAAGATTTTCTGTCTAAATTGCCTGGAGCTTCAAGCGGAATTAGAAATGCGGCTCTAGCCGGTCTTACACCGGACAGCCATGGTAGCTCGCGTGAGTCTTTCGTTGTAACTCACCAGACCCAAGGATATGCTTTCGAAACTGTCCTGCTCCCTGGAAAACATCAAGGAAGTAAATCTAAACCCTTAAGTCTGTAACACCGTGGAGGGAGTCACGGACATTGGCGAAAGCTTCTGCTTGCTATAGTTAGCCCCTAATACCCACGCACTCAAGTACGGGACGGCTCAGTGGTCAATCCCTGCTCCGAAAGCACTTCACAGACCCAAGGTTCATACGAGAATACTATCTTGTCTTTCTTGCCATTTTCCCGGGTCACGTCTCTCTTGAGCATTGGTCTATGCGGGGCACATAACACGAGTTATTCGCAGACCTTGGACAAATAGCTTGGACTTTTTGATGAGCACGCTGGTCGTATCTTTACTCCATTATATCCTCCCATCCAATCTTTGGATTAATTATCTGTGGCACCAGTCTCGTGAATATCAGCTTATCGGATAAACATAACTGTGCCAGTTCCTGCTCCCTGTTTGTTGTTCCTGTCGCGCTTGAGTTGAGTTTTGACCGGAGGAGGGAAAACAGCTTTATATGTTTACCGAAAAGCAACAGCAAAGACTAGATACGGTATGTATTGCTGACGGTATCATTTGATTATACATATTGTGCCTTTGAATTTTTGAATTATCTTCTTAACTCACAGGAGTCCACAGGATCAAATGCCGTGCCTTAAGTGCATAACAAACAAGTTTCAAAATGGATGCGGCTGGAGGGAAGCGCTATTTCCTCCGGTGGTTAGACCAAAGTACATATATGTTTTGTCCATTGTCCTCTATGACTAATAGCGGATTCAGTATGAGGACTACAGAGTTATGGAGCTGTCATAGTGCTGTAGGACGTCATATTTGCCGTGATCCTCCAAAAGTCTACTCAAGGAGATCCCTCATCAGTTGGGAGTTGATGCCGAGGTCGCACTGGATGACCTTGACCAAGCGAGTACGTGCATTATGATTCACAAAATGGGATATCTTTTCGAGGCAAACAAGCTTCAGATGCTGTTGCCTTAAGTTCTGTCTCGTCTTTCTTTCTAATTTTACATTCTCCAGAAAACCCAGCCTGGGACATGCGAGGACATGCGTCGAACAAAATTTGAACCAAATATGATATTGACAGCGCGGTCAATTGCAATTGTCCGAGTTTCCGATATCCGATATCTTTCCTCAAAATGTGGCAATTATTGATCTCGGCAAAACATCTTCACAGAGTCGAGAAAGCTTAAATAATCGAGAAACGATTCGACACCATCTTCCATTTGCTTAGCGAGTCATACCAGAAGAAAGCCAGTGACCAATACGCCTTGACAGGCGGTACGTGCAGATATATGCGTATACGGTATACGAATACTCATCCATAAATACGCTACAGAGAGAAAGTGATGTATAAATAGTCCATCATTCAGAGCTTAGAGCCACCATGTTCATTAACGTCTCTTCAACTCCGCGAAACGCTTAGCAAGCAAGTCAAATTCGTCTTCAACAGGAGGAGGTGATGATACTTTCTTGGTATCAAGAGGTTTCGTGGCAGTCGTACTAGGGCTTGCATCTTGACCTTTCTCTTTGGCCTTGTCCTTGTCTTCCTTTTCTTCTTCCAGCTTTTTATCTAATGCCTCAGGCTGACTATTTTCTTCAGGAGATTCCTAAGACGTGGGTGAACTTTCAATGTTTCTCTCACAATGGTCATATATCCACCGAAATATCTTACTTTGACGTCCTCATCTGAGTTCACAGGCGTTAGCTCATCAGGCGTTGACCACGGTACCCCATATGCTTTCGCTATTTCTCGGAGATAAGCGTCGACCAAAGCTGAAGAAGGTGTGGCCACTGATAACTTGCTAACTACCTATAAAATCAAAGAAGAAGACAGGAGTAATTAGTGTCGGTCTTTAGTTGGGGAGCAGATTTATAACGACGATGTCAACTTACACGATTGCTCACGCAGCCATCACGGTTCTCCATGACAGCCAGAGAGAATTCTCGGCCGTATTTGTGCATGAGTAGCTCGCGTAGTATATGAAGCTCTGGCATAAAGGTCAGCAAGTATCGAGGGACAGCAACGTGTGGTGCGATAAACCTTTCAGTTCAGTTCTAGGGGCAGCATGAATAACACTACAGACGCCCTCAGCAATACCTTCGTGACGCCTCAAAAGCTGTATCAGTCCTTAGAGTAGCATTTAGCTCACCTGGGTCCGGTGTACGGGTGCTGCAGAATTAATCAGCAGCGCACGAAGGAATCAAATGCATCTAAGGTATACTTCTGGTCAAGGAGACCAAACCGCGCTAGAAGAAGTTCGCAGTAGAGTTCTAAAAGTTCGAGTAGTTCCAAGTGGATATCCTCATTAATAACTGCAGCAACCCAAGGGTCATTACAACGAGTCTTATAATTAAAATATCCAAGACGACGACGCACTTGTTTCCACCTTGATGCGCGCCGTTTCAACTTTCCCCCTTTCTAAAAGGTTTGCAATATCTCTGCGAGATGCCTTGGCTTGTGCTTCTTTCTTCTGCTGAAGCGTACGCAGGCGTTGAACAGATAGCCTGAAAGACGATCTTGGTGAATGAATGCCATTTGACGCGTGTTTTATGAAGTTGACATTACCGAATCTGAACCTTTAGACAAAGCCATCACTGTGAGCCATATTCTTGAGCACCAGAGTCGCGCTAAACACGACTCTGGTTTCCTTCCTCTGCCAATCATGGCCAGCTTCGTTAGGACCTCACCTTAGCTTTGGTGGAGTTCCACATCAATGTCATCTTCTATAACACCGTTCATGGCAACATAGGAAAGATCAGGACAAACATTGAGTAAAATAGAGATAGTTTCTAGTTTGTTACCTTGGTTTAGGTGTCAAATAGAATCGGTAGAGTAGATCCTAGAGTTATCGTCGAGGAAAGTAGATAAATAATAGGAGCGCCCGCCCAGGAACGGATGTCGCAGAGGCTTCTGGTCAACATACGCAAATGATGTAAACTTGCCTAACTAGGCAAGTTTCCGGTAGATGACTCTGTCGTCAGCAACAGCAGGTTTACTGTTCAACAGAGAACACCGGGTGCTTCAGATTAAGTCTGTTTATCTATTCCTGTCAAAACTTGATATACGAAGTATTGCCCCTTCTATTTCAACAGAAATAATCCAAATTTCAAATCAAACAAAGAAATAGAGTCCTGACTTGTTGATAAGGTTCCAACCGCATAGTATATTTACTGTGTAGTATATACAGTTTTAACCGTGTATATATATGTATATATAGGCTATTTGGGCATACTGTGTTGAATTTCCTAAATATATGGTACACAGTTTTTGTATAGTTACCCAAATACACCGATTTCAATATAAGTAAACTATATGGTTCGAGCCATACTTGTTGACCGGTTCTCTCCAAGAGATCATCTTTATCTGTTTAGTCTGAGCACGGAAATCAAAAAGGTTCTCGATGGCACCGGGACTGACTGATTGTCAGCGATATTATGTGACAAGGCGGCGTTTGATGGTTGCAAGTAACTTCCTTCACCTGAACGACAATGGTCACATTTACTTTCTATTGAGCATCGATGCCAGGGCCAGGTTATTTCTCACATTTCTTGCTATTTCTTTCTCTTTAACAGCTACATCAACGTCGGAACCTAACAAGTCTCTTCTGGGACACATTCGCACATCTAGCTTGGTCTCTATTTATGGCATTGGCTATGGCTTCCCTGACACACTCTCAGGCTGTGCGCCAGTCGTTGCACCTCCATATCACCCCTGCGCCCTACCAGTCGTCCTCAGACACCGTTCTTACCCCCAAATCGATACCCCTACCGAATACCACACTCGAAGAGCCAGGATCGCCAACGAGTCAAATGCCAGATCGCATTATCTTCTCCGTCCTTTGTATGTACGATTATTCGGGTCAAGGAGAGGAAGGTCTTTTACCCTTCAAGAAGAATCAAATACTAGACATTGTCAAGCGTGATGATACAGGCTGGTGGGCCGCTATGCCAGAGGGTGGTACGGTGGTGGGATGGATCCCTCAGGCATTTGTAAGCCCGCTATCGGAGGACATGGCTAGAAAGCTTCGAAACGTGCGCGAAGAGGTTCGAATGGCAGAATTCGAGGCAGAAAGACTTTACAACTCGGCCCCATTTGAGATCAATCTCCCTTTGTTTGATACGGATTCTGCCAATACTTCACCTTCGCTTGAGGGATATGAAGTCTATATGGTGCGCTATTCGTTGATATCTCTCCTACTAGTAATTGCAATTGCTCACGCTAGTCGACAGAAACGCACGATCATTACACATGCTCAGAGCGCACTTGACGAATACGCAACCACAGCGCAAGCAGCCTCTGGAAATCTTTCTCCTCCACAAATATCCCGACGACCCAGTTGTACCCGGGCGCCACCCTCACCAACCTCGCCTATGCCTTATCCACCTTCATCATCTCGCGATAAACCAACGCCACCAACGCCTCCACCTTCTGATGACGCAAATAAGAAAAAGCGCAGTATCAGACGTCGACCTCTCATAGTCGATGACAATCCAACACTTAGGAGATTCAATTCGTTCCTCGAATCCAAAGATATGGAGGCAATTGAAAGACTGTCAACACCTAATCTTTCGGGAACTTTTGGCTCCATCTCGAGACGTACGAGGGAGGACAAACAGCAGAAGAGGAAGGAGACTAACAGAAATAAAGACCTACCGAGTTCTCCAGGCAGCAAACCTCGGTACCTGCGATTAATGCACGAGAAGGACATTGACGCAGATGACAAGGGAAATATACGATCTGCTACGATACACGCTCTTATCGAGAGGTTAACGACACATGCTGCAATGATTGATTCCAGGAGTGAGTTTTCACGAATCTAACAGAAATTGTTTCTGAACCACCGTTTCTTGCTTCTAGAACTGATTGAATATACTAATTTTACCAAAATATTTCTTACGACATTTCGCACATTTATGACTGCAAACCAACTATTCGAATTGCTTGTTGACCGGTTCAACATGAAGACACCTAAATCCCTCTCAGATCCTGAATATAAAGATTGGCGAACGAATCTCCGTGAACCCGTACGCCGACGAATACTGGAAATTTTTGCACTCTGGCTTGAGAACTACCTTCTATTGGAAGAAGAACCACATATAGCACAGCGTCTGACAGATTTTCTGAGTACCCTTAAACCTCCGTATAGCTCAACTGCTGATGCACTCATCAAAGATATCGAGCGTCTGGTAAGATATTATCACTGGTTACTAATTCGTTCACTAAATAATATGTCATGTAAATTCTTAGACTTTTGCCATTCCTGCCGATATGTCGGCTTCTAGCAAGCAGCAAAAAACTAGAAAGGTAAAGGTCAACAAGAACGACCTTTTGAAGCTCAGCCCCTCTTTACTTGCTGAGCATCTTACGCTCTATGAGCACGCACTGTACGCCAAAATTACCCCGCCAGAATGCCTATCATATGCGAAGACTCAAAGTGGTGAAAAAGTGGCCAGGCTGGTGGAGTTTTGTAGTACCTATGATAAACTGGCTGGCTGGGTGAAAGGCAGCGTCCTGACTACCGACGTCCTTCTGAAACGCGCGGAAACTGTTGACTTTTGGATAAAAGTAGCAGAGGTATGTTCATCAATCTTGTTTTAAATTGAATCCAGGCGCTCATCTTATTGGTGTTTGGAAAGAAATGTCGGTCCTTGAATAATTTTGCGTCATTGAGCGCAATTATTGTTGCATTGTCAAGCACTGTATTGACAAACTTGCATCTAACATGGGTACATGTAAAGCGGAAATCTCAGCTGGATGCGTTAACCCAACATAACGCGCCTGATGGTGGTTTCGCTGGCTATCGTGCATTGCTGGCACAAGTGGAAGGTCCTTGTGTCCCGTTCATCACGATGTATCTTTCCGATATCCTACGCGCCCAAGAACAGTTCTCTCCAGATGACGGCAAAGTCTTATTTTATCAACGGGCACGATGGTACGAAATCATCAACAACATGCTGAAATTCCAAGCGCGGAAGTACACAATTACCCTTAATGACTCTATGAAGGCTTTCATGGATGTTCATTTGCGAGGTGTTCTTCGAGATGATGAGTGGTTTTGGACGAAGAGCCAGGAAGTCCAGCGAATAGAGCTTGCGCATGCAGATATACGAAAAGGTTTAGAGGCAGCAGGATTCTGAAGGCAACCATGTATATATATATATTTCCTCAGTCACTCACACACGTATAGGTACATACTAATAGCCTCAGGGCACCAGTGTAAAATGTTATAATTGTAAATTAAATGTAGTTGACACAATGTTATGTCGAATGTAGTAGAAGTCTTATCAAAGAAGATGCTAGCACCCTAGGAAGCTTGCGGAACTTTCACATAGAAACAAAGATGTTGGGCATATGTAGTGAAAATAGTATATCCCAAAACGTCCAAAAAAAAAGAAATCATGACAAAGGTATGCTAATACGGTACAAAGAGAAGCAGGACAGTCGAAAAGGAGTGTCCAAACTGGACAGTACAAAAGAAAGGTACGAGCGTGATGGCAGAGAATTAACAATTGCAAGCCTCTTGCTGGCCTGAGGAACCAGTCTGCTTATTCAGGTCGACGCCAGCCCTTCCACCTGGAGAAGCCCGTGCTGCCCCAGCTCGTGTCGCACTAGGCGCCGTTAGAGGCAATTTCTGGGCTGGAAATGGAATGATTGAGAAGAACTTGGTTGTACGAGATTGATGGAAACATACCAATGGCAGTGAAGATCTCAGTTACACCCTCACCGGTCTTTGCGCTCGTTTCTGTCCACATAAGGCCCTCCTCATCAGCATATTTCTTCGCCTCTTCTTCTGACACTTGACGACGGGCTGCCAGATCCAACTTGTTCCCACATAGGGCAATCACTATCGAGGGATCAGCCTGTCGTTGGAGCTCTCTTATCCATGTACGGGCCTTCTCCAATGACGCTGATTGTGTAATGTCGTATACGACGACTGCGCAGTTGGCGTTGCGATAATACATGGGGGCCTACGACGTAAAAATAAGAAAAGATGCTCTCGAAGCATATAACACATCACGTACTAAGGACTGATAAACGACTCCAGTCAGCGTCATTTCCACTGGATAAGAATGCTGCTTAACACACCTTGTAGCGCTCTTGCCCAGCTGTATCCCTGCTTTATATGAGAACTATGGAACGGGCACAGAAAACAAAGTAACGGACCATATTTCGAACTTAACAGTTGATTGATCGTCAAGTGTGACTGTCTGCGTTAGAAAAGCAGCTTTTGAACGAGTCAGATAGGCGCACGGATAGACAACTAAGTTTATGCTGACCCCCAATTGTGCTTTCACGATAGTCATCGAACTGGTCTTTCACGAACCGCAGAACGAGACTTGCCAGATATTAGCTGACGTAGTTTGGATCGCAGTGGTGTCAGACCGACCTTGATTTACCAACAGCAGATTCACCTAGGAGGACAAGAAGTTAAAGTAGTGTCGGCATCAAAGAGCGGTTAAAACTGACCTAGAAGGACGAGTTTGAACTGAAATTGTTTGGACATGGTAGTTAAGAACAGAGTATTAGCAGGACGCTTGCACCGCAGCCTGACCCCATACGGCACCCTGTCCAGGCTCGGCGTTTCCCGGTTGGTCACTCCAAGGCCCTTCCGTTTTTCTCTTCCCTTACTCTCAACGCTCATCATCACCTCTTCTTGTCTGTTCTTCGTCTTCAACTTGCCCTGAGTTCTGAGTTTTTGAGCTCTTACTCCCTCTTCAGTCGTGCAGGAGCCTGTCGCCCGCTTTCAGTCAGCCGCAGTCTCGTACAAGATCTCGTCCTCAGTTCCACGTCACAACTCTGATTGATCTGTCTTTTGAGAAGAAAAATTCATGAATCGTCATCATCCCTACGGTTCTCCAGGTCGTCGGGGAAATAATTCTCCTGGCCCAGATAGAGTCCATCGTTACCCAGATAGAGGCGGTCCGCCAGGCAGAGGAAGAGGTGGTTTTTCAAGAGGTCGTGGAGGATACGGAAATTTTGATCAAAACATGAACGGCCACAATATTTATGACCAAGCTGCCCATCAAGGGGATTATGGTGGCTACAATAGTTACGAGCATCCTCCGCCGAACAGCGCTCAGCCCTATTATCAAAACAACACTTATGCAGACTCAACGCCTGCAAGTTTTCCTCCTACGAACCTTCAGTCTGCCGGATACAACCAGGCTTATCCTAAATTTGAAGGTGCGCTACAGTTAAGACTAAATTTAAACAATAAAGGATAGGAGAGAAGAACATCTCAGTTTATGCGAATTTGAGGCACGCGGCAATAGGCAAACTTTCCGTGCATGAACACTTGCAGCCATGTGTCTGCGTAAGGACATAAGGACAGCTGTATGCTGCCTCTGACATGATCCGCGGATGCCCTCAGTATGGTGAATCTGGAAAATCGTAAAAAATCGGCGCAAGTCCTTGTCCCTGAGTGTCCTCCGATTGGCTCTTGAGACTTTAAAAGCGTTGCCCTTTCTGCGTGCTTCGCTTCTGCTACGTCCTATCTTGCTTGATTTTCTCTCTGCGCTTTCTTGTTAAGTTTCTCACATCTGTCCTATTTCACCTTGTTAGACGGGCCTGGAGCATTTGACGACGAAGATCGAAACCGGCGTCCCATTAGGAAGGAAAGAGATGACAAAGTCCATGATTCAATTATTGAAGAACGTATACAACGGGAAAGACCTTGCCGTACACTCTTTATCCGTAATATAAAGGCAAGTGACCTTGAATCATGAGTTTTATGCCTCTATTCTGTCCCAAATTTTCATTTTTGGGTTCTCTGGGAAGGCGGAATAAGCATGCTAATGTTGAATTTTATCAGTATGAAACCCCTAGTGATGATGTGCGCCGAATATTTGAAGAACATGGTGAAATCAAAACTTTTTTTGATCTTATTTCCACACGAGGCATGGTGTTTGTCACATACGTGAGTTCTTGCATTGTTAGGAGGCTTCCTTTGTGACTAAGTTCACGTCAGTTTGACTTACGAGCAGCGGAGAGGGCCCGAGATCGTCTTCAAGGGTCAGAGATTAGTGGCCGGCCTGTGAGTTTTCAATGTGCGTTCGCATGGTTAAAGCCTGATCAATCTTTTCGATTTTAGATTGATGTACATTATTCACTCCCCCGAGATGACCAAAAAGGAAATGACCGTGAAAAAAACCAGGTACGGGTTGAGTACTTCATTTCCAAAGAGTATAAAGTGAAATCTTTCGTAGCAATTCCAAGGGACTATACAAGTCACTCTACGGAATTCAAATTCCGGGCTACCTATTGACGACAACGAAGTGCGCCGGAAATTCCAACAATTTGGTGATGTCAAATCCGTAAAGCCTGTTGGGGACCGCATCGAGTATGTTTTATGGATGAATAGTTGAGACATGCACTGATAGTATCATAGTTCTCGGTATGTTGAATTCTACGATATTCGCGCCTGTACAGAAGCACATGACCGTCTTCGCCATCAACCATTACAAGATGGACTGATGGATATCGTCTTTTCTTGGGATGAGTCCATGTCTGGGGGTCATCATCGGTATGTTTGGAATATACTCATTTTGGCGATGGATCTTTACCTATCAATATTAGTGAGGGAAAAGACTGGGAAGATCGAAGCGGCATGCGAGGAGGAGGTAACAGAGGGCGGGGAAGAGGACGAGGCGGAGGCGGAAGGGGCAGAGATGACGATGACGGTGATCATCGCAGGAATGATTACGGCCGTCAAGGTCAAGGTCAAGACCGTGATCACAGGAATCGTGGCCGATATGACGATGATCGAGGAGGTAGACAAGGACCTGGACAACAGGGTGGATACGGAGGAGATCGATACTGGAATAACAACAATAATCGCGGATATGGCGGAGTTCCTCCTCCTCCTAATAGCGGTGGTGCAAATGGATATGGTGGACCTCCTCCTGGCAACTACGGTGCTGGTGGCTATGGTGGTCCACCACCACCACCACCTGCAGCAGCTGTGAGTATTTACTACCCACTGTTTTTGCAGATTGACTCATAGATGTACCATAGCCTACCGATGATAGGTTGGAACAGGCAAGAAAAGTTCAGCAGGTGGGCTATTTTCTGGTGGCAACTGTGTTATAGTATTCACCCGTCAATCTAGCTTCTGGCTGCCCTAAAACAACCAGCTCCCGCTCCTCCACCAGCGGCTGCTCCGACAATGCCTCAGTTGTCGTCAATGCCCCCTGCTGCTAACACATATTATCCTCCGGCTCCGGGTCCAGCTCCTTACCAGTCACCGGCCAATCCCTACGGGGCACCAGCTGCACCTCCCGCCAGCGCGCCTCCTCCTGCCGCCCCCCTATCAAATCCTGCTTTAGCTAATCTGCCCCCAAATATTCTCGCGCTTATACAGTCGGCTCAGCAGCAGCAGCAACAGCGACCCCCTGGGCCTCCAGGGGGCCAAGGGTTTGGCATGCCACCACCACCGCATATGATGGGTGCCCCTCAAGGAGCACCAATGGGCGGACCTCCTCCAGGAAATAATAACCCCCAATACCAACAACTAATGGCATATCTTGTGAGTGAATTTCTCTTTCTTTCACGCCCTAATACTTAAGAGTTATATTTCCCTGCTCAGCAATCTCAAGCAGCCGCTCAAGCGACCGGCAAGTAATAGTAGTAACGAAGATGACCCCTAAAATATTCTTCTTGCTTATCTTTATAACATTATATTCTTCCGCTGTGCCATACTTTGGATGTTTTCTTGCAGTATCTTCTAGCATTTTGTAGTAGTACTTACTTACGTGGACGTGATACGGATTTGAAATGCATGCATGACGCGGTGCACCGGCGATTTAGTTCCTTATGTAAACGTCATTGTTCCAGCACCCATATTTATCGCCTGTCTGAAGCTTTCCGTTTCTCATAACTCTTTCTCTCTCCATCACTCACTATGCTGCGCCTGTCTGCCTGCTCGCTTAGGCCCGCGACCCAATCTACAACTCTTCTGCTAGCAGCACGAAGAGCTCCGGCCAATGGATCTACATACCGTCAATTTAGCGGTCTCTCGCATATGTTCAAGAGACCAACCATCTCCAGCTCTCCAATAACATCGTCTTTGTTCAAGAACTCTGGATGGAAGAGATTCCTAATGACCGACAGACCCATGGTGCAGCAGGAAACACCTCTTGATTGGAAACGACTGGGAATTACAGCTGTAGGCAGTCTATTTTCTCTAAAATTGTCTTGTATGCTTAACAAGAACAATTCAGGCTGGTGTAGCTGGTGCGGTCGTAGTCATCAACGGAGTTCTCAACAGAGACACTCGGGACCCTCTCACTCCTGCAGAGAGAAGCTTACTAAACGATACGTTCAAGTATACCGGCGGAGGATTAGCCCTCACGGCATTGGCTGCTCGAGGCCTTTTCCAGTCTGGTGTTGCTTTCCGTATCATGGCAGCCAATCCATGTAAGCATGACTATTTTATTGCATATTGAATGACTCGTGTTAATCATGCGTTAAGGGCTTGTTCTTGGTGTCAGTCTCGTAGGAAGTATCGGAACCATGATGGGCACGATTTATACACCTCCAGAGAAGACGTTCCAGAAACATTTGTTTTGGCTGGTGAGTCTCAACGTCTTTGAGTTGTGCAAGTGCTTACATTATGTAGGGATTTAATGCCTGCCAAGCTGCAACTCTTAGTCCTTTGTTCTTCTTTAGTCCTGCAATTCTTTCACGAGCTGCTTTGTATACCGTCGGTGTTGTTGGTTCAATCTCATATGTCGGCGCAACTGCCACGTACGTGTCTCTTTTGATGTAGCGTTTTCCGTTCTAAAATATGATTTTAGCAATGACAAGTATCTCAATCTCGGAGGACCTCTTTTGGCCGGTGTAACAGTAGTCGCTCTCAGTTCCCTGGCGCCCATGGTTCTTCCAATGGGCCTCCGTGCCCTTGCCATCTCTGAATCCATCTCCCTGTACGGAGGTCTTGCTGTCTTCGGGGGTTTTGTCCTTTATGAGTGAGTTAACCGTACTACATTCCAAACGTTACACATAACTGACTTTCTTTTCAGCACGCAAAAGATTTTACAGCATGCCCGCATGGCCGAGCGTGGTGTAATCAAAGCAGACCCTATCAAGGAATCTATTAGTCTGGAGCTCGACATGATAAATATCTTGTATGTGCCTTTCAGATATAGGAATGGTATTTCCTGCTAAAAGTTGCATCCAATACAGCATCCGTCTTGTACAGATTTTGGCGATGCAGCAAAATAGGAAAAAGTAGTAGGATTGATGATGTCCAATTTCACAGACCGAACAAAAGCTACCCGTCTGTTCAACATCTATTTCATAGCGTATAATGTATCCATACTCAACGAATCACATTTAAATGTATTTTTAACCATTATCATCAATTTATCTAGCTAATGGAACAGAGGAACAAACGCCTTAAACTAACCATTGCACAGCTTTAACTATGAAGACCCTGATTTTCCGAGGCTTTCTAAGATCTTGACAAAACCTCCAGGGTCCACAATCTCTGTACCACCATAAGTCACTCGTTTGCCTGTTTTGTTCGCCCACTCCTCCAGGTTACCATATTCCACATAGCCTGCACCCCCAACAACGAATACCATACCTTCTGCAAAAGCCATACGCTTTCCGCGACTCACTCCGCTGCTTCCTGGAGCACCGGGCATCCCGCCATGAGCATTCCGCGGTGCTCGTGGGTCGAGGAAAATGTACTCGTCTGTTTCCGCCAATGATTGGTTGGAAGCAGCAGAAGAATCCATGAGCGCTTCTGTCAGACGGGTGACAGGGAAAAGTTTGTTGGTAGGTAAGAAATTTTTGACTCCAGAAATCAAGGTATCAAATCGGCCGTCTTTGAGTTGGTTAGTAAGCTGTCGTTCATATACGTGTGTCAGTCATGCTATTATGATGATGAAAACCAGTATCACCAAAGATGTTGACTTACCCTATTACCCAAAGCACTAAAACCTTTGAACAACTCTCCACCCTGATTCGCCACACTCCCGAGTGAAGGCGTCGAAGTACCAGTCGCGCCTGAGCTAATGCTCGAAGTCATCCGCGAAATCTCGCGGGTCCTCCGTACATAGTCGAACGCAGAGACATCCGCGCCGGCAGTTTTGAGCTCCTTTTCCAGCTCGGTAACGTCGTCTTTAGTTATTGTGTTGTCTGGTGCCGAGAGGTAAAAGACAAGGACGAGACGGAGTTTGTCCACGGGAGTTAGTTCGCCGTCAGGTCTCGAAGCGCGTAAGAACTCGAGGATGCTCGCGGTTGTCTGTTCGTAAAGTCAGGAATGAATGACTATGTGACTGAAATACAAGGCCTGCCTACCTGTTTTGATATAGCCTCTTCTGTGCTGAAAAGCTCGTCGAGTGCGCGTTTCTTGATCTGCTCCAGGAGTGCCGTGGCGATGTTCATGTGGGTATCCAAAGTCGCCTTCCGGGCAGTAAGTTCTGGTAATTGTGTAATAGCAGTTTTCAGATGCGCAGCATTAGTTGTGAGATCCCTTTATACAGAAAGAAAGTATGATCAGCAGCGTTCTAACCGCCTGAGGACTCGCGAAGTCGATAACATACAACCGTGATATATCATTGACATCGCTGACACCGGTGCTCCTCGTAATCTCAGCGGCGTCTTGCTTATATTTGTTGAGTTCAGCGTCAATTTCTTCTGCTACTTGTGGGAAAGGGTTGGCTGCGTTTTGGGCCCAGAAGAAGTCTTTAGAATCCAAATCATAAGATTTCTTAGTTTGTTGTTGGGATACGGTAACACGGTTGAGTTTGATCTCTAGACAATCAGACACGAGAGCTTGGTATGTCCAACCGTGTGCAAGAACGGATACTAAATCGACATTTCGGTCTAGGATGAGGAGGACTAGATAGAGTATTTTCGTTAGGAAGGACGAAAATAAAGCAATGTGGGTGGTTATAAGCACGTACGAGGGCGCTGGAGATTTGACAGACCAGTGGAATCTTGAGAAAATATGGATGTCGTGCCTGACGTCGATCGTCCCGCTGAAAGGATAGCATCTCGAATCTTCGTCTCTAATTTCTTTGCAATCATCTCGGCAGCATTACCCCTAGGCGCACGAATATATGGTACATGACCTGAGGACGTTGACATTATTGACAGAAGAATAACATTTTGCAAGGCCTACCTGTCGTAGCAACCGCACTGAACAAACCATTGGCGACCCGTTCAATCTCCTCTTCTATCTGCTGCTCGGTGGAAGAAGGCGAGTTGAGGATGGTATATGAGGAGACAGGGCCTGTAGAATTGGATTGCGCGGAAGTGCCTACGGCGGTGGCTGGAGTTGGAGGTGGAGGTGGCAGAAGAGAGAAGAGAGATGACGAAGGCGCAATGAAAGATAGGTATTGATCAACAACCTAATTCATTGTGCCATCTTAGCTATTTGAAGGAAGAAAATATGAAGCATGACGGACCTGTTCAACTAGTTCTCCTGTACCATCCTGTGCTACAGATGCTGCAAGTTCTTCAAGTAATGCACGCGGTAAGGGCTCGACGAAGTTGAGATGGAAGGATTCGTATAAGGATTTCTGCAAATCCTGCGCTATTCGGCGGATGTTCTCCAACGTCGGGGAAACAAAATAGACGGCAGGAACGTCAGGAAGCGCGGGACGTAGCGAATGAAGTTGTCTGTAGTCCTTTGGTCAATATAGTTGTTCTCATAAAATATACCCCAAACTTACACGTGGAGGGTTACCCCTGCATCACGTAGATCCTGAACACGCAGAACGGTCGCCAAAACATCCTTCGTTTGCTGATCCAACACTAATATCTTCCATATCGGAGGGGCTGATACTGGAGGGGTCTTGAATCCTGCATTTCCCTTCCCAGCTGTTGCAGCAGGGGTTTCTACAGGCTGATTGAGGTTAAGCAAATTAAGGAGCGCATTTGTCTGCGCCCGTTGGAGAGTTGGAGGTGCTGTTTGCTATACTGCTATTTAATATCAACGTGAATATGTCGCAGTTTTCCGATAGTTTACTGACCTGTCGTAACGCGCTCGCCATGGCGAGACAAGTTGGAAGCGATGTTGTTGGAGAGTTTAAAGGAGCAAGCAGCAGTGTACTGTATCAACCACGTGACCCAATCTATAACAGCGATTTTAATTTCTTCTTTTCTACCGTTTCCACTCGCAACGAACAATACGGTGAAGAATGTGCCCATAATGTGAACACGAAAACTTATTCTTGAATGTGGGCGGTCGAGTCGATAAGAATTCCATGAGTTCACGTTTCTACGGTCTCCTCGAGTTTGGGAATCTCACATGGGTGCCTGGGAGCCAACAATTCCAATCCGCCGTCAGCACCAGTGTTTTCGACATCAAATGAGGTCAGAATGATATGTGAACAGAAAGTGTTATCAGGCGCGTAACTGCCATGATTTACGTCATTGCTCCTGCGTGGCTGGACGTAGTCGTCGATAACGGTGAGCACAGAGGAAAAGTCTTCTTTGAGGATTACAATAGCCATGCCAACTCCTTGTTGTGCATTCGTTATCAGAGGATTTACAGACAATTACTACGTGGATTTCCTTGTCCGTCTAAATGCGCCCGAAGTACTAAGTTTCCTGGGAGACAACGTGCCGCTCCAGAATAGCACACAGTGGCCTACTGAGAAACTTTTGGCTTTCTCTTTTTCCCGACCATCTGCGCACCCTCCAGTAAACCCTCAAAACATCAGCTTTTACCTGCTCGTCGCGTCCAAGTCGCGCTCCGAGGGAGATAAATAAAAAAACGTAAAGGTTGGTTTCCTTTTTAGGAAATGATGATTCTTTGGTTCGAAATGTTAATAGGTCCTTAGCGCATTTCTTCTTCCTTTTGTATACCCTTGACCGCTCAGGTCGCTATGCTGTCTATTTCTCATGACATTTTATATCCTTTACGACCACGAAACGAAATAAACGACAATGGCATTCCCCCTTCTACTTCCACGCCTTCTGGCCTTGATCCTTCTCTATTAACATCGTCCAGTCCGACAGCGACATCTACACCCATACAGGATACCTCTCTTTCATTCCCTGGTTCTTTAAATACAGGAGAAGTGGCTACTACTCTTGTCTTTACCTCTATCTTTCCCGTTGCGACAGTTACGCAGTCCAACGCAACTCTTACCTATTACTCCCAAACAATTATCTCCCAAGAAACATCCCTACCTTCAAACGTATTACCGAGCGACCCTATAATGTCGTCTTCATTGGCCTCCATATCCTCGACTTCATCTCCTGCGTTCAGCACTTCATCATCTTCGTTACAATCTATCTCAGGAGGGGTTTGTGCAGGGAGTGGGCTAGATTCCGCGGCCACTGGTATACTATCCGTGCTGATAGTGTCCAGTGGAATCGGTCTGATACTATGGGTGCGTCTAATAGCAACCTATTATGGGTATCAAATTATTAATTTTCATGAATCTGCCAGATCATATTCGCCATTTTGAGGCCTCGTTTTCGTCAAGTTTATGCCTTGCGGGAATGGTTCGTTCAACAAGAGTGAGCTTTGAAAGATTCATTAAAATATGAACCTACTAACAGGCATTCTTTAGCCTTCGTCCACGACCGCTTGGGTCTTCATTTTTTGCTTTCCTGTTTCCCAAAGTTCCTCTGGTTCCTGACGTTCCTTCCGACCTCTCGGATGCTGGCCGTTCAGCTGCACAAGATGCCAAACTCTTTCCATCTGACGAAGAGTTAAGCCAACGTACGTTATGGGTAGCATTGATGATTGTTCTTGGCTGGTCATTCCTAGCGTTGGCCGGAGCTCTCCCCCTTTACCTCGTTAATACCCCATGCATCGGAGACCTTCCTTCGGATGTTGTTTCGCAAGGTTTCTCTGCCCCTCCTGGCAGCCTCAGCTCACCTTCCGGTGCCGTTTTCGAAGGTAGTTATTCGACTCTCAACAACCTCAGTCTACTTCGGCTTTTAAGGTTATTTGACCTTGGTCAGCTAACCAAGCTGGACGGTTCGAGAATATTTCGAAGAGAAGTTCTTTCTAAACCTGACCCCTTCAATGCACATATCCGTGTCATTGTCCTGACAGCATTGACCATCCTTCTTGGACTTTTGCCCCCACTGATAAAGATCATCAAGGAATTCAATAAAGTTGTGGCCTATAGACAACGATGGTTGGAGTACAAGTGTGAAGGAAAGGACATGGGATGGTTGAGTGCTAGGTCTGCACCTGGATTTAGGTTATGGGGCGAGAAGCAATTGAAGGACTACCTGGTGAAGATTGGTTTAAGCTCTACGTTGAACGAGTCCGGGAGTAGGAATGCCAATGGTACTCGCGCAAGAAATGGAGAAAAGAGAACTAGGAGAAGGGAGGAAGAGCAACCACTTAATCGAGCAGATGATTCCCCGAACAATGCAGAGGTGGATATTCAGAGTCTGTTTTCCATCGGGTGAGTTTTACGAGGTTCATGAAAATGACTTTGATCTGACTTATTGCCAGTGATACCCAACGTCTAGCCCTCCTTATAGACGAGCGAGATGAGATTCTAGAGAACCTCGAAATTTCAGAAACAAAATATATCAGTTCTTTCCGCGTTACCACCCCTGATCCATCCATTTTAGACTTTGTCCCTCCTCCCCCACCTGCCGACCCCAATAGACCATACATCAGTCGACCTTTACCTCTGGGACCCCAACAACGACAAACCCGCGGACGACGGCACAGAAACCGTGCATTTGCAGCATCTTCTCTGGCTCCTACCTCCTTCGTAGCCCCATCGTCGTATTACAAACTTCGGGGCGTATCGGGCGTCAGCGGCGGTAGGTTCGCGGAAGCTGGAGGTGTCGAGAACCGACATCAAAGTCTTGCAGACTCTATCAACTCGAGGGTTATAGGCAGCCGATTCATGGAAGTGAATCGGAACTCAGTGGCCTACGGTCGACTTCCTTTAGGTAGCCATGTCGGCGTCGAGAAAGACGGCGAGCTGGGGCCCATAGCGGGGCATGGAAGTTGGCTGCCGCATATCCCTGATCCGCGATTGTTTGGGCCGAATTATGGGTTGACGTCATATGACAACATGGAGGTTGATGAACATGGCGTTGTACAGGTTATACCTGAACAAGCCGAAGAGGAATGGGTGGATTTGTCGACTGAGCTCCCGGACGAATCTGAAACGGATTATAACGGTATACCTCCGGACCAAGCTGGTCCTTCGTCATTTTTACGACGCCCTCGAACACCTAAATCAGACCCCCCTCCGTCGACGAGACGGGAGACCTTCCCTTTACGACAAGAGCGCGTCGATCTTGAATCTGTTCCTCCTCCCCATCTCAGACTGCAGCCTTCGGCCCCTTTCGTACGACCTCTAGATGGCGTTGGGTTTCAAGACCTTGGAGTTGTATATTCAGAAATACAAAATTGGCGCTCAAAGCTCAAAATTATTAATGCGGAAATTGCTGACGCACAGCGAGATTGCTATAATGATATTGCAGCTGGAACGGGCGTCAACGGGTGGTTGATGGTTGGGAGAGGACTGCGGCATATCCCTGGCATCCAGATGATTGAGGGCAGGGCGAAAGAGGATATCAGATGGGATGTGTTGCAGAATGAGAGAAGTCGAATGGATTCAGCTGTGATGTGGGCTGTCATTGGTATTGTGGCGGTCATTCTCGCCGCTGCTTGTGAGTTCAATCTTCATAAAATTGCTCGTTTTTAAACTAATAAAATGGCGCTTATGATTCCTAGTAACTGCGGCTGTTGGTCTCTCGCTTTCATCAGCGCCTGATGTTGCTCATTATATTCCTTTCCTCCGGCCTTTGGTGACAGCCAATCCGATAGCAGCAGGTGTTGCTACCGTCTTTGCACCTGCGGTCGCTGCTACTCTCTTCATTGCCCTTGGCTTAAGTGTTATCCGCAGTTAGTCCCTTTTTTATTTTATTTTCCCATTTAAATACTAACCTGTACGCATTAGTGGTGGCCAATATCCATGGTTCTGTCTCTGTATCGGGCAACCAACTTCTCGTGTTCAAAATCACCTTTTTTGTTTTGACTGCTATTGGCGCTGTCTGGCTTATTGCAATCGGCGCCATTCTATTTGCAATGCAAGCCTTGAATACTAACCTAGACGTGACCAGGTCGATCACTAATGGCTCTGTGTATATGGCCGTGCTCGCTCTTGCTATTGTTATCAATATTGCTATTATTTTACCCGCCCTTCTTATGCTACAGCCAATGCGACTTTGGAGAGTTCTAAGAGCCGAGAAGCAGGCTATTACTCCTAGACAGCGCTTCCGAGGTATGTTCAGTCAAACTCTATTTGGGATACATATTGACAGGTTCTGGTAGCTGTGTACCCGAGAACATATGATCCGTCATATGCCATTGGAGCTTGTGCTCTAGCCCTTGTGTTCGCCTCTACGTTTTCCCTGATTTTCCCTCTTATGGCTCCTGCTGTCGTACTTCTGGTATTCCTCACATTAATTGGTAAGTCCTTGTTGTTGATTGGAGGCTTGTTTTCCATACTAACAGACGCTGTCAGCGCATCGCTTCTTGGTCGGATATGTTTATGCTCGCACACACTCGCAAACTGGTGGCCTTCTGCAAATATGGCTCCTTCGGCGCTTCGGAACCCTTCTTTCACTCCAGCCTATCCTGTTGGGATTGATAGTTTTGACACTGCGATTCTGGATAGAAGGCGGCATCCTCGTCGGCTGTGGAGTTTTCGTTATAATTTTTGTGGAGTCGTATGCCCATTGGAAGACCAAGCTGCCCGGCCGCAAATCGTTGAGCCCAATCACACAAAATTCATTAGATACGTTCGAGACCGCCGCAGACCGGTATATCAACGTGGAAACAGACACATCCAATGGGAGCAGTCTTCCTGGTACTCGGACCCGTGGCTCCATGGCTTCTGTTCTTGAAATGATGAGTATCACCTTGGCCGTGATGCCTTCGTCTTCTACATACAAAGGCGCTATACCTCTTCGTGCGTTTTTTTACTGTCATTTTCTAATTTGGAAGATCGTCCCTGCTGATCATCCATTTACAGAAACTGAAACCCTGGACGATCTAACTGCTACAGAACGCGCGGCACGTACACATCCCGATGCCCCACCGCGCCTACCTCCTCTGCCGTTTACAGATCACGCAGAAGATATGGCAGGCATTATGTACGCGCCTGAGTTGATTGCTCCCCCTCCGATTATCTGGCTTCCGAATGATTCTGCAGGTGTTGCACGGTCGGAAGCTGTTGACTTGCAAAAGTACCATGATCTACAGGTGACGCTAGATGTGCGTGCTAAGGAGGATGTGACTGGAAGAAGATCGACGTCTACACGGCGAGCATCAAGATGACAAGTATTTTCTGTATTGTATGTACATAGGGTTGTGGAATTTGAAATCCTAATGAAATCCAGAGTGGTCTAGACCTGTAAATCGGCCCTTGAGCTTGACGTCATAATAGACGCCATTGCCGTACTTTGATCCGCATATGGAATGACCCAAGCGCTGTTTGGGATTCAGAATACAGAGTTGGTCTAAATCTCGCAGGAATCCCAGCCAGGATCTAATAAACCTTTTCTGCTGCTGTATCGGGCAATTCAATGAAATGTTTTTTAAAGTATCGGTCTCGGTTTGATTTTACTATATAATCAACAAGAACAATCTTCACTTTTCCCTCGCACTTTCTTTCTCCCGCGAGCTGATATACACGACCAGCAGCATCCTTCTTTCCGACCTTTCTACACTCCTTTTTTCTTCCTCCAAATGTCAGATTCTACTCTTCAAAATGACAACAACGATCCTCTCGCGCTTTACACCCGTTCCTTGCACGACTATACGCTTGCACTCTGGACAGAGTCGCGAAGAATCGCAGAAGAGAAAGCAAGGGCCCGTCAAGAAACCAATGCTGCCTATCGCACCCAAGAACCACAGCTCACCGGCGGCAAGAAACCAGATCACAAAGATGAAGACCCATCGGACACGCCTTCATCATCATTGCCATCGAGTTCTTCTGATACCCAAACGTAGAAGAGCACACCCGCGCGTTACACATGGCTTGGTGGAGGACTGCAGGGATGTCGTCGCTCGGATCCCACCATTGATGTATTAGGTGCTGTCTTGCGCTCTCCCAAGCTGTCGGTAAATCGCTTGCTCGACGCTCTTTGTTGTTCTCCGAGTCTTTTTCATATCAGGCTCACATGCCTCCAGTCTCTTCATTTTTACAGGAATCTTTTATTATTGACGATCACGGTCATTAGACTTTCGACACACTACTTCTACGATTTCCATTGGTGATGGCACAATACAAGAAAGCGGCCATGCGGAATACCTCCCTTTCGACCGCAAAACCATTGGGAGTTTATCTAGCTGTCAAATTTTATTTTATTTCTTGATCTACACGCTCAGTACTCGGGCTCCAACTATCCCAGCTTTTAACCATTACAATCCTTCACTTTACGGCTCGTCGTTCTTGTTACTTGTCAGAACCCGGCCTGTATTACTAGCGACATCTTCAAAGTTTAACTATGCACCAAATTACAGGAATGAGATGTTACTACGGACATAGTTCCCAGCTGCTTCTTTCTGTTTCTGTAGCAACATTTATTTTTGTTGGCTGTTATACCACTTTGCCGCCCATCTGAACAAGGCGCCAGTATTACATTCAAAGACCTCGAAACGATAGCCGTTTCATAATGAACGATAGACTTGATTGGAGGCACTCCTAACTTATAACTTTCCAGCAAGCCGTCAGTTTAATTGAGCTCGGGGGATCCGTCACGAATAAGGTTCGCTCCGATCGGTATTGACCGTGGTAAAATATTATATAAGTTTACGTCATCGACATAAGGCACGGTCAAGCAGTTCTTCGGATTGGAGTCTCTCTTTCCCCAACTATCACAATAATGTCAGTGTTTAAGCGCTCTACCGTCGTTCTGCTGCAAATAATCATGCTCACTGCGTATAGCTCACATAAACACTCTAAACAATATTTCGGAGAGATACGGATCCTATTCTGCCAATCAATGCCCTCAGATATCCTGAACTTGGCCGAAACTCCTTGCGGCTGCATGGGAATTGATCACAAGGCGCTCCTCTGTGAGTGTCAAAGAAATTTGTCTGTGTGAAATCACTTTAGCTCACAGCTCAGCCCGCGTTAAGAAGGTATTTATAGCCTGTTAACCCCGGAGTAACAGAGTCTGTGGGAACCATCCCGACTTGTCGCGCTTTATATACTATTAAATTCGCTCAGTCCACTTGACTCGCTTTCGTCTTATCGATGCCTCTTCGCTGGCATGTATGGGCCATCGCCCCAGCCATCGTCCCAGCCATCGTGTCAGCCGCGATACAACCGTCGACGTTCACTGTACCAGGCGCCTTCCCTACATCCGTGTTCACAAAGTACTATAATCAGCCAACGGCGACCTCTGCACAACCCCAACCTGTCATTTCTGACCCTGTAAATGTAAGACAATTTTGAGAGTACAATGATGTTTCATCACGCTTATTCTCAGTGAAGCATGTAACATATCCGCTTTCTCTTACGGACCCAAACAATTTCCCGCTCAATGATACTGCGGATATTCGCCCGCTGCCACCAGTAGCTTCGCCTTCTCGCATTTTTGATCAAGCAGTTTCTCAGATATCGTCTATCGCGTCTAGCCCCATCTTTGCAACAGACACTTGCAGACGATGCCAGGCCGTACTTGAAGTTGGTAAATTTGTTTCTTTGGCGGTCCCATCAAAAGGACCGGCGTTCTTCATCGCGTTCTGTAAAGTGTTCCAGCTTACAAGTAATTGTGACCTAACTTATGGTCAAACCACCGGCACTGGGGCGGCTTTAACTCAAGTTTTGGCGGACGCAGATGTCGGAGGGTATGATGGCCAGGTATGCAAACCTAATTGATCTTTTCGTTTGAGTGTCATGCGTCATGTTCATGATTACAGGCTATTTGTCATCAGTTCTTTAATAATATGTGTCCCGCTGTACCAACCGTCGCTCTTAATTTGACCGGTTGGTTTGCGAAACCAAAGCCCAATCCTCTTCCTGCACCTAAGAAGAGGAGCGGGAAAAGGTTGAACGTTCTACATATCTCGGACTTTCATCTAGATCCACGTACGTATAAATATCGCCCCACCGTGTTTCAGTGATTGAACACCAATCAACAGGCTACGCGACCGGGTCTGAAGCTAACTGTACCTCTGGAACTTGCTGTCGCTCCAACGTACATAATGCCGTTAATCCCCAAACAGTGTTATCACCTGCGCCACGCTATGGAGCATATCACTGGCAAGGAAAATTTATAGCACAACGAATGTTGGTTGGTTTGCTGACGCGTTTTGTATGTTAGTGATACGCCATTGTCCTTGGGAATATCCGCCCTTGAAGCCATTCCCGTCCTGACTGGGACGCAAGGCAACGGATTTGCATGGACTATCTATACAGGTGATTTGGTTTCTCATGACCCAGAAAACCAACTTTCTAGGTAAATCTTTCATTGTGCTTCATTGCCGAACATACCCTGAGTTGTTACCAGATCATATATCGAATACGTTGAAGTAGGTATTCGCTATTCAGAATTTAGCAGTGCCGCTCTAATACTCGTGGAAGACTGTCCTTTATGATCTTTTCAAACGAATGCTTGGAACTGGGCCTGTGTATGCGGCATTGGGAAATCATGACACCGTTAATGTGTAAGTTTTCAGCTATGTGATGTTCCTCCTATATCTGTACGTTTACTCATTCCAACTCCAGAGCTTCAGACGCCCCACACTCCCTCGGCGGAGACCTTGGGCAACAATTCAGTTGGAATTATGACCATGTCGCTGCCCTCTGGGCACATGAGCAATGGCTTCCAGAAGCTGCGGTAGACCTGGCTCGCGCACATTACGCAGCGTATATGGTGAAGCGCCTTGACGGTCTTCGGATAATTACCTTGAACACTGATATGTGTACGCCCGACCTTATCTTCCTCAAGCCTGGATGATATCTAACTCACTACTGCTACTGCGCCTACAGGGTATCGGTAGGATTTCTTTGCAGGTTAATGATTTACTTGGCAGTATTCTGAAAATGTCACAGATCCAACGTCTTTAGTTATATAAACATGACGAATCCTGACGTATCCGGGATGCTTCGTTTCCTTACCGACGAACTCCAGGCTGCTGAAGATTCGGGAGATAGAGGTATGTTTATGGTCGTCATTAGCATCGTCATTTTATATCCGTGGAAGATTTGAACATTGCGTTTTTAATTTAGTCTGGATCATGGGACATGTACTCACTGGATGGGACGGAACCAATCCATTGACGAATCCCACTAATCTATGTAAAAAAAATTTCTTTGCATTTTGTGGTTTCTAGGGTGAAATGTTTTACTTACTTTTTCTTAGTTTACCAGATGTAAGTTGCTTGCGAATCGATATCACCCCAGATGATTAAACAAATCATTTATTTCAGCGTTGATCGTTTCAGTCCACATGTGATTGCAGGTAAGTCGTAATCTATCTCTGCAATTAAAAATAAGTTTACTGACATAAACGTGCACAAGGCATCTTTTTTGGACAGTGCGTCCCCGTCCTTTTGTTTCCTTGCTCTCCTGCTACTCCATATGCTCATATTTGATTCAAAGTACTCACGAGGACCAGATAAATGTACGTGTGTATCTGGTTTGAGATTTATCAGTCTCAATTAAACTAAATACATCTTTCAGATCTTCTACCAAAATAATGCTACATCGATGACTGCAGGTGACGCGGTAGCTCACTCATGGGTATGTACCATAAGGACGTTATAGAGACCCCGATTTTAAAATGGTTTCGTTAACAGATTGGCCCCTCGATCACACCCGGAACAAATCTTAACTCTGGTTTTAGAGTCTACGAAGTCGATTCCGCAGTAAGAATCTCTTACTTATTTTACAAGCGAAACGGACTCAATGAAGTTATACAGACGTTTGAAGTAATGGACGCTCACACGTACGCATGGCATTGCGTTTGTAGAAGGATGATACGATTTGCTGACTTCTTTCCTTTAGGTGGCGAGCTGATGTGAACGCTTTCCCGAGCTTGGATTCCCAAATCGCAGTTGGCCCAACCTTTGCTTATGAGTACAATACACGCCAGACCTATGGTGCTAACATAACCGGATGGGGTCCCAACGATCCTCTTAATGGAACGTGGTGGCATCTCGTCACTGAAGGTACGTCATTACCGCGTTAGACATTTTCTTAATGCAGATAAATGCTAAACGCCTGACTACTTTAGCTATGGAAGCTGACTCTAGTCTGGTCACCGTTAGTATATTTTCGAATTTTTATTATGAAGATATCCTTTGAACTTTTTATTTCATAGACTTTCAATACTTTCCAAGGGAAGAGCTCCGTGCGCACTCCCCCTTGCATAGGCGATTGCATAACTGCCAAAATCTGCTATATCAGAAGCGGCTCTGTGAGCATCGCAATGAAAAATTGCCAACAAGGATTCGGTTCGGTACAGTCCGGGGGTTAATTAAGTACATTTGCATTTGCATTCCGTAAATTATTACATGGGTATGTCATGATTGGAGTGGGCTATGTATCCATCTCAATAATTTAAGCGAGGGCAGGGTTGTTCTCGACGAAGTATTCGTGGCTGTCTGCGTTCATGATAGCTTTGGCGGGGTTGCTCTTGGCAAGACTCTTAGCAGCGGTTTGTCCGTAAGCGTAGTCGTCAGTGCCACCGTTAGTGGTGAAGTGAGAAGATTCGTGAACGATGGTTCCGGCCTATATGGATGAAGGCTGTCAGTCGTCAGTCTGCAATGCTGAGCGAATAGTCATACCTTGGAGTCGGTACCGGTGTTGGGGGCGTTCCAGAAAGCGCTGCAAAGGTAGACCTTGCCGAATCTGAGAATGTCTAGTCAGCATTCTGGTAAGCAAAATGCACAAACGAGTGAACTTACTGGGAGGGGTAGACGTAAGCATAAGAAGAATCAGTGCAAGAGCAGTCGTATGTGAAGCTGCTGAAGTTGTTGCTGTCGATGTTCTTGAAGTGGGAGAGGACGGTGGCCCTGCGGGCAGCGGTGTAGGCACTGAACCAGGTTGTGTATCTGGTGGAGGCTGCCGAGAGCGAGTTCACGTATCTATAGAGAAACAGAAATTTTAGTTTGTATTAAACCCAATGATCGATTTCGGCAACACTTACGAGTAGGCATTGGCGGCATAGGTCTCAGCGGATGCAATGGCAGGGTTGAGGAGAGTCTGTCTGGCAGCCGTGCAGCCAACGAAGGCGCGCTTGCTGAGACCAGATTCTTCGCGGCGGGCGACAGCGAGATTTCCGGCGACCGAGGCGGTGAGCACGGCAGGCTCTTGGGCATAGACGACACCGACTTCGTTGTTGTCCTTGACAATGTAGAAGGTGGAGTCAGCCTCGAAGTCATAAAGCCCAACGCCGGAAGAGGTGAAGTTGTATCCCTCGGACACTGTTGGGTTTTGGAAGTCAACATGCTTGGAACCAAAGAAGATAATATCTGCAAAGGTACTCACAGTCATGGGTAACAGAGACAGATGCTCCTGGTGCGAGGACAGTGTAGGCGCCGAGCTTTGCGGCAGCCTCAGGGGAGTACTTGACCTTGACACCGGTGAAAGCAGGCTTGCGTCCTTTGACGTCAGTGATGGAGAACTTGTTCGATGGGCGCTTGGAGAGCAGACTGCGGGGGTCATTCAAGACTTTGACGGTCTCGGAACCGGTGTTGGTAATGGTGGCGACAAGCTTGAGGTTCTCCACACCAGTGGCAGCGCTTGGTCCTGTAGTCGGATATCAGCGTTGCAGTTGAGAATTTGTAGCTTCAGAAAGTACCTGAAAGCTTCAAGGACAAAGATGGATCTGCGGAGACAGAGACAGCCGCGAGGACGAGAGCTGCTAAGAGGGTGCGGGGTGCAGAGAACATGGTTGTGTAGGAGATGAGGAGTGTCGAATCAAGCTAGTTCGTAATTATCAGGCTTGATGACTTCTCCCTTTTATAAGCCCACAACGACGAAAGAGTCCAAGAAATATGTATACTTGGCAGGTCGAGCACCACTTGCATTGCGGTAGGTATACGCTGCAAGATTTCGTATTCAGGCAAAGATATTAGGCCCACACCAAGCTCATCGACGAAGGCAATCGCGTTATCGAGTAGCCCGCATGACTCGCAAAAATGATATGAGCGCCCAGGTCGTACAGTGACGTATTAGGCGCCATAAGGCTCGTATACAAGTGGGTCCGAGTCATTGAAGACCAGAAAGGAGCCAAGAAAAAAATGTTGTTTAACAAGCAACAAAATCCAACAAAATGCTATATGTCGGTAAACAGCATCGGATAGGGACGAGTCCTTTTTTCGGGATATATGCATATGCACGCTATAGCAGGTAGTATTGAATTGAAGTGAGGATTGATGCGCCAGCCCGCAAAAGGAAGGGAGAAGCATGTGGCAAGAAGAGATAGAGAAAGATGGACCACGCTGGCAGGAGACAAAGAAGCAGGGTCAGCAGATAAGATAAGATCTACAATCGTCATTAGTCATAGGCCGTCCACCTTCTCTCTCTGTAACCAATGCTGAACCACACACTGCTTCCAGTCGAAATATGGCTTGAAATATTCGACTGGGCAACTTATAATCATAACATTTCACTCGATGAGTCGACTCCTTTTCAGCAAATTCCAGACAACAACCGCGACCCAAACTTGCAGGTCAGACTAGCGTTATCGCAGGTCTGTCGTACATGGAGAAAGTGGACGCTCCAAGCACTGTACACAGACATTAAGATAAGACATGGCATGCACGCGCTGCAGAGGGTTTTAGAGCGACATGAGCAATCTCGCGATTCTGTTAGGCGCTACGGAGAAATGGTTGGTTAATCATCCATGACACCGCGTCGCTAGCTTCCAAACGCATGTTTCTTTCTTTCTATTTCATATAGGTATATCGCGTGGTTCTTCCGTATCAAAGTACAGTAACTGGTCCATCTGGACAGTCCAAGCAAACTCAATCGGTCGACATACTTGAATTGTGTCCCCATTTGCACACCCTCCTTCGGCCGCAGCATTCGATACTTGACGGTCTTTCCTTTGATTGGGAAGCGACCAATGTTTCTCTGCCGTCGCTCAAACGACTTGAGTGGTGGCATCATAACGAGGCCGAACGGTCGGGAGGCATTAATTCACTTGGTGCGGTCTTGCGGAGCTCACCCAACATCCAGTATCTTTTCATCGGCGGTGTGGTAGGCCCAAACCATGTCTGCATGGAACCAGAGCAACTCGTCCTCCCTAAACTCCAGAGACTCCGTTTACACATTAGAAGCGGGTTACTCACCCGACAAATAATTATGCGCTGGTCTTTACCGTCATTAACACACCTTATCCTTGACTCGCCTCCAATCAAAGATGGGCTTCAAGAGATATGGCATGCATTTGGCCACCAGCTCGAAGTAGTTGAACTTGGGAAGCATGTTCGCTTCTTAATGTCCGACGAACTTTCGCTGTGCTTGAAGGGCTGTCCCAATCTCAGGGAACTAAACTACTATTTTTTCTTCGCTAGCCCCGCCATTGCTTCCGACGTACACGAACACCTTGTATCCATCGGCATTCACTCCCATGTTAATGCGTTGCTTGCCGACGGGGGTACCATTTGGAAGCTGATAGAGCAACATTTTGCAGTATTCTATGGCACGCGTCTGCCTGCCCTTCGTAATGTGATTTTATACGGAGATTGGAGGTCTATTCTTCATCACCCTCGGTTTGCTCCCATCCAGAATATGTTGAGGATGAGTGGAAGAATCTTGCAAGTGTCAACGTGATATTACAAAGCCGTAAATAATTGCAGTCGCTCCGAGGCAAACACCAGACTCTAAATGAATAGTTATTTGAAACCGACGATACGGAGATCATAGGAAGTGTTAAGGGGTAATGTTGTCAAAGAAGGTCTTTAAATGATTGGCTTCTTCTTCCATCTCTTGGAGTGAACGTGGTTTCCGGTCTTCATCTGCATCTACTTTCAAGTGATTGGAAAAGGAGGCAGATGCTTGTTGTTGGAGTTCTGAAGACAAAATTCCTTCATTTCTCTCCAATACTGGATAGATTTCGTCATTCTTGTCAGCAAAGGGGTCTCCCTGGAATTTCCGAGGCAGAAGATGAAAGTGGACATGCGAGACCGACTGTCCAGCTGCTTTCCCGTCCTGGATAAATGTGGTCAGTGAATTATTATGTATGGATACGGACGACGTAAACCTGGCACGCAATCGTCAAAGCATCCGCCCCGTAAACTTTTTGAATAACGTCCCCGACACGCTTAATGGAGCGCATCAAGTTGGCGAGCTCATTATCTGAAGAATACAAAATTAGCCACACAGTTTGTAACACGTTGGGATATGTAGGAAACACCATCGAGATCTGACAATCGAGGAACGCGTCGGTTCGGGATGACGAGAACATCTAGGCGAAAGCTATCGATGAGCACTTAGTTCAAGTTCCAAGGGTTGGCATGAACGGTGCGCTGAAGCTTACGACCAGGAACGATGGGTTTCAGGTTTACGATGGCATATGAAAGTGCTGATCTGTAAAATGCTTGAGTGGTGACTTCAAAGGTGGAGAACAATAAAGGTGTCATTTGTGGATGAAAGTGACTATGTAGGCAAAGCTACCCAGTTTGAACGAATAGCGATTTCCCACGGGCTGACTCGTTTATATCTACTTTTAGACTGCCTTATGTCATATCTTCAACAGTTACCGCTTCCTCGTCAATGGGAAACAAAGTGCCTTCATCAAGATAGAAATAGAGACTTGACTTTGCACAGGTTGAAAAACGTATGACGATATGCTCTCGAGCCTAAACAATTTTCGTCATCACCGCTCCGGTTTTCTATTCAATGCCAGTGGCCAGCAGGTTGATTGAACCTGACTCCTTTGCCTTGGGAATCGGATGCTGGGAAGAGCTGGCCGAGAAAACCAGGCACTTCAGGATCAAATAGATATGGTCCAATAATGAAGAGTATTCTCCCCGGCAGTCCTTGGATGGTGAGTCGATGTTAACACCTTGAACTTGGATTCTCAGCCTAGAGTTGGCCGGACTGTTGGCTTATTAGGTATAATGCATAATGACTCGTGGTGTCCTCTCAATGATATGTGGTGGCATTTAGCTTTCATGGAAGATACGACATTACCTCATGCAAAACTCGTTCATTCCAGATAACTCTAGCTTGGCCACCGTTAGCATCTTCGAAGTATCATCTTGACATCTTCCGAACCTTTTTTATATAAATCGTAACACCTTCCAAGGGAAGAAGAGCTCCATCTGTATTGACTACCCCTTTCACAGGCAACTACACGACTGCCATAATCTGCTCTATCTTCAAAAATGGTTCTAGAAAACGTCAGGAATGATTCGATTCGGCACAGTCTTGGGTAATGTGCCGTATTTGCATCCTATAAAGTACAAGATGATATAATATGATTTGGATGGGCTATGTATGTATTTAGTACTCCTCTCAATCTAAAGATGCAATAACTGGCGAGGACAGGGTCATTCTCAACGAAATAGGATATGGCTGTCTGCGTTCATGATAGCTTTGGGGCGTACTCCGATGGCGCAAAGTTCTGTCACTTTTTGTATCCTTCACTGAGTGGAGTTGTCAACTGTGCTTACAATGGTTCGAAAAACTCATTCAAGCGGCCTAATTTCAAACCAAGGCAGCTGTGCCGTTGCTTTCGAGTCTATTCGCATGGTCCTTTTCTCAGATAGACGCAGTGGCATTGTCATATCTGGCTAGTCTTTCATATGTCGATCGAGAGCCACTAGAAGCACTGTCTATCATTGCAGATATAAAAGAGGACATCGTCTTTTTTTTCTCAAAGAAAAACCTCATAATAGTTGTACTAAATCCTCTTCAAGATAAAGAAATTTATGCCTAAAGATTTTGACATTGCCATAATAGGAGGTGGCATGTGTGGATTGGCATGGTAAATGGTGTTGCTGCTACATTCTACCTTTCTTCGTTGTTGACTGTACTCCGCTCAACAGTGCTATTGGACTGAAGAATGCCGGCCTAAAAGTTCATGTCTTTGAAGCCGCAGTAAGGCTTTTGTTCCCTTGCAGACTTCTTATGGCTACCTACTTAGTAAATCCACAGTCAAAGTTCGGGGAGGTCGGTGCAGGTGTTGGTCTAAGTACGTTTCCTTGCACATTTTTAACAGGACCTAAGTAAGATTTTTTTTTCAAAAGGTCTGAATGCTATTTGCGCCTTGGAGGGACTCGGTCTTTTGAAAGCAGTCCTTACTAGGACGCAGCAATCAGAGCCAGAACCATTTATATTTTCTTTTTTAGCGGGTGCGGGGAACGATGAGAAAGTTTTTGATGTACGTTGTCCGGTATCGCCGTCTTATGTATATTTAGTGACCAAATCATTTGTGCAGTATAATGAATCTTCTGGAGGCGGCCGCAACAGCGAGGGGCTTGGAATATATCGGTAGGGATGGTTTCAGACTTCGTCAACTGGAATCCAAGTAACATGGAATAATTTACATGTGCAGTCCAGCTTACCTAGAAGCACTTACGCCTTTGTTGGATCCGAAGTGTATCCAATTCCACAAACGCTGTTCATCAGTGGTACAACTACCATGTGGCAGACAATTACTTCGGTTTACGGACGGTACTACCCACGAGGCAGATTTAGTAATTAGCGCAGATGGGATAAAGAGCGTCACTCGCAAAGCCGTCATCGGCGATACCACAGATAGCCTAGGGTTTTCTGGCACGTACGCTTACCGAGGATTGATCCCTGTCGACAAACTGCAAGCAGCTGGTGTGATTACGCGGATTGATGAGCGCCCTCATTGCTGGGTCGGGATAGGGAAAGTGAGCTCTTCGTGACTCTTGCTTTTGTCAGCTTAAATGTTCATTGCCACATTGGACGTAGCATATGATCACATTTCCCATCGAAAGCGGTAAAGTGGCAAGTTGCCCTCTATTTTTCACTTTTTGCGACTATCTCTCATCCCGGTATTCCTCAAGCTGAATGTCGTTGCCTTCCACAGTCCAGAAAATAATACAAACTTACTTCCGGAGCGTCCTCATCCTTGGGTACAACCTAGGCCGTTAGAAGAGCTCCTCAATGGATACAAAGACTGGGGAGGTGACGCCATGACCATAATTCGCCATCTTGAAAAAAATCCCAGCAGATGGTCAATTCATACTCTATACCCGCCTCTCAAATCATTCGTCAAAGACCGTGTGGTTCTTGTTGGTGATGCGGTAAATACATCTCCCATATCAAGTCATTTTGTATGGCGCTTAAAGTCCTTATCTTATCTTCTTAGGCACATGGCATGCTCCCACACTTAGGCGCCGGAGTGGGACAAGGTTTCGAAGATGTCTACGTTCTCTGTCGTCTTCTTGCGCACCCACGCACCAACTTGTCTAATATGAATGTTTGCGAACTTTACCTTTGATGATGCGGCTACATCTTCGTCTGACGATATGACGATTTACAGGCTGTACTCGGGATATATGACGAACTCCGACCCACGCGTGCCAATATGGTCCTTGAACGGAGCATCAGAATGGGCAAAATATATGACAATTACGGACCCGGTCACTATAATATCGAGGAGATGCGCGAACATCTGACGGGAATGTGGGAGCCTGTGTGGGATCACGATCTGGAGGCGGAAGTGAATTTGGCTATACAAAAGATGGAAAAGAAATTCGCAGTCAAGAATTAGGATGTTGGTTATAATGTATCGACAAAGAAAATTTCAGTATAAGCACCACTGGCAGAAGATGCAATCCCTAGTAGCTACTGTTCTGAAACGACAGATAACCGTACCTTAGACGTATGAAATGATAATCATGCATTCGCACAATAATTTGTGAGAAGTTAATCCTCCGCCTTTCGTTGGAAGGTTTTATACGTCACACGAGACGGAGCCCACAATACATGAGTTGTCTATAATAACGTTTCTTGGTATTAAATAATGTGATCATACATTCAAATGTCCCGAAATAATAATTGCACACCGTCCTGACAACTTGACCGTATTATCAGATTTTTCCCAGACCACTCGCAAATCACCACCACGCTCGCTGACTTGTTTTGCATTGATTTCCACTCCAGGTGTTATTGCTTTTTTCGTGTACCAGTATGGAGCCATGACGGCGTGGGCTGAGCCGCACACAGGGTCTTCACTTGGAGCAGCCATTTCATGAGGGGCAAATACGCGCGAGATGCACATTTCCTCGGGATTGGGAGAAGCCCTGGTGAAAATGTTGACAATAAACCCGTTGTTAAGCTTTGTGCGGGACACAGTCAAATAGAGTTTTTAACAAAAAATAAGAGAGAAAAGGGTATTCACCAGAGCTTGTGCATCAATAGTAAAGTCCTCTGCAAGGTCTTCGGTTGCGTCCAACTCGACAAGTACATCTGAAATATCAAGTCAGGTTTAGAAATATGAACTTTTGTTTCGACACTTACAGTTCTTGTAAGTGTCGCCACCGTTTTTTATGTCTACCACAGCGACATCTCTTCCGAATGCTTTGTCCACCGACGCCTTCAAACGTGCCTTTTCGGCATCCGACAAGGTTCCTGGAGTGGTACTGGGTAACTGGATTTGAAAAAATCCGCCCTCCAGTTTTGAAATTTTCAAGGTATGGCCATACGAGTTCTTCAATAGGATCGTGTGGACGTTGCTTTGAGAAATTTCGGGCATCCCAAATAACGCTTTACCGGTAGCAAGCGTCGCATGTCCACAAATTGGGATTTCTTTCCCACTAGGAACGAAGAAACGGACAGAACGAACGATGACACCACTATCTTCGCTGGGCAAGTTAATAGAGGAGACGAAAGCAGTCATCGGCTGGTTGAGAGTTATCGCAATTTTGGCATAGGTTTCGGATGGATATGATTGGGTGTCTATGAACACAACTGCAGCTGGATTACCAGCGAAGGGAGATGCACCGAACGCTGAAATCAAGTAGAATGGGGCCGTGGATGCAGCCATAGTTACTTCTGGCCAGGTAGTGGACTGGAGTAATTTGAAGAATATAAGAATAGTGCCATATTACCAAGGGCTGCGGTATCTTATATGATATCAGGCTGTAAGAGCTACAAGCGATATGACTCGAGATTAACAAGCTGACTAATGCTATAAATGTAAGTAGGGTGGGCTCGGCCGTAAACTTTCGGATATTGAGGGTAAACGGGGCCTGGAGATGGCTGAGTGGAGGGAAAAGAGCGCGGGGAACTACAAGAACAGTATCGAAAGGGCCTACAGGTTAATAGTACAACAAAACAAGACGAGTGGGGGTAGATCAAATGCAATTACTTAGTTTCAAACATCTTCATTCCAGTCCGCGTCAAACAGACGAATCCTTCTGCGAACGAGGCGACGTTTCCATTCTCGCATTTCTCCTTGGACGCCTGCTCCTTGAGCCATAGTCGATATTCCTTTCCTGAGCCAGCGCACATCTCGTATGTGCAAGGCAATCAAATTTGGAAGATAAGGGAATATGCGTTCAAATATTCTCCAGAAACTATCCGTGGGCCGGGGGATAGACAATATTCTGAGACGATGTTTCTCCGTCAAAATCAACGAAGGTAATGGGTTTTCTAGTGATAGGTGATTTAAATTAGGTGCGTGTATCAGGATATCAGCAGGCGATGGGTGTAATCGTGTAGGCCAAGATTTGGGTGTAAAAAGAAGCAGAGATGTGAGGTTGGCACTGTGTTTGGCGATAAAATGTGACGACAGTGATGTAGGATATTGAATATCATCGTAAGGTGTTATTGTCAACTTCTTTAAGCTGAAAAGCTGAGATTCCAGGAGGGCAAACATAAGAGGTGAGGAATGCATGGATAGAAGTGATAATGTTTGCAGTCTGGGAAGTATTAGAGGTCGGAAAGTCGTTGGGTCTAGAAGGGCAAAGTTGTCGCCATACCCAAGTTCGAGTTCAGCAGGATCGATTCCACAACCGCTTACGACCAAAGTGTGGAGGTTTGGAGTGTATCTTAAAAGTTGTACCAAAGGATCATCGTCAGGTGCGTTGCTTAAAGGAGGGATATAACAAAGTCCAGTGAGGGAGCGAAGGTTGGCGGCACCTTCTCTTTGGCCCAACGCAGTTAAAGCCCTTCGGCTTAGTATGAGGGCCGGATTCATAGATAGTATTGAAAGAGAAGGTATCAAGGGAAAAAGTCGAGTCAATACTGAGTCGAGCAACAAGGCCTGTGCCTGGCTTTCGAATATTAGGTCGCTGAGGTCGAGGCTTTGAACCCATCGTCCGGGTGTGGAATACGGTATGCGTCTAATGGAATCCCACTTCTGGTCTGAGACATGTAATTTTTGATGAAATGCCTCCAATTTGGATAAGGTAAGAATATGGATGGAGGAATACAGCTGCGGAAGTATAATTTCCTGGGTAAAGGTATGATATCCTTAACAAATGGACCATCTTCAACACGACAAGTTTTTGGCTCACATGAAACGACTTGCATATCATCAATAAAGACCATGACCACGCCTTTGATTTTGGGTCCTTTTGGGACGATGCCAAAGAAAAGATGAATATGTCGATCCATAGTTCAGATGGTAATGCTTTCAATGGTTTAGGCTGTGGAAGTAGAGGCAGGAGCAAAAGGGAACCAGACGATTTCTCGTATGGTCTTGGGCGCAAAAGAATAGAGGTTCCTGTGGAACTCATCAAGGTTTGAGAACGTAGTCGTGGAATCAGCGCAGCAAATGACTACACCATGATAATGTAGGAAGGAAGAAGGCGTGACGCTAATATTTCCCCGTATTTACTCCAGCACCATGAGATCATTTCACCATCTGGACACATATGCCCAATACGACCAAGCGCTTATAATATCTTAAGAAGTTCATTATGTAAAATGTACACAAGCTATAGCATTTTAACAATTATTTAGGCCCTAGAATATCTCCCATTTCTTCCATAAATTTATCATAGTCACTTTTAACCGGTTTTGAAGATGGTACAGGTTTGGACGGGACTGGTCCAAATTGACTCTTCAACGCACTTACAAGATCAGAACGAGCAGGAACAGACTCTGTTTGTTCTGCTGAAGTCTCCGCCGAAGTAAGAGAAGGAGCAGCGTTGATGGTCGAAGATGAAGATGCCACAGGCGCCTTTTTACGTTTGACAGCTGCAGGAACAAACGCAGTGGCTTCCTTCTTAAGATCGCGAAGTTGAGGAGCGGAAAAGACAGTCGCTGCAGCCATTTCAGCAGCAGCCGTCGGTTTGGGTGGTAGTGAAGGATTAGGGGGAAGGCCTACAGATTGCTGCTGCTGCTGTTGATGATTGGGGTTAGACGGCAAGGAAGGATGGGGTGGTCCAAGTTGACTTGCACGGTGTGCTTGGAAAGTCTGATGAGGGACCGAGGAAAGAGGATCTTGCATAGCTGCTGTGCTTTGCTGCCGCGGCAGAAATTTGGGTGGAGGCGGTGGAAACGCATTCGGGGGAAAAGGAGGGAATGATGAATTCGGAAAAGGCGGGAACGGGGTATTAGCAAATGACGAGAAACCAGGAGGAGGGGGAGGAATTTGTCCATTCCAACCAGGAGGCGGAGGCGGAATAGGATACGCAGATGGCTGGTGGCCTGGTGGTGGCCCTGGTGGTGGTGGAGGCGGGATAGGATAGGAGGATGGTTGGTGGCCCGGAGGTGGCCCTGGGGGTGGTGGTGGAGGCATAGCATACAAAACAGGCTGTTGTCCTGGAGGAGGTCCAGGAGGAAGATGTACAAGGCCATTGTGGTATTGAACTCCAGGAGGAAAGGACGGGGGAGGCTGGGCGATGAAACTGGGCGGGTGATCTATTGAAAGTCTAGGTGGTGGGGGTGGCATGGGCACATTCGAAGGTAATGGGGGATCCTCAAAGTCATCTTCTGAAAGGTAATATTATTCTTAGATTTCTTGAGTAATGAAATAGAACATCAAGACAAACCGTCTGGTAACAGCCCCGGGGGAGGACCATCAGGCATTGGGATGTCATCATCACTCTGGACCTGCTCTGTACCAGGTGGAAGGCCTGGTGGAAGGGGGATATCATCGTCTTCTTCTGTAGTAACAAAGTATTAAGAAGCATATGCACTGAGCGTGAATCGTACACGGACCTTCTGTCTCTGGGTCGCTGTCGATTTCTCCTGATAAAAGGGCTGAAGTGCACACAAGAGTAAACGTTAAAGCAAGGCTAGTATACTTTATGGCTTACGTCGCTGCATATAGGGCATTCCAGGTGGTGCCACACCAAATGGGTTCATGATAGGATCATAATAAACACTGCGTTCAGGATGACGAGGAAGCCCATTCTTGTCGAAATAATTTCTCTTTCTTTTGACCGGTAATTCTGGTTCGGGCTCCCCCTCTTTCCGCTTCCTATAAACGAGTCTCCGTTGTTCAGGATGTTCCTCTACATATTCAGCTTTCTTCCTGTTGATCTTTTCCAATTCTGTCTTTAATTCGGCGAGCTTTGCTGGGTCTGCACGACTTTCTTCAAATTCCTTGATGGCATTTTCAAGATCTCGATAGACGTCAGAAAAGATTGAATAAACGAACAGGAGAGAATCTACCTGTTGTATCTTTCTTCACTAGAGCAAAATCCCGTGCTTTAGACCTTTCTGCCTTGTTCTACTACATGGATTATTCGTTAGCATGGTTATATATGGAAAAGTGAGGCAGTTCGTGCCTTTTTCAATTCTTTTTTCCGCTGCGCCTTGCCTGTCAAATATTAGCATATACATTGAGAAAATTCGATCATTACTCACGAAAGGCATCAGCAGGGTTTAGGTTTTTTTTGCCCATCGCTAGTCGCGGTCAAGGATGTTGGAAGCTTTAAGCGACTTGTTGGATTAAGAGACCGGGTCCGAGCACGTGCCTGAATTGAGTCATGACATAAGGAGAAGACGGAGGTCCCCAAGGTTGCACCCTTTCCAGTGAAGGTCATCCTTCCTACTGGCAGGGATAGCTTCTACGTTCTTTGGAGTCGACCAAATGACTAGCAATCCTGGTTCTGCCCAGGTAACCACCCCCAAACGTCTATCCAAGATGCCTTCCAACCAGGCCGTCAACTTGAATCATCTTCTCAATTTTACGCTGCCTCCACGGCAGGCAAGACCTTTGACCAGCTTGCCCAGGAGGAGCAGGAAGACGGGAACGGTGCATGGAGTATGGAACAAGGAACGTAAGTTTTGTCCTTTCATTCGATGCTGCTCAACCCGATCTCACGCTGGTGCGTTATCATCATAGGGTTCGTTAACGCCCAGTATCGGTTCGTCATGAATCCCACTGGAGATTATACGGTTCATTTCGCCGATCCGGACATGTACGCGCTCCATTTCTCAGTTTTGTCGTCAGTGTCGTTTATGCAATATATTACAGCTTCTTCCAATGGCAGGATATTCTCCAGGTGATAATACCTCGTTCATCGGCCCTGGCGACCGCTGCAGCTACTGGCGAGCTTTCTACTCAAGACGAAGGTCATACAGCTTGCCCAATATGTCTTTCGCCTCCGACTGCACCCCGCATGACCAAGTGCGGTCATGTAAGTTTTCTGAGCACAATGCTCACTACTTGACATTGAACTCAATATAATCTCCTTCAGGTTTTCTGTTTCCCTTGTATTTTGCACTACTTGAGCACTTCTGCAAACAAATGGGCACGCTGCCCAATCTGTTTTGACTCTGTCAATGAGAGACAGCTCAAGAGCGTTAAATGGTATGATGGGCCTATACAGGAACCGGAGATTTCACAGTCAGAAGCTTCTTCATCCTCATCGACGCTAGACGATCCCTTTGATACGACTGCCCCTCGTACAGGATCTATGCTTCGTATGAGGCTTGTACAACGACCACAAATCACCACGCTTGCTTTACCTCGATCTCACACATGGCCGTCGGACCTCCTTCCCCCGCACCAAGCACCTTTCCATTTCCTTCACGATGTATTCAGCTTTGCGAAGTTCATGCTTGCTACCCCAGCCTATCTTATCGCTAACCTTACACGGGACCTAGATGAGTTGGCCGTGGAACGCCGATTGTTATCCAGCATGAACGATGTACTGGGAGTCATGTTCATTGAAGGGGCAGAGAACAAAGTCAGAGAACAAATTGCGAAAGCTGCTGCCTTAGAAACCACAATGCTCAAAGAGAAGATCGAGAAAGCTCATCGTGATCAACAAGAAGTTGATGATAGGATTGCATTACAAGCACAGAGGAAGAAATCAGAAGAAAATAGCTATAACTCGACTATTCATGCACCTTCTGAAGTCCCTCATGAATTTCTGGCATCTCGCTCCGGAAATGTCGCTGCACCCAATCCTCGCATACAAGCAACTAATGATGCGCCTAACATGCCTCCTCGAAATCAACCTCGTCAGAGAAGGAATCTCAACCCACCTCCTCCCTCCACGTCTACATACTATTATTATCAAGCTGCATCTGGATTGCCTCTATTCTTACATCCACTAGATATCAGGATATTGTTATCGCACTTCCACAGCTATGCTGCTTTCCCTGACACCATCACAGTTCGTGTGGAATCCGTTTCCGAGGGTACCGTCGATGACGACTTGAGGAAACGGTGCAAGTATCTTGCCCATATGCCTGAGGGTGCCGATGTGGTGTTTATCGAGGCTGATCTAGAAGGTGTAGTAGGCGCAGAAGGCTTGAAGAATTTTGAAGGTCCTCTCAAGATGCGCACTTCTAGACGGAAGGAGAAAGGCAGAAAAGAAGATCGGGCGCGGCTACGAGCGGAGGAAAAGGAAAGAGAGAACGCTAGGTTGCCATGGTCAACTTCTGGATCGCATAGTTCGGCGCCGATCTTGTTATCAGACCTGCCTTTGGAGGACTTCTCTGCTTTGAGGGACACAACCCCAGAGGTTGCAGGATTTGAACAAGCGCCGTCACCTCCACCTCAGAACACCTCGGTTTCGGGTGCTTGGGGTGCCCGGAGCTTTGCTTCTGCACTGCATTCTTCCACTCCTGCTTCTGGTGGTCGACTACCAAGCAATACGCAGCGGTCAAGAGCCCAGATTGTGGAAGATGAATGGGACATCGACGTTGCTTGGCATGAATTAGAACAACAGCGAAATGGTGGTGGTGGCGGCGGGCGTAGGAAGCGTGCCAATAAACTGGTAGTATTGGGCAGTGGAGGCGCCGGAGCGCGTCGTCGATGATTACCTGGCTGGCTGTTACACCCGACCTTGCAATATGCAATCTTCACTCTAGGCTGCGGTATAGTACATTTATTATATATTTTTCCTCTCTTTCTATTTTGTTTTTGAATCTGTAGATTATCATGGCAGTCACTGGTACAAACCCTTTTGTACTCGTTGGCAACGACGAACTCATACATATATACATACAATCAATTGTCCCGGTCCCAAGTGTAACAACAGTACTTATAGCAATAGCAATACCTGCGTATATAATTTAGTCAGTTATCCTTAGTCTGTCGTCTTCCGATCAACAATGATAACAAGATCCGTAATGTGTGTCGAGGCAGTAAAGTGTAATCCAATGACAACGTCGTTTCTTCTGCTTCAACATTACAACACATATGATTGACGTTCATAGAATCAGAGTCCAGACGCACGCATTGAATAATTCATATATGCAGCTGCAGCAGATATACTCAGTACATACTCTAAGGTGCAATGACTAAGAAAATCAATAGTCCGAGTAAACCAGACAGAGATAAAATAGATGGATACAACATACAACGACACATCAGGAGAAAACATGTATTATAACGATGCATATCAAAAAATCGTAAAGATTGATTGGTCCGAATCTTTGGAGATATGCGATTGTGGGGCAAAAAGCAATTACAGAATGGGTAACTGGGGATCGTTGGTTCCACCGAGCTAAATTCGGATGTAGGCAGAAAGAAAGGTATGCATAGCTTGTCGTAAACTTTGAGAGCAGAAAAAATGATGTCGTCGTAAAATCAGTCGATCCAAACTTCCATCAACATAAACTCGGGCGTTTTTTGGGTGAGAAATATCGGGAAACTTTGCTCCTATATGACATGAAGATAATTGGATGGTGCGACTGTGGGAAATACATCAACCAAGAAGACAATATCAGCGAAAGTCAAGGACGACGTACTTCCTGTTCTTCCATCAGCTTTTCGTGCTTGCCACCATTTCCCTTGTTTGTCCACGATATCTAGGATTTCTCCTTTAGTGAATGAAATTTCGTTTGGATCGTCTGGATTGGCGGTATCTGTTAAAGATGCGTTAATTTGGGCACAGGACCGGGGAGAGTAACATAGTGACGTACAGGCATACAGAGCCTTGGCTTTATACAAGTACGACTCAGCTGTTTGCTGCGGTTGTTCAATATTCGAGCCTGCGGTCGAGTTGCCCGCCCCAACGCCTGCCATGAGCGGTGAGCTGGGTCCATTATCAGGGCCACCACCGATGGATTGAGCGCCGCCTGTTATTGTTTGGTTGTGAATACTGCCAGGACCTCCAGTACCGCCCAAACTCCTGGCGTTCTCGTTCAAACTTCCTCCGAAGCTATTCTGGCTCCTAATTCCAGTGGGGTTAGGGCTTCCATAGGCACCTCCACCTATTTTACTATCGTAGCCATCGTGCGATCCGATACCCCCTCCCGAGGCATAATTGGTCTGGTATCCGCCGTTGGCAGATTGCATGTTCATAGATGACTGGGTACGCGTACGACGACGACGACCTGGTGGGGTGAGACCACCTGTTCCAAACATGTTGAATACGTGTAGTGCGAGCGAATCTTCTTCTGAAGTGAAGTAGAGCACCCAGATGATGTCAACGAAAGTGAGAATGAGCCAGCCTGCACCCATTGAGTTGAGAGCACTGCGGTTGGCGAAAATGCCTGCTGTTACGCCATCAACCGCAAATACTGTGGCTATCGCACCGAAGACAGATATCTGGAAACGGTGCATGGCTATTGAATCGGTTGCGAGGGTATAGAGGACGCCGAGGATAAGGAATAGCTGGAGGAAGATTGCGAACCATAATGAACCAACCGCTGGTCTACCACCTGTTACGCAGTAGCTTTCAGAACAGATTTCAAGGGGTAAGAAAAACATAACACACCATCTAAGATGTTCGCGGTAACAACACATTGAGATATGAACGCGGTGAACCAGCCGGCCTGTCGAACATAAACTATGACTGGACTAGTGAGAAAAGGATAATGGAACGTACAACTGCCAGAAAGCTGGTGAAAAGGAATACATAATGGGTAAGTATGGGAGTTATATCAAAACCGTCATTCGCGCGAGGAGGCATGGTTGGGGAAAGAAAGGGAAACGGAGGCGGAGCGACTGGACGAGTTTGGAATGCAGTGCAATGTCACAACACCCCTTGCACTTTCACACGAAGCCTCCATGTTGACCAGACATGATATCACTCTAACCGCAAAGGTGGTCATCGACTATCTTTCTTCCGCAGGCCTCCTTTGCTGTCTCGTTGGTAGCGCTGCCGGTGCAGAACATGGCATCACCAGGACTCCAAATGTGAGTCGCCTCTTCCCAAAATGTCTCACTTATCAACAACAATAATCCCGTAGGACGTCGATGTACTCGTTCTGACCGAGTCCAAGACACCTTCAGAAATAAAACAACTCTTGGTTTCCTTTGACTCACGGTTCTCTCTTGTAACTCCGGAATCGAATCCTACCGCAACATATCTTGTGCTGAAATATTATATAACACCATCTGAATCTTGTCACGTCGACATCTTCGTTCCTGGATTGATACATCTCCCAGGAATACCAGACGACCGTGTGGTATATTCAACTTCAGGCCTTCCCATTATGCCATTCTTCCCAATCCTTCTTCATAAGGTTCAGGCGTGGATTGCCCATTGTGATTCCCCCAAAGAACGTGCTCGAATCAAGCAATCCAATGATGTTCAGGACATCGGTGAACTCCTAGAGCTTGCTGTGTCTGAGCATAAAATACACCTGAAAGATCATTTCTGGCTCCCATCTTGGTTCTTGGAGGAGGCGCTTCAAGGAGTCCCTCGGTACATTGACGCGCACCCCGAGAGCGCGTTTTTCTGGGCACAAATAGGCTTCAATACTACAACATGAATAAGTTTGTTCTTTCTGGGGATATTCAGCTGTAGTGATTGCTACATATATTCCATCTACCAAATTTTCCAAACACTGATGATGCTCTTTGCTTTCGGACTTACACGATGATTATAAAGCGATGGGTTATAGGGTTCCCCTGGCAGGTTCTTTTGTTTAGCTTTCGGTGAGTTTATATTCCAATCTATGTCTTTGTAGTTATCTCACAGATTATCCGAGGAGTTATTTGATCATACTCCGTCCAAGTCGTTGCTCTGAAGTAGCAGTAGCGTGTAAAGACCCTAACATTTCGCCAATGAATGGACGCGTCTTTATTGAAGCATTTAGTAAGGGGATCTATCGTCGGCCCAAAATGTGTACCCAGGTTTTGCATGGAATACGCTAAAATACACTCTATAAACTAGCTTTCTACAGGGTCGGCTTTCCATTCAAGGACATGTAGGCCCTTCATTTCGCCTCTCACGAGACATAGCTCATTCACTGTGCGTGTCATTCTGAATCCATTCTTCTCGAAAACCCTCACGCTGCCACGGTTCCCTATGAAAGCACCTGTGAGGATGTGTTTCACATTCACGCGAGGAATGGCCCATTCGTGGAGAACGGTGTCGAGCACGTCCGTCATGATGCCCTGACCGTGATAGGCCGCATCAAGATAATCTAAACATGGCTCGATATTAAACTTGTGACCCATGATGAATCCAACAATCTTAGGCACATACCACCTATACTGTAGATGAGCCTGGGGTCTCCAGCTTTCAGTGCTTCATTAGCAACCTTCTTTTCCTCTGCGTGTTCCCAGTCGACAGTATCCGTATCTATCAGTTCCGTGTGGAAACAACGTCCAAATGAAAAGTTTCCAATGAATATTTGTGTACCATCTTCTTTGACCTCGCGTAAACTATTGACCGGACATCCGTCTACGATCTTAAGCACTTCAGATCCCTGGGCGTCTAATAACTCCTGGAGAACAGCATCGTTCTTGGGTTTGGTCAGTTGTAGCCAATCCTCCCCATCCTCTATTACATGGTTAATATAACTTTTTTCCCTTGTATAACAAACTGGTCAACTACTTACTGAGTGTATATGGAAACGGCGTGCGCATCAACCACTTGTAGACCCGTGGATCATTGAAGATCGGTACAAAATGTGTGGCATCCTCCCAACGCATGGGCGTTATGATGATATTTTTGTGTTTTCGCAGCCGCAAAAACGGCTCCTGAGTGTGCGGGTCGACTTCGAGAGGAAATAGTTGATTGGGAGTCATTGTGATAATGTGTTTGACTCGTTTTGTCAAGAGTGTCCCGTTTTTATACTTCATGGTGAGTCATTCAATTAGATTGACAGCAAAATCAGAAGTTTGATTGACACAATGTTTTTATCGTTTTCCAAAAAATACATAGCATTAACGGTCTCGAACGGTTGACGTGTCTATCGACCTATCTAGGGCGGTATTATTCCTTGGACTGGATGACTCGCGCAATGCGCATCTCCACAGAAAGAGCATTTTCACTGTATTTCCGGTCATATTGTGAGGAGAGTAGCTAAATAATAGTCCCTGGAACTGACTCGTATCTATCCGAGAATACAACAGCAAGGGGTTGTGGCTAAGAAAACGCATGGAGGAACGGAAAAGGGCATATTTATAGGGGCATCACATGACCTATAGATTTGACCTACCCTTATGCGTACTGATCGATAAGACAAAGATTTGTCATTTTTGAAACTTTATCCTCCCTCGTCAACAGAAGTGCTTGCACCCTGTTCAAAAGCAATCTCCATCATCGAGATTGTTCTTCTTCTCTCGCATCCTTTTCTTTTTATCTGAAATCCATAAACACTAGACACCATGGTGTGAGTAACATTCATTTTTTTCTTTTATCAACTGAATAGCTAATCGCAAGCGATCACATCTAGTAACTTCACAGTGGGTTAGTAGGCTGTACTGGCATCCTGGCGTTGAAGAGGGATTGATGTTTTTCTTGCGTTTTTAAGACCAGATCCGTGGCCTCATGGACAGGCCTACGAATATTCGTAACATGTCCGTTATTGCCCATGGTACGTCCTATTTGGCTTGAAGAAATTCCCAAAAATTTACCCTATAATCGCATTTCATAGTCGATCACGGAAAGTCCACCCTCACCGATTCCCTCGTCTCCAAAGCTGGTATTATTGCTTCGGCAAAGGCTGGTGACATGCGCTTCACGGATACTCGAGAAGATGAAAAGGAGCGTGGTATCACCATCAAGTCAACGGCCATTTCCATGTATTTTGAGGTCGATAAGGAGGATATTGGTTCGATCAAACAAAAGACCGATGGTCAGTAATTTCAATGTCAATAATATGATTTATCTGAAGACTGAGATTTTTCCCTCCCAGGAACTGAGTTCTTGATCAACTTGATTGATTCACCAGGTCACGTCGATTTCTCATCAGAAGTCACTGCTGCCCTTCGTGTTACCGATGGTGCCCTCGTCGTCGTCGATTGCATTGAAGGTGTTTGTGTACAGACCGAAACTGTGCTGCGCCAGTCCCTTGCTGAACGTATTAAGCCTGTTGTTATCATCAACAAGGTTGATCGTGCACTCCTCGAACTCCAAGTTGACAAGGAATCCCTTTACCAATCTTTCCAACGCACAATCGAAAACGTCAACGTCATTATCTCTACTTACCACGACGTCGCTCTTGGTGACGTCCAGGTCTACCCCGACCAGGGTACTGTTGCCTTTGGTTCAGGTCTCCACGGATGGGGCTTCACTCTCCGTCAATTCGCTGCCCGCTATGCTAAGAAGTTCGGTGTGGACAAGACCAAGATGATGACCAAGCTCTGGGGTGACAACTTCTTCAACCCCGCCACCCGCAAGTGGACTACCGTTGGCACCGATGCTGATGGCAAACCCCTTGAGCGTGCCTTCAACGTCTTCGTTCTCGACCCCATCTTCAAGATCTTCGATGCCGTCATGAACTTCAAGAAGGATGCTATCGCACCCATGCTCGAGAAGCTTGACGTTAAACTCGCCCAGGATGAGCGTGATCTTGAGGGTAAGGCACTCCTCAAGGTCATCATGCGCAAGTTCTTGCCCGCTGGTGACTCCCTCTTGGAGATGATAGTCATCAACCTCCCCTCCCCCGCCACCGCTCAACGCTACCGTGTTGAGACTCTCTATGAGGGTCCTATGGATGATGAGTCTGCGATTGGTATCCGCGATTGCGATGCCTCCGGTCCTCTTGTTCTCTACATCTCCAAGATGGTGCCCACATCCGATAAGGGACGCTTCTACGCCTTCGGTCGTGTCTTCTCTGGAACTGTTAGGTCTGGACCCAAGATCCGTATCCAAGGTCCCAACTACATTCCTGGAAAGAAGGATGATCTTTTCATCAAGTCCATCCAGCGTACCGTTCTCATGATGGGTCGTTACATCGAGCCTATTGAGGACTGCCCTGCTGGTAACATCATCGGTCTCGTTGGTATCGATCAGTTCTTGTTAAAGAGCGGTACCCTTACCACCTCAGAAACTGCCCACAACATGAGGGTCATGCGTTTCTCCGTTTCCCCCGTCGTCCAGGTCGCTGTCGAAGTCAAGAATGCCGCTGATCTTCCCAAGCTCGTCGAAGGACTCAAGCGTCTCTCCAAATCAGATCCTTGCGTTCAAGCATGGATTGCCGAGACTGGTGAGCACATCGTTGCTGGTGCCGGTGAGTTGCACTTGGAAATCTGCTTGAAGGTTAGTCTTCCCATTCAATGGTCACTTGGCATTAGGAACTGACCTCGTTTATAGGATCTCCAAGAAGATCACGCTGGTGTTCCTCTCAAAATTTCCGACCCCGTCGTTCCTTACCGTGAGACTGTCAAGGCTGAGTCCTCGATTGTTGCCCTCTCCAAGTCACAGAATAAGCACAATCGTCTCTTTGTCAAGGCCATGCCCATCGATGAAGAACTTACCAAGGCCATTGAGGAAGGCAAGGTCAACGCCCGTGACGATTTCAAGCTCCGTGCTCGTGTCCTTGCGGACGAGTTCGGCTGGGATGTTACTGATGCCAGGAAGATCTGGTGTTTCGGTCCCGATACCACTGGTCCTAACTTGTTGGTCGATGTTACCAAGGGTGTGCAATACCTGAATGAAATTAAGGATTCTTGCGTTGCTGCCTTCCAGTGGGCAACCAAGGAAGGTGTTACTTGCGAGGAGAACATGCGTGGTGTCCGTGTCAACGTTCTCGATGTTACGGTACGTTTTCTCTATGGTTTACGCAGTTCAAAATCAGTCGCTTATCGTCTTTTTTTTTTCAGCTTCACACTGATGCCATCCATCGTGGTGGAGGTCAAATTATTCCCACCATGCGTCGTGCTACATACGCCGCTTGCTTGCTCGCCACTCCCACTCTACAAGAACCTGTCTACCTTGGTAAGAAATTTTTGCAGCTTCCGGTCTTGGGGGGGTCGCTGACGATAGTATCCGACAGTTGAAATTCAGTGCCCCGAAAATGCCATCGGTGGAATCTACAGCTGTTTGAACAAGCGTCGTGGACAAGTGTTCAGCGAAGAACAGAGGCCAGGAACTCCCATGTTCACTGTCAAGGCCTTCCTACCTGTCGCCGAGTCCTTCGGTTTCAACGGAGAGCTCCGCTCACACACCGCTGGACAAGCATTCCCTCAGTGTGTGTTCGACCATTGGGAGATCATGAACGGCTGTAAGTGTATCATTGATTTTGGAAGAAGAAATGACGTACTGAATGAGCTCTGCAGCTCCTCTCGAGAAGGGCAGCAAGATGGAGGAGTTGGTGACCAAGATCCGTACACGCAAGGGTCTCAAGCCCGAAATCCCCCCTCTCGATACATACTACGACAAGCTTTAACGATTTTGCATTATTATGAGATATTAGAACGCGAATGTTGTACATACATACTTGGCTGTAGACTGAATCCTATAGTCTTTTTTCGTCCTCTTCTATTGGCGTGAGAAAGGTGTGACAAATGTGACTAGTTTCAGAAGAGATTATTCAGAGGTTGAGTGACTGCAGAACATTGCTTTTGCTCTTTTCTTTCTTCACAACTACCATTACCACCTTTTTTCTTTAAATCAGTCTTTTGCTCGCTCTCGCCATTCACTGACTCTCCAACACAAGGAATCACTGTCGTTCTCAATGGCCGCTTCTCTCTCTGGCTTGTCTGCCTCCGTTACCCGTATTCTCTATCTTACAGGCTTCCCCAAGGAGCTCAAGACCAAGGATATTCAGTCTGCTTTTTCAGATTACGAATCCCAGGGTGGCGGTTTCAAGATCAAGTGGAGGGATGACACTAGTCTCTTAATTGTCTTTCAGGATGCTACTGTCGGTATGTCCTAGTTGGCTCCATTTTGCGTTCGCAGTTTCTGACAATCTGGGCTCAGCGAAGCGCGCATATCTTTCTACCATCGCCTTTCCTCCCTCAATTCTCACATCATCGACGACAGGCGTGTCCGCTACGATCAGACCATATGACGGCCCAGATGCTCAAGCTGTCATTCAGAACGTAAATGCTCGCGGCCAGCACACCAGCAACCCTTCACGCTCACACAATGCTCGGTCTGCGTCTGTTTCCGTTTTCCCCAACTCAAGGACCAATTCCAATTCTTCGACACACGCAAACAACGGTAATCATCACATGCGCAACAACACCACTGCCAGCGGCCAGCACGTCGCTATTCCTGAACGATCGGACAGCCAACCATCACCCACGCTCCCTTCCTTGCCATCTCATCCGACGCTTAATGCGCTTATTAGTTCGTCATTAGGCGAAGCTGTTGCCGGCACGAACAGTATTCCTTCTGACCCTGCGATTTTGACAACAAGTCTGCAGCAGCAACATGAGTCCCTGAGTGGCCCGCGAATTGGGGACCCAGGCAAAAGAATGCTTGGAGCAGCTCTGGGTGTCAGGCATCCGGGACTTGGACCACGTGTATTGAATGGTGGAGGGAGTCCTAGCCCTATACAAGGAAACGGTGTTGACCACATACGAGATATGCAAAGGGCCATGGGAGGTCTCGTTGTTGCCGAGTGAACACCTAATTAACAACCCCTCTATTCTTCACACTCTCCCTTCACAACTGTTATACAGGTTTGCAATTGTAATTTCTCCACTTGTTTGGTAATTTCTTTTTCGTTCATTTTTACTGTTTTCCTTTTTCTTTCTTTCTATCCATCGTTCATACTTGTTGAAGGAGCGAGGAGCAAAGCTGGTTTCATTTCTTCCTTTTGCGCTTTGTCGATTAATACGTACCCAGTACAGAATCAACCCAACTTTTTTTCAATCGCTACGATATTGTATCCAATTTCCATCGCTGCCTCTTCCACAATACGACTACGGTATCACACTAGTTTGATGGTAACTACTTCGGTTTTATGCCTCGAGCCTCCGGGCTTTCAAATACACCTGTATCTGTTATTTTTGCTTGATCCCAAACAAAAAAAATCAGATCTAAGAGTGTACAGCGCTCATGTAATGATAGAGATGAATTCTGCCCCTATGAATAGAACTCCGACACGAGGGCGGCGTCGCATTGTTCCCGATGGCCACTCTAATTTGTGCATCTTTTCCTTTTCCTCACAGCCCGGCGTTTGCTACCATTGCGATGACACAGAACACAGACTCTAATGGTTTCCCTCCGGGCTACTTCATCATTCGCTCAGTCGGGTGCGATAGGGTCCTCGATGTGACTTCAGACGAGATTGAAGATGGCACAGAAGTCGCCTTATGGCTCGAGAAAGAGAAATCGCTCGTTGAAAGTAACTAATTATCGGGCTAATTCCGATGCAATTACGTGTACTAACATTCAGGTCTATCGCTTAGGCTTTCGCAACCCTACGACTAACAATCAGGTCAGTCTTACCCGAGGGGATTTCCTATTCTTTTCTCAATCTTATGGCATGTCATTTCAGGTTTTCTTCATTGATACATCGGGTGCTTTATGCTCAAGATCTTCTGGCCATGCTATAGACATCGAAGGCGAGTTTAATTGAATCCACGAAAGATACCCTTGAGAGTTAATGCGAACGAAATCATCTAGATAATCGACTTGTCTTACGGCACAGAAGGCCGGTATCACATCCTTTCCCCAACTCATACGCCCATCCTTTACCCAAGTTTTTCTATGACCAAGAAACTCAGGAAATATCCGTGCAGTTCACTTACGATCCCGCGTATCCTCCACTTCCGGTAGATGGTGCTTCCCTACCAAGTGCCTGGAAAACAAAGACATATCTCTTGGTTTCAGTTCCAATGCGAAAACCACGCACTATATTGGACGATGCTTCCGAGTTCATATCCACAAATATATTCACCCCCATATCATTCTTGACCGGTGGTCCCCCACCCGCTCCCGCTCGCCCAGACGACGTCTTCAATGGCGATATTGATCTCAATGAAGATGAAATTTTGGAGGAAGAAAGAGGGGAGGAGGCGGAGATGGATAATAGCCCCGAACCTGCGAGGAAGGTGTGCATGATTTCTGTGCCTACGTCGGAGAAAGTCATGATGGATTTGCTTCTGTCGGAGAAGGCGCGGAAGAGGAGAAAGTGGGTTATATCTCCATTGCGAACGACAAACAAGAGGACAGCATCATAAATGCCTAGGATTTACATTCATATTCTGGTTCGTTTTCCTTTCGACCCTTTCGATAAGTTTGGGAGACTGGACTAGCTTCATCGAAAATCAACAATAATAATAAAATGTTTATTCTATGAGTTGCACAAAAACCTATCCTTGTATGTTGCATATAAATTTGATTTGATTATTTTTCTGTGTCCTTGAAAGGATAGCTGCTAGAACCTTCGTTACCAGCCGACAGAACGCGTGGAACTAATTAGAACCGTCACATCACGGGACGTTGACGCGACGGTAATTTATTTTGTCACGCCGAAACGCGATTGGCATGGCTTGCTGAGCAACCACAACCACTTACGCAAGCGCCTATAAATGTTTGCACTTCCTACGACGTCCCTATTTCTATCCTCAGTCTAACCGTATACCTACCTTGACTATTGCAATGCCAGATATCTTCGTTCGATCTTATACCCATCTGAAGGACAAACGCAATGCCGACAAGGCTCTGCACATGTTGCAAAGGGTGGCTTCTCTCGTGAAGCCCATCATGCGCAAACGAAATTGGGTTCTTCCTGAATTTGCGGAATTCTTTCCAGATAATCCAAACTTACTTGGTAAGTTGTTTCCCGGAGACGTTGGAATATGGGGACTAACGATCTCTCATTGCAGGACTCAGTACGTGCCTCGATCTCTGATCTTGACCCAGCGCTAATCAGCGATTCCGCAGATGTCAATATGGGACAGAAAATACTTGTCCGTCTACGTCCGGCTCATTCTCCCGATTCATTCCTCCCTGAAGAAGATGTAGTTGGAACCATGTTGCATGAAGTGAGTCATCTCCGGATGTAAAGGTCTTCATGAAGAGAAATTCAACGTACTATCTGCTTTCATAGCTCACACATAATGTGCATGGCCCACACGACGACCAATTCTACAAATACCTCTCTGGACTACAAGATGAATATGATGCATTACAGCGCTCAGGGTACGCCGGGGAAGGCTTCTTCTCCGAAGGCAAGCGCCTTGGCACGAATACATCCCATAATGTCCCCCCGCACATTGCACGCCAAAAGGCATTAGAAGCCGCGGAGAAGCGTATGAAGACTTCTCGTGTCCTGGGGTCAGGAGGCAAACTAGGCGGGCTGGGGAGAACCGTTGGCTTAACACCCAGGGAGTTGGCAGCGCGGGTAATCATAAATTTTTGTTATTATTTCTGAAGTTTGGTACTGATATAAGACTTCCACAGGCCGCTGAGCAAAGAATCCGCGACGAAAAGTCCTGTGCTTCTGGTGCAGATGCCATGCGCGAGGCAGATACGGCAGCGAAAGACTCCAATATCGTGAAAACTACCGTCATTGATCTGACTTCGGACGATGATCCTTCCGGCCATGACCCAGGATCAGGTTCGGATTCGGATGTGGTTATAGTGAAAGGGCTTCACTACGTTAAAGCTGTTGAGTCGGGCGGCGCTCTTGCCAATCTCCCGAAGAGAAACTCGCAACCCAGTTCAAAAATTCTAGAGAAACATTCTAGTCTGAATTCAAGCAGATCGTCAAAATCAGTGATGGGACACAGTGTCGGCGCGCAGAAGCAACAGTCTAACTCGGATTCCAGGAAGAAAGCATCTGTCGTACCATCCGCAAAACTTCAAGGGGATTGGCAATGCACCATATGTACCTTAATAAACGCTGCTGCTTCTTTGCAATGCGACGCTTGTACCACGCGGAGACCAGTAGACGATGACGAAGGCTGGTCTTGTTTGGTATGTGGGGAGACAGGGAACTCACACCAACACTGGAGCTGCCGTTACTGTGGTCAAGTAAAGTTGCATGATTAATGCATGTAGCCATTCCATCCCCAAGGTTATCTTATCTTGTCGTTTATCTAACTCTGGTGGTGTTTTGTAATGTTGGTTTTCTTTCATGGATGTTGTACTTCTTGAACGTTCTATGTTTGCGTAATACGGAACAGTTTAACGTTTTCGCATGTGTTTTGCCTTTCCATCGTTTCGGTAAATGTAGTTTCCGAGAAGTCAACCTGAATTTCTTCAATTTTGAGGCCAGATTCTATATGAAAGAGTATTTGTAAAGTGAATTCTGGATATATTGAGGTCTGATTTCTCTAACCTTGAACTTCTCGAAAGAAGTGATTGACAGTCCCTTCATTCCTCACAGTTAGAGCAATGAGGGCCATTTTTGACCGATTTGAATCATTTTTTGTCTGTACGAGGGAGATTTTGAGTGTGCCTACGAGCCACGGAATTAAAGAAGGATCAAAGACCTGGATTGACACTGATCAGGGAAGTCAACACAAAAAGAACGCTGGTTATGGACGAACGACATCAGCTCCAAGTATTATCTCAGGATCAATCTTCTCGTTTATTAAAGTGGCAAACGCTGATGATCGTTCGGTATCCTGAGACTCTGACCAATCGAGTTGCAAAAGATTGAGATTTGGGTGCCGCGATGATGCATCTTCGTACGTACGCTAATTAGGGGGTTATATCTTTGCATAGGCTGATATAAACTTACTGCAAGGGAGTCCCACATTATTGCGACAGCGGGAAAGGACTTCCTCGTTTACATCTGTAAGCCACAGAGAAGAACTTCCCGATGAAACGGATTCTTGTCTTTCGTTTGAAATTTGGAGAGTTGCAACGACCATCCCGAGGAAACCTATTCCAGAACCAAGCTCAAGGACATGCTTCGACATGACAGTATCTTTGGGCATAATTAGGTCCGGACCGAGATCGTGTACTAATGGCACATACCAGGATGGGAATTCAGATATTGGGCTAGAACAAAGCTGGCCAACCAAGTTCGTAAGCCTGTCGTTCCGCTTTCTATTGTAGTACGAGATTCCAAAAGCGTAATCTTTTCGTACTTGTGACGGCTGTCTTCCCCGTCCCAGTGGTCATCAGTAGCATGCACCACACGTGAGCTCCGTGTGGGCCCCTCCCAGAAGTGTGTAATGTATGATTGAGAAGGAGGTGCTGCATGCAAAGGAAGGCCTCTACCACAAATCTGCGATCGTGTGCTAGGATCAAAAGAGCCAGTTATTCTATGTAAAGGGAGATGAAATTTTCTTGTCTGCAGTTTGAGTTTATTCCACCCACTCACGGTCCTGGAGAAGGCATTAAGGATAGGTAGTGGTCATAGATTCGAGGATCAATCTCGAAATCGTCGTTATTCTATTACGTGATTTCAAAGCGTTGGCGTACGCCCCTGAATCAAGTTAAGACTGACATGCCTCTTCGACATTCAGATTTCTCGACAGATCTTCCATATGTTGGATCGCCCATTTCCAAAAGCGTCTTTGATATTGTTGGGATGGCGGGTAGGTCAGAAAGTGTTTATCAAGGAGTATATTGTTGACCAAAAATTCGTTGATAGCGAGCAAGGAGCAGTGATTTGGAAAGTTAAGAGTGTTGGGAGAAGTCAGGGAATAGAAAGAACGCAGCAGGGAAAATAACTGAGCATCCATTTTTTATTATTCGACCAGGGTAGTTCAGTGATCTAACCACAGATCCAAAGAATCGGATCATCAAAATTACACACTCCGCCATTCACGTGACCGTTCTCAAAAATCCTTCAAATTTTTTTCGCGCTGGCTCTTGCAAATGTTTGCCCACCACCATCTTTCCTCTCCCCTACGACGACCATGTCTTCGTTCCTTTCCACGATTACCGACCACCGCCTCAAGTGCCGGCCAGCATAGGTCTATCTCTGCATCACTCTCTCGTCGTGCCGAAGTCCCAGGGACTGTGGGTCAAGAACAACCAACGGAGAGCCTTCCACAAATTGAGGACATGAGCTCTCAGAATGAAGGCGAAGGTGGTGAGAAAGGACCTGCTACCTACAAGGAGTTCATGGCCAAGATTGGCGATCAATATAAGTATACCCAATCTAAACCACGTAATTGGTTGTCCCCGAACGCAGTTGAGCTCTTTTCTTTCGTTTTTCCGTGGCGTGCTCTGATTATGTATCGTCATTTAGCCTTTCCCCATGAACCCTTCTTTCAAACCTCCACCACCTATCTCTGAAGCGCAGAAGGACTGGATGTTTAACAAGTTCTTCGGTAATCCTTTGGTCAACACACCTCGGAAAATCGCGGGATCTTTGAACATGAGCCTGAAGCGCGTCGATGCTATCCTTCGCCTGAAGGGGCTCGAAAGGCAATTCAAGAAGGTTAGTCCCTTTCTTTTGCTCGCCGGCATCTGTCTTTTCCAGGACGGATAGTCGAATGATGTTTTATTCTCGATTAGTCTTTAAGACTCCCACATGGTGACAACTTCGCATTGAATACCTGATTCTATTCTGCCTCTTTTCAGTTGAAATTTTGTTACTAACTATTATCCTTTTTCAGGTATGTTCCAGATAATGATAATTCTTCGTACGGTGAACTTTGTTAACCCTTCCGTCATTCTTTTCTTTATAGGATGTGAGTACTGTCTTCTTTGTACACATACACATTCTTTCTGTTATGATGAGACATAAATTCATTCGCGAAATGGAAGAATTTCTGTGGTGTCTTACATCGCCCAGAAAATGGTTATAACCAGTTTCAACCCCATCTGACCTCAATCCGCATTCATCTTCGTTGCTATGTATGCTAATGATCATATACGTTCAGGGCATCCCTCTTCAAACTGGTTTCCAGGTTGGCATGGAAAAACTTCTCGGTGCATATACGCACCCTACCGTCTTGAACTCGAGTAAGAGTTGGATGCCAACAAGCGACTCCGTCTCCCGCTCCGATGTTGAACAAGCCGACCATCTGGAGAGAGCTGAGAAGCGTGATGCTGCTCGCTATCGCTACGAGCGGTTGTATTGGGAGTCTACTCCTGAAGATGGACGAGTGAGTTATTTTTTAATAGAAATATTTTATCAATTTGTTGAGCTGATAATTTGTAGGAACCTGTGCTACCTGGTATTTTGGAGGATGTTAAGAAGAGGGTGCATCTGAGGGATCTCGCTAGCAAGCAGAGAGCAAGTAGGTTCCTTCCCAAACGTGCTCCCAGGAACCCATGGATCCAGCGACCTCCTGCCAAGACCTTCATTGCGTCTAGGGTTGGACGTGTTCCAACGAGATTTGTGGATGTTGGCGCTGACTTTTTGAACGTGGACGAGATTGTCAAGCGAGAGAAAGCACGCAGACATAAACACAATCTCCTCCTTAAACGTGCGGCATTGAATAAACGCCAGACTTAGATACCCATTCGACTATGTTGTTACAATAGCTTTGCATTATATATAATTCATCCATTTAGTACCATGCCTTCCAGTTTAAGATCATAGATAGTTATTCGGCCAAAGAAATCTGAGCTGGCCTCGAATACGAGTTTGAGCGACGTGATGCCATTTTGTAAAATCTCTTGCTCGATACGCGTTAGATCGAATATTTGGCGTCTGTTAACGTCTTCAGGGTATACATTGGTGAAAATCTTCCAATCTTTCTTTTCCGCATCCGATTGGACAAGAAGGGCGCATTGTGTCCCAACAAATCCACCCTGGAAAATTATAGAGAGGCGCTTGGGTACTACTCTTTGGTTGAACCCTAGCTGAACGAATTGTGGGAGTCCCTGCAAGCAGTGGTCTTAGCAAAATAAACAGAAATATTACCAAAGGACTCGCCTGTTGGGATGTCCAACAAGTTTCGGGACTGTTATCCACCAGATTTTTCTTTCCTGTCGCCTTCTCTAATGTAGAACTGACTCTACACAGATTACCAGAAATGAGCGCCCACTCTGATTCAAGCAACAAAAGGACTTACTTTATGGACGTTTCGCCATTGATGAGGGATGTAAGGTCGACGCAAGTCATCAGCGAGAATACCAAATAGTTGTGGACAAAAAAGGACACCCACTGAACAAACTCAAATCAGAATGTGCTGTTCGATCGATCTTACATCCTCAGCAATCTCTGGCTTTCACCTAATGTCACAGACGAAAACACCACAATGGCTTACACATGCCAACCAGAACATTTCTTCTGTCTTGCGAATTCTTTCAAATCGAGAAAATAGACGGTCTAAAGCTCGACAACTATCTAGTGTACAAACTTTACATGGATCCCAGCTTCCAACGGTCATAGCGACTATGGAGAAAGAGGTTAAACCAAGCGAGTTGGAACATTACTCGATCGTGTCGGGCGTCCACAAGGATGTAATGCCCATGAATCGATATACAGATATCATTCCTTACGATCGCACTCGTGTCATAGTCAAGGAAAAGAGTTCTGATTTGAAGGACAGTGAAGGGACTGAGCAACATGACAGATATTTAAATGCCAATTGGGTTCTCGAGCGCTATGGGCACAAATACTGGATAGCTGCACAGGCCCCTTTGCGAAATACGGCCCATGCATTCATGAGTCTCATGCTTTCGTCGGTGTGGCCTCCACAGACATCATCAACACAGGGCAATCGGATACGCACAGTGGTTCAGCTGACACAGAACGTGGAAGGAGGACGAAAGAAAGCGGACGCTTATTTTCCATCAGAAGTGGGAGAAAGTGTGATAGTTCGACCAGAACCAAAGTGTTATGACCCTCCTCTGCGAGTGACCCTTCTTGCAGTAAAATCACACAAGGATGCACATTGCGTCCAAAGTACTGTCTCTGTCACCCCTCTCCCTACAAACGCTCAAAATCCTATTGAAGACGAGATTATCTTCAACCATATGCTATACTTATCGTGGCCTGACCACGGCGTCCCAGAGCCAGAAGATCGCAAAAGTCTGCTAAAGTTTGTCAAGTTGGTAGATCGTGTCAATCGCGATACGGCTCAATGTCGCGTTCACACAACATCTCCTGGCCACTCTTGCGCAGAAACAGATCCTGACCCACCTATCATGGTCAATTGTTCTGCTGGAATCGGTCGTACAGGGTCATTCCTCGCTATTTCTTCGCTGCTCCGTAATTATGGATTCCTCCCACCAGCTGCTCACCCAGCAACTATCCCTCCCACAGACGCATCTCCCCTAGGTCCTGTCCCCAGTGACCTCAAAGATGACTTAATTTTGCAGGAGATCGATTCGTTGAGAGAACAGCGGCCCGGGATGGTGCAGAGGTCAGAGCAAGTGCTGCTGGTCTACGAGCTATTAGCAGACGCTTTCGCTGAGGCAACCTGAGCCTGTGGCTCCGACTGGTCTCGCTTCCCTCGCAAATGATGGGCAAACTTTGCGCCATCAAGCGCTAAAATCACTTTCGTGACTCGTCATTGATCTATGCCACTAAAATGCTTCAAACATTTCCTGAATGTTCCAATCACTTATCTTCACGTGTATTTACTAGCAGTTATTTTCTGTAACCCCAACGGAGCCTACGTGAGAGAGAAAATCTTGAAAACGGTATCTTAAAGGCTGCGGTTTTTCTCATACTGTGATAATTTTGAAAAGGCGTCATTTGTCAAGATCCAGACAGATGACTGATTTTATCAACGCATGATCAGTGCCATCGTTTAGTGGAAACGATTAGGTATAAGACTAACCCCTATCTATCTACTGAGTATATGTTCCCATATCGCACATTACAAGCTCGTATCTCTCGTCTCATCTCCCACTTTTCACACACACCCGTTCGTCGAATAATGACTTTCCCCTCGACTGTAGAAGCAATCACAATCCCTCACGTATGCTCTACTATCCATGGCCCGATCTTTCTGCCAATTTATCGTTTCACATAACAGAACGGTGGTGTTGAAGTGCTGCAAAAAACAACCATCCCGTTTCCTCAAGTCAAACCTGGGGACATTGTTATCAAAGTAAGTATGCAGCATATATACACCGCTTACAGACCATCTTATTTCCGTCCAGGTGGAATACTTTGGTGTAAATTTCATAGATACTTACTACAGGTAATTAAAAGTTATTCAATCGCACATTTATTCTATCCTGACCATTCATCCTATCCCCCTTATAGACAAGGCCTCTACAAATATGAGTCATTCCCGGCTGTTATAGGAAAAGAAACCTCTGGCATAATTGTAGGACTGCCCGCAGATGAAGCGGTCTTGAACAACGAAACGTTCAAAAGTCAAGGATTTAAAATTGGAGGAAAAGTCGCTGCCGTAAGTCTATTTCGATTCTATATGTGGATGACTCCAAATATCATTATATTCTAGGACTGGTTGGGATCTCACGCAACATATATCTCGGTCCCTTGGAAAAACGTCTACCCAGTCCCGGAAAGCATCTCCACTAAAGTGGCTGCTGCTGCTACGCTTCAAGGTATTACCGCCGTCAGCTTCTTTGAGGAGGCCTACAAAGTCAAAAAGGACGATACTATTCTCGTCCATACGGTCGCTGGAGGTCTGGGACTTTTGTTCGCACAACTGGCCAGACGGATCGGAGCTACAGTTATTGGGACGACATCCTCCCCAGCAAAGGCAGAGCTTGCCAAAGAAAACGGGGCAACACATGTAATTCTCTACCCTGTAGAGGACACTGTGAAGAGGGTTCTGGAGCTCACCAACGGCGAGGGGGTAGACGCTATCTTTGATGGTGTCGGAAAGGATACGTACGTCAACTTTTGAATGATCTTTATCTTATTCTAACAGGGTAGATGGCGTATAGATTTGACAACAACTTCAAGATGATCAAGCGTAAGGGTACCATTGTGTCTGTTGGTAATGCTTCTGGAGCCGTTGCACCGTTCCTCATTTCAAGATTAGTGGAGAAAAACGTGAAGCTTTTGCGCCCTACGTAAGTGCTAGATGTCCATAGTATGAGCAAAGTAACTATACTTACATTGAACTACAGAATGAGCAACTATGTCTTCACCGCAGAGGAGGCTGCGCACTATGGAAAACTTGTTTACGATCTGGTGGCTGGGGGGGACCTCAAAGTAAAAATCTACAATGAGTACCCTTTCACGGTCGAAGGAGTAAGACAAGCACAAAGTGATCTTACTGCTCCTGGAGGAAAAACCGTAGGGAAGCTAGTGATCAAGGTCTAGAATAGAGAAAAGAAATTAGGGGCTTGATTACCTGATATAGCAACAACGATTACATAACAGTCATCTTGCGTGGACTTGAGAAAAGCCCGTTACTAGATTTCAACTTGTGGACCGAGTCTTACCTGGTCTTTGTCTTCTTTCTCCTTTTCTTTCTTTACCGTATATCCTCAACATAGGTCAGTTCTTGCGCGCTTATAAAATTCACACTCGTGTCCATATCGTCATTCTACCTCTAAAAGTACCGTGACTGGATATCGATCGCTTATATCACTCACTCATTGCGTATGCTACCACCACTTCAGTGTTGAAACTCCCTCAACTTTGGAATAGAATCGGAAGACAACTGACTTTTCTATGGATAATGCCGACACCCCCAAGGCCAGGCGTCCTTTACCGACGCCAGGCGCAGTCCCTGCCACCCAACGACCGAGTACTCCAATCTTGGGACCGACTCCAATTTCACCTGCAAGCTTTTATGGCTCTGTAAAACCTCCGCCTCTCCCTTCACGACCGAAAAATCCTGGGTCAAATCATACAGCATATGTTGCACCTCCGCCACGTTACGAGTCTCCTGCTCCTGACAAATCTCCTGGATACCGAGAGCCTGAACTAATAGAGGAAGAAGTTATGGACGACGACGATGCTTTGCCAGATCTCATTCCTCAAGCGAATGATAACACATGGGGAGAAATCACTATGGACCCTGGTAATGGATGGTCGACGGTAGATCCTTGGCAAGAAACGACGACGACTTCAAGATGGGGAGATGAGGGGACGACGTTATGGCCCGCAAAGACGGGGACCGTGACAGCGACCACAAATTTTGACACAATGGCATACACAGACTCCAGTAATATTGATCAGAGCCACCCCATTGATGGACGAAGTAGCTACGAGGAAACTCAATGGTGGAATCCTATTGAGCGCACGAGGAATGCTCGGCCAGGATCTGGAGTGCTTGCGCCGATCTTAGCAGAGGAATTACATGACCCAAATCATTCGCTATTCTCTGTGAATATCGTCTCAACGCCTCATTATGCACCCGTTGCGTCTAGTAATGATAATTCCGCTACTAGCTCATCTTCCTCAATCGAAGCCGCACCCCCGCCTACAGATCAAGAAACGAGGATGTCTATACCTCACCCTAATGCATATTATTGTCCAAAAGACAACGGTTGGGTCATTCTAAGCTGGAAGGCATCGTCTGTCTCCCCTCCTCTAGCGCAGTCATATATTGATTCCCCAGGGGTTTTGCTTCCTGATCTAACACGTCGCAAGCGAAGTCAATCTTGCCTCGACGACGGCGGTCACGGGAAATCAAACAAGACCCACCACTTCCATAAGCATAATAAAGCTGTTGACAGTCACAAACTTACACCCCCCTTCAGACGCGATGACTGGCGCGAAGAGACCCTGAAGCAAAGACGTAGGGCCGGGACTATCATGCCTGCAGATGTAGATATACGCAGTGTCAGCGCTCGGGAAGGAGACTCGCTGCACGAAAATGGTCCCGAAACGGTGGACGATGAGGGTAAACTGCTGGATTTATATGTTTGCTGCCAATGTTGTTTCTACTGTGTCGCATCAGGAATAATTGAAGGCGTGGTACCGAGGAAATTCTTGGACGAGCTAGTGAGAGACAAAAGAGCGCATCCAATGCTCGGTAAAACTGCAGAACAATCTATCAGTCTGGCATTCGAGACTCTATTGACGTGAGTAATTTACTATGCGCGCATTTGCGTTGTCATTGATGTGGTGGTACAGTGCGATAGAAAACAAACTTTGGAGGGCCAATAACCGACACATAAAGGTATCGAGCCTCGGTTTTCAGTCAAAACTTGGGTGGAACCAAAATGTGTATGTCGCAGAATAGTCTCCCTTTTTGGTGTTTCAGCTAATGGTCCTCAAGAAAGCGCATCTTTGAGGTTCTGGGCTTCATCGAAGACAACGCCGACCGTGAGACAACATTAAAACCTCCTCCAACCGATTTTGCATCGGCTCTGGCTAAACAAAATCGCCGCAAGCTACTGCGCGCTTGGTTAGAAATCAACGCATGGCTTGCCGATTTCAAGCGAATCAACGGTAATTCCACTCGATGAGCGTCACGATCATCTTGTTCATTTTTGCTTTATAGCATCACACTTCAAGGATGGGAAAGAGTACAAACTTTATGTCCAGCTAGACAGCGTCAGAGAGATGTATCAAACTGCCATTGGTGCCCACCCTGATCAAAGTCTGTTTATTTTCCATACCTCACGGCATATTATTCCTGATTTGAAAGCGAGCAGTCCCACGAGGAGGGTTGTCAGAAAATACACAGGATACTCGGCCGTTGGAAGAGGACTTACGGAGCCTCGGGTTGACACTTACGACGGCTTCAGCCGGTATGGGATGTTTTTTTCTTGTAGCCATAGACGTTTGATGGCTCATCGTCCAGCAGATTTTGTGGTGTTTGCATATCTCGCCCAGTGTCGTTGCGACCCCATGATGACACCAACTTACTTCACTAATCTAACTAATATCGTCAAACATCTTCAACATTACGGGACTTGTCCTACACAGCTTCAAGAACTCCTTGTCATGGAACAATCTCGAGGACGTTTCACTCTAGAGGATGTCTCCACTTCTGCAACAACCCTCGGATTCGGTGTCGATAATGTTCTTGCAGTTGAATATGACGAGGAAATTCCTGACGAATTCGTTGAAAATGCATGGAGGGATTGTGTCAAACGATCCTGGCGTGACCAAACGCATGGCGCCGAGACCCAGAGACTTGCTAATGAGTCATTAAGGATACTTGCTGAGTCCAGAAACAGCACTAAGTTGCGAAACTCCTGGGAAGTTGGCAAAAACAAGTTCATGAATCCAGATCGCGCATACGATACACTGGAAATTCCAAAAGAGGTAGAAGACCACATGCTTATTACTGTGTACAATATGCGGGTAAGTTGAATTTTTCATCTTTCATTTGTTAGCTTGATATTGAGGAGAAGTTCTAGATTGAAGAAACCCCAACCCAGTTAGAAAAGATGCGAGAGGCAATGTCAGTTATCGCAGAAGTCAGGGATAGCGAACGTTTGCGTCAATTTTTGTCTTCTGGAATGGATCGTAGGTGTCTTGATTCTCTTTGGGGGACCTAGATTTTTAATCACCTTCATATCTAAAGCTGGGGATGTCGTTGCGCCTACCCGACCTGATTTACCCCGTGGCTTAAACCAGTTGGGCAACACCTGTTACTTGAATTCTCTATTGCAGGTCAACAAAATAATTTTGATCTGGCTTGTATTGGATGCTTATGCATTTACAGTATTTCTATACCATTAAAGACCTTCGGGAAGCGGTGTTACCGATGTCTAAGTTAGATCTCAAAGCATTGGAAGAAGAGAAATTGAGCGATGAGGACCTTAAACGTCATCGAGTGGGCGGACGACTTGTCACGAGGCGCGAAATTATACGTTCCAGAAAATGTATGCGCGCTTCTCATCTTATTGCTGGTTTCTGTCTCATTTTTTTCTCAGTCATAAATCAGCTAGCCGAACTCTTCTTTAATCTCGAATACAGCGAAAATCCGGCCGTCACTCCGACACTAGAGCTAGCGAAACTTGCGCTGATCACATCAAGGGATGAAGAAGAAGACGAGTTCGATAAAGGTGGCACTGACTCCTCGAATGACACGGACGCTACCCTTGTTGAGGACGCTCCTCGCGGTACACAACAAACCTCTTCCAGATCTCCGCAATCTCCTGATAGATCTTCCTCGATCTTAGGGAAACGGCCCCGAGATCTTGATAGGCAACGCGGTACCATGGATGTGGATACTCCTTTATCACAGTCGCCCAAGGAAAGGGAAGGATTTGTTATGGTGCCTTCTCAACGGGAAGTAGGGATGGCTTCTTCTGAGCCATCTACTTCGAAATTACCCGATATAGATGAAGATGGCGACACAAAGATGGCACTAGCTCCTGCTGCTTCTAAGCCTCCTCCTAAAAAGCGGGCCGAAGTAAATGACTCGACCATGATGTTTGGTGAGGACTATGAAGTTTGCTCACAATATGATTCTGAGGGAAGAATTATTCAGGAAAGCAGCATGATGTCGCAGAATGCATGGACAATTGCATGTTCCAAATAGAAACTGCCCTCTTGAGGTTTGATGACATGAGTGATAGTTCAGACAAGAGGAGCGTTGTGAAAAGGTAAGAGTCGATTTCTTTTACGTGAACCCATTTTTAATAATATGCTACATAGCCTCTTTTACGGGAAAATCCGACAAAGGTTGACAGGCGCAGACGCCCAACAGTCGCGCTCTTCGATACATGAAAAAGAAGATTTATTCTCGCATCTTCCTGTTAATGTAACAAACGACGGTATCGATATCTACGACGGGCTGAGCGGATATTTCGATGATGTTGTTGAATTTGAAGGGCGCAAGGCCCGTATGGAAGTGACTCTCGTAGATCTTCCTCCTGTTCTCCAGATTCAACTTCAAGTATGTTTACCCCAATGCTTTTCTTCTAACTCACTCATAATTTTATATATATAGAGAGTTCAATTCAATCGTGAAACATTACAACCTTACAAATCTCAAGCATACGTTAAATTTGGCGAGAATTTGTACATGGATCGTTTCATGGATGCTGCTGATCCTGCAAGAAAAGCCAAATCAAAAGCGATCCAGGCCGAACTCAATTCATGCAGGGAACGAATTCGACTCCTTATCGACGGCAAAGTAAGTTTTCCTTTGTTTTCTTTCGCTATAGTTAATACATCAAATTCTGATACTGGTTCTCAAGGATTCTGTTCCTTTCGCCCTCTCGATAGAGCACACACGAAATTTTTTGTCGGATTTACAATCAACAATGCCTGGAATCGATCCCGACGTCCTTGATGCATTAGATGATGAGAAGATCGGCGTTAATGCTGAAATCGCCGAGCTTCGGGCTCGTATCAATGTTTTGAAAGTCGAACTGGAGACTTTATGGGCCAATTGTACAGAAGCTGCTTACGAGCTTACTTCAGTCTTCATCCACCGTGGTTCTTCACCGTCATGGGGCCATTACTTCTTCTACTCCAGACACTTGCCAGAATCTCCCGACTCGTGGTTCAAGTACAACGATTCAGATGTATCCGTCGTTTCGAAAGACGAAGTCCTTGCTGACACTACGGGTTCAACTGCCAACCCCTATCTGGTGAGCCTTTTTTTGTTTTTTTTAATCAGTTGGAAGCTACTTACCTTTTGAATACGCAGCTTGTGTTCGCCCGGAAGGGTGCAAATGTCGTTGATACTGTTAAACGCTTCGATCCCACTATGTTAGATGCGCCGTAGGAACATCAGCTGTCTCTATTTTTGTCATTTTGTTACATTTGTACAGTACACTAGCACATTACTGACGTTACGACCAACCATAAAACTGTATCACTTGATTCCATTAGACTACATTATTCAATAGGTATCGACCTTGCTTTCAGCAACCTTTCTTCTCTGGGCCGGCGAATATCCTGATTGCGACGAATCACGATGTACATTGAACTTTTGTTGTGCTCTATCGACCGGTCGCAGCCTTTCCCCACATCTCCGAACTTGAGGCATAGCGCGATGGCGAGGTCTGATGTCAATCGATCTTAACTCGCTATGAGGTACTCGATGGAAGATTGATAACTGCTCTCTGAGTAGAGCTATGTAGATGTAATAGTAAATAATCTGTTGGAGCGATTAACTGTAGAAGGACGTACAAAATTCAAGAGGCATTCCCGGAAACATTGATATTGGTAGTATTGAGTTGTGCTTGCTCACTAGATGTACCATTGTTGCTAGCATCCCCGTCATCCTTCCCAATAGAGTCCAAGGTAGAAAGAAGCCCATCCAAGTTCTGGAGAACGGAATCAAGCTTGCTCTCCATGCTTTCAGCCACGATATTAGCGTCAGTTAGGCGCTTCAGTAGTTCTGCGACATCAGCCCCTCCAAGTTGATTCGAGTCCCCATTCAGCAATGATGCCAGTTCCGCCTCTATTTCTTGCATTTCGTTCACTGTGGACGAAATCGCATCTTGTGTAGTCATTTCCGGACTGACTGACTTTGGGTCCATGGTGGTGGAATGGACGGAAGAGCTGTATTTGTACAATTGCTAATTTTAAGCCCCGCCAATTATGGCTTCCCTACAACCACATCTCACCAGTTTACTGAAATCACTGCCTCCCTCGCCCACTGACCCATCTGTGCTCGATGAACTTGTTGGGAAAACCCTTTCAGACACTAAAGATAAATCCTCACCCGAAAACCGAAAGAGCCAGTGGGAATATCTTCTAAAAAACGACGTGTTTCTGTTGGCGGTTAGTGTTGTTCTTTTGATGACATGGGTTCGGGCGTACTGAATCTGGGCTTGGGTAGGCAAAAGAAGGTAGTGCATTAAAGGAGGATGAGAAGAAGTACTATCAGGACTTGTGTCTCAGGCTTGACCTCGTTTTGTGCTTTACGGAGCATGGTATGTGTCTTGTATGCATTTAGCGCCGCCTTTTGACGCCTCACACTGTTCCAGAGG